>Ga0187872_10003222_pt1 | contig 13392 bp, 14 predicted proteins | sample June2016WEW_16_4_FD_132973 | JGI IMG/M metagenome (GOLD analysis project Ga0187872, IMG submission 132973) | Peatland microbial communities from SPRUCE experiment site at the Marcell Experimental Forest, Minnesota, USA - June2016WEW_16_40 | ecosystem: Environmental > Terrestrial > Soil >...
GTGGCCCCCTGGATCGGCGGGTGGTTTGGCAACGACCCGCCCAGGTGCCCCCGGGCCTGAGCCGGCTCCAATGGAGGGTCTTGCCCCCCACCCTGACAGTGCGCCTGGTCCGCTTGCGGGTGAAGGGCGACGACGCCCTCGCGCTGGACGCCGGCTGTGACGGTTATTTGGCCAAGCCCATTAATACCAGAACCTTCGCCGCCAAAGTGGCCGCTTTCATCGCCGCCGCCACCTCGCGCTCCACCGAACCTCAGGCCGCCTGCCATTATGCAAACTAAAACCCTGAACCGTGATAAACCCGCCGCCGCCCTCGCCCTGCGTTGTCGTGGACTTGTGCTGATCGTGGACGACGACGAGGACAACCGCACGCTGCTGCGTGATCCGCTGGAAGCGCACGGCTACGAAATTGTCGAAGCCGAGAACGGCGAGCAGGCCTTGCAGAAAGTCGAACAGCGGCCTCCCGACGTCATCCTGCTGGACGTGATGATGCCCCGCATGGACGGCTTCGAAGTCTGCCGGCGGCTGAAAAAAGATGCCCGCACGGCCCCCATCCCGGTCCTCATCATCACCGCGCTCTCCGAGCGCATGGAGCGCATGATGGGCATCGCGGCTGGCGCCAGCGATTTCCTGAGCAAACCGGTCGATTTGCAGGAACTCATCCTGCGCGTCAACCACGCCGTCCATGCCAAACACCTCTTCGACCAGCTCCAGGCCGAGCAGGCCAGGGCCGAACACCTGCTCCTCAACATTCTCCCCCGCCCTATCGCCGAGCGGATGAAAAGGGGCGAAGTCAACATCGCCGACCATCACCCCGACGTAACCGTCCTGGTGGCCGATCTGGTGGGATTCACTACCCTCACCGCCCACATCGGCCCAGACCAGGTCGTCTATCTGCTCAACGAAATCTTCTCGGGCTTCGACGTGCTCGCGGAAAAGCATGGCCTGGAGAAAATCAAAACCATCGGCGACGCTTACATGGTCGCGGGCGGCATTCCTTTGCCGCGACCCGACCACGCGGAGGCCATCGTGGAACTGGCCCTCGACCTGATGGCAGAGATCGAAAAGTTCAACCGCGCTTACAACACCTCCATCCACCTCCGCATTGGCATCAGCACCGGCTCCGTCGTTGCCGGCGTGATCGGGCGCCGGAAATTCACCTACGACCTTTGGGGCGACTCCGTCAACCTCGCCTGCCGGTTGGAGTCGCTCGGCCCGGCGGGAAGCATCCAGGTCTCCGAAACGACCTATGAACGGCTAAAAGACAGATACCGATTCGACGGCAGCCAAACCATCGAGATCAAAGGGCATGGCAAAGAGCTTGTCCATACCCTCTACGGCCCTCTCTCGAGCTTCTGCGGGCCGGAGGGCCCTCCGCCGGCGCCGTCAGCGCAAAGGCGAACTCCCAAGGGGAGCGATGCACTGGAGCCGTTTGGCAGCCAGTTGCCGCGGCGATTTGAGCGCTGCGGCTAGTTCTGATGTCGGGAAGGGAGGGGCGAGCTGTTGGCATTGGATGTGGCCCGGCGAAATCCGGATTGGGACGCCCTGTGATCCAGGAAATTGACGAAAGGACCACATGACTGAAGCAGCACAGGCCGAATAGCGGAAGTCGGGCCAGGTAAGGGCAAACGCGCCCTGATGTCGGTCACGACCGGCGGCCCAGGGCCCGTCTATACGCAGGACGGCCGGAACGGAGACATCCACGCAATCTTGCGCCCCGTCCAGGGCGGGATGCTGCGTTTCACAGGTTTCGAAGTTCTGGCGCCGAACCTGTGCTTCGGACCGGCCCGCGCGACGCCGGAGCAGCGCGCGCAATGGCTCAAAGACTACGCAACCCGCCTGCACCGGATCGCGGAGGAGAAGCCGATCGATGTGGGAGAGTATTGAGACTCCCGTTGTGTCAGTACCAAGTTCGGCAACCACCGGCGAAGCATGATCGCGCGAGCTCTGGCGGTCTGGCTCATGGAAGTCACGCGCTTCATCGCGGGCGCGCATGATGCAACATCTCCATGATCTGGCGGTGACGGTCCATCAGCATGGGGTTTAGGGCTGGTCCCGATTCAGCCGAAACGGCTTTCCAGTTTGCGTGCTGGACGAACGGGTCGGATAGATCAAGAAACCGGTTTTGAGATGGGTCCCAAATGGCGGTCCAATCGCAGACGCATCCATGGCGAGAGGAATTGGCGCTGCCAAGGCGGCGGACGCACTCTCCCCGAAGGTTCGCTCGGCTGATGGCGGGGGGGAACTCTCTCGCGTGCTCGAAATTATCCACGCCGGGGAAGTGGTGATGCAGAACGCCCGAGTGGTCGAGCTGGGAAAACAGCCCGGCGTTCCCCAGTTGGCCGAAGCGAGTGTCCAATTCGAACACGCAGCTGCGCAGGGCTTGAAACTTCCTGAATCCGTCGGCGGAGGCGCCCCGCTGAAGCAATTGGGGCGCAAATTCCGGCAACACCTGTGCCAAAAGGGTTTCTTCAGCCCAAAGGACCTCGAGATCGGCGAAATCCGGCGGGAGCTTTTTCCTGGCCAGCAATCTTCCCGTCGCCTCAGCCACTGTGTTCCATTTTTGCACGGCTTGCCAATTATACCCCTGAGCCGCAAGAAAGTGGTTAAAGGTGCTAAAGCGGATCGCCCAGTCGAGGCGCGTGGCGACCGACCCCGGGCTGCCGGACTCCAGCAGCTCCAGCACGCGCCGCCATTGCCGACAAACTTCCCCCGCCCAGGTGGGCATAAAAGAAGCGTGCAGGTGCGCCTCGGCCAGCGCGAGGTAGCGCCGCTGGATGGCCAGAGCCGTGACAGGTTCGCCCCGGGCGGTCGTGACGGTCTGCTGGCAGCGAGGATCCCCGGCAAAAGCCCGCATCGCCTCCAGGGGCGCGGAGAGCTTGAGTTGATCCCCCGGCCGCAGCCCGGCCTCAATCATCGCCACGACGATGGCCGTTACCCCGACTCGCAAGAAAATCGCCCATTCCGAAAACAAGCTCTCGGAACATAAGAGGTGGAGCCGGTTGTACCCGGCTGAACTCAGAGACTCGTTCTTGGTGTGCAGCACCCCCCGGCTATGTGTCGATTCGCCTGACACCTCTGCGGCAAGGTGCGGCACGCGCGGCGAGAGCGTGAAGCGGATGCCGGGGTAACTGGAATCGAAGCCACCGGCGCCGGTGTAGATGAGGCGGCTGGCCAAATGCGGGATCAGATGCTGCCGAAACAGCCCCGGGTCAGCTTGGTGGAGGTAGGATTCATGCGATCCCCAAGTGCTTCCCGTTCCGCTGTAATCAACGTTTTGCCTGAAGAAGCAGGCCTGACCAACGGCATTCTGTTTCTTGGTCAACTCTGCCCCCAGGTCTTCCAAGGTTTTCTCTCCGGCTTTTACGTAGCGAGCGGCGTCCCAGGGGTTGGCCAGTTCAGGACCGGCGAACTCCGGATGGTGCCCGCAATCAATGTAGAGGCGCGCGCCATTGGTCAGGAACATGCCGCTCGACTGGAGATCCGGGAGGTGGGTCAGTTGCTGGCGAGCGGTTTCCAGCAACCACCCAGTCGCGAGCGGCAGGGCCATGCGCTGGCCCTGCCGATCCAGCAGCGCGAACGCATACTCGGTCTCGAGGCCAAAGAGCCGCTCCGCCACGACTACTGTCCTCCCTCCTGACGCATCGAGGCATTGAATGCCTGGCTATTGCTGGAGAGCGCGTTTTGGATCGCGGCGTCGGCCGCAGCGTGCAAGGCGGCCGCCTGACGACGCAGATCGTTAAGGCTGCTGCCGTCAGGGGTGTCGGCGGGTGGTTCGGGAGGACGGTTTGATTCGATATGGTTTCTTTCGAGTTGATTCATGGCTTTAAGTAGGAAGGTCGGTCGCAATCGGAATCAGTGCTCCAATTGGACTGAGGGTTTGTTGCCTTTGTGGTTTGGTAACTCGGCGAGAGCCAATACTGCCCGGTGGTGGAGACCGGGTCGGGGTCATGGTCGGGGGCGCCGAGCAGATCCAACGCTTCGTTCAGGTTTTGGCTATGGTGAAACACGACCTCGGTGTCGTGCTGGGTGAAGGCCAGGGGATTGGCGAGCATGACCGTCCGTCGGATTTCAGCGCCGCCCTGCGAACGCAACTTGAACGTGATCTTGTCCCAGTCAACCTCCGCAACCGTCTCGGGATCGGCCAAGCGCAGCAGGTAGGCGCGCGTCCAAGCGCGAGTGTTGGCGGGGGGCTCCTGGGTAAATTTGCGAATTTGCTCTTCCGTCACGCCGGCGCGTTCCACGGACCCCACCTGATCGCACGCCCAGAACAACCCTTCCTCGAGATCGGCATACTTGAAATCCAGGTGCTTGATCTCGGGACTGCCCCAGTTGAGTTCCTGGTGTTGTTGCATGGCCCGCTCGAGCAACTGCAGCTTGAGGACCCAATCGAGGCGGGCCGCCAGCGCTCCGAAATCGCGACGGCTGAGTTTGTCCAGCGTATCAGCCCACAACGCCAGGATCTCACGCGCAGCGGGAACGATGCCGTCGCAACCTCCGCTGTCCACAAAGCGCGCGGCCTGGTCGAAAAAGCGCCGCTGCAGCTCAAGGGCCGTCACTTCTTCCCCCGTGAGCAGGCCGGCGCGAGCGGTGAGTGCGGGGTCCCGGCTCCAGCGGGCAACCGTCTCGACCGGGTCTTCCAGAATGAGATGGAGATTCCCATCGGTCTCACCCCGTTCGAGCAGGCTGAGCAGGATCTGCATCATGCCGGCCCGGAGAACAATGGAGGCAGGACAAAGCGTCGAATCAAAGAAGATGCTATGCAGCCGGGCAAACCGGTCAGCCGGGCACCCGCGAGCCGTGTAGCCTCCACACAGCGCTTCGTCCCGGCTGTTGACGAGCGGGCGATGGCAGGTGGTCTGGGTTCCCACCAAGCACTCGAAAAAGGAGGCTCTTTGAGACACTTCGTAGCAACCCTTACCCCCGTCCGTCGTCCTGCTCTCGGAGTTCACCTTGCCTTGCCCCGTGAGGATGATGCTGGAAACCTGAAACGAGGCCAGCATCAGCAACTGATGAAGACGACGGCGGAACAGCCGATCCCACGCCGTGCGCGTCATCTGCAAACTCATGTGCGAGCCGTAAGAATGTCCTAGCCCGTCTTCGTTATTGACGACGGCCACGAGCTTTACCTTTTCGGGCAGCCTCGCGTTGGCCGCCTGTAACGCCGATCGGGCGATCCGGAGCATGGCGTGACATGCGGCCGCAAAATCATAGGCGCTTAAGACCTCTGGGGAGCAAATTTCCAGGTGATCGAGGTCGATGTAAAGGCAGCCGCCGTTGGCCGGCAGATACTTCCTGCCCCAGTCTTGCGGATTGGTTCCAAACGGTTGGGACTGATGAGACTGGTCAAGCCAGGAACCAGAGTAGCCGGGAGTGGGTCCAGGCAAGCCTTCGACCTCACGCAAGAGCGCACGCGAGGCCATCGCCCCGGTGCCGTATTCACGTTCCAGCCCCAAGACAAAGTTGCCCAATTCCACATCGGCACCGAGAATCTTCGGCGCTGCGCCCGTGTCGCTCAGGCCCGGAGCCCTTGGTTTGGGGGATAGTTCGGTTGACATGCGAGGCTTCTGTTACACGGGGTCGAGGTTGAGATAGCGCCGGGCGTTGGGCACCTTGCGCACCACAGGCTCGACGCTGACGACATCGACGTCCTGCGGGAGGTCAGCGAGATAGGCATGAACGTTATTGGGCGTGAGCTGGGTGCGTAACCGTTCTATGCCTTCGATTACGGCTTGCTCCATATCGCTGGCGTTGAGACCCGGCTCGCCGCCGCGAAGTTCGCGAACGAAAGCACGACGGCAGGCGTTCTCACAGATCTGCATGAAAAACCGGCCACTGGCCAGCTCGCGCGCGCTGATCGTGCGCTCTTTGCCGTCGCGGAATCGGATGCGGCAAATAGCATTATCCGCATTGGGCGCGTAGAGGAGCGAAACGGCGGCCTCGATTATCTCGTCGCGCGTGCCCGCGGCCAATTCACCGTTTGGCGAGAAGGGCAGTGACGGCGGCAAATGTATGTTCAGAATGGCTTTGGCAGCGCACTGGTCCGGGCGACTCACCTGGACCTCCACCGCAAACCGGGCGAGCAGAGCTGGGTCCAGCAAATCCTTGCGATTGGTGGCGGCGATAATGGCGATGTCTTTACGGTCTTCGAACCCGTCCAGTTCCGCCAGGAGCGCCGCCAGATGTTTGTCACTGTGAATGTTGGCGAAATTTCCCCGGGTCCGGGCAATGCTTTCAAGCTCGTCCAGGAAGAGGAAGGCCACCCCGTCGCGGGCCGCCTCCCGCAAGATTTTGAAGGTGTCCCGGATAGCTTTTTGGGTCGCGCCGACATAGGGGGACTCCCAGGCCGCCGGTTTAATCACGCCGAAGCGAACCCGGCGGCCGCTCAGGCGCCCGATGTCGCTCGCCACGATGCGAGTCATGTGGGTCTTGCCGCAACCCGGCGGCCCGACCAACAAAATGGAGTTCCGCCCGCTGAGCCGGTAGCGTCGGGCCATTTCAGGGGCCACCAGTAGCGCGCTCAACGTGGTCCGCATCGTCTCATAACTGGCATCCAGCCCCCCGAGGAGCTCCCGCGTCAGGCTCGGGACTTCCTCGAGCATGAACTCCTTTCCCTGAACGTTCTCGACCTTGTCAAAGGCCAGCCAGATGGAGCGGTCGAATCGGACCAGATCCCCGGGCTGGAGCGCAAGGCTAGCGAGAGGGTGCGCCGGTTGCAGCACGATTTCATCATCGCGGCAGTTCACAACCAAATGGCCGTCACTGGTTCGGCGGTCGAATACACCGACCTCGCCGCACCGTGGCAGACCATCGGGGGAGACGCCGGTGATCACATTCAATTCGTGGTTGAGGAAGACTTGGTCGCCCGGGCGCAGGGACTCGACCTCCAGTTCGGGAGCGAGATTGACCACCCGCCGGGCGCCGCCCTGGTGTACGATCGCCCGCGCCCCGGCCCCGGTGGACAGCGGTCCCATGAAAACCGCTGCCACCCAGGGCGTGGCCAGAACCCTATCCAGCGTTTCTTTAAGTTTCGCTTGGAGTCGCTGGGCCTCGTGAAGCCCGATCCTGGCCAGGTCCAGGTGTTCCAGGAGGTTTCGGTCAACGAAGTCCGCCAGGTCGGCGGATTCCAGGCGCAGCGCCTTGAGTTGCGCTAGCCGCTGGTCCAGGCTGAGATCGGCCTTGAGGCAAAAGTTGACCAGTTCTGTGGCGAAAGGATCAGGGGTGGCAGGACGTTTCATGAATATCAGTACCGATGATGGACGCCGCCTCGACCACCGGCAGCGGCCGGGCGGTGTCGGGTTTAACAATGTGAAAACCGCGTTGAGTAATCACCGCCCGATCCCAGCCATACATGGTTAGTTTCATACCCGAGAAGGTATTGGTGACCAGGAGGGCGATGCAGTGGGGTTGCCAGAAGGCGACGCGATGCAAATCACAGTCCGCCCTGGAAAAGAAGGGCGTGTTGAACGGGCATTGCTCCTTGGCTTCGGGTGAGCAGTCTTTATTGCAAAAATACCGGGCTGGGTGATTGTGAAAAAATCCCACGATTTGCTCGGCACTGCGGCGCAGATCCAGCGCGGCCTGAGCGGCAGCCCAGGTGTCCGCCGTAAAGGAGAGCCGCGTGGATTCCGATAAGGTATGGCGCGCGGGGATCTGCGCGGTGACTTTCAGGAAGAGTTCCTGCGTGCTCCGATCCTGGTGCATCTGACCGATGAGCACCGCCCCGACCTCGACGTTCTTGGCTCGCTCCGTCAGCGCCAGCACCTCATCAATCACTCCTTGCGGCACGAAAACCGGGATCAGACCGGAACCGACATCCCCAAAGGCGATGGACCGCTCGAGCTCGTCATTGATCGAGCCTGGGGTCAGTGCCGTCGGCACAGGCACGTCCTCGATCTCAAGTGGATCCGGTGCCCTGGCACCTTGATCGTCGGATGCCGGGAAAGCCAGCACAGCGTAGGTGAACAGTTCACCAGATTCCAGTTTCTTCTGGTCCACAAGGGCGTCTCCGATCCTCATGGCGCCGGGCTTAAAGAAGCTGTTCGGAATGTCCGCCGTAATCGTGGGCATTGTGTCTGTCCGGGCGGTCACGCGCAGGCCCTCGACGTACGGCGCTCCAGCCGTGGCGTGCCAAAGGGGCTGAATATGGATTTCCGCCTCGGCGGCCGACTTCGGGTTTAACCAGCGACACAGGGCGGTGAAGCGGCCCCATTCGGCGGCGGGCACGAAGTCCAGCTTCGCCGGGAATTGGCCCAGCAACGCCCCGCTCTTGGCGCGGGACATATCGAAAAAGTAGCGGAAGGATTGACGCGGCATAGGAAGAGGGGCGGCGGAGACCGCCGCCCCGTGTCCTTCAGCGGGTGCTCCCGGCGTCCACGTTCGGGTGAAGGGTAATCTGGTCGTTTGGGACCAACACCTCGCCAACCACTTCAGAGGAGTGGGCGTGCCGACCCAGGCGGTCAACCCGCGCATGGTAAGTCAGCGCCCGCCCGACGGAATCCTGCGACGGGAGTTGGAGTCTCGGCAGCAGGTCCTGGACGAGATCCCCCATCGTGGAATCCATCGGTACCCGCCGGGCGCGCACACGCTTTTGACCGGTCAGGTCGGTGGCCGTGATGTTGGGAACAAATAATGGCTGTATCATAATTTCCTTTCGGTTGTTTGTTGGCTATCCTCGCTGTTGCGGGGGCCACCCCGGATCGCGAGAAAGAGTTTGGCAGCTTCTTCATGCTGCAAAATGTCAACCACGGGGGCGCAAAGATCGGCGCCGACCGAGAGCGCTTCCAGCGCAGAGCGCAACTCCGCCGCGGAAACCGGCGCCTCGAACAGGACTTCCAGTTGAGCGGCGCCACCGCTCTCATCCTCGGCGACAATGGCCCGCGCCAGCCTAAGCCGCGCGTTGGCCGTCAATAGCAAGGCAGAAAGGCCCTCTCGGCCAGGTGTGGGCAACGAGTCCCACGAGGCGAGTTCGGTACTGACCCGCACTGTCCCGGCCTGCGCTGTGAGCGAGGCTGTGTGCGCACCCCGACGGGTGTCCAGAAGAACGGCACAACGATCAGCCCGCCGCGAAGAGCACTGCCAACCAGCCGCTTCGACCAGCTTGGCCAAGTCCGGTGGCGCCACCTCGGGGGTAACGGTAACTGGATTTTCATTAGGGTCGAGCGTCAGATGCTGGGCGGCGGCGAACGCCCGGCATGCCTGGTCGAGCCGCAGGGAAACATTGCTTTCTGCCTCGACGGGGATTTCCGCCCGGAGCGACAAGTCGCTGTCCAGATTGGAGGAGAACTTTACGAGACCCGTCAAACTGGCGTTGACTTTAAGAAGGTCCCAGCGCGAGGGAGGAGTTCCGGGGGAAAATGTCCCCGCGAGAAGGAGAAACCCATCCCTAAGCTGCACCAGCAGCGGCGGCGCCGAAGAATCCTTGGGGCGGCCCCGCCAGCGGTCCGGAGCGACCGGCTCCACGGACTCCATTGCGGCCTGCAACGCAGCCTGGCACCGACTCGCGTCGGCTACCGTGTGAGACTCGGATGCGATCATGGCTCACTCGCCTCCTTAACGTCACGAACCTGTGCCAAATAATCTGGCCGTTTCAACGGCCGGGGGTCTGTGGGGAACCGGCTCTGGTTGTTGCGCGCCCAGGCACAAGCCTCTTTGTTTAAACAGTTGTCTTCCCGGGGATTGAATTTGCGGTACACGATAATCTCGAAGATTTGGTAAAGAATATCCACCAGGCCTGTGCCGGGTTGCAACCGGCCGATGCAGATGGCCCCCGCCGGGCCAAGAATATTTGGGTGAAAGACGTTCGTCGGACCCAGCCAGGTGAGCACTTCTGGTATCGCGGCCCGTCGAAAGAAGTCGGCGGGAAAGAAAATGCCGACAATGAACAATCCACCTTCGCCGAGGCGCCCATCGCGGTTCTGGACAACCCCTTTGCAGCGGAACTCGGCGATATATTGTTGTGGGGTCGAACCCGCTGCCGGCATCAGCCTGAGGATGTCGCTTTTCGCGGCCAGCGCCCGGCCATCGGCGAGCTGACACTCCAAAAAGTTGCTGAATGATTTATCGTTCATGGGACTCCTTTTAAGAACGGCCAAGCTCGAAAAAGTTAATCTGGCGCCGCTCGCCTATGGCAATCACGTCCGCCGGTTGGAGGCCCAGCGCGGACAAAGGATGGGCCAGGTCTCCGGGCGAAAGCGCGTCGCGAGCAAGGACGTTTGCCAGGCCTGTGCCCGTCGGTGACATGCGCCGGCCACACTTGGCGCAGGCCTGCGCCGCGGCACCGAACCTACCTTTAAGCCGCAGGACTGACCGCCGCGCACCGCACGAGCAGGCGAGTTCGCGCACAAACAGTTTGCCAGGCACTTCCAAGACGCCGGCGGCCTGGGATTTCGAGTTCGAGCCGTCTGACCCCAGGGCGAAGGCCTCCGCTACGGTGATTCGCCGTGGGCTCCGGCGTAAAGTGCGGATGTTGAAAGCGCCGTGGTCCAAGCGACACGTCTCGCGCCGCTCGAGGCGCGTCACGAACAGCTTTCGCGAGAAGGCATCATAGACTAACTCGCGGTTCAGCGATGCCTGGTCGAATTGCCCTGAGAGCAGCCTGGCGAATTCCGCGGTTTGGAGGCTGGCCGCCAGCGACCCCAGGTATGCCGGCGAATTCGTGGGGGGAGGCGTAAACTCCGGCTGACAAGGATAACTCTGCTCCGAGGCGTAATCTGCACTGTTCAGGGCGCATTCGTAGCAGGGGGCCTTTTGCCCCTGGGCGAAGGTGGAAATTCGTACCAGCCAAGGCGCGCTGACGCCCGAGTCTATCCAGAAAGGGATGGCCAGCTTACGGAACGCATAGTTGGCTACCATCCGGGCGCGCTTGGAATCCAAGGCAGTCAACAGGACGTCGCAGCGAAACAATCCCAACGGCAGATTCTCGATATCGGTAACCAGATGCTCGATTTGAAGCATGGGATTGATCGCTTGCATCATTTCGGCCACAGCTTGTGCCTTGGGCCGGCCGGCGTCCGCAGGGTGCCAGGCCTGAGTCTTCGTGACCACGTCCCGGTCAATAACCCGCACGCGACCCACGTTTGGGAGCGACGCTACCAGAAGCCCAAGGAACCTGCCGATCAGGCCGGCCCCGATTTGCAGCAAGTCTATGGGTTTGGAATGGTGGATGTGATTCATAGACCATTAGGGGACCAACGGAAGCCAATCTCCGAATCGGTTGATTGATCGCAGAGCGGGCATTGCGTCGTTCCCGGATAACGCCAGCACGGCAATTCCTCCGTTTGGTGGCACCACGCCCCGCACGCGGGACAGGCGACCGCCAGCGAACCCCGTTCGATCGGCTTTCGGCAGCGGGCACAGAAAATCTCCTGGGCCGCCCCCGGAAAGGCAACGACTTGCGGCAGACGTTCAGTGGTGAAGTACAGCCGCTGGCCGTTTCCCAGGCGAATCTCATCCCGATCTCGGAGCGTGGTCGAACCCAGCAGTGCCTTGCGACCGTTCACCCGCAGCCGGCTTTCTGGCGCCACGACCAAGAACCAATGTTCGGTAGATTCATGAACCATGCGCACGAGTAGCTCGCTGGCGATGGGGCTAGTCGGGGAGTCGGCGCGCCGGATATACGGCTCGGCGGCCGCAAAGCGGTAGGTCGAACCGCCCAGCGGCTGGACCGCCCAGCACTGTCCGCTCTCACTCGTCTTCTGGATCCAGAGATGCGCCATAAGAATGCAGTTCTAAATTGTCTTGCTCTATGGAAGCTGTTTTAGGCCCCGCTGCCAAACCACTGAACCTCCTTTTGCGCTGTCTTTGGCGCAGGGCGAATTGAGCCGCAAATACAGGCCACTTCAGCCTCCTCGGGAGCCTTCCTCCCCTGAACCTCCCCGCGCGCCGAGCACTGAATCAAATAAGCCGGCCCAAAACTTCTCCGGCGGTTCCGCGGCGGCGTCCAGGACTATATTGCTCACGGGAGTCGAAAGACGGTACCCCGCCAGCCTTTGCCCGGACTCAATCAGGTTCGGATTGAATCCCCGCTCGCGCAGACGACGGCGCAGCTTGGCTACACACCGATAAATGTCCGATTCGATCGGGTAGGGCCAGCGGCCGGCCAACAAGCCACCTTCAGCGGTTAATTTGAGGATGATGTCCAGGATGGCTTTGACCGGCAGGAAAGCTGGCAACTGGTTCCTGCCGGCTTTCGACGCTGTGGCAGCGCACTTCGCCAGCCAGGCCAATATCAAAAGCAGGGTGTGCTCGCGACGGTTAAGTTTAATGGGTGGCTTGGTGTTAATCTTCAGCTCGCGATGGTCATTTGTCCCCAACCGCCCACGAATCTCGACCACATCAATGGTGAGGTAGTCGCCGCTACGGATTTGGTCCGGCACGGGCTGGTGGGACACAGACGAGGAGAGCTGGGGGTGGGTGTCGGCCGCCTCCTTCGTGTTCGCAGGGGAAAGTTCCGGAAAACCGGCAATCAGCTCATCCGGCTTCAGGGAGGGTTTGGCTGCGGGGTCCGACGGAGCGCTCCCGCCGCGCCGGCAGATGCGTTGCAGGAGCTTGACAGCCAGGCACAGATGCCATAAAGCCAGAGCCGCGAGGGTCTTTGATTTGCTTGTGTCAGCCATGAGTTTTTTCCTCCAGTGTTTTGGGTTATCTTCTCTTGCGGAACCGTGGGGGGATTTTTTTGCACAGCTCGCGCAACCCACGACCGATCCCATTCCGCGCAGCGGCCCACTCGCCGCGTCGGAACAACAAGCACCAAGCGTGCAGAATGATTCTGCCCCAGGGGCGCTCCGCCAGCCATAGTTGCAGCAAAGCCCGCCGCCGGGGCGTAGTGGCACGCCGGTTGCCCAGAAGCGCAACCCCAGGCACACGAGCGGGGCGTCCTCGTTTCATGCTCCCTCCCCTGCGTCGCGCGCTGGCACATCACTCGCTCCCGAGCTTGACCTCAGGGTTGTTCCGCAGATGCCAGCCTGGTGCTCGTACCGCGGCGGCAAACCCCTGCAACGGCAACAAAGCCAAACCGCGCACGATTCCAACAGAGTTGGGGAAGCACCGAACCACGGCCCAACAGCCCCAAGGACGGGGGTGGGAGCGGCTGGCGCTGGCGCGGGAGATCCCGCGCCACCGAATGGCCCCGGGTGTCGCGCAACCCACGCCGGGGCGCCACCGCGCCGGCGCACCCAGGCGCGACTCAAGGCTACTTGGCTGGAAGCGCCAGGACGGACTGACCGCGGCAGCGCGGCAACCCGATACCGACCGCCTCGCCGGTGCGCGAAGCCCGAAAGCGGACAGCATGCCGTACCGCTACGTGAAGGTGCGGCGCCTGTGGGCGGAGCTGCCGCCGTAGGCTCGGGGGGGGGGGGGGGGAGGGGGTTCATATAACACTCGGGGGTGGGGGAA
>Ga0187872_10003234_pt1 | contig 13365 bp, 13 predicted proteins | sample June2016WEW_16_4_FD_132973 | JGI IMG/M metagenome (GOLD analysis project Ga0187872, IMG submission 132973) | Peatland microbial communities from SPRUCE experiment site at the Marcell Experimental Forest, Minnesota, USA - June2016WEW_16_40 | ecosystem: Environmental > Terrestrial > Soil >...
ACAAAGACACACGCCAGCGAATGAAACTCAAAAATTGACCTTGCTTTTTGACCAGCTTTTCGGTATGCTTTACAAGCATGCAACGTAACCCGCATCTTCGTCCCTATGAGGCGTACTTCAGGAGGGTTAAACACAACGCCGAGCATCCTAAGAAAAAGCGAGGTGTTATGGGCAGGACTAAGCCTTGGCTTATGTCCTATGATGAGTTCCTTACATTTATCGGCACGCCATCATGCCACTATTGCGGAGCACATCTTTCGTGGCCGGATAGCTACACCCCCGCCTTCGAAAGAAGCAATCTGGACCGCATGGACAATGAACTGGGCTACACCAAGGATAATTGCGTGCCATGCTGCCTATCGTGCAACATAACCAAAGGGGCCAAGCTGACGTACGAGGAGATGGTGCTGGTTGGTAACCATAGACGAACGCATCCCAGAACCATAAGTAACCTTGGTGGAGTGACACCAGAATCTATTGTAGAAGCTGACGCAAGAGAACAGAGAAAAGTTGAGGCAATAAGGCAGCGACGATTTCTTTACCTAAGTGATTGAGGAGGTTTTATGCCCATTATTTCGCCCGCTGAGCAAGACCGACTTCGCACGCAGGTTCGGGCCGCCAACAGGCTTGTAGCTTGCCTGCGGAATATCCTGCGTGGTTCCAAGTACCAGGGCCGAGGAGCAATGCGCCAAAGGATTGACAGCATCCTGCGCACCTATGACAACGCCCTTTCCTCCCCGGCGAAGGCAGAGCAAAGCTCAACGCCCGAGCATGACAAGTTGTGGGAGGAATATCAGGCGTACGTTGCTGCCCAGGAACCGGGCGAGGTTCACTACTCCTTTTCCGGCTGGCTGGCGAACGTAAAGCCGGAGCTTCCTCGCAATGGTTATGGCCCGCGACAGCAGCAGGTTCTTGATGGGCCAGTCTTTGAGGGTCCGCACTGGCTGCCGGTGAGCAAGCCGGGCAGCACAGTACATTCTCCTGGTTGTATCTGTGGCTTCTGCAAAGCGGGCTTCACTAAAGATGGCACGAGTCTGGTGAGCGACAAACTTCGCGGGTACGCCATGTGGCATATTGACGATGGGCGACCCATCGATGCCATCAAGCTGATTCGGAGAGCGGCTGGCTGCTCGCTACTCGACGCGAAGAAATACGTTGACAGTCTGCGATGTCCTGTGGCAGAATAATAAGTATCAAGCAGTACCCATACTAAGTTTAGGACCTTTACCGGGTGACACCCGACGAGCCAAGGAGGCTCACAGAATATGGCCACGAACGCAGTCGCTTTAGCAAAGGCAGTAGAGAAGGCAGAGCGAGCTCTGGACCGGGCGCAGATTCGCCTATCAGCAGCCCGCGAGAAAGCAATCGAGAAAGCAGAGAAGGCTTCCCAAGCAAAGATTTCCGTTGCGAGGGTTAACCTGGAAGCTGCACGAGCGGCCCTCCTGACTGCCGCGTCCAATTAAGTAATTCCCGTCGACACAGACGAGCGTAGGTAAAGGCCGCCCTAACCGGGGCGGCTTTTCTTTCTTGGACCCGTCACACAAGCGGGCCACCTTGAGGCAACCTGCCTCGGGGGAATACCATGATCGTAGGAATTATCGAAGCTGTGGTCGTTGCTGCCTGCGCTGTTGGCGCGTACGCCGACCGCGCAAAGCTGAAGGCCGATTTGGAAGCGAAGGCTGTCGAGTCTTACGCGACGCTACGTGCTGCTATCAAAGCGGAAGTGAGCAAGCTTTTCGCTGACGCGAAAGCCGAGCTTGCGAAGGTCGAGCCTGGCGTGAAGGTTGATATACAACATCTGGTCGAAACCATTGAGACCGAAGTAAAGAAACTTTTGTGAGCCGAAGACCTACACCGACCGCGATCAAGAAACTCAATGGCAACCCCGGTAACCGGGCGCTGCATGAGGATCAAGAACCCAAGCCGGAATCCGGCGTCCCTGAAATGCCCAAGGGACTCCGCAAGACGGCCAAGCGGGAATGGAAGCGCCTCGCGCCTAAGCTGGACGAGGTAGGTGTCATCACGAAGGTGGATGGCAAAGCCTTTGCCATGTACTGCGACGCCTATGCCGACTGGGAAGTGGCGCAGAAGAAGTGCATGGAAGATGGCATGTGGTATTCGGAACCAGTTCTTAATCACGAGGGACTTGTGGTCGGGTATAAGCACAAGCAGGCTCCTTGGTTTAACGTCAAGGTTACTGCGATGAAAGTTATGAAGTCATTCCTGATTGAATTCGGTTTGACTCCCGCGAGTCGTTCGAAGCTGAAGATTGAACGAAAAGATACTGAAGACGACTCTGCGAAACTGTCGCGCCATGCTCCTCAGCCCAAGGTGCAAGAGGATGAGGATGGTTTGGACGCCGCGCTGAAGGCGGCGGAGACGATTCAATAAGTTTTCCAGTGCTTGACGCAGTATGGAGGCACCCCGGCTCGCGAGAACCAAGTGCCTTAGTCATCACCGCCCAGTGCGGGTGTTGTGACACAGCTGCTGATGGTGCGGGGAGGAGTGGGTCCCCGTTCGAACAGGCAGGCTTAAGGCGTCGAACCCGAGTTGCTTGTCTGGGGGAACCCACTCCAATTACTTTTGTGAAGCTGGCGTAGCTCAGTTGGTAGAGCTGCAGTTTTGTAAACTGCGGGTCGGTGGTTCGATTCCATCCGCCAGCTCCAAAATTTCGGAAAGAAAAGCACACGAGGCGAGTGCTAGATTCAATCGCCGGTAAGAAGATTTCCAAGTGAGGGGATGAGTCCATGCCAACCGTTGTTGTACGCCCACCATCGGCTCTACACATTGATGCCTACAAAGTGGCTGTAAAGTACGCCACAGATGTCCTAACCGGCCAGATAGTCGCTGGGAAGTTGCTTCGTCTCGCCGCAAAGAGGTTCATAACTGACCTAAAGTTCGGGCGAGAACGTGGCATCACTTTCGACAAGGATGCGGCCCAGCACGTGGTCGACTTCTTCGGGAACCTGCGCCACAGCAAGGGCGAGTGGGGCGGCCTGCCATTCATTCTTGCCCCCTGGCAGACCTTCATCCTCGCTAATCTTTTTGGCTTCATGCGGGCGGATGGCACCCGACGTTTTCGCAAGGGTCACATAGAGGTTGCCAGAAAGAATGGGAAGACCACGTTCATGTCTGGCATCGGACTCTACATGATGGTGTGCGACGATGAGCCTGGTGCTGAGATATATTCCATCGCCACTACTCGCGAGCAGTCAAAGATTGTATTCGATGAAGCTGTTCGTATGCGTAACAAGTCGCCCTTCCTAAAAAGCCGGGTGGCTTCACACCGGAACAACCTCAGCATTCTTGATACGGCTTCGAAGTACGAACCACAGTCAGCAGACTATGGAACGGCTGATGGTAAGAACACGCACTGCCTCATCGCTGATGAGCTCCACCAGCATCCCACTCGCCTTCTGTATGACGCCTACGCTCAATCGATTGCCTCTCGGAGGCAGCCCCTTATCCTTGCGATTACGACTGCTGGTTATGACTCGCTGGGCATCTGCTTTGAACAGAGAATGATCGGTGAGAACATTCTTGTCGGTCTTACTCCTGTGGATAAGGGAGACAACTTCTTTGTCTACATTGCCTGCATCGATGAGAAGGATAGGGAAACAGGACTCGGCGGCGACGACCCATTCGATGAGGCTTGCTGGCCCAAGGCAAACCCGAACCTCGGAGTCAGCGTCAAGATGGATAACATGCGAGAGGAGGCGGCGGAGGCGGAGCAGTCCGCGACCGCCCTTAACAGCTTCCTCTGCAAGCGCCTCAACGTGTGGACGAGTCAAGAGATCAGATGGATGGCTCCAGAGAAGTGGGCGAGGTGTAATGTGGCCGGGCCAACAGTGAGTCCGAAGATACAGCGGGGTGCTGCAGAACAAAGACTGCTGGGTCGCACAGCGATTGCAGGGCTCGACCTTTCCGCGAAGGTTGATATGTCAGCCTTCGCCCTTGTGTTCCCTCCCCAGAAGGAGATCATCGAGACGGTTGCCAAGCCACAAACGCAGCAGGATGTCTGGCGCAGGATTCCGGTCGAGTATGAGGACCGCGTGACGCAGGTCGGCGACCCGCTCTGGTCAGTGCTTGTTTGGTTCTGGGTCCCAGAGGGATGTGTGATGGAGCGGACCAAGAAGGACCGGGTACCATACAAGGCGTGGGTCGATGAGGGATACCTTGGAACTTGTCCGGGCAGTGTGATCGATCACGGGTTCGTTTACAAGAAGATCACAGAGCTCAGGCGGCGATATAACTTCAGAGAGGTGGCGTTCGACTCGTGGAACGCACAGTGGATTTCCAAGAAGCTCACTGACGATGGTCTCAAGGCGGAACCCTGTCGCATGGTTTATCAGACCATGAGCGAGCCTATGAAGGAACTTATGGGAATGGTTCTGGAGCGCAAGCTGGAACACTACGCGGACCCCATCCTGGCTTGGAACGCGGGCAACGTAGCTGCTACGACTGACGCGAACGGAAGCATCCGGCCTGACAAGGAAAAGTCGAAGGAAAAGATAGACGGAATCGTCGCAATCATCATGGCGCTGAGTCGTATCTGCGCTGACCCGACGATTGCCCAGCCCAATTCGGTCTACTCAAGGAGAGGAATCATATTCTTATGACGATGACACGTAGGGGAAGCATCGCAACAGTTCTTATGGAGGGACAGAAGCAACAGTTCGGCTATGACACAGTGGCTGTTCGCTTCATCAAGCAATGTCCCCAGGGCAACCTCGGGGAGACGGTCAACAAGTCATCCTCGGTCGCACGCAGCCTGGTCGAGCGCGGGCTCGCGGTGTACTTCACGCCTCCCCGTCACATAGTTGAGCCACAGGGGAGAGCTGTCCCTGTGAAGGCACTATCCCTCCTGAAGACGGATGGGACAATGTCGGATGTTGTCGCCGGGCCTGTCGCGCCTGAAACTAAGGCATCTGAGATGTTCGGGCCAACGAAAGAACAGATTGAAGCGGCCCTCAAGGAGCGTAAAAATGGCGAGCCCAGCGAAACAGGAAAATGTGAAAGCGCCTCAATGGTGGAAGCATCTCCGACCATACTGGAAGCGCCGTTTTTGGAAGCAGGTTCGAGTGCAGGGGAAAAATAATGTTTTGCGCGATATGTCAGCGTGAGGTATACGACTGCATCTGCCCGGATATAAATGAGCGGCTGGCTGCAATCGGAAACCACCCTGCCTTCGCTATGCGATGGTGTGATGCGTGCAACAAGCACATCGACAGGTGTGACTGCCCAGACGTGGGGAACGTGAAGAAGGAAGTGTTTCGAACAGGAGTGTCACAGAACCGTGGCACAGTGAGGAACTATCATGGCGAATAAGAATTGGCTCATACGCTTGTATGATGGGGTTCGGGGGACTGAGGTAAATCCCCGAGTCATCGAAAAGCGCACGAGCCTTGAAAACCCACAGACACCATTAAGCTACCCGGCTGAATGGCTCTTAGACATCTTCAACGGCGGGCGCACAGACTCCGGCATCAGAGTTTCAGAAATGACGGCGCTGCAAGTCGGCACTGTGTTTGCCTGTGTCAACGTCATCTCGGATGGTGTCTCTTCGCTACCACTTCACGTTTACCAGCGGGCCACAATTGCTGGCCGGGCGAGCAAGCAGCTTGCTCTTGATAGTCCTCTCTATAAGCTGGTTCACCTTGAGCCCAATCCTGAAATGAGCAGCGCAGTCTACTTCAAGGTTGCGATGGCGCACGCATTGCTCTGGGGGAATACGTACTCTGAGCTGCAGCGTAACAACAGCGGCCAGGTGATTGCTATATGGCCGCGCAATCCTGCTCGCACACGTCCCATTCGATTACTGAAGCCCATCCTCTTCGAAGGCGATATGTTGCCTGCTGGGACGATGATGTACGAAACTTCTGACCAGATGATGGACTCGTCCAGCTTCGTGGTCGATCAGAATCCGGAGATGATGAACGTCGGCTTGAAGCGGCTGGTCCTAATGGATAACATGATTCACGTCCCAGGCCTGTCGCTTGATGGTCGCCTCGGCCAGTCCACAGTGTGGCTTGCTCGTCAGGCGTTTGGCTTGGCGCTGGCGACTGAGAAGTACGGAGCAAAGTTTTTTGGTAACGGCGCACGCCCGGCTGGTATCTTGACGCTGCCGAACGCGATGGAAGATAAAGCCGTCGACACACTTCGCCGGTCGTGGGCTGAGGCGCATGGCGGCGAGAACCAGTTCAAGGTTGCAGTCCTTGAGCAAGGTGTTAAGTACGAGAAGATTGCAGCGACGCCCGAAGAAGGGCAGATGCTGGAGACCAGGAAGTATGAGCGCGAAGAGATATGCGCCATCTTCGGAGTGCCCGCTCACATGGTGTGCGCCCAGGAGAAGGGCGGCAAGTCAAACGTTGAGCAGAGCTCAATCGAGTTTGTACTGTACTGCCTGCATCCATGGTTGAACCGCATAGAGCAGGAGCTGGAACGTAAGCTCTTCTCTGACATGGGCCGGTCGGCGGGTAAGTACTTTGCCAAGTTCGATACTCGCAAGCTGATGTATCCGGACGCGGCGGCCCGCAGCACGTTCTACTCTCAAGGTAAGCAGTGGGGCTTCCTGAATACGAACATGATTCTTGAACTTGAGGACATGAACCCAATCGCCGACACAAAGGTTGGCGAGACGTTCTGGCAGCCCATCAACATGCAGGATGCCGGTGACCCGCAGAAGCTCGGGGCTGCCGATCAGAATGAACTGGATATCCAAAAGGCAACAGCGGTCGCAGAGCATGGGGCGCAGATGGAACAGAACACTGCGAAGGTGACCACGAATCTCCAGATGAAAACTGCACAGCAAGCGCATGAGCACTCGATGGAGGCAATGAAGGAGGGCAACAAGCATACGCAGGTAATGGCCAAGCAAGGTCTTACACCGAGTGGCAACAAGCCCGGTTCTGACAACACGCCGACGCCTCCAGCAGGTGGCGGACAGCCAGCGGCGACTGGCGATAATACTCCTGCAGCGGCTAAGGCAGCCAAGCGGTATTCTAATCCTTCAGAGCTCCGGGCGGGGATGCAGCAAGCGATGGATGATGGCTTTGTATTCGCCACAGCAGTCAAGGACGCAGAGGGCACACTGTATCGCTACCTGAATCCTGACCACCGGGAACTGTACCTTCGCTGGATGCCAATGAATTACAAGCCAGACCAGAAGCCGACTCCGGTGAGCACAAGCACAGCGGATGGTTCGTTGGCGTCAGGGAGCGACCGGGACAACATGATGGATCTGTATGCCGGTGATGTGGGTGCGATGGCATCCAAGGACCCCGGTGCAGAGGTTCGTGGCGGGACTGATTACGTCATGCGTCACGGAGATACAAAGGCAAACGATGAGGATGTATATCGTGGCTGGGGAGAGTATCCTATTGATGCTCAGGGCCAGGCCGACGCGGAGAAGGCTGCTGAGTTTCTGAAGGACAAGGGCGTGAAGAAGATTGTAACCAGCTCCTTGGCTCGACAAAAGCAAACCGCCGATATCGTTTCCAAGGTGCTCAACGTTCCGGTCGAGACCGATGAGGGCTTCCGTACACTGAACGTAGGGGACTTCACCGGCAAGAGGAGATCAGAGCATGCGGACCGGCTCCAGAAGTATCTGGATGCACCTACTGTTCAGATACCGGGAGGCGAGACTGTCCATGGCTTCGAGGACCGCAGCAACGCGGCCTTCGCAAGAGCGCGGGCGGAGGGTGGCGGGACCTTGATTGTCACCAGCCGCAGTAACATTTTCGCTCTGCAAGGTAAGTCGACCGGCGACGAAGTGAAGGTAACGCAGCCGGGCGGAGTGTATGAGCTCACAGGTGACAAAGACCTGAAGCAGATATTCGGAAGCTCCAACACGGATACGCTGGCGGGTTCATAATGGATGCGAAGATCAAACCAGAGAGCTGGCCGCGTGCGCACCAGCTCGCGTGGATAAACAGTAACCACCGGGCGCTATACGTGATGTGCTGTTCGGATGGTCGTAAAGTGACGATGACACGACCAGCGGCAATCGCAGCCATTAATGCGGGCGTGGCGAAGCTGGTAATTACTGCGTAGGGGGATTGTGCTGTGCAAAAACTAATTGACAGGTGCGAAGAGTTGCTGGAGAGGTTCGATTCCAAGAGTCAATTACCCGGAGTACACTGGCATACGCCTACGCGGGAGGACTTCGTTGAACTTACCTCAATCGTGAAGGCACTGATCGAGAAGCTCCAGCGTGAGGGGGAGGAGCTTGACTAAAATATTCGAGCTCGGTCCACAGGGAGAACCAATCGATGAGGACCTCCGTATCATGGAGCTCATGGAGGACCCGTTCTTCAAGAACGCCGGGCGTCCGGTTCCGCAGGACCCATACAAACCACTTGGCATAGGCTTCGGTCCGCTTAGCGGACAGCAGTTCCCTGAAGCGTGCTCTCTGCGATTCGACCCGGACCAGCCTCGGGACCCCGACGGGAAGTTCGCTTCTGGAGGAGGCGAGCAATCGAAAGAAGACAAGGCGGCAACATCAGTTTCTGTATATCATGGAACAGCAGGAGCAAAAGCAGAGAGTATTTTACAAAACGGCCTGCGCGTAGGAGACGCGTACGACCCCGTTACAGGGAAACAGGGTTTTGTATTTGCATCTCCAGAAAAAGACTTAGTTGTTAGTTACGCGCTCGATAGAACGAAAACTTATTGGAAAGCAAATGAGAGAGGCTCTATTGCTCTTTCTGATATGCCAGTCTGTATCGTAGCATGCTCTTCCGAAGACTTCAACGTATCAATTGGAAAATTTGAATGGACACATGAAGGAAATGTTCCAGCAGAGAATATAAAATCTGTTTCCATTTACCGTTACGATGATTTGCAGAGAGCTAATTTCGTAGGCGGTAAAATTGGCGAATGGCCGAGTCCTATAAAAGTGCTTACGCACAGAAATTATTCCGACTGCCGAGTAGCATCAAAAAAGACGCTGTATGTAGTAGTCGATACTTCTAAACTGATATCAGAGAGGAAAAGCAAGCGCTCTTTCGATTACGAGCAGCCACGCGACAAGGATGGCTCCTTCTCGATGGGCAATGTTGCAACCTTCAAGAATGAGAAGAAGGGCATCGAGTCGTTCGTGACCAAGTACGAGGGCAAGTTCCATGTGAACCTGTTCAGCGGCAACGCCCCGGCGATTCCATCAGCCATCTACTCTGACAAGGAGAAGGCAATTGAGAAGGCGAAGGAGCTGGCGGAGGTTCGCTTTGCCCCGGACCAACCTCGGGACCCCGACGGGAAGTTCGCTAGTGGCAGCGCTTCCGCGTCGGCCCCCAACGCTGAAGGCAAGTGGGACCCCAAGACAACAACCACTGGGGCGTTCGAGAAATACTACGGCGCACAATACCCGGAATTGAAGGAAGGTGATAAGTGCGATGGGCGCACTGTATCGGAGGACGTCGACAACATGAGTTCCATCGGGGCGTCGATGACCAATTACCTGATACTGGACGGAGTTCGGGAAGTGGATTTTAACAAGTTCGACATGCGCCCTGACATTACACCGCGCACGAAGGACCTTGCAGAGCAGATCAAGGCATCGAACGAGATTATGCCGTTCATCGTTGGCGTCGATAACAAGGGACCATACATTATGGAGGGTTCACACCGCTATGATGCGATGAAGATACTCGGCGCAAAAAAGATACCAGCAATCGTGGTCCTTGATTTGGACGAGCTGCGGCAGGATAAGGGAGAGCGCTCAGAGGTTAGATATTCGGAGGACCAGCCTCGCGACCCGGATGGTAAGTTCGCTTCCGGAGGCGGTGAGACCAAGGTTCTCGATCAGCCTGCGCCCGAGGATAACAAAGAATATAAGGGTGAATCGAAAGCTCCGAATGGCAAGGAAGGACACTTCAGCGCTGAGAAGGGCGGACTGCTGTTCCACGGAACAGGCAGGACTCTTCCTGGCGGAAAATTTAAGGCGGGCGAAACCTACACAGCAGTCGAGTATAATGAGACGCACGCATTTGCAAAGGGTGAAATACCAGGTGCTGGTGGCGGCCCACATCCATGGGTCGTGCTCGCTGAGGCGAAGCCCGGCAAGACGCTGGATGTCAACGCAGCCTTTTCTGACATGATTGAGAATGGTGACCCAGCCACTGACGAGCCAAAGATATTCAGCGATGCTCGGGCGGCGGGAGCACGATACGTGACGTTTGATCATCCGTCATCTGTTGGCGAAGGAACCTTCAAGGCTATAGTTTCATTGTATCCAGACAAGGACTTGAAATCGACTGGCGGATATTCTCTTCGTTCGGAGCTTCGCTTTGACCCGGACCAACCTCGGGACCCCGACGGGAAGTTCGCCAGCGGAGAGTACAACCCTGCCGAACCGACCGATGACATGTCGATTTGGAAAGATGGAAGTAGTGGTGTCAAGATGACCAATCAGGACGGACAGCGTCTTGAGATGGCGTCGAAATACTACCACGGCTCGGCGACGCAGCACGACACGCTTGCTCCGAACGGCGGTGTGGTGTTCTTGACACCCAACAAAGAAGCCGCTGAGAGTCACGGCAAGAGTCTCCATGAAGTTTCTCCTCGGGACCTTGTCGGTGACCATACCGACTTGAAAATATATACAATGACGTCGACGAAAATTGACGACATCCACAGTAGCCCTCGTGTTGTTTCCAAGCTAAAGCGAGAAGGGTACTCGGGGGCAATTGCTCACGATGGACAAACGCTGGCTTGGTTTGGTCCAGTGCGTCCCGGCTCCTACGATAAAGAAAAGAGCCTTCGGTTCTCTATATTCCTTGGCCCGCAGGGCGAGTTTATTGAGCTTCGCTACTCGCCAGATCAGCCGCGTGACCCTGACGGTAAGTTCGCCAGCGGTGGAGGTGAGAGCGCTCAAGAGAAGCCCAAAGAGGTGCAGCAGATAGAAGCACTTCAATTGAAGATGCGGGAGCTTGAGAATAAGGCTGCCGACCTTGAGACCAAGGGTCGTCCGAACGGCATACAGGAACTGAACGACATCGCCAATGAGCACGCAGCGGTTTACAAGCAGATTCAAGAACTGGAGAAGACTCCTGCCGTCAAAGAGTGGTCCGCTAAGCAGGAGGCGCAGCGCTCGGATGAGCACAAAGCTGAAGTCGAGAAGGCGGTTGCGCGTGAAGCTAAGGAGCAGAACTATGAACGCGTTCAGGTGCTGAGCAAGGACGAGAGTGCATACCCCGAGGGCTTCAAGGTCGGAGGTGTCGACTTCAACGCTGGCGGTTATGCGGACCTTACCTCTGGAATGGTCACAATCATATCAAGCGGTGTGAGCGTTGATTACGTGCCCTCCATCATGGCGCATGAGATTGAGCACGAGCGGTTCCAAGCGGCACTCAATGCCTACAATTCAGAGCATCATGCACTCATGAGCATTCCGGGTCCCGCCCTGTTCGGAGAGGTTGGGGTTCCCGGCGAAGGCATACTCATGGCAAGCGGCGCAGTACGACCGGAGTACCAATCGCGATATCCCGCGACCACACTCCTTCAAAAATCACTGGAGCAGGACAAGTTCAAGCTCTATGATAGCGACGGCTGCACAAAGTACAGCGAGGCTTACTGGAAGAATTACAATGATAACGGTCGCAAGTCGGCTGATGGGGAACGCGCCATGCATGAGACGCTGGCAGAGATGGCTCGCGTGAAGGTGACCACCGGAAAGTTCCCCGAGGCAAGCAACGTTGGCTGGCGTGACCTTTACCGGGCAGTGGACAAGCTCACCAAGAGCGGGAACGCAATCTGGCCGAACGGGTTATCTCCAAAGCATTACCAGACAGGGGAGGGCGAATGATTACGCATGAGGTTGTAAACGGCAAGCAAGCTACGGTGTCACACATGTCAGATACATGGGAGCCCTGCGACCCGAAGGACGCTGCAATGGTCAAAGTTGTCTTTGACGATGGCGGGGTCGTGTTCGGTTTCCGGAAGGCCGAGCAGTCCATGCGTTCCGGACCGACCTGTTATGAATCTCGGAGCGGCGACCGGGAGTGGTTCTAAACCCGTCACAGATGCGGGCTATTAGGAGGAGTACCGTGCCTTATTCTAAGCCGAGCGATGTACCCGACAATGTTCCTGCCAAGCACAAGGCCCAGTTTATGGAAGTCTGGAACAGTGCTTACAAGGCGGCTAAGGATGACAAGAAATCCGACGCAGACGCCGAGGCATGGGCTTTTCAAAACGCGTGGGGCGTAATAAAAAAGTCCAAGGAAAAAGACCGAGACGTAAGCTCCGATGGACCTGGCTTCGGACCGGTCGAGAAGACCAGCGAGGATGGTGGGCAGGTTTCGTGCCCACAAGGAGATGCTATTTCCAACCTTCGTTTCTCCGAGGACCAGCCGCGTGACCCGAACGGGAAGTTCGCCAGCGGTTCAGTAAGTGACCCACACGCTTCGGACGTCGTTAAGCAGAACGGCGGGTTCGTACCGCATGCGAAGGAGCCCCTGTCAACAGCTGGGGCAAAGCCGGGCGACATAGTACACGGCCCGGACTCGACCAATGCCGACAGAGCAGTTTTGGCCGAGCACATGAATGAGTTCCTGAAGGAAGGCAACGTGGACGCCTACACTGCGTTCAAGGCTGCCGACAAGGTATTGGGCGGAGGGAAACTGACCTTCGCACAGGCGACGAGCGCACATGGTGTTCTTTCCGAGCATCTCTCCGATGCACAGAAGGAAGGAAACCACCAACTGGCCTCGACGCTAAAGAGCGCGATGTCCTTGATGAAGGGCGGAAGAAGCCTGTCACAGACATCGGATACAGGGGAGACGACTGTGAAATCAATCGAGATTCGCTATGCAACTGAGCTCCGGGTAGGAGCAGCCATGGGCGGCAATGACCAAGGCGAAGAAATGTGCCTTGTGGGCCGGGCGGCTTCCTTCAATTCCGAATCGAAGGACCTCGGTGGTTTCAAAGAGACAATCGCCCCAGGCGCTTTCACCCGAGCGTTGAGCGAGAAGCAGGACGTGCGATGCCTGTTCAACCACAGCGCCGACCGCGTGCTTGGCCGTACCAAGAATGGCACGCTCACTCTTGAACAGGACCAGAACGGTCTTTCCTTCCGTTGCATGCTTGACCCTAACCAGCAAGCACATCGCGACCTTCACGCGGCAGTAAAGCGTGGCGATATTTCCGAGTGCAGCTTTGCCTTTACCCCGAACGGGGATAACGGAGATGCCTGGGACAACAAGCGAGACGCTGATGGTAACTGGTACATTTCCCGAACCTTGAAAGACGTCGACTTGTTCGACGTGTCGGCTGTCACACATCCCGCTTACAATGATACCGTTGTAAACGCACGCGAGGCTAACATGACTCCTGAAATCCGAAGCATCATCACTAACCTGAAGGCGAAGC
>Ga0187872_10003240_pt1 | contig 13350 bp, 10 predicted proteins | sample June2016WEW_16_4_FD_132973 | JGI IMG/M metagenome (GOLD analysis project Ga0187872, IMG submission 132973) | Peatland microbial communities from SPRUCE experiment site at the Marcell Experimental Forest, Minnesota, USA - June2016WEW_16_40 | ecosystem: Environmental > Terrestrial > Soil >...
CGTGCGGGATACGAAACTGTCCTGGCGCAGTCCCCTTTTCGCCCCATGACTTTACCCAGTCGCCGCTCTTGTCATATTTCGCGACGCGAGAGTTGACGTATCCGTCGGTGATGTAGATGTTGCCTTCGGAGTCCCAAGTTACGTCGGTAGGCTGGCGGAACAGCCCGTCTACGGGCGGGAGAGGCGGTTCGACGTGCGCCCAAGGCTTAGCTCCCTGATCGGCCGATTCTGACCGGCGGCCGAACGTCATGATGACCCTGCCCGCCTGGTTGAACTTGATGATCATGTCGGAGCCCTTGTCGATGGCCCAGATGTTGTCGTCCCGGTCGATGCGGACGCTGTGGGCTTCGGACCAGGCGTAAAGACCCTTCCCGATTTCGCGCAAGAACTCGCCCTTGGGACCGAACTCGAATAACTGCGCCGCCGCCGGACCATAGGCCGGACCGAAGGCGCTGTTGGAGCGTGTGAACACGAAGACATGCCCCTTGGAATTGACGGCGACGCCCGGGACTTCGCCGAAATTCATCCCTGGCGGAAGCTTGAGGAAGTCAGGAACGGAATCGAAGGGAATTTCAGGCACGCTTTGCTGACCGAATGACAGAGGAGCCAGAAGCGCGAACATCACGAGCAGCCACGTATTCATCGGGGCCTCCGTATTTCAGGGTCGGAATGATTTTACCTCACTCACGCTAAGTCCGGTGCCACGTCGCGTAACTCAGGATGAGCATCAGAGCGGCCAGCGGCAGCGTCACGTAGTTCCCGTACGCGCCCGGCGGCGTGTGCGAGAAAGTCACCGGCTTCATGTGGCCCACCAGCATGCGTAGCAGAGTTTCGACGAACAGCAGTAGATACATGAACGGCACGAGCGAGTGGTAGCGGAAGGCAACCGCGAGCTGAATGAAGGCATAGATCAATTGAGCGGATCCCCACAGCGCGAAAGAGAAGATAATGCCCGGAGCGCCCGCGACTGACAGGTCCATTCCCGCGATTGAACCCGCGCCGCCGTCCGGCGCCAGTATGTGTATGCAGCTTCGGACCGTGCTGACGATCGCGATCAGCATGAACAGATACACGGGAAATTTCATTCCCCGAATAGTGTTATCAACCACCGGGGGCAATAGGAATTCGAAGAAGAATGTCATCAATGGGCCTTCAATTTATTTATACTTTCGTAGCCTCTCCGTCAACAAGGTTTAAGAAAGGCTAACCCTTGACAAGCTCTGTTTCTATGGCCCATACTATCAGGCAAACTTGCAGAATTGAGCTAACGCCCCGCTGACACGTTGCGGAAGACCCTCGACGTTCAATTCCCCGTGAGCCGTTATTGAGCATCGATCCTGCTTCGTCGCCCGGATCGGAGCTTTTGGCCGTAAGTCACGCTGCGCGCACGTTTGCGCTATTTCGCGGCGGAGAACAGGGGCAATTCGATCGATCTTCATACAAACATGCAATTCTACCGGACAGGCGTAGCCCGCCTTGTCCGCCTACCCATCCGCTTATCGGGGAGCCTCATTTGCGGCGCTCTACTAATCTTTCTTCAGCTAGCCGGCAACTTGGCCTGGGGCCAGTCAACCTTCGGCGCCTTCCTCGGGACCCTGCGCGATCCGTCCGGAAGCGTGATCGTGAACTGCACCGTCACCGTGCTGAATACCGGAACCTCCGCGACGCGAACCGCCGTCACGGATCAGACCGGTTCCTACGAGTTTGTGAACATGGAGCCAGGCACGTACGAAATCAGCATGGAAGCGCCGGGCTTTGGACACGCGTCCTACAAGGATTTGGTTCTGCAGGCCAGGCAGACGGTTTGCGTCGACGGCAACATGGCCGTGGGAACGCAGACCCAAGCGGTCACCGTGGAAGAGGCCGCGCCCGTAATCACGACCGATGTGTCCAATCTGGCCGAGACTAAGACTGGAAGAGAACTGAACGATCTTCCCATCGCCATCGCCTCTCGAGGCGCAGGGTCAACCAGCGCCATTACCACGCTGACGACCCAAGCTGGCGTGCTTACGGATAACAGCGGCAACCTTTCCGTCGCCGGTTCCAAACCCGCGATGTTGTCCATGAGCATCGACGGTATCAGCACCATGAGTCCGCGCAGTTACGTGCCGATCGCGGAACTGTTCCCATCCTTTAACGGAATCGCCGAGATCCGCGTCAGTGAGGTCAACAACGCGGCGGAATACGGCGGTATCAGCGACATCACGACGATTTCGAAGGGCGGCTCAAACGCATTTCACGGAGGCCTTTTCGAGAACAACCAGGCCGCCGATTATGACGCCCGAAGTCCGTTCGTTGCCATCAAGGCCAAGCTGGTCATGAACGATTACGGGATCTTTGGCGGAGGCCCGGTGTTCATTCCAAAGCTCTACAATGGGCACAACCGGACGTTCTTCTTTATGAGTTATGAGGGCCTGCAACTTCCGAAAGAGTCCCCGCTGGTAGAGAGCGTCCCGTCGCTCGCATTGCGTAGCGGGAATCTTTCTGCTTATAAGACCGTTCTGGACCCGCTGACGCCTGGGGTTCCGTTCGCGGGGAATCAGATTCCAATCACGCGGATCTCGCCACCTCTCGGCGAATGCGCTCAAATATTCGTTCCCGCTCCCCAATACGGGCTCACCGACGGCGATTGCGAATAACTTTGCTGAAAATTTCCCGACGCCGCTCAGCAGTAATCAGGGCGATATTCGTCTGGACTAAAACATCACCGCGAAACAGTCGGCGTTCGCTCGCTTTACTTACAAGCGGCGGGCGGTGGAAACCGCACCCACCGGGACAGTGGAGACGGGTCCTATTTCTCAGCCGGAGAATGACTTTTCCCTTTCGAGCGCCTACAACTATATCCTGGCGCCAACCCTGGTGAATGAATTCCGGGCTGGTTACACGGGTTCCAACTCGTCCACTAATTTCGGGCTGTCCGCCGCAAACATTCAGAACGAACTGGGGCTGGGTCTTCCTGGAGTTCCCCCGCCCGGAGCCGCGGTGCCTGCCTTCGCGATCACGGGCTTTCAAACCACGGCTTCCACGTATTCCCAGTACGCACGGACGAGCACCCGCCAGATGCTTGACAACATAACCTGGACGCGGGGCAAGCATACCGTTAAGATCGGCGGTGATTATCGATATCTTACGGGATATTACAACGCCAATTTCGCCGCTACGCGCATGGGCATATTCACCTTCAATAACTCGGTTACTGCCTCGGCGATCGGGAATCCATTTGGTGCGTTCCTGCTTGGCATACCGGACTCCACCAGCGTGGCCACCGTTACCGCGACCGACGCGAATGCGAAGGCCCAGCATTATGCGGTGTTCGTCCAGGATGATTGGAAAGTCAATTCACGGTTCACATTGAACTACGGACTTCGCTATGAGTACCATCCGATGTTTAACGACACCGATTACAATACCGCGACATGGCTCCCGAACAACAACGCGGTGGTGAACGGCGTCACGGTTCACGGGGCGGTGCTGATCCCCGATAAGCGAGCAAATGGACTGGATCAGGATCTGGTTCAATCCGTGGCTCCGACTCCATTCATAACCGCGAGTCAGGCTGGGTATCCTCAGACCCTGCGCAATTCCGACAAGACGGATTTTGCGCCGCGAGTTGGGTTTGCGTACCCTCCCTTCGGAAACAGCAAAACGGTTATCCGCGGCGGCTACGGCAAATTCATCGAGACGCTGCTTGGCAACGCGCTGTTTTCGCAATGGGGCATTCCGACCAGCTACAACGGCGCTTTCACCAACTCGATTGTAAACGGCAAACCTACTTTGAGCTTCCCGTATGCATTCCCGTCCAGCCTGGCGGCTGCGCCCGGCACGGCTCAGTTTCTGGCATGCATCGACGTTAACTATCGAGATCCATACGTTCAGCAGTGGAATTTCACCCTCGAGCGCGACCTTGGATTCAACACTGGATTGCGGCTCTCCTACGATGGCAGCCACGGAACCGATTTGGGTTATTACATCGACGGAAATCAGGTTGCTCCGAATACCGTGGGATACGCCACGGTTAAGCCCAGCCGGCCGTATCCGGCGTGGTCGTACATTAAGCTGAACGTCAACGGAGCCCGAAGTAATTACGACGCCTTCACCGCTGCCGTGAACAAGCGCTTCTCGAAAGGTCTTCAATTCCAAACCAGCTATGTCTTCGCGAAAAACCTGTCGAATGAGCCGGGCTACAATCAAACCGCTTTCACCGGGGAGAATGGCGGTCAGGTTCAGGATCGTTTTGATCCTAATCTGGATTATGGAAATGTCGAATTCACGCGACGCCAACGGTTACTTTCAACGTTCATTTATAACTTGCCGATCGGACACGGCCGGGCGTTGCTGGGTAACGCCAACCGGGCCGTGGATTCGCTTCTCGGCGGGTGGGAACTCGCCGGCGTCCTGTTATTCCAGACCGGCCCGTATATCGCGGTCGCGGTCCCGGGCGCGGATCCCTCCGGGACTAATTTCGTTAATATCATCGGAGCCGGGCGCGCGGATATCATCTCGGGAGCGCCCCTGTACCCCACGAACCAGACTCCCGGTCAATGGATCAACTCGGCTGCGTTCGCGATCGCGCCGAACAACATTGGCCGCTACGGGGATTCGCCCGTCGGTGCGGTCGAAGGCCCTGGAACGCAGGCGATATCGGTATCCTTGTTCAAGACATTCCAGTTTACGGAACACGTGCGCATGCAGCTTGAAGGCGCAGCTTCGAACCTCTTTAATCATCTGAACCTCGGTCTGCCCAATACGTCGTTGGGTACCGCGGCATTTGGGACCATCACGTCTACACAAACGGCGGAGGGTGCGGCTCCCCGGTCCATTCAATTGACCGGCCGAATCACTTTTTAGAAATGATTACGCGTAATCTCCGGTTGGCGGTTCTTTCGGCCGCGTTACTCCCGGCCGCGAGTTATATACTGAAGGTTTCTCCCGAAACCACCGCCTGGGGCTACTATTGGGCGGAAGCGAAGCCGGTGCTGACCATCGAAGATCATTCCGCTCGACCGGGAAAAGATGATTGCGCACGTTGCCCCAGGAGTTGACGTCCCGTTACACCCATTCTTTGGTGGCATGGGCGTGGCTCCGCCCGCGTCGATGGGGAAGATAAGCGCCGGGCCGCCCGGCATTCATGCGGGAAATCTGGATAACCGGGACCTGGTGGAAGGCTCGACTCTCTTTATCCCGGTTCACGTGCCTGGCGCGCTGTTTGAAGTGGGTGACGGGCACGCGGGACAAGGCGAGGGGGAAGTGGACCGGAACGCGCTCGAAACCTCGCTGACCGGCACGTTCCAATTCATTGTGCGGCATGATATGCACTTGAAGTGGCCGCGCGGCGAAACGCCCACGCACTACATCACCATGGGGCTCGATCCGGACCTGATGGAAGCCATGAAGAAAGCGATCCTCGAGAACATCGATTTTTTGATGACCGAGAAAAAGATGACGCACGATGACGCATATATACTTGCAAGCGTCGGCATCGACTTTGTCGTCACGCAGTGTGTGGATGGCACTTTGGGCATTCATGGCATGATCCCGAAAAGCATCTTCAAGAAGTGAGGAGGACGCAAGTGAAGACCACGATCGTCTTGCTTTTGGCTGCCGGCCAGGCAGCGTTCGCAGCCGTAGACCGGATCGAGATCAAAAGCCGGGAACCGTTCTACAACTCCAAGATCGGCCCATACGTGAAAATCTCAGGGTCGTTCACCGGCAGCCTCGACGGTAAAGAACCGATTCCTAATCGCGCACCGCGCCGCGCCGACGGGCGAATTGAATACGGAAGCGAGTTCACGATTCTGGCTCCGGAGCAGCCTTCTGCGGGCAATCACGTTTTATTAGTGGATGCCGAAAACGGTGGACGCCCGATCACGAACGGCCTGTACAATACTCCCTTCGGCTCCAACGCCGGTCAGCCCGCCGGCAACGGATTCCTTGAGGACAACGGCTACACCATCGTGAACGTGCACTGGCAGGAGGGCAGGGGAATTCGCCTGCCGCAGTATACCGATTCGAATGGGCATTCCGCGCCACTTCTCGCGGTCGGTTTCGCTGCGGTCCGCGACTTCGCTGCCTTCTTGCGATTCGAAACCAAGGACGGAGCCGGAACGGCGAATCCCGTGGCGGGCTCGATCCGGTGGGCGATCGGATCCGGGCAGTCGCAGTCTTCGCGCTTTCTGAAGTCGTTTATCTACGGGGGATTCAATCACGTTGGCGACCGGATGGTCATTGATGGATTTCAGCCCAAGGTGGGCCAGAGCGGGACGATGCCTTTTATTCCTCCGGCAGGCGTTAGTACGAAGACTCTCGATTTAACGATTACCGGCGACAGTTCGGCCTTCCCGTTCACCTATGAGGAAATTTTCGCTCCTTTGGTCAAGCGCGGGGAAAAGCTGCCCAAGATCATCGCGACGAATGTGGAGGGTGATTATATTCGCCGCCGCTTGTCCCTGGTGCGCACGGGCGGCTCAAGCACCAAGGACGCGCCCATTCCAGAGACGGTCCGGCTCTGGGATTTTGCGGGAGCGAGTCATGGCATCATCCTGGGGGCCGACGCGCAGAATTGCGATATGCCTCGCGCGAATCTCGATTGGCACCCGCTGACTCGCGTTGCTTTAATCCGCGTTACCCGCTGGGTCACGGCGAACGAGCCTCCGCCTCCCACGAAGTTGATCTCTGTAGTTCCAGGCGATCCCTCGGCTCGGTATTTGCTGCCTGCGCCCACCGGGGACTATCCCAAGGCTCGGTTGATAGTTCCCAAACGCGATTCCGACGGCCTTTCCGAAGGCGGGATCCGTCTTCCAGCCGTTGCCGTGCCGCTCCAGACTTTTGGCGGATGGAATGCGCCGCTTGAGAACAACTGCGGAGATATGTCGATCTTTGCTTATCCCTTCCCCAAGACGCGCTTCGAGCGGATGATGAAGAACGATCCGCGCCCTTCCATTGAGGAGCGCTACGCGAGCCCGGCTGAATATCTGAGCAAATTCGCAGCGATGGCCGCATCCCTCAAGAAGGACGGCTATCTTCTCGATTCGGATATGCCGGCGCTGATGGAGCAGGGGCGGACGATGAGCCGCATGGTTCCCGAACACAAAGAAGCGAAATCATCACAGTAGGAATCGCCCAGGAGACGAACGATGAGAATATCCAAGATTTTGTGGGCCGCCGCGGCGGCTGTGTGTCCGGTCGTGCTGGCGCAGACCAACACCCTGTTGCCTACGCCGATTTTTCATGCGATCCGCGACGCCAGTTCCGGAGAAGAACCGCTCATCGATTTCCGCAATATCGTGACTCGCTACACGGGTTTTACGCGCTCGAAAGGCGAGGACGACATCGCTGAATACATTGCCGGGCGTCTCCGCGACAACAATCTGGCCGACGTGAAGATCGAAGGCTTCCCGGCGGACGGGAAGAAGTTCTACTGGGCGTTCGTAGGTGAACCGGCGTGGGAAGGCGAAGTCGGCATTCTCGACATGGTCAAGCCTCGCGGCGTGCGCCTTGCCGACTTCGCGGTCGACCGGCAGGTCCTGGGGCGCTACAGCACCAGTGCCGACATAACTTCTGAGGTCATCGACGTCGGAAACGGCACCCAGGATTCGGATTACGAAGGCAAGAATGTGAAAGGTAAGCTGGTGCTCGCCAGCGGAGCGGCCGAATTTGCACATCGGCTGGCCGTATGGAAATACGGGGCGGCAGGACTAATTATGGCTCCATCAGAGAATGACCGCGGAGGCGGCGGGGCTGGCGGCGGCATGGCTTCGCTTGGAAACCGCACAGGAGGTCCTGCGTACATCCCCTGGTCCGGGCCGAAGGGCGAACAACCGGGGTTTCTCTTTGCGATTCGTGCGTCCAACGCGACCGAAATCCGCCAGGCGTTGCGGCGCGGAGAGCCAGTGGTTCTGCATGCCCTGGTCAAGACTACGCTTGGGGCGGGCGAGTACAAGCAGGTCACAGCTACGGTCCGTGGGACCGATCCATCGTTGCCTGAGGTGTGGGTGAAAGGGCACGACAATTACTGTAACGGCGGCGGTGGAAACAATCTGACTGGCGTCGGAGCTGTAATCGAGATGGCGCGCGTATTGACCAAGGTAGTCATTGACGGCACCATTCCGCGGCCCAAGCGGACCATCCGCTTTCTGTGGAGCGCCGAGCATTTCGGTGACATCATGATGATGCACGAACATCCTGAGCTGCGCGGGCGCGTACTTTCTTTCTGTAGTGTAGACATGACCGGGTTCAACCAGGAGAAAGCTCACGCGGTGCCGCGCCTGGCGCTTCTGCCGTATTCGCTCCCGCATTTCTACGGGGATGTGGCCGAAGACTTTTTCCGCGGCGTCGCGGAGGCGAACATCGAACAGGAACGCATGCCTTTCAATAGCCCGATGGCGGACCCGACGTTTGCGCCCACCGGTACGCGCGCCGAAATGCGCTATACCGTGGAGCAATTCTGGGGACCGAGCGATCACGAGGACATGGATGAGGCGCTTATCGCGATTCCATCCGTCGAATACGGCCATCCGCTGCACTACTCTACTCCCGGAGAGGACAACATCACAGGCGTTGATCCCACTCAAATGCGGCGTTCCGTGACTATCGTCGCAGCGACTGCGTATTATATGGCGACTGCGGATGCAGCCAACGTTCCGCGTCTGGCATCGTTCATCGCGGGCAAGGCTCAGGCTCGCATGGCAAGTGAAGCGCGGCGGGCGCTGGATACGTTGGCGGCGGGCAACGACATTCAAGTGCAGTACCGCGAGGCGCTCAACATTATCCATCAGTCCCATGAGCACGAGCTTAAGACCGTAGAAACTCTGCGGCAACTGGGAGAGTCGGCGGAGTCGCGCGCCGCGATTACGCGAGCCCGGAAGCAGATCGATAACGTCTACGCAGCCGATGAAGCGACCTTCAAAGAAACTGCCGCGCAGGTCGCCGCAGGACGCAAGGTCACGCTCATGGATCCGAAGCCCACCGAAGCGGAAAGCCGCCTAACCTCGATCCTCGTCAAGCGGAATGATGCTATCCGCGGTCCCGTGAATCTGTTCCGGCCCGAGTACGGTGCCATCTGGCTCGCGGAGAAAACCGGCGACGTCAATTTTGCGTCGAAACTCAAAATCGCGTCGATGGGGCGATTCACTGGCTTCGAAGCTCTGAACTTTGTGGACGGCAAGCGAAATCTGCTGGAAATTCGCGATATGGTAAGCGCCGAGTACGGGCCCATGCCGCCGGACGTGATCGAGGAGTATTTCAAGTTCCTCGAACGCGTTGGCGTTGTGTCGATCGCGCAGCCGGCCGCTAAGCGGGTGGAGTAAAATTGGCTGTCATGAGGCTGCGGGCGCTTTGTCTCGCTCTCGCCATCATATCGAGTCAAGTCTTCGCTCAAAGCCCGGTCACGGAGTGGTTTCCCGTCGGCAGCGGCACCCGGTGGATCTATGAGCACGAGACTCGCGATGATACCGGCGAGGGAAGGGCGCATCTTGATATCCACCGCTGGAAAACCAAGGAGACCATTACCGGCTCATGGCCGATTCCTGAAGGCACGCTGGTCGGAAGACGAGTTCGACTCGTGGATGGGTCTCCGCCGGCCGGCTATCACGTAACGGGCGATTTTGCGTATCTGATTCGCGGCGATTGTCTTTACTCGAGTGAAGTAGATTGGGAACCGCTCAACCATCACCTCACCCCGGCTTTCAGCGAGGAATTATTCGCGGGGCATCTCGCCGCAGACTTCTGTTTTCCGCTCGTGGTGCATAAAATGTGGGGCGCGCCGCACTTCATGAATCTGCGCCCGCCCGCCGCCGCGAAAGATTGGGAGGTTGTGGGAGTGAAATTTCGTGATCCAGCCGCTCCCGACAAACAGAACACTTTTCACGTTACCTCCATCTCGCACTATCTCGGTTCCGGCATGACGGCGGACATCTGGTTTGAAAAAGGTGTTGGGATCATTCGTGAAGAAGATATTCACCACGGGACCATCGGAGAAGATCGAACCCGGCTCCTTCGTTTCAATCCAGCGCCGCGTTAGGATTTTCCCCTCAAGAAGGCTTTGCGCCGCGAAAACCACAACAACGCGGCTCCCGCGAAGAGGAGAGATCCTGAACCCGGCTCTGGCACATCACTCACGGTTGCCGAGCCCGTGTTGACCGTGATGTCCACGCCAAACGTCGGGGGAGTGGTTCCGCTGTTGTCGATATAAGCGCTATCGAGCGTCCCGACCACCAAATACTGCGCTGCCACGACGATGGTTGCCGGCAGGTAGAAGTCATCAGGGATCGTTGTGTTCACATCTCCGGTGAACGTATTTAGGTTAGAGGTATCGATGTTTGGCAATCCAGACGGGACCTCTCCGGGCAGTCGAATTATGTTCGACGGCCCCAAAAGAGTATCGTTCGTGTCGAAGACCCCACCTAAGTAGGAGGCCGACGCCGAATATAGGGTGCAAGTGCCCCCAGGAGTCGGGTAGTAGACGCACAATGAACCTACGTCGGTAATGCTGATCGTGTCCCCGATGTATTGGCCAAGGTCGATAAATGTGGGGTTATTGTTGCAGCCTGCCGTCGCGCCCGGCGCGGCACACGTGTCGCTTTCCTCCTGATATAGGAATGTCCCTTCCGGGCTTACCAAGAACGTTCCGAGGTCGATTGTCGTTGCGCGAGCATTGTTCGCTCCCGCTAGCGCGGCAACAAGTGCGATTGCGAATCCAAGTCTCTGTTCCATGTTGTGACGCATCCTTTCTACTCGTTCAGAGATTCGGCGAGCACAAGGTGTTTCAAATTGGAACGTTCTGGGAGGGGTGTAAGTACTAGTATTATCTTGCCAATTCGAAAAACACTCCCCAATAGAGACGGGTATTTGAAGAAAATGAGGGCGAGTACGCCGATTAGGGGTGCGTGCCCGAACTATGCAGTACGCCGGCTAATTCGCTGGGTCTTTGTGACCCTATGAGGAACGTCCCGCCATTTGCGAGTTTCAGGCGAACCCCACGATTGCCACTGGCGATGTACGCCTTTCCCTGGCGGCTGGAACGGATCCCGTAGCCTCCATAGTCGCGCTCCGGATCGAATGTAACGATTTCAACCGACTGGATACGAGCCAGAGGAATACGGCGGGCTGGCCAAAGCCCGCGCATCGCGACTACGAGTTCGCCCGCGCGAACTTCGGTGATCAACCGAACAGTGATGAGGCGGACATAGATCAGCCAAAGGAATGAGGTCCAAAAGACCACGCTGACGTTGGACATGGGTTGCTTTCCCCAGGGATGCCCAAGCACGACTTGCCAGATGAGCAGGCCCAACATGCCACACGGGGGAATGGCCAAAGCTATGGCAATGCGCCGCAGGGGAAAACCCTGCACCTCACGAAATATTAGGCTGCCATGGCGCACGCGCTAATTCAACCCGCGATCAGCGCAGAAGGCCAATGGTGTATTGGAGGGCAGAGTATTGGGTCTGATAATCGTACTTTGCGTTTAGATTTTCGATCTCAGCGCTGGTGAGATTCAATTGAGCCTGGGTCAGCTCGATGATAGAGGACAAACCGAGACTGTAACGTCCTTGAGCGAGATCCAACGCGAGGGCTGCCTGTCGAAGAAATTGCGCGGTGACGTCGATCCGCTGGTACGCGTCGTTGGCGCTGGCCCAGGCGACCCGGACGTCGCGAGAAATTCGCTGCTGCTCGTCGCGAAGCCTTTGGTCGGCTTCCATTGCGCGCTGGTTTGCAGCCTCGCGTCGCGCCGCAAACAGATGCCCGTTGAATACCGGTATGCTGACATTTGCGGCGACACCTTCGTATTCAGGCGGAATGGGCGCGGTGGGAGGCGTGTTGATGTACGGATTAAACCCGCCCACCGCGATCGCACTGACCGTTGGCCGGGAAAGGTCCTTCTCCGCGTCCGCGAATTTGTAGGCTGCATCGCGTGTAAAGCGCAGGCCCGCAAGTTCAGGGCGGTTGGCGAGAGCCTGGGCCACCAGTTGATCGGTGGTGGCCGGCGGGCCGGCCGGCAAAAGTTCCTCCGCGAGCTGATAATTGGCCGGCTGGTCTGACCCCATCGCCCTGCCCAGTTCGGCAACAGCCCCCTGCACACTGTCTTGCGCGCGCAGCAGAAGGAGCTTTGCCTCGGACACATTTACCTCCGCGAAGCTGACATCGAGCTGCGACTTCAGATTGTTCCTGGCAAGCTCGGTAACCTGATCGCTCAAAAGCTGGCGCGCACTGACCGTTTCCTCGGCAACCTTCACCACGGCTTGAGCGTGAAGAACGTCGAAATAGGCGCGATTCACCTGAAGGAGCACATCGTAGCGGGTGGCTTGAGCAGTCTGTGCCGAGGCTTGGGCCTGTAAACGTGAGCTGCTAACGAGATTGGGAGTGCGGCCGGAATCGGTGATCAACTGGCGAACCACCACCCCCGGCGAGATTCGGTCGAATAGGCGGGAAGCAGAAATATCCCCAGCCCCAATCCGCGACAGATTGTTGCCCTGCGAACCAGTCAGATCGCCTGTGACGGTCGGGTAATACTCGGAACGGCTTTCGACGATCTGTTGATTCGAGTAGTTGACCTCATTTTGCGCTGCCTGAATTTGCGGATGATTCTGAATCGCCATCGCTTCAGCTTCCTGAAGGGTTAGCCGGGCCTGGGCCATAGCGCTCTGGGCGCAAATCGCGATAACGATAAAAGCTTTATTGATTCTGAGGCGCATTTCGTTCTTTCCTGCCATAAACAAGAAGGTAAGCGGCGGGGACGATGAACACCGTGAGAATCACCGACGAGGTCAAGCCGCCGATAATGGCGCGAGCCATGGGAGTGTACTGTTCACCCCCTTCACCAAGCTTCATCGCCATGGGAATCATTCCGATGATGGTTGCCAGGGAAGTCATGAGAATCGGCCGCAGGCGCACTCTGCAAGCAGTGATCACGGCATCGGCGACCGACAAACCCTGTTCTTCCAACTTGTGCGCAAAGTCTACGATCAAAATGCTGTTGGAGTCCGCGATACCGATCAGCATGAGCACGCCCATCAGCGACATCACGTTGAGAGTCGTGTGCGTCAGCGGCAGAATAATAAGCACCCCGACGAAGCCCATCGGAATCGCCAGCATGATCAAAAACGGATCGACCCAGGATTTGAATTGCGCCACCAGTATGAGAAAGAGAAGAATGAACGAAATACCGAAGCCCAATCCAAAACTCTTGAAGGACTGATCCATGCTGTTGACCATGCCCCGTAGTGTAACGCGGATGTTGGAAGGCAGCTTGGCGTCCGCGATGGTCTGGAGAATTCCAGCGCGGACTTTGGCGAGATCCTCACCGGAGGGCGTGACGTACACATCGACGACACGCTGAATCTGGTAGTGGTCGAC
>Ga0187872_10003242_pt1 | contig 13346 bp, 16 predicted proteins | sample June2016WEW_16_4_FD_132973 | JGI IMG/M metagenome (GOLD analysis project Ga0187872, IMG submission 132973) | Peatland microbial communities from SPRUCE experiment site at the Marcell Experimental Forest, Minnesota, USA - June2016WEW_16_40 | ecosystem: Environmental > Terrestrial > Soil >...
TCTACCTTGGCGTCTTGGCGTCATGGCGGTTCAATTTCTGCTCTCCCGGAAATTTTGGCACACCCATCAGGGGGAGGGTCGGGGTGGGGGTTCTTGACGCATCGACGGAACACACGATCCTGTAATGATGCTCGGACGGCACGATCGGACAGCACGACTGAGAACGTTTGCCAGACGCCTTGGCGAATTGGAAGCCTTCCGACCCCCACGCTAACCCTCCCCCCTGAGTACAGGGAGAGGGGACAAGAGAAGACCGCCCGCCGATTACGTCACGCACCCTGGAATATCATGCACTTCATATATATTTTGCAATGGGATTGCGATCAGGTAACATCGCGGAGGATTCAGAATAGACCACTGCGGAGGAATCATGAAACACGGATACAAAATTACGTGCGGGATCGTTTTTCTGATGCTCGGGGCAAGCGCGCCGGCTCAGACTCAGCCGAGCGATGACACCAACCTTGCGCCTGGCTTTAAGCTGAGGACCAGCGGCGGAATCGATATCGGCGACGTGTATGCGGAGGTCGTCCATTTCGATAGCAACTGGAAGGAAACCGAGGAGCACGACGTCTTCCAGCCAACCGTGCAAGCGCCGGCGACGCAGCCGAGCTCGAAGTTGCTGACCGGCGATTTTGTGACGCCGCCGGGCACGTTCAAACTGACTGAACAAATCGACCCCAACGACGCGGGCATTCATTTTTCCGCGACCATGGCCAGCGATAAGGAACTGACCACCAATGAGATGTCCGTGGCGTTGAACCTTCCGGTGGCGACGTTCGGCGGGAAGCAGATCATGGTCGATCAGCAGGCGGTGCCGATGCCGGCCGCGCCGGCGGCCAAGGGAGAGGCTCATATGTTCGATACGGAAGACGCCAAGGAGATCGATCTTCCCACGCCGGCCGGGACGCTTATCATTACCGGTAATAATCTGAGCATTCTCGTGCAGGATGATCGGGAATGGGGCGATCCGCGGTATGGATTGCGGATTCACTTTACGCCGTCGGAAGGACAGATCACGTCGAGCAAGATTGATTTGCAGATGACGTGGAAACCCGCGGAAAACAAATAGGGGCAGACAGCCCGGGGAGAAATTTTACGCCCCCATTCTCCAAAGCTTGCTTCGGCGAGGTGACCGGCTAGCATTCGCGCAAGTCAAAACGCGCAACCCAAATAACTGACGCGGAGGACGGATGAAGCACGGATGTAGAATCGCCTGTGGGCTGATTCTTATGATCTTGAGCGCGACTTCGTGGGCGCAGGTACAGCAGAGCGACGCAATTGATTTGGCGCCCGGATTCAAGCTCGGCGTAAACGGAGTGATCGAGATCGGCGATATCTCCGCCGAGGTTGGACATTTCGACGGCAACTGGACCGTCAGCGAGCAACACGACGTGTTCAAAGCGTCGGAGCCGAATCCGCCGGCAACCCAGCCGAGCTCAGGTGTTGTCACCGGGGTCTTCGTGAGTGAGTCCGGCCCATTCAATTTGACTGAGCGGATGGATGCGGCCGGCGGCGGCGTCCATTTTTCCGCGGCCATGGCCAGCGATAAGCCGGTGGAAACCAATGAACTGTACGTGTCATTTTCGATTCCGGTGGCGTCAGTGAGCGGGAAACATGCGATGATCGACGACCAACCCACATTGTTACCCTCCGAGCCTGCCAAAGAGGGCGAAGCCCAATTGATTAACAAGGATAATGTCCACAAGATCGAAATCCCCATGCCGACCGGCACGCTGATCATCACCGGCAACCTGAACATGCTGCTGCAAGACGACCGTGAATGGAACGATAACCGCTTCAGTCTGCGGCTGAATTTTTCGCCCGCATCGGGACAGCTCAAGGAAAGCAAAATTGAGTTTCAGATGAAGTGGAAGCCGGCGGAAAACAAATAGGGGCAAACCGCCTGTGGAATGGCCTAAGCCGACTTGCGCCGCGATGGGCGATGGAGTTGGCTTGCAAAAAACGCGTCGATTCTGCGGTTGGCTTCGGAGCCGAATAGTTGCTCGCCGCACACGTCGCATTGGAGGTAATCAAGGTCGGGCACCGTGATTTGTCGGCGTTTGACCCGAAATACGACGCTGCCATGCACTGACCTGAGGGCGCGGGAGCCACAAGTTGGACAGGTTCGTAAACGGGTCATGATTCGCTCATTCCGGGGTGTGGTCAACTTCTTTCGGCAAGCGTTTTTCGCGACGGTTCTCGGCGTGTTTCCCAATGACAATCCTATCCGTGCCCATCCGTGCCCATCCGTGGTACAGAATTCGATCCCACTTCATCATCAAAGGAGATGGCCGGCGGGTTCTTGCGGTCGTTAATGACTCGCTTCCATTGGAGCTTGACCTCCCTAAAGTTCAGTAGCAGGGCTACATCCAGTCCGCTAATATTCAGGTAGCCAAGCATTTGGGCCAGGTGGGTGGTGTTGAAAGCGGTGACCACTTTCGCATCAGCGATGATCTTTCCATCCACGATCAGGTCGGGAATAAGCGTGCCGATAAGTTGACCGCGATAATGGACTGGGAACTGCCGCTCTTGCTCGACGACGTGTCCCATGGTTTGCAGCTCGATGACCAACGCCCTCTCGTAGAGCTTTTCATCCAGTTCGGGCTTGAGTTCATTCAGCACAGCCATCGCGGCCCCGATAATGTCCTGGGTGATGTCTTCGTGTCGCATCAAAGAAATTCTAACCACGGATGGGCACGGATTACACGGATAAGATGAGGAGAGCGAACCCGGACGTGAGCCCAGTCCTCATTGGAAACCCGTCTCTGAGACTAGCCCTTCGGAACGACTGGTTGGATATTTTTCATGCCGACTTTCCATGCCTCTTCGTTTTCAAATATGACGACGCCAGCATTCTTGTCTAAATGGAAATACGCCGTGGTTCCTAGGACCCAGCTTGGTACACTTGCGGTCAGTGCCCTTCCCTTGATACATGGAACGCCGCCACTAATACTTGCGATCCTGGCAAGATTGGGGGGCGCACGAGTCAACGTCGCGTTTTTTGGAAAACCGCCAACTCAGCCCGAAAAGTTGTTAAGCATCGTATTGGGGATGGTCTATTTCGCGGGAACAGTCTGGGCTTACCGAATCCTGGTCCGACCCGACGTGCGGCGGCTGTTTGGGCGTGGATGATATCTACTAGCACTGATCCGAGACATTCACTTTCTTATATTTCCGATCCGGGTCATTTTCCCGGGCTTTTAACAGTTCCGGCATCTGCGGGCGGAGCAGTTCCAGCATTTCCTCCAGCCAGGCGAATCGCTGGGCCGGCGTGGTATTGAGGGCGGTGTAGACGACCTCGTGGTTGCGATGGGACTCCCAGCCCACGGGCCAGGGATCAGGTTCGGGGGGCTTTGTTTCTTGCATGCGGATTTCGCCTATGCCGCCGGGGGCGGGGCCAGGAGCTTTTCGGCGGTGGCGATCAGCTTGTCCATCTTCACGGGCTTGGTGAAGTATTCGCTGACGCCCTGGCTCTCGGCGTATAACTTGTGTCTGGCGCCCAGGTTGCCGGTGATCATGATGACGAACGGCTTGGCATTGCGAAGCTTTTTCGACTTGATTTTTTCCAGGACCATGAATCCGCTACGGCCGGGGAGCATCATGTCGAGGATCACCAGGTCCGGTTGAGTTTTTTCCGCGATTTCGACGGCCTTGTTGCCGTTGGCGGCGGTTTCAATGACCGCGCCGGTGGGTTCAAAAGCGGCCTGCATGCTGGCGAGGATGTCGCTGTCATCGTCCACCAGGAGGATCTTTTTTCCGGCCAGTGCTTCGCTCATGGTTGCCTCCGGGAAAAATGGGGCGACATCCACTTTCGTTTGCGGGGCGAAAATGTCAAGCGGAATCGCGCCCAGGTCCGATAAATAACCGGTCCATCATGAAACCAGGTGACCCGATCGCCGTTCTGGACAGCGGGCTCGGCGGGCTGACGGTGGTGAATGCCCTGCGCCGCGTCTTGCCGGCCGAGGACCTGATCTATTTTGGGGACACGGCCCATCTTCCCTACGGGAACAAATCGCCGGCGGCGGTATGCCGGTTCGTCCGGCAGATCGTCCAGTTCCTGGAGCCGATGAATCCGAAGCACCTGGTGATGGCGTGCAACACGGCGACGGCGCTGGCGATGCCGACGATCGCCGCGGAGTTTCCGGGATTGTCGATCAGCGGGGTGATCGAGCCCGGCGCCCGAGCGGCGGTGGCGGCGGCGGGGGCGCGGCGTCTGCCGGCGATCGGCGTGATCGCCACCGAGGCCACGGTCCGGTCCAAGGCTTACGAGCGGGCGATCTTCCAGCGCCGGAATCTGGCGCGGGTGATGCTTCGCCCAACCCCGCTGCTGGTGCCGATGATCGAAGAAGGCCGCACCGGGGATGACCCGCTGGTGGAGACGGCGTTGCGGCAATATTTACAGAGCATGATTCTTCGCAAGGTGGACGTGCTGGTGCTGGGATGCACGCATTATCCGCTTCTGAAGGGGGCGATCGCCAAAGTGATTGGGCCGAAGGTGAGGCTGATTGACTCCGCGGAGCAATGTGCCCAAGATGTCGCGCGAAGGCTGGAGCGGAAGGGCCTGTTGCGCGGGCCGGTAAGCTCGCAGGCAGAGCCGATAGGCTCGCCGGACGACACCGCGGCGATGGACGAATCGCCATCGGCGACTGGGACGTTGCGGACGTTTGTGACGGACGATCCGGAACGGTTCGCGATGCTGGCATCGCGGTTCCTGGAGATGGAGATCGAACGTCCGACGCTGGTGAAGCCGCTCATGCCGGACGTTTCGGCACCCGTGGTGCTCCGGGCCGCCGGATGAGCCGGATTTTTCACCGCGAAGACGCACAGCGCTGGCTGGGCCCGCAACCCAAGGAATTTTACCGCGAAGGCGCGAAGAGCGCGAAGTTGAAATCAAATCTTGTTTTCTTCTTCGCGTAACTTCGCGCTCTTCGCGCCTTCGCGGTAAAATTTACGCCAAGAACCGTTGTTGATGAAAGGCGATCGATGCGGAAGTTACGTTGGCTGGCGTGGATGATTGCGGCGGCGCTGGGCGGATGCGGCAGCAGCATTTCGGACTCCACCGCGCCGGGACCGGTTGATCGCGGGCTGTATCAAGATGCGATTGTGGACAACCAGCAACGGCTGGCCGGCGAGGACGTCCGCATCGTGCCGTTGTATAAGACTCCGCTGGATGCGATCGGCGTGGGGTTCGACGAATTGATCGGCGAGCCGATCGCGCATTTCTTCGACTACGTCACCCATGACAACGCGGCGTACGCGGCGAGGAAGATGGCGGACAGGTCGTCGCCGGACAACCAGCGCCAGGGGATGCTGCGGCTGACGGATTTCGACTTCGCTCGGCACGGGATTTATCTGAAGGGATACACGCTGGCGGCGCGAAGCGGCGGGGATTACACGGTGCGGGCGGCGGGGTTGCGGGCGCTGAACCGATGCCGGGCCAGGGGGCACACCTTGCTGTTCGTCGAGTCGCTGACGGACGATCAGGAACTGATTCGTCTGGAGGCCGCGGACGCACTGGGCAACGTCCCCGATCCGGACGCGATTCCGATGCTGGTGGCTCACCTGAGCAACGTCGAGCCGAGCGCCGACGTGCGCATCGCCTGCGCGGAAGCCCTGCGGAATTATCACACCCACGAGGCCATGCAGGCGCTGATCGACGAATTGAACGATGAGGACTTCGGCCTGGCATGGCAGGCGCGGCAAAGCCTGGAACTGCTGACCGGGCAGGATTTCCGCTATGACGCCAAAGCGTGGATGAATTACCTGGCTGCCACGGGAATGTGAGTGGATCGTCATTGGTCATTTGTCATTGGTCATTGGGGAGTGACGTGAAACCCTGACACATGCGAGCACTGGTATTCGATCAATCGCTCACTTTCCGCCCGCGGCACCCTGAGCCGGCGGAAACCGACGGCGATGCGCTGGTGAAAGTGCGTCAGGCGGGGATCTGCGCCACCGATTTGGAAATACTGCGGGGATACATGGGGTTCTCCGGCGTTTTGGGACATGAATTCATCGGCGAAGTGGTGTCGGCCGGGAACAAAGACTTGGTCGGCCAGCGCGTCGTCGGGGAGATCAACGTCGTCTGCGGGCACTGCGATCTGTGTCTGTCGGGGCTGTCATCGCATTGCCGGAACCGCACGGTGCTGGGCATCCAGAAGCACGACGGCGCGTTCGCCGATTTCTTGCGTTTGCCGTCGGCCAACCTGCACGTGGTCCCCAAGACGGTGGATGACGATTCGGGAGTGTTCGTGGAGCCGCTGGCGGCGGCGTTTCAGGTCCTGAAGCAGATCAAATTGGATGGCAACGCGGATTCGGCGCGCACAAGAAAATGGGTGACGGTGCTGGGGGATGGGAAACTGGGTTTGCTGGTGGCGCAGGTATTGCGGAATGCCAACTGCCCGGTTCGGGTGATCGGGAAACACGCCGAGAAGCTGGCGTTGTGCGAGAAATGGCAGATTCGCAGCCGGCCGCTACGGGACATTCTTCCCCGGCATGACCAGGACGTGGTGGTGGACTGCACGGGAAGCGCGGCCGGATTCGAGCTGGCCATGCAGATGGTGCGCCCGCGGGGAACCATCGTATTGAAGAGCACGCTGGCGGCGGGCAAACCGATGAATCTGGCTCCGCTTGTGATCGGCGAAATCAGCGTGGTCGGCAGCCGGTGCGGGCCGTTTCGCGAGGCGATCAAAGCGCTGGCGGAAAAGCAGGTGGACGTCGCCAGCCTGATTTTTCGCCGCATACGCCTGGAGCAAGGCGTGGAGGCGATGGATTTGGCCGGTAGGCCAGGAGTCTTGAAGATACTGTTGACGATGGAATAGGAACCAATGACCAATTGACAATTGACAATTGACAATTGATCCTTCTTTTAGGATCTCCGATGGCAAAAGACCTCGCCATAGTATTGAACAACGGAAGCATCAACAGCGCGGTGGTGACGGCGATGGCATCACAGCGGTATCGGCCGGTCATGATCTTTGCCGATACCGCGCCCGGAGCCTCGGGCCGGATGCGGGCGGCGTACGATCAGCAGGTGGCGCATTTCAAACCGTACCGGGAATATTCCGTGCCGATCACGCAAGCGGGATCGGGGCCGACTCTAAGTGCGGCCTCGATCGCCGCCGATCCGCGGCTATCCGCCAACATCTCTCCGCAACTGCTGGAGCTTCTGCCGATCCTTTCCGTCGCGGTGAAATCGGCGGCGCACCACCAGGCGGCGGCGGTGTATTTTGGGCTTCGCGTTGGCCCAAGCACGGATGAATTGGCGCAAGCCGCGGAGTTTTGCCAGATATGGAGTGAGATGATCCAACTGCCGTGCGGGCTTGCCGAAACGGAGTTGATGACCCCCCTGCTGGAGCTGGAACTCTGGCAGGTGGTGGACGTGGGATTTCAGGTGTCCGCGCCGTTCGAGCGGACCTGGAGTTGCCTGGAGGAAACCAGCGAGGCCTGCTGGACCTGCCGCGGCTGCCGATCAAGAGAGGCCGCGTTTCAACAGGCCGGCAAGCCAGACCCGTTGCGGGGGGCGAGGAAAATCTAGGCGCGAGTTTGAGCCTTGCGCAATCAGGCACCGCGCGGCAATGATTATTCAGAGTCGTCGAGCTCGCCCACCGCTCGCATCTTCGCGTGGCGAACGTAAAGAACATGAACCACGCGGGAAGCATCGTCGATCGTGAAGATGATCCGGTGGGACTTGAAGATGGCCTGCCTGATTTCCTCAAAGACATGCGGCCGCTCGCGCGCTTCGCCGAAACGGCGGGGGAATTCCTCCAAGCCATCAATTTGCTTATACAAATCGCGCAGCCATCTGGCCGCATTTAGCGGGGAACGCTCCGCGATGTAGTCGAATGCCGCCGCGATGGTCGCCTCGGCTTCAGGGGTGACGATGACGGCGTATTTCATTTGAGCGAGACGCCATGTTTCTTGGCAAGTTTTTCAAGGAATTCCCGCATGGGACGTCCTTTGCCATTTTTCACCTGCGCCAGCCCCCGCCGAACACCGGCAAGGGTCTCGGATAACTCCGCCGCCTCAAGCAGTTTCTGATAGGCATCGGCACTCTGCACCACGATCTCGGCTTGGCCATTTACGGTGAGAACCTCGGCCTTGCCCGTCTCCTTGAGCCACTGGATATGCTCCTTCGTGTTGCGGCTGAAATCGGTGATCGGAAGAATGTGATTCAGATCGAGCATAAGCACCTCAACAGTTTTTAAGCGTCTTTTATCATGCTACATTCTTGCGGAGGTTAAGTCAACCGCACAATCTGTTTCCACAATGCCGGGCCATCGCACTGCTCACACGCATGTGGAATTGGCCAAAACACCAGAAAAGGAGAATTTATGGGAAATAAAGGAGCCGTGATTCCCAGCCGCGCCGAGTTTGATAAACTGAGGGAAAAATTCGCGTGCTGCCGCGCCTCGTAAGAGTCGCGAAGGCTGCTATACCGTCTGGGAGGACGTTACCACGTTTGATGCCGAAGCCGAGGATCAACTCCGGCACTATGTATACGCACTATTTGACCCTGCTGAGCCCAACTGGCCTTTTTATATCGGAAAGGGAACGGGCAACCGCGTGTTCACGCACGCCATGGGTAAATTGACCGACGAAGATGTAGCTCAGGAGCCCATGTCAAGCAAAACAAAACGAATCTCGGACATCAGGCAGCGCGGAGATATCGTCATACAAAAGGTGATCCGGTTCGGCCTATCGGAGGAAGAGGCCCTCTCGGTTGAAGCTGCGTTAATAGACATGGTAAACCAAATCAAGCCCGACACCCTGACCAATCAAATTTCAGGACAAGGCGTGGCGGAGGGAATTATCGATGCTGTTGATTTGGCAACGGCACTATCCGCCGAGCAGCTTCAAACAGAAAAACCCGTCCTATTAATCAAAATTGAGAGGCGATGGACACGGTTAATTGCGAAATACAAGGCCGCGCATCAAGTCCCGGCACCTGAGATATACGATTCAGTCGCGGGCAACTGGAAGCTAAGCGTTCAACGCGCGAACAACGCCCATTGTGTTCTGGCGGTGGCACGGGGACTGGTCCGCGGTGCATACATCGCGAAAAAATGGTTTGATTCAGAGGAGCCAGGGCGAAAGCGCTTTGATGGGGTTGAAGCAGCCGATCCTTTCAACGGCTTCGTCGGTCAATCCGTTGCCGCATATTTCAAAAAGGGCAGCCAGAATCCAATTCGTTATCTCAATTGTTAGGTCCAACTGCGCATCGAGCGTGGAGGTCCGGCAGGTGAACGCCATAACTGACCAAGGGCGTGGCCAAAAATTTTTGCAAGCTCGGAAGAACCCCCACCCCAACCCTCCCCCTGAGTACAGGGGGAGGGGGAAAAGGTCGGGTTCCGCGAAAAATTACGGCCGCATCTGGCCGGTCCAGCCGCCCACCCCCCATTTCACACTTTTCCACGTCTTATGTTATACTTCCCTCCAGCCGGACGGATCCGGCGGTCTTTTATCGGATATTCGCATGGACGCGAAGAACTCCCTCGGCGAGCCGCGATGCCTCATCTCCCGCGCGGCGATCCTCCATAACGTCGGATTGATCCGCAAGGCGATTGGGCCGGACGTGAAAATCTGCGCGGTCGTCAAGGCGGACGCGTATGGCCATGGGGCGGATATCGTCGTGGATACGCTGTGCAATTTTTCCAACAGCGAAGCCGAGCCGCCCATGGTGGATGCGCTGGCGGTGGCGGACCTGGACGAGGCGGCGGCGCTGATGGCGTGCGACCTGCCGGTGATCGTCCTGCGTCCGGTGGAGAACGCCTATCTGGGCAGCCAGCGGGCCAGGCTGGAGGCGGCGACCCGGCATGGGTGGGTGCTGTCGCTCTGTTCGGCGGCGGCGGCACAGGATTTGGCCAGGATCGCCGAGAACCGCGGGCAACGCGCCAACGTGCAGATCATGGTCAACACCGGACTGAATCGCGCGGGCGTGGACTTGGCGGGATTGGACGGGCTCATCGAAAAAATTTCGTCTCTGCCAGCGCTTCGATTGCTCGGCGTGGCAACGCATTTCGCATCGTCGGACGAGCCGGCCAATCCGCTGAACTGCGAGCAATTGGGGCGATTCGTGGCGGCGACGTCGAGCCTGTCGATCGGGCGGCAATCGCGGCCGCACCTCAGCGCTGCCAATTCCGGCGGAGTGTTCTTCCAGCCGCAATCGCATCTGGACATGGTGCGTCCGGGGATCAGCATTTACGGGATCGATCCGAGGTGCCGGCCGGACATGGATCGGCCGCTGCGGCCGGCGATGAAATGGACGGCCCCGCTGATCGCCATCCGCGAGGTGGCGGCGGGAACGCAGGTGGGATACGGCCAGACGTGGACGGCGGAAAAGCCGACACGGCTGGGTTTGATCCCGGTCGGATATGCCGATGGATATCCGCGATCGCTGTCGAATCGCGGGATCACGATGGTTGCCGGCCAACCGGCGCCGGTGGCCGGGCGGGTCAGCATGGATTTGATGGTGATCGATCTTCAGAACGCGCCGCAGGCGACGATCGGGGACGAGGTGACGGTGTTGGACAGCGATCCGCTGTCGCCGGCCAGCGTGTATCGGATCGCCGAATTGGCCGGGACGATCCCGTACGAAATTTTCTGCCGGATCGGGACGCGGGTGCGGCGCGTGGCGGTGGACGAATTCGGCGTGCGTCCCGAAGAGGAATTGAACCGCCAAGACGCCAAGACGCCAAGTTGAAATCCGACCTTGGCGCCTTGGCGTCTTGGCGGTTCAATTCTCTTTGTTCGAGGCGCCGGCCGGGGATTTTCGATTATTTCCGCTTGCCCAAGAACCGCAGCAGGAGCAGGAACATATTGATGAAATCGAGATAGAGCATCAGCGCGCCGCTGACCGAAAGACGAGCGGCCAAGGCCGCGTCGCCCTGAGTGGAAACGGCGATGCCCTGAAGACGCTGCGTGTCATAAGCGGTCAATCCCGCGAAGATGATGACCCCGGCATAAGAAACCAGCCAATAAAGCCCGCTGCTGGCGACAAACAGGTTGATCACGGATGCGACGATCAGGCCGATCAGGGCCATGAACAGGATTTTGCCCATGGTCGTGAGGTCGGTCTTGGTGAACATTCCGTAAAGGCTCATCACCGCGAACATGGCGGCGCAGGCGACAAACGTGCCGGCGATGCTGCTCTGCGTGTAGACCATAAATATGCTGGAGAACAAGAGGCCGTTGAGCGCGGCATAGATCACGAACAGCCCGGTGGCGAGGGCGGCGCTGACCTTTCGAACCGCCGCGGAAATAACCACGACCAGAACGATCTGGATGATGAATATTCCCATCATCGCGCCGCCAGTGAAGACCGCGGCCCAGGCCTCGCGATGACTGAAAACCAGCCATGCGACCGAGGCGGTCACGGCCAGCCCCACGGCCATCCATGCGTAAACGGCATTGAAGAAATGGATTACCGCGCTATCGCGCGTGCCGGCGGAATAATCCAGCGGATACGGCCTGCCGGTCATGTTCGGACCCCACATGCTCATAATCATTGCTCCTTTTCGAAACGAACGAGTGATTGTATGGCGAGTTGGACCGCTGCGTCCAGCGGAGGCAGGTTGGTGTGCCGGCTCAGGTAGTGTCCGAATTTGGGCTAACCAGACCACGAGTCGAAGCCGTCGCGAAAGGCACTCCGAATCCATCGGATGCAGGCGAATGAACAAATCGCTCCGATAAGGGTGAAGCAAAGCACGGCCGAGACATCGCGGGCGTCTACGGTTTCCCAGTCATGGACGAGCCAGGAAATCCCAGTTATGCCGAAGTACAATGCGACGATTCCGACCAGACCGGATAACGCTCCGAAAATGATCGCAAGAACCGGGAAGCTGCGCTTATGTTTCTTCGATGGCGTAGCGTAGTTTAGTGGCTCCGGCTTCACACCCCCATTCTACCACCCGCGCACGAAAAAACCGCCCGGAGGCGGCTCTTTGTCGGTGCCTTGCCACGGCAGCGGGGATCATTTCCGCTTTCTCCCGGCCCCTTCCGGAGCACCATCGCCGCCGACAGCGAATGATCGCTTTAGTGGGTGTCCGGCACGGTCAAAATGGCTTTCAACATTTGGACCGTCCTTTCCGCCAGCTTGGCTGGCAACGACATCATACCACGTTTCAGATTGCCGCCCGCAGTTCATCCATTTCCCAAACGTGATCCGTGGCGCCAGCGGCGCCCTTGCAAGACAGAAGATTTTTATCGGTTATGGTTTTCGTTCCGGTCGGCATCGCTGACTCGAATGTCAATGGGCGTCGGCGCAGTGAAGGCCGCTGGCTGGCCTGCTGAAGTTCGCGGCGTTCGTCTATAAGCGTAAAGAAAGTCGAGTTGCCGCCTGCGGCGGCGAATGCTAAGGACTTTCGAGCCTGAGCTCGAAACTCCGCTGCAATGGCCGCGGCACGCGGCAAATCCTCTGTTCCCTTCTTTGTGGACGGCCGTTGCGAACGTGAGCGGGCAGGCCAGCGGCCCGCGCATCGGCGACGCGTTGTCATATACGAGTCAGCGCCGCCGGCCAGCACGAAAACTGCAACCGATCATCCTCTTCTTCATCCATCCGTCCCCGCTGAACCAGTCACGCACCTGCCCGCCACGTCCATCAGAAATCCCGGAAGCGCCTGAATTGAACCGCCGTGATGCCATGGCGGTTCAATCGCCTTGATACGGATGAGCACACCGCGGACGGTAGTGGGCTACCAAAGAATGTGCGTCCGGAGGGCGCGCAGTTTAACGGCAACCTCAACCGATTGTCCCCCGCGCACCAACGTGAGATGAATCGTATCGCCGGACTTGTGTGCCCTAATAATCCTCCTCAGGTCGATTGCCTGATGGATCGGCAGGCTGTCGATGGCGGTAATGACGTCGCCGACTCGCAGTTTTGCCGCTTCCGCCGCGGTGCCGGGCATGATCGCCGTCACCCTCTCGCCCGCCCGAGGGCCGGCATCCTCCATCGAGATCCCGAGAACCATATTGCCGCTGGCCGCGAGCAGCGGCGCCAGCAGCGAAATCGCGCCCACCGCATTGATCAGGCCATGGACCAGGATCGGCGACCATAACGTTTGCCGCCAGAGGTACACGACCATGAACAGCAATCCTGATGCAAACGCAATGGACATATACAGAAGCCCGTAGCGATGCATCACGCCGAACACCAGCGCCTGGAGCAGGGCCGCGAACACCGGCTTCATCCATCGCCGAAGACTTCCGTATAACACCGCCCGGTACAGCATTTCTTCGGCCACGGGCGCCAGCGTGAACCCCACCAGACAATAAATCACCGGCGCGATAATCACCGGCCGGTAGGCGTTCGTGTCCTCCGAAAGGCGAAAGTGCTTAGCTAACAA
>Ga0187872_10003249_pt1 | contig 13326 bp, 10 predicted proteins | sample June2016WEW_16_4_FD_132973 | JGI IMG/M metagenome (GOLD analysis project Ga0187872, IMG submission 132973) | Peatland microbial communities from SPRUCE experiment site at the Marcell Experimental Forest, Minnesota, USA - June2016WEW_16_40 | ecosystem: Environmental > Terrestrial > Soil >...
CCGATGACTCTTGTCGCTTGCCGGTGATGCACAGGGAACGAGGCGCAACTCGTACTTCTAGATCCCTTTCGCCGAACCCCGGCACGTCAGCACGGACGGTGAGTTCAGTTTCCGTCTCCTTGATGTCCACCGAGACATTAAGCAGGATTTCCGACTTAGCACGAAGCCAGTCCTCACGAGCATGGCCGTGCGTGAATCCGGTGGATTCAAACAGCTCGTAGGCACGGCGCGCGATCAGGTCGTTGATCTCCTGTGCAAGCTCGAAAAATGGGTCGCCTGCAAGGAGATCATGGATAGTTGGTGCGCGATCAGGTTGCGTTGGGGTTTCATTCTTCATCCCTGTTTTCCCCTTTCTTGAAAATGATTCTAACTTGACCAAATAATCTATTGAGCCTCGACCCGGGCGCATTCTGACCACGCGCCTGGTGCGAGGCGAAAGCTTTCATTCGCAATGGTCAGGATGAACTCGCGCGGCTCGCCTGGAGCTTCGCGCACGCAGAAGATGTACTGGCGACCGATCCCTTGGACTCAAAGCCGACGTACTGAAAGTAGATGTTGTCGCTCATCGGACCATGCCGAAACGGAAGTATTCGCTTCAGACCCTATTCCGTTAATTGGGCCGTGTCAAGAGCCCCTGAGACTCGTCCTGGGGTTTGGCCTGCATTCCCGCTAGTGCATTGCTTCCCGCAAATGAGCACCCGAACCTGAACTAGAAGCCGAAGCGACGAACACGTGCACGGTAAGCGGTTATCTTCGTGTTCCAAAAGGGCCCCCTGCCGAGAGACGCCGGGCACAAAACCTTTATTTGCTTGCCCTATTTGCTGCGCTCTCCGGCGCGTCTTATACGGATGGCAGGCGGGGGGCCGATCTACGAATAGTGCTCAAACGTCGCTCTGGTTGTGCCACTCCTGCGCCCAACTGCACTACGCCTCGGTGGGCGGCACGTTGGCGTTTCACCCTCGAACTGACCTTGGGCGGCAAATTGAGGCAGTCGAAGGTGTTTCCAGGAGCCCGCGGCCCGCGCCATGGTACCTGTACGTCTTCGCTGACCCCCGTGATGTTGCAGCGATCCTGCCCAGTCGCGCGAAGATTCTCGGAGTGTGTGTGATGGATAGACACACAGACTTGTTATCATACCTATCCTATGGCTGACACAATTGCATTGGTGACAGGCGCGAACAAAGGAATTGGGAGGGAAATCTCTCGGCAACTCGCCGCCAAAGGCATTTTCGTGTTGATAGGTGCCCGCGACCGCGAACGCGGAGAGAACGCTGTGGCAGATCTTCGAGCCCAGGGCCTTCCCGTCGAATTCATTCAAATCGACGTGACTTTGCAGCCAAGCGTGGACCACGCCGCAGCTGAGGTGGAGCGCCGCCATGGCCGGCTCGACATCTTGGTGAACAATGCGGGGATTGCGCTTGATTGGTTCCCGGCCTCGGAATTGACCGTCGAGGTGCTCCAGAAAACGTTCGAAACCAACGTTTTTGGGGTCTTCCGCGTCACCAAAGCGCTGCTTCCGCTGCTCAGGAAATCCAAGCACGGTCGGATTGTCAACGTGTCGAGCGGATTGGGCTCCCTCACGCGTAACGCGGACCCCAACAGCCCGCTGGCTGTCCGAAACATGTCGCTCGCGTACTGTTCGTCGAAAGCCGCGCTCAATATGATCACGATTCAGTTCGCCAACGAGCTGAAAAGTGACGGAATCAAAGTGAATTCAGCCAATCCGGGTTTCACCGCGACGGATATGAATCAGCATCGCGGAGTGAGGACCGTCGAACAAGGGGCCGCCACGCCGGTTCGCCTAGCACTGCTTCCCGACGACGGTCCCACCGCCGGAGTTTTCAGCGATGACGGACCCGAGCCGTGGTAAAAGCTCAGCAGCGCCATCGGAAAATGGCAGCGGAGATCAGGAGGCCAAGTCCAGGAAGTACGAGATGGGGGTGTTCCTTTTTGTGGGATCGACACGACACACGTTCTCCATCGCGCGAACCTCAATCGTCATCCTTGAACGGGTTCGAAATTTCTTCGTCCTTCTTCGTCTCCTTCGTTCGTTTCCCATCCTTCACCAATCACTTTCGCAAGGATATCCGCAAACTGCTGATGGAATGCGTCCTTGAGACGAAGGCGCCGTGTGCTGGAGACTGGAGTGCGATTTCGAAAGAGCAAAGCGAATCCTGGTACCGAATCTCAGCGACTATGCGATCTGTGCAAGACTGAAAAGAAACCGCAAGCTGTTCCGACGTCCGAAAGTCTAACGATCGACTACTATTAAGGACAAACGACGTTATTTAAGAAAAACTTCTTGCAGCAGCTCGTCGCTGACGAGTTCGCGATATTCCTCGCGCTTTTCGCCTACCTGCTGAGCCTTCTGTTTTCCGCCTATGATCTTGTCTCGAACCGCCTCTTCCTTCGCGTCGAGGCCATCCATGGCCGCGTGGTTCTTGTACTGGATGGCGAGGCAAACATCCCAATCCTGGGGACCATTCTTGGTTTCCTTGAAGAAAAACTTGTAATCCAAGATCAATCCTTCGCGCTTCTCTTCCTCGAGAAGCGGCTTACTGACCTGCTGCAAACTGGTGAGATATTCGTCCATGCGAGTGGGCTTTACGCGAACCAGTTGGACGCGCCAGACCGGACCCTCCGAGTAGTGTTCCTGGGCCAAAACTGCGGGAGCAAGCAGAAGGAAAGCAATAGCAAGGCCGGATAACCTTTTCATAGTGATCTCCTGAAAAAGAATTTGGGCGCTTTCAGCCGACCGACGGACAACGTACTCCTTCCGACCTGTGAATGCAATTGACTCTCCCGCCAGAAGAGTTTCGGTTCCCGGTAGTGGGCCAGTTTGAATTTTAGAGATATCGAAATGCTACCCGATTACTGCACGAACCCAGCGACGGCAACTTTCTCTGTCCCAGGCTCGTGCCAGATCAGTTCCGCTCCGACAAGTTCAACTGCGGCTGCGAATGAGACGGTAAAGTTGCCGGTGCTCCCGCCGTCACCGTGCATCAGAAAAAGCAAGTCGATGAGTTGCGAGAGCGAGAGGTTCACCAAGTCTTCATCTGCAAGACCCAATGCGCGGGCGATGCTCGATACGAAGGATGGGAGGTTATCTTCTTTAGCGACAACCTGACCCTCCCGCCGCGCGTCACTTCACGAATTGTGGCCGCTTGCCTTCCGCCCAAGGATTGTAAGTAAGGCAGAAACGCACTCGATCGGAAATCGGAGGGTGATCGTAAAACAAAAATACATTCAGGGGATTCGGATCAGGATCGGCGAGAGCGGATTCGCCTTCCACCTGAAACGAATCGGCCGCCGCCTGCCCCGCATCCGGAAGAATTCCATGCGTTACTTCCACACCATACACATCCGCCTGATGCTCGATGTGCCGGCTATACGCGTTCGAGATGGGGTCGGAGACAAACGTGAAAATCGACAGCAGAAGCAGCAGCGCGGGCAGCGAAGCCCAATCATCGAGTTCGCGGATGCCCCAGCCCGGCCCGCATCTTGCAAGCACCCATCCAACGCACCGATAACCCAAATATAGAAGAACGAAGAGCACAGCCATACTGAAAATGAGTCCCTTCCACACATGTCCCAGGACGTAGTGTCCCATCTCGTGCCCGACCACGGATACGATCTCTGGCGTTGTCTCTTTCTCGATGGTCGTGTCCCACACAACAATGCGCTTCGAAGCACCCAGGCCCGTCACGTAGGCGTTCATCAGCGGCGTTTTGTCGCTCGCTTTCATCCAGAACATCCGATTGGGTGGAATGCTTAGGCCCGATCGCTCGACCACTCGCTCGATCTGAGTGACGAGCGCGGGGTCTTTCTCCTGCAGCGGCGCAAACTTAAAAAACATCGGCTCAAGCACAAACGGTTCTACAAATGACAAAAACACGATGATTGGCAGCGAGACCAGCCAGAAATAAAGCCACCAGCGCCGCGAGCTTCGGCGTATCACGCCGTAAAGGATCCACGTAAGAATGCTGCCAAGCACGATCAAAATGAAGATTCCCTTCGCCCAGTCCCACGCTAGCGCACCCCATCCTTCGACAGATAGTCCGTACGTCCGCGAAACGATGTGCTCGTAAATTGCCGTTGGTGATTCGAGCACCGCAATGGTTAGAATCAACGGCGGCGTAAACACAAATGTCTGAAGGAAGCGGTTCGAAGAAAGCTTCTCCGCCCAGTCGCGATACTTCGCCGCGAGCTTCCAACGCAATGCAAGCCACAGAACAAAAAGCCCGTAGAAGAAACTGATGAGATTAAAAAGGAAATGAATCCGGCTGAGAGTCTTGGCTCTTTTATAGAGGTCGGGGGGAAGCGTGTACGCCGTGACTTTTCCCTGGGCTTCGAGTGGCCGCACGCTACCTTGCAGCGAACCCGAAGCCTGCGACAACCTCACAGCCGCCGCTTGTTCTCGGGTGATCGGTGATGCATGCAACAAACGCGGTGGTGTAATAATCGAGGGTGTTGAAGCGAGGGCGAACACCAAGATCTCTAGCGCAAGCCACTTTCGCATCTCGATTTTACCCGGCGCAAATACGACTGCTAGATCGGTTCTCTCGGTGAATCCCTGCATGCGCAGCCGAATCAGCGGTATTAGCCGGAATTTCGATACATCGTCGTCTTTTAATAAGTGATCTACCTACGCTCTTCAACATGGAATACCTCTGATCGCACTGGAAGCACTGAAAAGGAGCATACGAATTAAGGCCCATCAGAATCTGTGATCGAGAGAGTGAGACTGCTCGATGGGCCGAAGTCTCTAGAAACTCAGATCGGCTGGCTGCTATCTCTTTGGAAGCCACAGCCAATAATGTCGGTCTTTGTTACCGAATTGTAGTAAATAAGGGGAACAACGATCAACTGGAGGCGTGGCCATGACCATGGAAAACGCGATCGGCAACTCCTGCACTGCAAGGGTGGAACACAGAAGAAGCAAACGTTTCCTCGTGGTAATTCCCGCAGAAGTGAAGTGGCATGGACCCGGCGGCGTAAGAATCAAAGAGAAGGCACACGCGGAGGAGGTCAACGCTCACGGTGGGCTATTGCGCATGGATACTCATCCCAATGTGGGAGACATCGTCGAGTTGACTAATCTTGCTTCCGCCGAATCGGTCGAGGGTCGTGTGTTAGCAATGCGTGGATCGACAACAAATGCGCAGCGAGGGATAGCCATCGAGCTTTTTGTTCCGAGTGAGACTTTCTGGGGAATGAATTTCCAACTGATGAAGACCACGGCTGGACTTCGCAAACTCGGACAAAGCCTCCGGCCTGACGGGATAGATCCTCGCCTTCTAAGGGAGTTTCGTGATGTGGCCGATTCCATCCGCAGGAGCGCTTGGGCCATCGAGGAGTCGCAACAGTTCCACTCGCAGCGGCAGGACCCACAGGAGGTGCTCTCGCTGCTGACGTCCGAGCGAGTTCGCTGCGCCACCCGTCTATGCAATGAATTGGTCGTCGAATTGGAGGCCCATGAAGTGACCTTCAGGACTGAAGGGATTGCGGAATTTTATCGGGCTGTCGACCGCGCACACCAATGTCTAGAGCGTTTGGTTATGCCTCAAGAGAAGGACACACGAGAAAAACGTCGATTCGCTCGCTCGGAGCTATCGAAGGGCGTGTGGGTGGCATGGCAGGGCGGTGGCCAGCGCTTCGTCTCGCGCGTTTTCGACCTAAGCATGGGCGGCGTTTTTATCCCAACGTCAGACCTACCGCCAGTGGGGACGGCCGTGAAGCTGATCTTCGAAGTGCCTGGCGGCGATGTTCATGCCCCTGCTGTTGTGCGGCATACAGTGGCTGGTCGGGGGATGGGCGTCGAATTTGCAGCGATGGACGACGACGACCTGGTACGCATACATCAGTTGCTGAACGAATTGGTGCGCTGAAGGTGCCCAGCAGACAAAAGGATTTCCTTTCCATTCCACTCGACCTGCCCGTGGATCACTCGCATTCGCGCCTACCTTCAGCTTTCATGATCGGTCCAGCCACGTTGCGGAGCAAGTGCGCCCAATTGCCGCGGAGCAGATCATGTACCATCCGCACTACAAGTACTTTAGTGACGCCGCCGACGATGCTTACCAATCATTTAAACTATCGAATCCCGGATCTTGCGGCAGCGTGAGGTTCGGATGCTCGTGGAGGCAGCCTAAGTCGCACCCTTGGTGAACGAGGCCCGTACTCTCGACCGCTTGATTGCTTCTTCCCAGGAACGGCTCTGGGCGCTAGCCCGCAACGTATGGTGGAGTTGGGACCACGATACCAGCAGCTTGTTCCGCGACCTCGACCCCGTACGCTGGAGGCAGCTTAACCACAATCCGATATCGCTGCTTGGAGAGATTTCCGCAGCAGAGATCGAGCGCCGTGTCTGGGAACTAGTGCTGCACGGCCGGATTAACTACGCCTACCGCCGCCACTGCGAGTACCTTGAGGCAGACAGCACCTGGGGCATGAGGCATGCAGGTGTTCTGCGGCCTCGTCCGGTGGCATATTTCTCTCCTGAATTCGGGTTACACGTGTCGATTCCGCAATATTCCGGTGGGCTGGGAGTCCTCGCTGGTGATCACATCAAGAGCGCATCCGACCTGGGTCTTCCGCTAATCGGGGTCGGTTTGTTTTATAGCCAGGGGTACTTTCGGCAGCGGCTCGATCGCGGCGGCTGGCAGCAGGAAGATTACCTCCAGACGGATGTCAAACAGCTACCGATAGAACCGGCTATCGGGACGCATGGCGAACCGGTTAGGGTGCAAGTCGAGACCTGTAGCGGCTCCATCCGCGCGAAGATCTGGCGGATGAAAGTGGGACGTTGCGATCTGTTGCTCCTTGACTCGAACGTGGAAGGAAACGCTCCCGAGGACCGGGAACTCACTTCGCGATTGTACGGCGGAGACAGGCGCATCCGAATCCGTCAGGAGTTGCTACTTGGCGTCGGAGGCTTCCGTACCCTGAAAGGGATGGGGCTCACGCCCGGCGTTCTTCACCTGAACTCAGGACACACCGCTTTTGCGGTGCTCGATGCGATCAACGATCGTATGCAGGATGAGGGTCTGAGTTTTAGCGAGGCTGTGCCCCGTGTTTCGCGCCAAGTGGTCTTCACCACCCACACCTCCGTACCCGCAGACCATGAGCGGTTTAACGACGACCTCATCGAGGAGCATCTCGGACCTCTCCGTGAGATGCTCGGTTTGTCCCATGACAAGCTCATGGGGCTTGGGCGCGAGAATCCTTACAATCAAGACGAAGAGTTCTGCATGACCGTGCTGGGGCTGAAGCTTTCGAGGCACGCCAACGCCGTTTCGGCCCTGCACGGCGAGGTATCCCGGGCCACGTGGACGGGACTATATCCCGGCAAGCCGGAGGATAGAGTCCCAATAGGACACATCACGAATGGCGTACATGTCTCCTCTTGGCTGGCGCCGCAAATGTTTCGTCTCTACGACCGCCATCTAGGAACTGGTTGGCACGAGCGCAGCGCCGAGGCCCGCATCTGGGAAGGGATTGAGAACGTAGATGACGGCGAACTCTGGGAAACGCATCTCAGTTTGAAATCACGGCTTCTGGAATTTGTGCGGCAGCGCGCTGTGGAACAGGCCGAGGGCCGCGGCGAGTCGACGGAAATGCTGCAAAGTCTCAGCCGGATGCTCAGTCTAGATGCACTTACCATTGGATTCGCGCGACGCTTCGCCACGTACAAGAGAGCCAACTTGATTCTTGCGGATATCGAAAAGCTGTCCTCCATTGTGAACGACCCGAAACGTCCGGTGCAGTTCGTATTTGCCGGCAAGGCGCATCCGCGCGATGAATCGGGCAAGCGGGTGCTGCAGCAGATTGCTGAGCTGATGAGTAACCAACAATTCGCCGACAAGTTCGTCTTTGTAGAAGACTACGATATCAACGTCGGACGCCATTTCGTGCAGGGCGTCGATGTTTGGCTGAACAATCCCCGACGGCCGCTCGAGGCATCAGGTACGAGCGGCCAGAAGGTCGTCCTGAACGGCGGCCTGAACCTCTCCGTCCTCGATGGCTGGTGGGCGGAGGCGTACGACGGCTTGAACGGCTTCGCCATCGGAACCGGTAGGACTCACACCTATATGGACGTTCAGGATGCCCATGACGGAGAGGACTTGTACCGGTCGCTTCGCGAAGAAGTGATTCCGTTGTATTACGAGCGCGACCGCGACGGCCTGCCACGCGCCTGGATCAAGCGCATGAAGCGAGCCATTCGGACACTCGGCTGGCGGTTCAATGCCTATCGGATGGTGATGGATTATACGCTGAAATGCTACGTTCCGGCGGCGAGTGGCACATCGAGCGATATGAGAAGGATATCGTGAGCCATTCCTACAGACAGCACTTAACTTCCTTGAAGCGGTAGCAACGCCAAGGACACGGACTTATCCCTTATCCAAGTGCTCCCACGAGCGCGCTCTCGGATCCCTTCTTCCTCGAGAAAGCTGTCGAAGGTCGAACCACTGTGGTTCGTTCTATGGCGATTTTTCCTTACGTTCATGTCAGTCCCCTTTGATGGTTGCTCTTGTTGTTCCTCGCCAGCACCGTCGTGAACATCGTGAACGTTATTAGGGCAAAGGCAGGCGAACTCGGCGCGGCTGTCAGCGCCGTCGCCCTTGTAGCAATCTCAAGAAGTTGAAACTGTGGATGAGTGTTTCCCGGCCTATACCCCGGAGCTGAAGCCAGTGGGATACCTCCGGGCCGACGTCTCCTGCTTGCGTTCCTGCTCCTGCTTCATGGCTAATTGCGGACGAAGACTTGTGAGCTTCTTCAGCGTGTTGTGCCAAAATGGCGCGCCTAGACTGAGAAATGCCGCAGCGACGAGAAGACCCGGAATCTCGTCTTTAGTCGGCGTCCATCCAGGCCAAACTTTCGGGAGAAGTTGAAACTCGGACCGAGCGAGTTCGCGCTTGAGCGAGGCGCTCTGATCCATGAGCTTGTCGGAGTCGCTAGCCAGTTCGGCGTTCACCTCTTGCTCATAAGCTGCGACCAGATTCTCCAGCGCGGGATCCCCATCCAGCGTCGTACGAAGCCACGAAATTGCGTCCTCGCGACTGGCGAATCCGGGCGTCGTTCCAAGCGCGTGTGTTGCTCTAGCTTTCGCTTCGGTCGTGGCCTTGTCTTCTACTAACGCGGGGACTAGTGGGGTGGATCGTTCTCGTTGTCTTACGGGGAACTTCGGTTTCAGAAGCGTCGATGCCGGGGTGTCCTCTCTTGTCGCAGGGGCTTCCGGCGTGGTCTGTGCGGTTTTCAACGCCTCTTGGCCACGGGCCAAAGTTACCTGGACGATTTTCGGCAACTCGCGCTCGCCGAGGGACGTGGCAGGGCTAGCGCTGGGTAACAGCTCAGATATGCTCCTGCCTCTCGGAGTCACACTGTGGGGAGCAGGACGAGTCTTGAGCTTTGGCTGTTCAGGAACCGAGGGAGTGGTCCACAGAACAGAGGCCATCGCGTTGCGGTAAACGTCGGGTACAACAGTCTGCGGGCCTTCTCGCCACGGCAGACCTTCTCTTGTTCGGAGCATTAAATCCGCTTGCCGGTTGATCGCTTCGGCGCTCGCGGCCAGCTGAGTGCGCAATTGAGCATCGTAGGAGAGCGTTTGCAGGAGACGAATCGCGTCGAGGTGTGCGGCGAAGACGACGACAAGCGACAGCACAACCGTTATGAATCGCGCTTGCAGCGTGAACCGCTGCGAGGCGCGAGCCATTGCGCAATCGAACCACGCTCGCAATCCTTCGAGCCGCGCCAGTCTCTGGTCGGGAATCTGTTCTGTCGCTCTTTCCGAAGCAAATGCCCCTTCAGCGTCCAAATGCGCAGTTTTCGTTGTCGCTTTCTCCACAGCGACGGCAATGCTTCCGCCACGGTCCAGCTTTGGTTCTGGGCGCACGATGCCTTCATCAAAATCCGGGCTCGCCTGAGCAAGTCTATCGTCTTGTACAGATCCCTGCTTTGCTTTGACGCTCGGCTCGTTCTCCGCCCACGCCATCATGAGCATCGCTCGCTGGGCGGGATCGGGAAGAGTGCCTGGAAGCGGCACGGAGAGCTTCTCAAGAGCAGCGAGCAACTCCTCAATACGAATCCATGTGGCGAGCCGCCAGCGGCTGAGTAACCCGACCAAGACACCTCCGAGAATGGCGCCAATGCGCCAAGGATGCTGGCAAAAACTGAGCCAGGGCACGTAGCCGGCGAGAACGTTCGAATACCTGCAAACATCAATCCACAAAAAACCCTTCATGATTCCAAGCGCGAGGGGCCCGATGAAAAACCCTGCCGCGGCGCCCAAGATCCAGGGCCGAAACGGAATTACGGCGCCTCCCCACTGCAGCTTGCCCGCTGTGACGGGCGGTATAAACGGGAGCTGGTCGGCTCGAATGCAGAAGCGCGAGAACACCGAATCGGAGATCATGGGGTGACGCAGGAGCCTGCGCGCTATTTCTTTTGCGTAGCGTTTCGTCTCCTCATCCTGACCGGCCGTCTCAAACAGGTCCGCAAGGCTTCGCCGCAAGTTGCTGCCACGCAAACCCAGCAAGCTGACTGCGATTTGCGTTCCGACGGTAATGAGCAAGCTCACACCGAGCATGATGACTATAAATGCAACCACGGCGTCGAAGTGTTGGAGTGTCATTTCGCTGTTGAAAGTTTAGAGCACACGAATTCAGAGGAGGATAAAAAATGCTGGGAGCGTATCCTGATTGTTACGAGATGAGGTAAGTTTGGGCGCTAGATGCCATCATCAACGAGGGGTAGGGATGAAGGATCTCTTAGAAAGACCGATGCATCGCCGAGCCTTCCTCAAAGCTTCTTTGGGTGCGGCCATTGGTGGCTCGGTCTTTCCGTTTTCGTCTACATTGGGGGAGCCGAATGCGCTCCGCTCTGCGGCCGCGACGAAGATCGAGGTTTTAGGCTATCCGCTAACCTGAAGAGGGAACTGCTTGAGATAGCGAAACTGGAAGGGCGGACTCTATCTCAACTTTGCGAGCTTTTCGTCATTGGTGGTCTGGAAGCGTACAAGAAGCAAGGGTCGAAGTACGTGCAGCGTGTGGTCGGTCGACCGAAGGACGTAGCAGGGGCTCGGTGATATCTTACTCGGCCGATTATGGCCTTTGCGGGCCGGCAACACCTCAGGCGCGCCCGATCACATCCGCGGCTTCACGAGCGCTTGATACACGACCGGGTGAGAGAGTGCCTCCACGTCGGGCGCGTTGGGGCCGAAGATGCGTTGGGTCATGCCGATGAATATAAGGTCGTTCGTGGGATCGATCCAGAACCAAGTGTCCGCCGCGCCAAACCAGAAAAAAGTGCCCTTGCCAACTACGTCGTCGGCTTGCGCGGGATCAGAGTAGACCGCGCAATCGTAGCCCCAACCCATGCCGGGGCGGATGACCTCCGGGCCGATGGAGAACTCGCCCGTCATCAGACTGGCCGGGAGATGGTTTGTTGACATGAGCTGCACGCTGGCTGGCGACAGGATGCGCACGCCATCGAGTTCGCCGCCGTTCAACAGCATCTGCGCGAAACGGAGGTAATCCTGCGCGGTCGAAACCAGACCGCCTCCACCCGAGGGCATCGTTGGTTGCGATGCATAGTCGCCCCCCAATCCGGCACCAGTGGGGCTCGCGACGATATCGCCTTTCGGACCATCCACGTAGAGGGTGGCGAAGCGGTTCCACTTCTCCTTGGGAACAAAGAAGCCCGTATCCTTCATGCCGAGCGGCCGGAAGATATGCTCCTGCAAGAAATCGGGAAAGGACTGGCCCGACAGCTTTTCAACGATGTAGCCCTGGATATCCATGGATACGCTGTAAACCCAGCGAGTCCGGGGCTGGTAGAGAAGCGGGATTTTGGCGAGCTTGTCGATCATGTCCTGAAGTGACTTCGACTGCATCACACCCTGGCTCTGATACAAGTGGTCCACCGGACTATCTCCAAAGACCCCGTAAGTAAAGCCCGCCGTGTGCGTCATCAACTCGGCCATCGTCGGAGGATGAACGGGGTCTTCAAGAATCATCTTCCCGTTTTCATCCACGCCCTTGAAGACTTTCAGGTGCGCGAATTCGGGAATGAATTTCGAGATCGGATCCTTCGGACGCCATTTGCCTTCCTCATAGAGGATCATCATGGCGACACCAGTGACCGGTTTGGTCATGGAGAAGATGCGAAAGATGGTGTCTTTCGTCATCGGGGCGCCGCTCGCGAGATCCTTCTTGCCGTAGGCGTTGAACTCCACCACCTTCCCGTGGCGCGCCAACAGCGTGACGATGCCGGCCAGCTGCTTCTCGTCCACTTGGCGCTGCATCTGTCCATGGAGGCGCTCGAGCCGCTGGGACGAGAAGCCGAGAGCTTCCGGCTTACTTGCCGTGGAGCTAGGGGCTGCACCGGCCGGCTGCTGGGCCCGGGCCTCCTGTGCGCCGGCGGCAAGAAGCAGCGCGCCGAAGAGAGATAGAGCATGTGAGAGTCGTAACGTATTCATTCGTCGCCATCCTGCCCAGTCTCGCGAATTACCGCTGGCGACCGGGCGCACCAGTGCGGGGTTGTATCCCACTCTGTCTGAGAGTGTCAACGAGGGGAATTAGTGTTTAAGACGGCTATTAGTTTGGCAGGAAAATCTAAGTCCTATTGATCAGAGCGTGCGAAAAGGAAATGGGGGCGGAGATATAGTCGGGAAACTCGATCGAATGGCTGCTCACAGGAGAAGGGTAAGGTAAGCAAACACCGTTAGGCCGGGGCCGAACCTGTTCAAACCCGCGTGCTTTGAAAGCCGATTCTCTGGGACCAGCAAGTCCGATTCTCCTAGTGCGTGAATAATGGAGAGCGCCCTCTCTCCATTTCAGGCTACCAACACACACTTGCCTCGCTCCTGTTCCGGAGGCCAGCGCCAAGCCACTGCATTTGTTTGACTTCGTACTTACCTTCAGTACCAGCACGATCAACGCTTCTGATACTCCCCAATCGGTACGTTCCTGCTATTTAGTGGTGCGGAACAATTCAGTCTAATTGCATCCGAGGAGAAGTAAGCACGCCAATGAAAAAGACACCTTTATTGCTTCTATTCGCAACCTTGTTTTTCTCCGCTTCTGCCAAGGCGGACACGGACTACACGTATACGGGAAACCCCTTCACAGTTTTCTACGGATCAACATGTGGTATAGAATGCGGCCTGTCGGGAACCTTCGCGGTGGCTAACCCTCTTAGCCCCAGCACCGAACAAACCATTGCACCCAGTATGTATGACTTCACAGACGGGCAGAACACATTCACCAACTCGAACTCGGTTATAGAAGGCTTCGAGATCGAAACCAGTGCCACCGGCAGCATCGA
>Ga0187872_10003263_pt1 | contig 13289 bp, 10 predicted proteins | sample June2016WEW_16_4_FD_132973 | JGI IMG/M metagenome (GOLD analysis project Ga0187872, IMG submission 132973) | Peatland microbial communities from SPRUCE experiment site at the Marcell Experimental Forest, Minnesota, USA - June2016WEW_16_40 | ecosystem: Environmental > Terrestrial > Soil >...
GAATTGCAGCCCGTGCTCCTTGTCCCTGACCCACCAGCCCTCCGCGCTCAGCCATTCCCCTGCCGTCACGGAAGGCAGCGAGCCTATGACCGTTGTTTCATCCCGCTGCCCGCGTGCCTTAACGCGAAGGACGCAGAAGCCGCTTTCGTCGTTGTGGAAGGTGACGCGCTCGATCAGGCCGGAGATTTCCTCGGTTACGGGCCTGCGCTCTGGGATCGCGGCATTCATCGGCGCTTCATTTTCGCATAGGGTGGTCTGCAGCATGCCGACGAGAGCCGCTGAACCTAATTACCAGTGTTTGGTCCGCATCGGTAGAATCGAAGATTCACCTTTGATCGAAGAACGGAAGAACTACCCGAGTTGCGCACGGACTCGTGGTTCCAAATTGACAGAGCGCGGCATAGAATTTGGCTGTCGTTCTACCTGAGTACGGTGATCGACGCCCATCTGTTGAGTTTCTGAGATGGCACAACAACAACGTGTATCGCAGCTAAGTTCTGGCATCTCATCCTGGCTTTAGTGGGCATAATTGAGGGCTCCTGGTGTGTACACAGGCCCCTGGACATCGTTCATTTTGCCGTGAAGTATATTCCAGTGCCTTTAGCGGCTTTCGACAGAGGAATGTCGGCGCGCTCTGAGCCTACGTTCGTGAAGCCAAGATTCAACCGCTGGGCTAGAGTCGTGAGCTTCTCAACTGGAGGATAAAGACCCAAATATTCCTGGCCTTTGAATTCGGAATCATCTTGCGTCACGATGGGAAGAATCCATACGTAGCCGGGTTTGATGCCGTCAAAATAGCCGAGTTCCCACGGCATCCACACCGAATGCGTCGCATTCGAAGAGTGGGCGTAAACGAGACAAGAGGACACTTTCATTCTCTGCCGCAGCACCTGTGCGGTTCTGGTAGTGACCTTGCCGCGATCGAGACCGGCATCTTCAATCCAGTCCACATAAACACTAAGACCAAGGGATTCGATGATCTTCTTGACGCCGTAAATCGCGTCGGCGTCCTGATAGGAATGAGACAGGAAAACATCATAGCGGTCAGTGTCCGAAAAGCGGGCCGAATCCTCGATGAGTATCTGAGAGGCGCTCTTGCTCACGTACGAGCGCGCGGCGTGGCTTGCGGCCCTGGCCTCTGAGATCCTGAGATATGCCAATCTCCAACTCCTTTCTGGTTACTTCACCCAGTTTGAGAAATTCGTGAATCCGTTGTCGGAATTCCAGTCGTAAACGGGATACCAGTTACCCAGGTTGTAGCCTTTTCCGCGATACTCCTGGCTCACTTGAAATTGGTACGATGCAGAGCCGTCGATCTCGTCGTACTCAATCCACTTGTCTCCAACCTTCTCCCATAATGTAGCCGTCGCTCCATCGGCTGAAAAAGTTACCCCTACATAGTCGAGCGGACTTGGCCCCAATGACTTGGTGAGTCCGTCTTTGCCTTTTATCGAATTGATATGGACGCCAAATATGTGGTTGCCCCTCTTGAAACTCTTCAGCAGTTCATACCTCACCCAGGGGCGTGAATACGTGATTGAGCCGATCAGCACGCAGGTATTCGAGGTATTTTCGAGACCGCCATTGATAAGGCGCTTTAGCGCCACACCACCTTGCTTCTTGGCAGTCTCCCAGATTGAGGCGTCGTAAAAACCCGCTGCTTCCCGGTCGGGCTTTGTTAACCAATGGTTCCTGACAACGTTCGCTCTGAAGTCGATAACATCCTGGTAGTGAAACATGAAGAATACGCGGTTTGCCATCTCACTCTAACTCCTACCTGCCGGCATCTTTTGCCGCCTGCTCAACCCAGTCCGCAAATTTATCGTGATCCCATTCATAGACCTTGCCGTACTTGCTAATCCATTTCGGCCCGTGCTCGGTCTGATTGGGCAGCAGTATCCCCAAAATGCCCTTCCCGTCCTCGATGCTCTTGGCCAATTCGTATTTGCACCACGGACGTTGGTGTGTCTCTTTGCCGATCAGGAAACAGGTCACGCTCGTGTTGTTGAGGCCACGATCTATCAGTTTTTGCAGAGCGGCCTTTCCCTTGGTTTCTGCTTCTTCCCACAGAGATTTGTCGTAGAAACCAGTTTCCGACGTCGGCTTGAATTGCCCGGAATTGCGGACAATGTTCGCGTTCATGATGTCTGCGTAATGGAAACTGAAAAACACTCTGCGCGCCATGTTCACCTGCCCTTCGCCTTGTTAATGATTTCAACCACTGCGTCGATGAGGCGCTTGCTGTCGGACGCATCGCCCAAGATCGTGAAAAGCGATTTCAGCTCGGGATGCTTGGGATAGTAGGTGTCGTAATTGTCGGTGATTTCCCGCCACAGTTCCTGCGCCATATAGCCGGTCGCTCCGATAGGAATCAGCAAGAGACCGTTCGCTTTTGCAATCTCAAATTCCCGGCGCACACCATTCGCCGGAACAACACTACCCGCCTGCAATTTGTTACCGAAGATGAAGACGACGATGCCGGCATGGGCAATCATGTCCTGCCGGTAGGTTTCCCACTGTTTCTGGGCATCCGTGCCTTGCGGGAAGGGCCGCAGGATTAGCTGATCATGGAGGCGCTTTCCCTGATGCTGATAAAGTTCTTCCAAAGCACCCGTAATCACTTGGCTGCCTACCCCCAGGCCAAATCCTGAAACGATCCGGTTATCGTTTCTAACCAGGGCCTGGCTGAGATCGCGAACGAAACTCTCGGCTCTGTCCGCTGCCCAGCTTCCGTACTCATGCGCACTGCCGGAAATAAGGACTGTCTTTCGCTGGAAACGATTTTCAATCTGTTTCAGAAGCGCCGTGATGTCGCTATATTCATCGACGAGCAGAGCCTGAACGCCAAAGCGCTTCAAGTCGTTTATGGCGAGGTGCTGCTTGATGTCCGCATATTTGAATGCGTCGTCACTGGCGAAACCAGATCGCTTGCACTTTTTGAAGATGCAGTAATGATCGCGCGGCTTGCCGTGCAGACTAATGCGGACACGACTCAGAATGTAGTCGAGATTGGGATCAGTGAAACTAAAGCCCAAAAACAAAAACATCTTGGCCACTAAATCACCGCTCAAGGCGGTTACGTATTGGCCGCGCGTCGATTGATAACGCTCGTAGTCATCCTTGGTAAGGACGGCGTCGTCAGGATGGTCGATATCGCCGTGCATTTTATAGACGATGGCATCGCGCTTCGGCTTCGTGAGCTTCAAGTGGTCGAGGGTGTACTTGACATCCGGAATCTTCCCCGCAGCTTTGAGCGAATCCTCAATCAGCTTGTCGTAGTTCGTGGTCCAGTAGGTCTTGATCGGGAGCCTGGCCAGGATGCGATGGTTGTCGGTCGGCGCATGGCCGGGAGATAATTGTTCGATCAGAACGCGATTAAGTCCGCTCCGGTTCTGCTTTTCGTTGAGATGGTACTGCGCTATCGAGATCAGGTCATGTTCCTGGTCGATATCCAGTTCCAGATCCTGTGCGATGGGCTGCAGCAGCTTTTTCCAATCGACGTAACCGGCGCCGACAGATAATCCCGCGCCCGCGAAAATAGCGACATTCTCTTCTTCCAGCTCTTTGACGAATGTTTCTACGAAATGTTCAGCGTGCTTGTCCATGCTTTTTCACCGTATCTTGAGGCTTCCAGTTAACTAATCACAGCTCCAGTTTAATTTGCGGCGACCACTTCTGCCGCAGGTACCACACAGCCTAACGGTGGTTTCTTGCCATTGGCACTGCGCATTGAATCCTCAATTGACGAAAGGGCTTCCTTAATTTCCTCTCTCAAGTGGTCGGCCTGTTCGTCGATGACATCAGAGCACGCCCCCAGTTCTGTCAGCTTGGTCTTGATCGTTCTGATCCGCCCGAGTGCCGTGCGAATAGCTTTCACTTGCTGTTCGATTGAAGCAGAGTCCACTTCTGGCGCAGCAGCCCGGAGCGCCGCCAGCCTGCGCTGCACAATGAGGAATCGAACGGCCGTGATGAGGTGCTGTTGCGTACAAGCGACCCACGGCCCGTGGTCAGAAGTGCCCTCAGCCCACTCGCCGATTTCGCGCGGGCTTAGGCCGTCCTGGGTGCGAGACAAATAGATTCCAGCGTTGGCAACCCGTTGCGCTAACCTCGAAGCCATATCGGCTGAGATTGCCTTGCGCCCCATTGCACGCGAACCACGATCGCGGATCTCGACAACAATTGACATCGGGTCAGCGATCAGCCCGTCGCCGCGGACGGTAATAACGACATCGCCCGGTTGGTTGTCGACGCCGACGTGGTGGACCTCTGCTCCGGCGGCGCGAGCCCAAGTCTGCAAGATCCCGGTGACCTCCTCCTCATACGGGGCCCCCTTGAGTGTCGTTTGCTCGAGGGCCTCTGTCGCCGCTTCCTGCCCGCGGACCTCCTTCGTCAACTTGTCCACTTCGATCGCAAGTGGGTTCACGGCCTCCGCGACCACTTCTTTTACCGCCTTCGCAAGGGCTCCGTCTTTGCAGGTGACTGTTTTGACCGCCTGTTCCAGCAAGCTCTGAACAGAATCGCTCCGCTTCGGATCAAGCAAGTCTCGGAGCGTCTTGAGTGCCTTACCTAGCGTAGTCGTCTCCTTATCGGGATCGATTTCTTGAGTGAGAAGCGTCCGGACTTCCTTTACTTTGTCGGTCGTCAGCTTCGTCGCCGCATCTATCATCTCCTTGAGCGGCGCGAGCACCTGGCCGTTGTTCGTGCCAATCTTGTCGAAGAGCGCTTTCTGCGTATCATCAGGGATTTTCTTGATTGTGGTCTCTACCTGGTTGAGCAGCAAATCAATCTGGCGCCGGACAAATTCGGTGTCTTGGCTCATGCGTGCTCGCTCAAGACAGAACACACCGACCTCCATGGCCTGAATCAGAGTCGTCTCGACATCTGCTTCGTCGACGGTGCGTAAGAAATCGGCGATGTCCTTCCGCGGAACCTCTAGATCAGTGATCCTGATGCCGCCGTCCTGAATGAGTACTCTCGTCTTCATAAGCCCCCCAGTGCAACCCAATTTGCCAGCTAACAATTCTCGTTTCCCTCAACTACGCCATTCCTAAGAGCAAGTTGCGTGCCAACCTTTAAGAGTGTGGAATGAGTGACTTCCAAAGGTTGGTCGGATGGGCTCTTCACCACAGCATAAAACCTCTTGTGAGATGGACAAAACCTCTTATACTGGTCCTTGAATCCCCACATGGCAAGCATTTTGGTTAGCTGGGTCGGAAACACGGATCTCCGCGCACCCCGCGAAGAGGGCGAGGTCGGCCTGGGGCCGATTGCACAAGCCTGCTCCGCAAGGACTTTTGAAGGAATTGTGCTGCTTACGGATTACAAGGAAGAACGGATCAAGGAATACCGAAAATGGCTAGAGAAAAGGATCACTTGTCCCGTCGACTTCCACTTCACGACTCTATCGAGCCCCACGAATTTCGCTGAGATCTACGAGTTCGCTCGAACCGTTACTGCAAAGACCCGAGACGCTGCGCCTCACAGTGCGGAGCTAGTTTTTCATCTCAGCCCAGGTACGCCGGCCATGGCAGCAGTTTGGATAATTCTCGCCAAGACTCGATTTCCTGCTGAGCTGATCGAGTCTTCCCAAAAGCACGGCGTCAAAACGGCCTCCGTCCCATTCGACATTGCCGCTGATTTCATTCCCGACTTGCTGAGTAGCTCGGATCGCAAGTTGAAGGAGTTAAGCGCCGAGATGCCGCCGGAGGCACCCGAGTTCAGTCACATCCTCCACCGCAGCCGTGTCATGCGACGAATCGTCCACCGAGCTCAGCACGTGGCTCCGCGGTCCGTTCCTGTGCTCCTGGAAGGCGAGTCCGGCACCGGTAAAGAGCTGTTCGCCCGTGCGATTCATAAGGCTAGCCCCCGCAGTGACAAGCCCTTCATAGCCGTCAATTGTGGCGCTATCCCGGCGGACCTTGTTGAGTCGGAGCTATTCGGCTACGAGAAAGGTGCTTTCACTGGCGCAGAAAGATCAAAGCTGGGCTACTTTGAGAATGCGAACGGAGGGACACTTTTTTTGGACGAGATTGGAGAACTTCCCCTCCCAGCCCAGGTTAAGCTCCTAAGGGCACTTCAGGAAAGTGAAATCCGGCGGCTGGGCGGAAAGGAGACAATCAAAGTTGACATCCGAGTCATCGCGGCGACTAATCGCAACTTGGTCGAGGAGATCGCTACCAACCACTTCCGAGCCGATCTCTTTTACAGGCTGGCTGTGGCGGTCTTAAAACTTCCACCCTTGCGAGACCGCGAGGGAGACGTTGGGCTTCTTGTCGAGAAGTTGCTTGGCCAGGTCAATGCCGAAAGTGCCACAGAACCGGGGTACAAGGACAAAGTTCTTTCTAATGGCGCAAAAAAGCTTATGCTTCGGCATCCATGGCCGGGAAATGTGAGAGAGTTACTGAATACCCTCCGGCGAGCCGCAATCTGGTCTCAATCGGAAGAGATCCAGGCCGAGGATATAAAGGAAGCATTACTGCCGGAAGACTCAGAGCGCCAGGGAGACATTCTCAACCATCCGCTCGGCGACGGCTGCAATCTGCCGTCGCTTATGGAAAGTGTCGCCCGCCATTACCTCCAACGCGCTCTGGAGGAGTCGGCTGGAAACAAAACCGTTGCTGCCAGGCTCGTGGGCCTTTCTAGCTACCAGACATTCACAAACTGGCTAGACCGCTATGGAATAAAAACTGGCAAACCGCGTGCTTGATGTTGTCAAAAGCGAAATCGTCTAGAATGCGACGCGAAGCTTTGTCACTATGAATGCAATTCGTGATTCAATCCAACAGATCGTAACACTCCGCATCCTCGTGGGCTTCCTTGGAGAGAAGCGGCAAGCTAACTGGTGGGACTGCGGGTTCCTGGATATCACGGGGAACCGGTTTCTTCAAACGACATTCCCGCGCACTTTCCTTGCCGCTGCTGTACGATCGACCACCGAGGCGGCCCGTCTAGTGCACGATTCACGGATTGGGCGAGTCGGCGTGTTTCATCTGTTTAGGCTGCCTGTCGATATCGAAGATCAACTCGAGGGGAACATTCCCGAGACCGCTGACGCCCTTGCGGGCGGAACGGAATTGTCACGTGACGGAGCACTTGAGGAGTTGAACCGTTTCTGTGAGTCGCATGTAACCGCTCCTCCAGGCCCGGTGCAGATCGGCGTACCTAAGAAGATCCTCACAGCCAGTTCCGTCTCCGAGCTGGCAGCACATTACCACTCCGCATTCAGCAAGAATTTTCAGTGCTTCCCTTATTTTGCTCCTATGCCTAATGGCAAGCTCTAGAGCATATACGACGCAATTGCAGGCCGGACTGGGGATGATCCACGAGACCTTGGATCTCCTGCGCTTGTGGCAACCTGGCGACAGCGCGGCGAAATTGGCTGACAAAGCTGTCGCGTCCGGCTTGTTTTCTAGAACTACCGCCCGTAGGGCACGAAATATTGCTGCGGAGATGTTCGCGCCGAGGTTTCTTACTGATGCGGGACGGCCTGCCTCGTATCTGAAGCGGCTGGTCGAATCCAATCACAACGTTGAGGACCTCACCCAGCTCTTCTTTATCTATACAGCCCGTGCGCAGGCCGTGTTTGCAGATTTCGTCATTGACGTCTACTGGCCTCGTTACTCGGCCGCTTCTCATACGTTGAATCGTGCCGATGCCGAGGCGTTTATCCACCGCGCATTGGATAATGGCAAGATGCAGAAACGCTGGACCGAGACCACCATTCGGCGAGTTTCTGGATATTTGCTAGGGTGTTGCTCGGATTTCGGTTTGATCGGCGGAGCTAGCAGGACAGATCGGGCAATAAAACGCTTTGTGATACGTCCCAATGTTGCTCTCTACCTCGTCCACGAACTGCATTTCACGGGCATGAGTGATCTATCCGTGACACGAAGTCCCGACTGGCTTCTTTTTGGCCTTGAGCCAAGCGAAGTCATCGGCCAACTCAAGAACTTGTCTCACGACGGTCATCTGATCCTGCAAGCGACGACGGATTTGGTGCATATAGCTTGGAATTACTGCTCCATGGAGGACTGCATCGGTGCACTCGCTCAAAGATAAATTCGAAGAGTTGCGACACCGCTTGGGCCGCGGCCGCTCCATGGACTCGACTGGGACGGAGCCAATCTTTTACCTGGTGTTTCCCGTGGCTGACCTTCTGGAGGTAAAGCGACAAACCAAAGCATGGATTGCGAAACTTGGTAATGACGGATGGGCCGTTGTCCCACTTTCCATGGCCGACGCAGTCGAGTCGGTCCTAGGTGGGAATAAGCTTCGCAAAATATGGCTGAAAAGCGAGCGGGAGATACTAGCCGAAGCCGAGCAAAAGGGAGTCCCGGTGGACTTTCGCCAGATCAACAAGACGCTGGCAGCCGCCCTGGTTGAAGGACAGGAGCTACAGAACTTCATCGAATCGAAACTTCAACTGGCGCAGTCGCAGACGAATGGTTTGCTGCTCATAACCGATCTCGAAGCTCTGCATCCCTATCTGCGAATTAACACGATCGAATCCAAGCTGCAAGGACGCGTCCGCTGTCCCGTTGTGGTCCTGTACCCAGGTAAGCGTGAAGGGAAAACTAGTCTCCGATTCTTGGAGTTTTACCCGCCAGACCCTAATTACCGATCTGAACACATTGGGTGAAAAATATGCCGACGAAAGCTGATCTTCGAATTCGTGCTCTCTTTGATCCCAAACGAGCTCTCGACCGCCCGATCGAAAAGGTGATTACGTATCAGAGGCGTGGTGACGCTCAGCTTCGTGCAGAAATCTCTGAATACATTGTCACTGACAACATTGAGGAGAACTTCGATCACCTCCTAAAACTGATGCAGCGGGCTCTTCAAGGCGGTGGAGGTCACGAGATTGGCGTGTGGGTCTCTGGGTTCTACGGCTCTGGAAAGAGCTCTTTCACCAAGTATCTAGGCTTTGGACTCGATCGAGGCATGGAGGTCGGATCCGACAGTTTTCTCCGATTGTTACAGAACCAGCTCAAGACGGCAACGGTTCGCGCTCTCTTTAACCAGGTCTCAACAACGTACGATCCCGCGGTTGTCTTTCTCGACCTCGCGAGCGAAATGCTTGCGGGCGCCTCGATGGAGGACATCTCCACAGTTTTGTACTTGAAGGTACTCCAGTGGGCGGGGTATTCCGAAGATCTGAAAGTCGCCGAACTGGAGCGAATGCTGGAAAAAGACGATAAGCTCGCCGATTTCGAAAAACGCGTCCAGGCCGAATTGGACGGCACATCGTGGCGTGACGTCCACAACCAACCGCTCGTCGCAAACCCTGTCGCAGCTCGCCTCGCTGCCGAGTTTTATCCAAGACTCTTCCCGAGGGCCGAAGATTTCCAAAACATCATTCTGCATGTCAGCAAGTCCGAAATAACTAGAACGACCGAGATGGTCGAACTTGTGCGGAGGAAGTCTGGGAAGAAGAACATAATCTTCATCGTCGATGAGGTGGGTCAATACGTGTCGGCCAAGCCGAACTTAATCCTTAATCTCGACGGCCTTGCGAAGAACCTGAAACAAGTCGGAGAAGGTCAGGTTTGGTTGTTTGCCACCGCACAACAGACGCTCACCGAAGATAACCCGTCGGCAATGATTAACGCCTCGAGTTTATTCAAGCTCAAGGATCGTTTCCCGATTCAGATCCACCTCGAGGCGAGCGACATCAAGGAGATATGCCATAAACGCTTGCTCACCAAGTCGGCGGTTGGGGAGCAAGAGCTGGGCAAGCTGTACGACGACTTTGGAGCTTCGCTGAGAACTGCGACCCAACTGAAGGATGCGGGGGTTTATGAGGCCCCGCTTGATCGGCGGACGTTCATTGACCTCTACCCCTTTCTCCCCGCGCACTTCGAAATCCTCTTGCAGCTACTCGGGCGTCTCGCACGCAAGACCGGGGGCCTCGGACTCCGATCTGCGATCAAGGTTCTCCAAGACGTTCTGGTGGATGGCGGCGGGCGTTCAGGGGGCGAAGCCATTCTTGCAGATGCAGACGTCGGTACTCTGGCCAACACTGTTACCTTCTATGACTCGCTGCGGCGAGACATTCAGAGCAGTTACAGCTACATCGTCGAGGGCGTTCAGAGGGTTATCGACCGCCATCCGGCAGAAAAGATGTATCACGACGTTGCGAAGTCGATTGCTGTGCTGCAGATTCTGGAAAACCTTCCAGTCACCGCCCACAACATCGCTGCCCTGCTGCAACCGTCTGTGAGCTCCGCGTCTCAATCCGAGACCGTTACAAAGGCCGTTGACGACCTGCTGAAAGATAGTCTGATTCCACTCGGCGAGAAGAACGGAAGTCTACGATTCCTAACGCAGGCGGCCATTACGTTGCAGAAAGAGTTCGATCAGATCGAATACCGAAACGCTGACGTCCGCGCTGAAGCAATCGGTACGCTCCGAGCTCTTTTCAGACCATTGCCTTCGGCTCGCCTCAACAATGTGCGTCCCGTCACTGCCGGTCTTCGCATGATGGTTGGAGGTGGTCAGTCTGCATCTTTGGAAGGAGAAAAAGAACCGATTCAGATTTATGTCGAGTTGATAGACTCTTCCAGCTACGACCAGACCAAGAAAGAGCGGATAAACGACTCCCGTGGGACTCGCGAGAAAGCGTCCATTTTTCTTTTAGGAAGAACTGACCCGGAGATTGACAAGCTTGCGATATCGCTCGTCCGCTGCCGCAAATTTGTCGATGCTCACAGAAATGCAAGCGACCCAGAAACTCAGGAGTTTGTGCGTATCGTTGATGAGCGTTTACAGCGCACATCTGGCGATTTAGAAACGAAGCTCAAGCGAGCGCTGGAGGCGGGCTCTTTCCTTGCCCAAGGGGACGACCGTCCAGTATCCGAACTTCACACAGATCTCACGGAGTCCTCGAAAATCTTTTTGGGTACTGCCGCAGCCAGGGTATTCGATCGTTACGCTGAAGCGCCTATCCAGGCGGACAGCGCGTTGGCAGAAAAATTTCTGAAGACTGCTATCGATCGGGCTACGCTAAGCGAAGATCCTCTCCATCTCGTCACAAGAGCCGGCGGAAACGCCTCGATCAAGACCGATCACAAGGCACTCGTTTCGATCAAGGATTACTTAATGCAGAGTGGACAGGTTGAAGGACGGCGTCTGCTCGAGCACTTCAATGAGCCTCCGTTCGGCTGGTCCAAGGATACTGTTCGTTACCTTCTTGCGGCTCTGTTTGTTGGCGGCGAGATAAAACTCCGAATCGCCGGCCAGGACCACGTGGTCAAGAACGACGACACGCTCGCTTCGCTGAGTTCGAATAAGGCATTTGGCGCAATTGGAATAGCGTTGCGTCAAGAACGTCCGGATCCCGAGGCGCTCGCACGTGCGAGTGATCGGCTTCGCGAGCTGACAGGGGAAAATGTTCTTCCCCTGGAGCCGGAAGTCGCGAGTTCGGCTAAGAAATACTTCCCTGGCTTCCAGCAAGACTACAGCTCGCTGGGTGTTGAGCTAGCAAATCTGGGCCTCGCTGGTGCCTCGCGTGCTGAAGATCTTTCCAATGATTTGGCAGAAATAGTCCGCGGCGACGGATCGGATGCCGTGCGTCGACTTGGCGGACCCGACAGTCCATTGTTTGATTCCCTCAGATGGGCCCGCAAGGTGAAGCACGCCTTTGCGAACGGTCTAAAACAGGTCGTAGGCTCGCTTCAGGAGCTCAATGCTGAGATTCGACAACTCCCCGATTCGGGCATTCCAGGCCAGCTGAGATCCAATAGCTCCGAGCTCCTTGGGCAGGTTAATGACATCCTGGCAAAGGAGAACTTCTATGAGGAGTCTCCCAAGTTGCAGTCGGCCTGCCAGGAATTGGAGAAACTAATTGCTGCAGCTGTGGGCGATTTGGCGAAACAGCAGAGCGAAGTCTGCGATCGAGAAGTCGTCCAGTGGCAGCGACTTCCTGATTGGACTGACCTATTGCCCGATGATCTCTCTTGGTTTCTAGCCGAAGCAGAAAAGCTCAAGCAGGATGCGCCCGGTACACTCGCCGGGCTCCGCCAATTACTTGCACACGAATATGACTTGAACCACCGACTTCGCGAATTAGAAGGTCAAATATTCGCACAGGCGTCGCAGCGTCGAAAGGACCGTGAAAAGCCTCAGGAATCAAGCGAAGGAGCTCCACCGGAGCCTACTGTAGAGATTTTCGACACAGATGTTGCCGTGCCTGCGGTATTCAACAAAGTGGAACAGCTCGACACGGTCGTCGGGCAGCTGCAAGGGTTCCGACCGCGGATTGCTGCTCGCCAGCCGGTGCGAATTCATTTCAAAGAACGTTCGAGCTAGATCGGTACGAGTGTCGGGTCAGGAGACCTTTTTTCTAAATGCCGTTTGACGCACAAACACGGAATCGACTGGCTCGGTTTGTAACCGAAGCGCGTGAGTTGATCACGTCCGAATTTGCGCAGCAGCTCCAAAGCATTTACGGAATTTCAAATTCGGGTGAAATCACTCCGCTCGCAGAACTTACCCACCTCGACGAGGAGCAGAGGGCACTAGCTGAAGTGCTTCGCGACCGCGTGGAATATCTCAAGACCTCTTCTGCGGACGAGAAAGATCCAGTAGACGCTGCAGTTGATCGGCTCACCCGCGAGCAGGCATTCACGGTTCTCAATCGTCTGGCCGCTCTGCGAATGGCAGAGAACCGTGAACTCATTTTGGAGTCGGTAGGTCGGGGATATCAGTCCAAGGGATTTCAAGTTTATAGCCAGGTGGCAGGCAGCGGGTTGGGCGACACGTATCACCGCTATCGCCGATACCTCTTCTGTCTTTTCGACGAGCTCGCGGTGGACCTCGGAGCGCTCTTTGACCGTCGATCGCCGACCGGGCTTCTTTTCCCACGCGAACCCGCGCTGCTTGCGCTATGCCAGCTAATCAATGCACCTGAAATCAATACATTGTGGGCAGAAGATGAAACTATAGGCTGGATTTACCAGTACTACAACGACGAAGCCGAGCGGAAGCGCATGCGTGAGCAGTCTGCGGCCCCTCGTAACAGCCGCGAATTAGCGGTTCGAAACCAGTTCTTTACTCCTCGCTACGTCGTCGAGTTCCTTGTTGACAACACGCTGGGACGGATCTGGTATGAGGCACGCAAGGGCGACACAAATCTCAAGGAGATCTGTCGTTATCTTGTGCGCCGTCCAAACGAGTTTTTCCTCGCCGAAGGCAAGCCCGCTCCGGCCGCGACAAGTAGAGGCGAGAACCTAAGCAACGAAGATCTTCTCAACCAGCGAGTTTTCATCTCACACCGGCCGAGGAAAGACCCA
>Ga0187872_10003265_pt1 | contig 13285 bp, 8 predicted proteins | sample June2016WEW_16_4_FD_132973 | JGI IMG/M metagenome (GOLD analysis project Ga0187872, IMG submission 132973) | Peatland microbial communities from SPRUCE experiment site at the Marcell Experimental Forest, Minnesota, USA - June2016WEW_16_40 | ecosystem: Environmental > Terrestrial > Soil >...
GATGATCGCGTCCGCTCGCGCGTTGAGGGTTGCGAGCAGGAGCCCCTCAGGTCGCGCGATGATGTGGAGTCTCGGCACGCCCGACAGAAAAAGCTGGCGCACGATGTCCATCTGCGCCTGGACCGCGTTGACATCCTCACCCTCGACGGCGCGATACCACCTCTTGCCGAACACCAGAATCTTCGGCGAACCCGTCTTGTCGCCGATTTGCAGAAGCTCGCGGGTCCGCACCAGGCTCGCGAAGGACCGCACGCCGAGGTCGGTCCTTGGGCCCATCACGAGCACGTGCTTACCGCCGAGCCTGGCGAAGCCGCCGACCAGCGCGCCCGCTTCCACGTACTCGCCCTTGAAGGGAACGAAGGTGCCGCGGTCGACGTTGGCTGTGATTAGGCGTTCGTCCAAGATCGTGTCGGCGAAACCGTCTTTGTTCTCTTCCGGCCCGTCCGCGGAACGAGCGATCAGCGGCTGGTGGCGATGAGCGAGGAACAGTTCGTGCACCCTGCGCACATGACGCAGGAGGTCGATGCGGTCGTGGGCGACCAGGTCCACGGTGCCCGTCCATTGCGCCATCACCCGGGCGCCGCCGACTTCGTAGTTCGTCAACGTTTCCCCGGTTGCGGCGCGGATGACGTTGGAGCCCGTCAACACCCGGTAGGATTGCTCTGAATCCAGCATGACCTGGACGCAAGCCTGCGACGATCCATAGACGTCGAGGCCGGTCGATGATCCGACGCCGACGGCGACGAGATTGAAATTCCGTGGCCGCTTTGCTCCGTCGGCTGGCCTGCGCAAACCGAAGGCGTTGTCCATCTCGTGGAAGAGCGCGCGCAGGCTTTGGTCTTCCACCCCCCTGGTGGTCGCCAGAAACCGGTCGTAGCAAACGCGGTGGGCGGTCAAGGCGTTCATCATGAACCCTTGCGCCGCCCTGTTGAGCGCCACCATTCCTTCGCGCACGTTCGCCCCTGCGCCGTCGTTCCACACATAAAGCGGCACATCGCGCAGGTACGCATAGTAACAGGCTGCAGCGTATTTGCGCCCCTCCCGGTCCCCGGTGGCGCCACCGCTGATCCGCGAGTCCTTTAGGAAGAAGAGAGCCGGGCTGCCCGCAATCGCCCCTTCGTAAATCTTGGCGCCGACGGCGGGCCCGCAGTCAATCGAGCCGATCAAGATTTCGCGCCCAGCACCGGGGTCGAAGGCTTCTTGAACCCAGTATTCGAGAGGCCATTTGCCCCGGTCGAACACCCGCTGATCTCGCACGCTCGCGGCTTCGCCACCCATCGGATTGTTTGCGTCCGATTCATGAAGCAGGTCGAGGCAGACGCGCCCGTGGTTTAGATAGAAATGGAGAACCTTACGCGCAGTCACGGCGAACCCCGGCCGGCGCGCATCGACGCGAACGAGGATGAAATCGGCCCGTGCGTGCAGGAAGAACCGAACCGGCCGACCGGCGATTCGCAGAAGGTTCTGGCGGTTGAAGATGCTGGGATCGCTTCCGGCGAGGTCGAGTTCGATCGGCCTGCGGCACGCAAGAACTTCCACGACGTTGTGCTCGCCGCGATCAAGTTCGTTGTAAGCGGTGAGCAGGCGACCTGCTTGAACCGCCGCCCTCTCGACGTTCGGCGCGGAACGGATGTGGCCCCTGGCGTCGGTTTCCGCAACCGGAACGCCCTCCTCCAGCCAGGCCACCATGACATAGCGACAAGCTCCGCCTTTATGAGGCGTCAGCCGAAACGCCGCGACGGTGGAGTATTGTGAGGGGAGGCGATCGATCTGATAACGCCGCGACCACGTATTTGCGCGGCTCTCCAATTCCCGCTCAACCCAATCAGGCGCGAGAGGCACGGGCGTCCCGACGTCGAGGCGCCGCGCATCGGCGCATGCGTCTTCTCTAAATTCGGCACCTTCCGTCGTCGGCGCGCCACGCCATTGGCGGTAGGTCGCCGCCTTTTGCGCCCGCTCCGTACGTTGCCGGACGTCACCCGCTCTGCCGGGGCCCGCGGGTAACTTCAGCAGCGCCAGCCCTAGCTTCGCCAGCGAATCGTCTTGTTCGGACTGTTCCTGCGAGATCAGCTTAAGCAGCGACCGGCGTATCTCCTGCGAAATGAACTGACGCTCCAGCATCAGGCCGAACAGCGCGGCAAGCAACTGACGGCCGTCGCGCACCGATGCATGACCGCGCAGCAGATGAAACAGCGCACGCCTCATTTCGGGGCCGCGTTTGCCCTCTAGCCGCGGAATTCCGTATTTCTCGCGCAAAGACCCCATCACCGACCGAAAGAGCGGCGGCGGAGAGTAGGTCTCATTTTCCCACTCGTTAACCAGTCGGTTCATTTCGCCGAACCATGTCTGATTCACGCCTAGCGCCGACGAATAGATCTGTTTTAGCGAAGAGTACGTTTCGATAATATCGGCGAACGCGTTGTCAGCGGATTCGAGGCAAACGCCCGATCCCTTCAGCGCCATCAGACGCCTTTCCACCTCGAGGGGAATCTCGTCCCCTTGGAGATAGCCTAGAAAGAAGCTGCGGACCAGCGATAGCACGCCGGGAAGGGCGGCCGCGGATTCTTCGGGATTCATTGGAGCGAATTCGCCGTCTTGCAACCTCGGATCCAGGATGCGATCGAAAATCTGGTGCGGCTCGGCGTCGACGTCGACGCGGTCCGGCTCGGGTGTGACCTGGGACTGAGCGGCCTCGTCTTCGACCAGCGCGAGGAGTTCGCCTTCCGCCAACGACTTGCCGCGCGCCGGCCGATTGACGGCGCCATCCTCGAGGGGAAAACGGATCGTCTCGCAAATCGGCGCGGTAAGCGTCGTCTCCATCTTCATGGCTTCAATCACGATCAGCGGATCGCCCCGCTCGACCCGAGCGCCGGCGCGCAAAGCCTCGCCGCCGCGCGCGTTCGCTGCGAACTGTACGAACGACGCTTGGAACGGGCAGCGGACCGCCCCCGGGAGATCGAAGTCCGGCTTGGCGCCGACGGCGCGAAGGCGAACCCGATAGTAGTGGACACCATTCTTTTCCGTGATCCGGAGGTGGTGAATCGCCGTCCGGCGATCAACGCGAACCGGATAAGCGCGTCCCCGAAACAGGATCAGATGGTCGTCGCTGCCTCGTATGCGTTGTGACGCCCGCATTTCGCCGACATGGATCCGATTCACGAAGGCAGCGTATGTGTCCAAACCTGTCTGAAGGAAGTCGATGCGCAGCAGCTTGCCGTGAACTTCGGCGAGGAAAGCCGGCGTCACCGTCAGCGATCCTTGCCTCAGGATGTTCTCAAGGTCGCCGGCAGCGAGGCTAGCTTCGAGCGTGTCGTGCATCGACCGTATCAACTCGGCGAGCGAACAGAACGCGGCAGCCGTCACCGTTTGCTCAACTGTCGCATCGACTGCGCTGATTGTCGAAGAGGCCTCTAGCAGCCGATTCGTGTACCCGCCGCTTCGAAACGAGGGATCGCGCAGGATCTTGAGCAGCTGAAAGATGTTGGTCGTGATCCCGCGAACGTAGATTTCGCCGAGCGCGCGCTCGAGACGCATAAGGCATTCGTCACGATTCCTCCCGAAGGCGATCAGTTTGCCGATCATCGGGTCGTAATGCGGGAGGACGCTGTCGCCGGCCTTGAACCCGAAGTCGCATCGCACGCCGTTGTAGGTCGGCAGATCGAGGTCGTGAATTAGGCCCGGACTGGGGGCGTAGTTATGCCATGGGTCCTCAGCGTAGATGCGGCACTCGATCGCGTGGTCTTTTTCCGCCAAACGCAGACCAAGCGCCCGATCGTACGGAATTTCGCTTTCGCGACCGTCGAAAAGGAGGATCTGCCATTTCACCAGATCGATGTTCAGGCTCTGGTCTGTGACGGGATATTCCACCTGTAGCCGGGTGTTGACCTCGAGGAACCCAAACTCTCCAGTGTCGCCATCCAGCAGGAACTCCACCGTGCCCGCCCCGCCTCCGTCGGCGTATCCCGAGATCTTCGCTATATTTTCCGCAGCGGCGAAGAGCTTGCCGATCGAGCGGTCGTCGAGAAACGAGTCGCCCGATTCCTCGATGATCTTCTGGTTCTTGCGTTGCACCGCGCATTTGCGGATTCCGACGGCCATCCCGTTGAATATCTGCACCTCGAAATGCACGGGACGCTCAATGTAGCGCTCAAGGTAAAGCGAGGCGTCGCCGTAGTTCGAGCGGCCGAGCCGTGTTGCCGATTCGCAAGCCTGCGCGAGTGCGTCGGGCGATCGCACCACAGCCATCCCCTTGCCGCCGCCGCCCGCACTGAGCTTGACGATGACCGGATAGCCGATCCGGGTCGCTTCGGCTCGTGCGTGCTCCGAGCTACGGAGGAGTTCCGAGCCCTCCAGCAGCGGGACCCCGTGCTGTTTAGCCAGGGCGCGCGCTTCGAGCTTGTGGCCCACCCTGCGCATGACCTCGGCGGATGGCCCCATGAAACGGATAGGGCGCGCGAACGTCCGGTTGAGTTCGTCGATTGCCTCGACTAGGTGATAATTCTCGGCTAGGAATCCGTAACCAGGATAGATAGCATCCGCCCCTGACAGCACGGTAGCACCGAGAATGACAGAAATGTCAGCGTAATTCGCGGCATCGCCGACATAGACAATCTCGTCCGCGAACTCATGCCAGGATTGCTTGCGATCGGGTTCAGTGACGACCGCGACCGACTCGATGCCTTCCTCCTTCAGCGCGAAGAAGAACCGCTTGGCGATTTCTCCGCGATTCGCGACGAGGACCTTGCCGAGCCCGCGGCTGCGCGAAGGCGGCCGCTCGCGGTGCCGGCCGAAGCTCGGGTTCGACCGTCGGAGTTCTTCAACCGCTTCTCTTAGCATAGTCATGGAATTCCGCGCCTATTCGAATTGAGTCGCCGCGTTCGCTATCTCCCAATGACGGCTCATCACGGTCGCGACGCGAAAAAGCAGTTCTTGAACGCTTCGCGAGGTCTCGGCATGACTGTAGTGTCCTGATCGTCCAACTGGGGGCACTTCAAGTTTCGGGAACCGCATGGCTGCCTTCCTGCTGTGAAGCGACTCACACTTATGGCCGCATCACACCAGCTATAGCTTTCGGCGCCGATAGTGTTTTGATGTCGCGGAGCGAGTTGCGGCCCGCCGCGGACAGCCCAGGATAGAACTTCTTGACTTCCTCGTTCTTAGCCAGTTCCTTTCCAGCGCCGACCACGACCACGCGGTTATCCTGGAGGATACACGCGTAGTCGGCGCAGTTCAGGGCGATCTTCGTATTTTGCTCGGCGAGCAGGCCGCGCTCGGCGGCCAGAACGTTAGAGATTGACTTCAAGTGTTGCTCCTTCCGGCGCGCCATTCGCCCCAAGCAACTCGACGATCCTTTTCTCGCGCACCCTGAGGAACACCCCTTTCAGGACAAGGATGACGCGATCGTACGTCACCTCGATATTGTTGAGCGGTAGTGCCGGGACCGCCGCCATTCCGGCTAGCGTGCACAGAGCGGCACCTCAGCATCCGTGCTCCAACGATTGCTTTGATAGTTTCGCGACGGTTCATGTATGGGCGACTCCCAGATAGGCGTCGATCACGCCCTGGTTGTTGCGTATCTCGACCGGGACGCCGTCGCCAATCTTCCGGCCGTGGTCGAGGACGACGATCCGATCGGAGATGTCCATGACCACCCCCATGTCGTGCTCGATCAAAACGATGGTCGTACCGTACTGTTCGTTGATGTCGAGAATGAAGCGACACATGTCATATTTTTCCTCGATATTCATCCCCGCCATCGGTTCGTCGAGCAGCAAGATTGACGGCTCGGCGGCAAGCGCCCGCGCGAGCTCGACGCGCTTCTGCAGCCCATACGGCAGGCGACTCACCGGGGTTTTGCGGATGTGCTGTATTTCGAGGAAGTCGATGATCTTCTCGACCTTGCGTCGGTTCTCGAGCTCCTCCCGGCGCGCCCTGCCGAAATGAATCGCCTGCTCGAGAATGGTCGCTTTTATGTTGAGACAGCGACCGGTCAGGATGTTGTCTAGCACCGACATGCCCTTGAAGAGAGCAATGTTCTGGAAGGTGCGCGCTATTCCGCTAGCGGCGGCGACATATGTGTTCATGGTCCGGTACGCCTTGCCGCGCAGTTTGATCGTCCCGTCCTGCGACTGATACACGCCATTGATCACATTCAGCATCGAACTCTTGCCGGCGCCGTTTGGGCCGATAATCGCGCGGATTTCATGTTCGCGAACTTCGAAGCTGACGTCGAGCAGCGCGCTCACGCCCCCGAAAGTGAGCGAAATATTCTGCAATTGGAGAACCGGTGCGCCGAATTGTCGCTCGTTGTTGGTCATGCTCCGATCCGTCAGGCCGCATGATCCGCCACAACCGGGGTGAAGGTCTTGGCGTCGGCAATCACTAGGTCCGCTGCAACCATGCCGGTGCGGCCGTCCTCGAAACGCACCAGGGTCTCGACGTGTTGCACCGTCCGGCCGGCGTAAAAGGCGTCGATCAGCATGGGGTATTTGTTCTCGACAAAGCGGCGTCGCACCTTGCGGGTTCGGGTAAGTTCTTCGTCGTCGGGATCGAGTTCCTTGTGCAACACCAAGAAGCGATTCACTTGCAGGCTGTGTAGGACTGGGTCGCGAGACAACTCGACGTTCACCTTCTCTACGCATTCCCTGATCAACGCATACACCTCGGGTTTCTGCGCCAGATCCGTGTAGCCGGAGTACGCCAGGCGGCGGCGCTCCGCCCAGTTGCCAACCGCGCCGATGTCGATATTGATGAAGGCGCACACCATCTCGCGGTGGTTGCCGAACGCGACCGCCTCCTTTATGTAAGGAAAGAACTTCAGCTTGTTCTCGACGTAGTTTGGCGCGAACAGAGATCCGTTGGCTAGTTTGCCGATGTCCTTTGCCCGATCGATGATCTTGAGATGGCCGTCGCGACCGAGGATGCCCGCGTCGCCAGTATGAAAATAGCCGTCGCGGTCGATCGATTCGGCGGTCGCGTCCGGACGCTTATAGTATCCCTTCATCAGCATCGGGCCGCCGACGACGACCTCTGAATTCTCGTCGATCTTTAGGTCGACGCCCGGCGCCGGCTTCCCGACCGTGTCGAACCGTACGTCGTCGTCGTCCTGCAGGCATATATAGGCGCTTGTCTCAGTCGAGGCGTAGAGCTGCTTCAGATTGACGCCGATCGAGCGATAGAAGCGAAACAGATCCGGCCCGATCGCGGCCCCCGCGGTGTAAGCGACGCGAATGCGGCTCAGCCCGAGCGCGTCCCGCAGCGGGGCGTAGATGAGGATATTCGCGAACCAATACTTGATCCGGTCTGCGAGCGGGACTCGCCGCCGCGCCAGGATTTCCGCTCCACAGCGTTCGGCCACCGCCAGGCAGCTGTAGAACATCCATCGCTTCAGCGCGCTAGCGTCCTCCATGCGGATCATCACCTGCGTCCGCAGATTTTCGAAAATGCGCGGCGGTGCGAAATAGTACGTCGGGCCGATTTCCTGCATGTCAATCATCGCAGTGTGCCCGGATTCCGGGCAGTTGATCGAAAATCCCGCCATGATCCACTCGGCGTACGAAAACAGATGGTCGCCCACCCAGGCCATTGGCAGATACGAAAGCACCCTATCGCGTGGACCCAAGTGGTCGAATTTGCAGGCGCCGGCGGCGGCCATGATGAATCCGCTATGGGTGAGACAGACGCCCTTGGGAGCGCCTGTCGTGCCGGAGGTGTACAGGATGATTGCGAGGTCATCGGACCGGCCCTTGGCGACCTCCGCGGCGAAGTACGTGGGGTTCTCCCGGTCGAACTCGCGGCCAACCTCGCGCAGTTCGTCGAGCGAGTGTATCCACTCATACTTCCGCAACCCGCGCGGATCGTAAAAGTAGATCGATTTCATCGAGGGAACTTGCGGCAACGCTTCGATGAGCTTATCCACCTGCTCCTGGTCCTCGGCCACTACGTAGACGATCGTCGCATCGTTGAGCACATATGCGAGTTCCGACGCCTGCGCGTCCTGGTACATCGGAACCGGAATTCCTCCTAACGCTTGCGCCGCCGCCACCGACCAATAGAGACACGGGCGGTTGTCGCCGATGATCGCCAGGTGCATTCCCCGCTTGAAGCCCTGGGCCGCCAACCCGCAAGCGAGCAATCGCACTTCGTCGGCGACCTGGCGCCAAGTCCAGGTCTGCCAGATACCGAGGTCCTTCTCCCGCATCGCCGTGACCGCGCCGTACGCTTGCGCATTGTGCAGCAGGCGTCGCGGAAAGGTGTCGGGCGCTTCTTGCGTCATTCTCGAATAACCAAGCTAACGACGTCCTATGCGAACTTGGCGAAGTCGGGCTTACGCTTCTCGAGAAACGCCGAGAAGGCTTCCTTCGCGTGCGGCGACTCGAGCTGTCGTTGAAAATTAGCGATTTCCTCCTTGATCGTCTCCGCCACCTCGGCTCGGAGGCCGCGTCGCATGAGATGTTTCGTCAGGCGTAGAGCAGCGGGCGGCTTGGCCGCTAGCTTGCGCGCCTGCGTCGTGGCGTGAGCTAGGACTTGCGCGTCCGGCAGCACCGCGCTCACCATGCCGCATTCGGCCGCCCGCGTCGCTCCGAACGGCTCTCCAATCATCAGGATCTCGGCCGCGCGCGCCTGACCGGCGGTTGTCGGAAGCAGTAGGCTGGAGCCTGCTTCCGGGCAAAGGCCCAGGTTGACGAACGGCATCGCGAAAATCGCGTTTTCGCCCGCATAGACCAGATCGCAATGCAGTAGCATTGTCGCGCCGACGCCGATGCAGGAGCCGGTGACAGCCGCCACGATCGCCTTATCGAATGTGCTAATCTTGCGGACGAACCCATAGGCGGGATGGTCGTCGCCAACCGGGGGGTTCTGGAGAAAATCCGCAAGGTCGTTGCCGCTGGTGAACACATTGGGTTGGCCGTGCACAAGCACCACGCGGATCTCGGCGTCCCGCTCGGCCGATACCAGCGCCTCGGTCAGCGCGGCGTACATCCGCAACGTCAGGGCGTTCTTCTTTTCCGGTCGGCGAATTTCGAGGCGCAGAACTCCCTCGCTGACCTCCGGGACGATGTTTTCGCACGCCATTGCGATCTTGCTCCCACTGCGTTCGCCGACGTCATTCGAAGCTGACGCGCGGCGTCCTGACATTCTCGCGTATGAATGCGACGATCGAATCAGCTGAGGACCCCGGCCCAAACACGCCTTTGACGCCCATTTCCTTGATCGTGTCGACGTCGCGGTCGGGGATGACCCCGCCGAATATTACCAACACGTTCTCTTTGCCGTTTCGCTTCAGATGCTGGGTCACTTCCCTCGCCACTGGGAGATGACCTTCGACGGAGCTGGAAATCCCGATGACGTCAGCGTCCTCTTGCGTGGCCGCGTCAAGAATTTCGGCAGGCTCGAAGAAGTTCATGAAAATCACTTCCATTCCCGCTTCACGCAGCTTGGTCGCGAGATAGCGAACCCCCCGGTCGTGCGCGTCCATAGTCGTCTTGGCGAGCACTACTCGAATAATGCGTTGGTCCATCCCCGTGGCCCTTTATTCAGATCGTATTGCGTGCAGCCGCTTGGGCCAGCATCCTCTACGTGGGCCGGCCGGCTCAGTGCGGCGGACGCCACCCCAAATGTTCTTTGAGAACGCCCATGATCTCGCCCGTAGTCGCATCGGCGTCGGAGGCTTCGACCATCGCCGGGACAAGACCGCCGATCTCGCCCGCCTTGAACCGTTCCGTCGCCCTTTTAGCATCGGCCATCGCCGTCTCCCACTTCGCGTGATCGCGGTTCGCGCGCAGCGCCTTGACGCGCTCCACGGCGACGCGCTCTGATTCCGGATTGACCTTGAACACTTCCACGTCCTGAATTTCATCAGAGACGTACTTGTTCACCCCCACCAGGATGCGCGTCTTCGCGTCAACCTGGTCGCGCCAACGCACCGCGCTCGCTTCGATCTTGGCCCGCACGTAGTCGTGACAATTGTGGTATCCCCCGCGCTTCTCGACCTCGTCATATATCTTGAGGGCCTCCTTCTCGATCTGATTGGTCAGCGCTTCGACGTAATAGGAGCCGCCCAACGGATCGGCGACGCGCGTGATGCCACTTTCCTCCTGGATGATTTGCTGCACCCTAAGCGACAACGTCGCCGACTCCTCGGTCGGGATCGCCAGCGCTTCGTCATAGGTGCTGACCTCCATGGCCTGCACCCCCGCCAAGGCGGCCCCGAAGGCGTGAAGCGTCGTACGAATCAGGTTGTTCACCGGCTGCTGCGCGGTCAGCACAGCACCGGAGGTGTGCGTATGAATGCGCACGTGCATGCTGCGCGGGTCGCGCGCGCCCAGTTCATAACATTTGCTCGCCCACATCCGCCGCAATGCGCGGATCTTGCAGAGTTCCTCGAAAAAGTCGTTCGCCTGAGAGATCTGGAAGCCGAAGCGGCCGAGGAACTCGTCGGGACGCAGGCCCCGGGCGACGCATTCGCGCGCATAGTCGATGCCGGCGGCCAACGAGAACGCCACTTCCTGCACCGCGTCGGCGCCCGCCTCCTCCATTCCATACCCGAAGATATTGAACGTGTTCCACTTTGGCATCCGCTTGGTGCAGAACCCGATCATCTCGGCGGCGAGCTGCATGCCGGGCTTCGGCGGAAAGCAGGTCATTCCGGTGTAGGCGCTCTGGTAGTACCAGTTCATGGAATTGCCGCCGAGCTTGTTCCACGGCACGCCGCGCCTGCGCGCGTAGGCGAGGTAATGGGCGAGCACTGCCATGTTTTCGTAGTAGGAAATGTGGACGACGTTCATCTTCTCGAGATCGAGCCCGTCAAACAGCCGGGCGTTGTCCTCGCGCGAGTACACCGCCATGCCGCATTGACCAACGCGTCCTTCCGCCGAGGGATGATCGGGGTCGATTCCTTCGTGCGAAACCAAGTCGTAAACGAGATTATAGAATGCGTTGCCGAAGTAACCGATCATGCCCTGGCTCTGCAGGTAGTCCATCCGCCGGCGCGTCTCCTCGGGAAGCCCGAAGCCGATCACCGGCTGGTTGGCCCACGGCATGAACTGGTATTGCGCGGCGTAAAGGCCGCGGGTGAAGGGAAACCGACCCGGCGCCGACAACGAATCTTGCGGCATGTCGGCGATGTCGTGCGGAAAGTAGACAGGCTTTACGGGCAGTCCCGAATCGGTCCGCTTCAAATACGTCTTCGGATCGACGCCGAATTTTCGCGCGATCGCGTCGAACTTGCTGCGCCAGTCCTTCTCGAGTTCGCGCGTCGCTTCGAGAAATTCCGGGGTGAACTGCGGAACGCCGCCGACAAAGGGCGCTGCATTTTCGGCGGCTTTAACGGAAACTGCTTCTCGCATGGTCGTTCCCCTCTTCTCCACTGATTGTTGACTCGCCGGCTAGTCGCACAGCTCGATCGCGGTGGCGGTGCCGATTCCCCCGCCGCCGCCGACCGTAGCAACGCCGTACTTGACGCCGATGCGGCGCATTGCATGCATCATCGTAACGATCGTGCGCGCTCCGCTGCAGCCGACCGGATGCCCCAATGCGATGCCGCCGCCCATTGGATTAACCCGCTCCAGTCCGATGCCGAGCTCCTTGCAGGAAGACAGCACGACCGATGAGAACGCCTCGTTGATCTCCCACCAGCCGATGTCGGGGATCTTGAGGCCAGCGCGCTCGACGGCTGCCCTTCCCGCAGGGCCCGGACTCATGCAGAGCAGGCGAGGATCGACACCCACCCGCGCCGTTGAGCGCACCTTGGCGATCGGTTTGAGGCCGAGCTCGGCGGCCGTCTCCCCGGAGGTCATAAGCACCGCCGCCGCGCCGTCGCTCACTCCCGACGAGCTGCCTGCGGTCACAGTTCCACCGTCCTCGACGAAGACGGGGTGCAGCTGGGCAAGCGACGCAAGGGTCGTGTCGCGCCGGGGATGCTCGTCCTGCGCGAAGACGACGTCACACCGGCTCCGCTTCACGGTGAACGGAACGATCTCCTCGACGAACAATCCTTTGTCGATCGCTTGCACCGCAAGCGTGTGAGAGCGCAGGGCGTATTCGTCCTGCTCACCCCGCGACAGACAATAGACCTTGGCGACATGGTCGGCCGCCATGCCCATGCTGAAACGACCGTAGCGGTAGGTCGAGGCCGACCATGTGGATTCGTCGAACTGGTCGACGATCTCGCTGTTACCGCGTCGCGTTCCCCAACGGTGGCCAACCACGCGGAACGGCGCAGTGCTCATACTCTCGACGCCGACGGCGATTGCCGCATCGGAATCACCGCATGCGATGTCCCGCGCCGCGATGTTGATCGCCTCCAGCGACGAGCAACAGGCAACGTTCACGCCCGACCCGGTGATGGTGAACGGCAACCCGGCCTCCAGCGCGCAAAAGCGCCCGATGTTCAGCGCCTCGGAGGACTGATAGACCTGTCCCGCGACCACCGTGTCGACGACGTTCGCGTCGACACCCGCGCGCCTGATCACATCGACAATCGTCGCGACGGCGAGCTGATAGGCGGGCACATTGCGAAGGGTGCCACCGAAGGTGCCCTGGGCGGTCCGACAGCCAGCGACCAATACGACTTCACGCGTCATTTCTTGTCTCCCGATTGTTTCTTGTCTCCCGATTGTTCGAGGCCGAAGTAATCATACCAACCACCCCGACTTCCCGGTTTAAGTTCCGGCGCGCCGCGATAACCCGCGGCAAACACCTTGCGGGCGATCGGCGGGATCGCGTAGCGTTCGCCCAGCGTTTCTTCGAGATATTCCTGGGCGTGATACCACGAGTCGAACGAGGCGGTCTTATCCAGCAGTTCGAAAACGCCCATCGGCCAGCCGAGCCCCGTTTTCACCATCTCGTCGACTTCGCGAATGCCGCATATGCCCTGCTGCACGGCCCGCATCGCCTCAGCGATGTAGAGATTGATAAAACGGGTGGTGAAGAAGCCCGGCGAGTCGTTTACGACCACCGGCTTCTTTTTGATCGCGCGCAGGTACGCCACGGTCGCGTCGAGCGCCCAGGCGGCCGTCTGGTCACCGCGCGTCACCTCGACCAGCGGCATGATGTTGGAGGGATAGAACCAATGAGTGCCCAGCATGCGCCCCCGGTTCTCCATCACGGCGCTCAACTCGGCGATCATGATCGACGACGTGTTGGTGGCGATGATCGCTTGCGCCGGCGCCGCCTTTTCGATTTCGCGTAGCACTTCGTGTTTCCGGACTACGACCTCGGGCACCGTTTCGAAGATTAGTTGCGCATCAGCGACGCCCTCGGCGATGCTCAAGCTCGGATGCAC
>Ga0187872_10003269_pt1 | contig 13283 bp, 9 predicted proteins | sample June2016WEW_16_4_FD_132973 | JGI IMG/M metagenome (GOLD analysis project Ga0187872, IMG submission 132973) | Peatland microbial communities from SPRUCE experiment site at the Marcell Experimental Forest, Minnesota, USA - June2016WEW_16_40 | ecosystem: Environmental > Terrestrial > Soil >...
GCCGCGGGAGGGGCGGCCTCGCCGGCGGGAGCCAGGCCCAGCTTGGCGAGCATGTCGGGCGGAGGGAAGCGAGGGTCGGCCATCTCGGTCTTGCTCGCGTCCCACGGGGCCTTGCGCTCGAAGTGGTAGGGCAGCTCGCGCTGCTCGGCTACTCTATAACACGCCAGGTCTTCGCAGTTGTGGACTATGAGGTCGGACTCGGGCAGGTAGAAGCGGCCCGCCTCTGTCGTGATGTCGCAGCAGAGCTCCGGCTCCATCTCGCGGATCGCCACGACCCTCGCGCTGTTCCGGCGCGCGTTCGGGTAGTTGGGATTATCAGGCTGTCTCACGGTGATCCGGTACATCGGGTGGGTGCCGAGTCCGCCGTGCTCGTCCCACCTCTTGATGTGGGTGCTCTGGCCGAGCATCCGGTAGAGGATCCGGGTCTGCAGGGCCAGGACCTCCGACGTGGTTCCGTGGGTGATCGTGCCCGAGCTGGCGGTGGAGCAGTCGGCGGCTAGCCCCTCCACGAGAGGCCTGAGCTGCTCCGTGCTCACGAGGAGGGAAGGAAGGTGCTTCTCTGGGGCATGCCCGCCGCACAGCTTCATGTACTCGGCGAGGTCGCGGTCGTTGACCGCCAGGTAGCGCTCGTGCCAGCGGGTGTTGACGCCAGCGGCCTCCAGGAGGGCCTTAGCTCGCCGCTTCTGTTCCTCCTTCTTGTGGCCGTCCTTGCCGGAGAGGGCGAAGCGAGGGTGGCGGGGCAGCTCATGCCATCCGTCCGCGACGTAGGTGCCGAGCAGCCACGCGAAGTCGGCGGGAGAGAGACTCGAAGGATTGAGGGGGTTTGTCGCTGTTGGAAAAGCGGCCGTGGGGGTCCTGAGCAGGTCGCTCACGCGGATCTCCTCGGCCCGCCTCTCGGTCCCGTCGCGCAGGAAGAGTCGGTGCTCGGGTGAGCAGCGCAGGACGGCTCCGTTGTTGAGTTCGAACCCGAGGATGGGCTTCTCGCCCGTGATCGCGTGCTCGGTGACCGTGGTGAAGGCGCCGTCCTCCATGATGCGGTCGCCCGGCCGGACGTTGCCCAGGGCGTCGACCGTGTAGTCTTCGCGGAGCACCAGGGTAGTGACGGGCAGGCAATCTCCCCACGCGCCGGGGTAGATGCCCTTCCCCATCGTGCCCATCAGCAGAGAAGGAATATCAGGCCAGATTTCGGTGCCCTTCTCCGTCTCGTAGTGCAGGCCGGAGCGGTAGAGGGGCGGGTAGCTGCGCTCGACCAGTCCCCGCTTCCTGAACGCGTCGAACTGGCGCAGGTGGGTCTGGTTGACGTGGCAGAGGGCCTCCATGAGGAGCAGCATCCTCTCCTGGGACCACACCTGATCCCAGTCGCCGCGGAACATCTGGCAGCGGAAGACGATGTTGGGCATGCCCATGGCGTAGGAGTCCTCGCTCGGTTAGATCTCGGGTGGTGGGTACTACTAGGAGCGGGATCTCCGGGGCTCTTGCCACCACCCAGCGGCAGTGCCCCGGAGACTATTCAGTTGTGGTCGAGCTGGACGGCCCGACTAGGGCGAGGACCGACTACACGTCGGGGATGATCGTGCGCAGCACCAGGATGGTGAAGTCGCAGTCCGCCGCGGTGGCGACGGCGCTGGGGCTGGCCGCGTAGATGTCTACGCCGATCGCCACCTGTCCGGAGACCTGCACGTTCGGGTCCACGTTGGCGATGAACGCCTGGGGCGCACCGCTGAACGGGTTGGGCAGGGGGGAGGCCTTCGGCTGCACGAACACCAGGTCGCTCTCCGAGGTGACCGTGGAGCCGCTCGGCGTCGTGTGCTGGTAGGGTGCCTGCTGCAGGTTCGAGGGCAGGAACACCAGGAACTGACCGGTGGTCACGCGGGTGGCGGTGACTCCGCTGTTGGTTCCCGAGGGGCCGACCTGGCCCGAGGCAACCGCGGCGGCGCTACCGAGGATCTCGGCGTACGCTACGCAGGCGAGGCCTGCGCTGTCGAATAGTGGGTTCATCTTCTTCTCCTTGAGAGGATCTTTGGTTGTGGAATTCGCTCGAACTTAAAAACCGGGAAGCCACCATGAGCAGCTCCCCGGTTAGTGAGGACGGGCGAGCTCCGGGGTTGACTACTCGACGGCCGGTCCGACCAGACCGCCCTGGAAGTTGCGGGCGTTCGGGTTCTGGTTGGTCACGCTGATCGTGACGAACATGCTGATCTGCGCCGTGTCCATCTTCAACCGCACGCCGAACGCGTTCTCGGTGAACATGACGGCCGGCAGGGCGCCGGTCGACACGAGCTGCGAGTTCTTGCCGACCTTGATGTCGGTGATCAAGAAGTCGACGGCGATGTTCGAGGGCACCACCAACCGCTCGGGGCGGAAGATGACCTGGGGCTGGACGTTGATGTTCGCCGAGCTGTTGCCGGCGACGCTGGTCGACCCGAGGCCGAGGGCGTACTCGCGGCTCGAGCGCGGGGTCACGGAGCGGAGCACCGTACCGGTGTTGATCCGGCGGCGCAGGAGCTCACGCGACATCGCGGACTTCTGGGCCTTCTGGTGCTTCTTGATGATGGCGCCGAGCACGTCTTCGCCGCTCTCGTCTCCATCTTCGCTGTCTAGGCCAGCGATGAACTGGTCGCCCAGGTTGTCGTCGCCGGAGAGGATCTCGGTCGTGCTGAAGCCCGAGGAGTCTTCGCCTTCGGAGAGGTCGCCGTACATTTCACGCATCATGGCTGTTTTCCTTTTCTGAGCCGCCCACGCGGGGCAGCGGGATTTTCGGTTGAGGGTTCTAACTAGTGGCTAGCGGGGTAGAGGATCGCGGCAGGCTGGGTTCAGCCAGCGCGGACCAAGTTGACGAGCTCCTGATCGGCGATGGCCGAGCCACCGGCAGGCTCCTTGCCCACGTCGCCGAACATGCCCGACAGACCGTGCATGAGGCTCCCGCCCGACGCCCAGCGCTCTCCTACCCGGTAGCCCGTGGTCGTGAAGAACGACGCGAGAGCGCCGTCTCCGAACGCGTGCAGGTGGTGAGAGTAGCCCTTGGCGAAGTCGAACAGTCCCAGCACGTGGAACGTGGCACCGGCCAGGAGGTCCACGGGCAACGCGAAGATCGTCAGGCCGCCAGAGGCCTTCCACTTGCCTTGCAGCAAGCCGAAGGTGAAGGACGAGAGCGCGATCTCGGAAGTGCGGACACTCTTGAGCTCGCGCGACAGCGCGCCGTCCGCCCTGCGGAGCAGGTGGTGCGCACCAAAGTGGTGTTGCGACAACAGACCAGGCAATCTCAGCATCGTGAATCTCCTCATTTTCAGTTGTTCCGGAGCCTCGGCCCCAGCTTCCTTCGTCGGATCCACTCGTGGACCCTCACGAGATCAATCGTAAGGCGAGATCGCTCGGGAGCCTCGGAAGTATGTGAAATGACTGGTTTACCCGGTGAAAAGCACAAAAATCTCGGGAAACCGGGTGTCAAGATTCACAATTCATGAACTGTGAAACGTGATCGGAGATGGAAAAACCGCCCACTGTGTTCGCCTACGCGAACACATTTTTCCGACTTGCACAATTCATGAATCGTGAATATTCTCGGTCGCGATGCCCCGACCGGAATCTCTGCACCCCCAGGACGTCCTGGTGGCGTGCAAGATATATTCGTACGAAGCGGCTCGCGAGACGTGGATATACGCCGACCTGGTGCGCGACGTCGGGATCTCGCAGGGGGAGGCACACAACGCGGTAGACAGGTGCAACAAGGCGCAGCTCATCACGCCGGGAGGTGTGGTTTCCCGCAAGGCCCTGCGCGACCTCCTCTGCGTCGGTGCCCCGCGCGTCTTCTACGCCGTGCGGGGCAGCCGCGCGAGGGGGCTCTGCACCTCCGTCCACGCCGCGCCCCTCCGGGGGAAGTTCGACGCCCCCTCCACCGCGGCCGTCGTGTGGCCCGACGAGGACGGCGCCGACGAGGGCGACGGGCTGCCTCCCCTCTACCCCTCCGTGCCGCTAGCAGCGCGCGGCGACGCCGTCGTCTACGAGCTGCTCGCCCTCGTTGACGTGATCCGGATCGGCGGTCCGCAGGATCGTAACCAAGCCGTGGCGCTCATAGAGAAACGACTAGCAGGAAAGTAGCACCCATGCAGTACAGACCCCACCACCTGGCTCCCACCCTCGAGACCGCCCGCGTCTGGATCGTGTGCCACGGCGTGGAGAGCCACGCCTCGCACATCGGGCTCAGGATCTCAGCCGACTACACGGCCAAGTCGCTCTACCAGCGCGGGGTGTGGGCAGAGGCCCTCTGTGCCAAGACGGTGGCGGAGCTGGAGGCGCGGATAGACGCGGCCAAGTCCACCTCCCTCGACCGGGGAGAGGTGAGGCCGTCCCACCTCATCATCGCGGCCCCCTGGATCGTCGCGAAGGACCTCGCCCGCCTGGCCGCCACCCACCCCGAGATCAACTTCTACGAGGTATCGCACTCGAACGTCGGCTTCTTGCAGGCGGACCCGCACGCCATCAAGATAATGAGGGACGTCTGCGAGCTGCAGGTCTCCACCCACAACGTCTTCGCCGGCGGGAACTCCCAGAAGTTCACCAGGTGGGCGACCGACGCGTGGCGGGTCCCCGTGACCTGGGTCCCGAACCTCTACCCCACCAGCGAGGTCTACGACTACAAGGATCGGTACTGGGTGCCCGGGACGCCGCTGCGCGTGGGCATATTCGGCGCCAACCGCTCGCTCAAGAACCACACGACCGCAGCCGCGGCCGCTGCCGAGCTGGCCGTCCGCTACGGCACTCCCGTCGAGATACTGATGAGCTCCGGGCGCGACGAGGGCGCCACCGACGCCTCGATACGAGAGATGCTGGCCGGCATCCCCAACGTCACCCTGACCAAGACCGGCTGGCTCGAGTGGCCGAAGTTCCGCGCGCTGGTCCGCTCCGTCCACGTCGTCTTCCAGGTGTCGTTCACGGAGTCGTTCAACGTCGTCTCGGCCGACTCGATCGCGGAGGGGGTCCCCGCCGTCGTGGGCCCCGCGATCGACTGGGTGCCCGAGCACTGGCAGGCCAACCCAGACGACGCCCTGGACGTCGCCCGCGTGGCCGACACCCTCCTGCGCGACCGGACCAGTCCCGACGACGGGCGGAAGGCCCTCGCCGCCTTCGTGGACCGGGCGTGGTCGAGCGGCTGGAAGCCCCTGCTCGGCATCAGGGGCAGGTGACGACGGAGACTCCATGACCAAGAGCAAGCGCGACGAGCTCGGGATGGGGTTCGCCACGGTGACGATCGGACCGGGCGAGGCGGCGATCGTCTGCGTAGAACCTCTGGACGTGGAAGGGTCTCCCGCCTCGGACGGGTTCGTCACGCGCCGGATCGACCTCGAGCCCGGCCTGGCCGAGAGGTTCGAGGTGACCGAAGTAGTGGTGGAGAGGTACGACTACAGCGTCTTCGGCCCGCCCTTTCCCGTCCTGTCGCGCGCCTCCGAGTCGGAGCCAGGCCGGTACTTCCTCGACGAGCACCGCGTGCCGCGCGGCTGGCAACTGCTCATGAGGATCAAGAACCGATCTGCCGAGCCGGGAAAGTGCTTCGGCGTCGTGGTCGGGAGCGCGGAGCTCACGAACGAAGTCAAGTCGGTGCCGGCGGCTGCCGACGAGGAGGAACCGAACATGACCGAGAACGATCGTGGTGTCATAGAGCTACCAGGAAACTTGGGCTTCTCGTCGGAGACGATCAGGCCGGGAGATCGAGCGGAGATCAGGGTGGATCCCTTCGCGGCTCGGGAGGACAGCCCCGTCCCGCACGTTTTTACCCCGCGCTGGATCGAGCTGGCCGTAGGATCGGGCGAGAAGTTCGAGGTGGTCGACGTCGCGGAGGAGACGACCGACTGCGTCCCCCTCGGCGCATCCCTGCTACGGCGCGAACCAGCGCACCCTCTGGGCCAGTACGAGCTCGACGAACGTGCCATCCTGCGCGGGCGGCGCCTGCTCATCACGGTCAGGAATTCATCTATCGAGCCGGGCGAGTGCTTGGGCTCCGTGGTCGGGCGAGTCGTGTTCCAGAATAAGGGAGATCAGAGCGACCGCGCCCCCGCGGAGGACGCCGATCCGCCGAGCTTCGCGCGCGACCTCCTCGAGAAGTGCCGGAGGTGGTTCCTCGAGGGGGTGTCCGCCGCCTTCGCCGACCACCAGCGAGAGCACGAAGACGTCGAGGGCCTCGTCGAGGACGAGCCCCCGCCGGGCCGCGCCGGCACCTGGCTGGGGAACGAGGTGACGGGCACCGGGTTCGGGATCCGCCGCGCGCTGCGTGAGCTGGTCGTGCAGGCGGTCGCCGTCGCGGAGATCCCCCTCGCGGCCGCGCAGCTCTACTGGGCCGAGCTGCTCGACCTCAAGACCCGGGAGAGCAGGGGGGTCCGGCAGACCGTCATCCCGGTGGGTCCCGTGAGGGTGAAGGCGGGGGAGGAGGTCTCCTGCCCGGTCGAGGTCCTGTGCGCGGTGCGCCCCACGGAGCTGCACGTGTACTCGAAGTCAGTCGAGCACTTCGAGCTGGTCGACGTGAAGGTGGGGAAGAACTGTCAGATGGTCACGAATGGCGCGATACCCTGCACGGCGTTCTTACACGGCACGCCAGGGCACTTCGTCATGGAGGAGGCGGGCCCGGGCCGGCCCATCACCCTGCGGGTCAAGAACACGAGCCAGGCCGACCTCGACTTCGAGGCCTTCGTCGTGGGCGTGCTGCCCTGAGTAACCTCATTAGTAACACATCGCATCTCGTGGTAGAGTCGCCGGCGGACCTGCAGGAGGACGGAGATGTCGATCAAGAAGGACGGTGTAGTCCCAGCTCGCCGGACCGGTAAGGTGCCGCGCAAGATGAGCGCGCGCAGGCGGTTCGCGCCCGGAGAGTTCATCTTCCCCGAGACCCGGGGGTTCCCGATCCCCGACCCCTACCACGCGACACTCGCGCTCAGCTCGCTCATGCGGATCGCCGGCCGACACGGAGTCTCGTCCGAGTCGAGGGCCCGCGCCCGCGCCGTGCTCGAGGCCGTGAGAGAACGGTTTCCCCAGGTTTATGCGGGCGAGCGAGAACTAGTTGCTGAAATTCACCGCGCCTACGGCGCGGAGAGCAGACCTCCCCGCACCGGCGCGGGAGAGGTGATCTACCGCCGCGGACTGTGAGACCGGAGGCCGCTTCCTGAGAGCTCCCCATGTCGTCGATCACGCACCGGTACCGGTCGCACAAGCCCGACGCGCCCAACCACTCCCTGGTCAGGCCGTCTGACTGGAACGACTACCACCTGATCTCGTACCAGATCAACGTGGTGACCGGCGCGACGTCGATCGCCCTCACCAACGACCTGGTGAGGCTCCAGGCCGGTACCTACGACGTCACCCTACCGCTCGCCCAGGGGACCGGGAAGGAGATCACGGTCTGCCAGGACCAGGCCGGCACCATGACCCTGGTGCCGAGCGGGTCTGACACGATAGGCGGTGGGCACTCGTTCGTCCTCGACGCGGTCGGGGCGAGCTGCGTGCTGGTCGACGAGGCGCCCGGCACGTGGGGACTCATCATCGGCACCGGAGGGGGAGGGGGACCGGGCCCTACCGGACCCACGGGTGCCACCGGCCCCACGGGCCCCTCCGGACCGAGCGGACCGTCGGGTCCCAGCGGGGACACCGGTCCCTCGGGACCGTCGGGCCCGTCCGGTCCCTCTGGTCCTCCAGGACCCACGGCCAACGCGGCTGACGCCTTCGTCGAGTCCACGGGCGTGATCTGGGGACTCACGCTCCAGGTCACGCCGGGCGACCCGAGCACGTTCGACATCAACCCCGGCGCGGCAGTCTTCGTCGACAACTTCTCGGTCCCGGGCAGCACCACGAAGACTACCCTGCAGCTACCAGCTGGCATCACGGGCATCACGCCTTTGTGGGGGTCCGGTAAGCGCCACCCGGTCTACACCTCGATCGATGTACACGGCAACGTCTTGCAGTCGACGTCGGAACCGAGCTACGACGACTACACCCTCTACTCGTACCTCGGGATCATCGCGGTGGACCCGATCGCCACCGTGGTCGACGCCGTCTATCAGACCCAGAGCGTCTCCTATGCCGTGTCGGCCCGCCTGGCGCAGCTCTGCGTCGCGATGGGTTCGTTCAACATCGGCGGCAACGTGTATGGGCCGTCGGCTCTGTCGTCGCCCACCTTGGACCTCTCGCGTACCGCCGGCCAGATATTCAGGCTCGGGACGAACTACGGGACGGATCCGCGCGCTCCCGACGTCCCGACGGACGACGACGAAGACCCCGTCGTGTACTTCCCGATGTACCACGTCTCCGGGGTGTGGTTTTACCCGTCTGTTCCCGTCACGGCGATCGATCCCAACTTTTACGACGACTTGACCAACCTCGTTCCGATGACGAGCGGCTACTTCCAGATAAAGGCGATCTTCTACTCGAACGGGATAGAGTTCATCCAGTACGGTCAGGCGGAGTACCCGACCCTGGCCCAGGCCCTGGCGAACCTCAACACACCGTTCGAGATCAACCCGATCCTGAACGGCGACTTCGTCTTCCGGGGCGTCCTGGTCGTTCAGGAAGGTTGCACTGACCTCAACAACACCGGACAGGCGGTGTTCGTACCCGCCAGCAAGTGGGGAGTCTTGAGCGGTCCCGGCGCCACGGGCGGGGTGGGGCCGACCGGCCCCAGCGGTCCTAGCGGCCCCTCCGGGCCGAGTGGACCAAGTGGACCAAGCGGACCAAGTGGACCAAGCGGACCGACGGGAGGCACCGGCGGGACAGGCGGCACGGGCGGAGTCGGGCCGAGCGGTCCGTCGGGCCCGTCGGGTCCTTCCGGCCCCGACGGTGACACGGGCCCGACCGGTCCTTCCGGAGGCACCGGTGGCACCGGCGGAGTTGGTCCTTCAGGTCCGAGTGGTCCTCTCGGACCGACGGGCGGTACCGGCGGGACAGGCGGCGCGGGACCTTCGGGACCGAGCGGACCGTCTGGTCCCAGTGGTCCCAGCGGACCGTCTGGACCATCCGGTCCTATCGCCGACGTCGCAGACTCGTTCATAGAGAGCACCGGGGTGATCTGGGGACTCACGCTCCGGGTCACGCCGGGCAACCCGAGCACTTTCGACGTCCTTCCCGGGGCAGCCGTCTTCATCGATAACTACACGACTCCGGGGACCACGACCAAGACGACCTTGCCCCTCCCCGCCGGTATCAGCGGCATCACGCCGGTGTGGGGCAGCGGCGGGCGACACCCGGTCTACATCTCGATCGACGACCTCGGGAACGTCATCCAGTCCGCCACCGAGCCGACCCTCGACGACCTCACCGTCGACGCCTACATCGGGATAATCGCGGTCGACCCGACGGCGCTGGTGGTTGATGCTGTCTATCAGACCACCAACGTGGCCTACGGCGCCACGTCGCGCTTCGCCCAGCTCTGCCTGTCCCTGGGTTCCTTCAACATCTCGGGCAACGTCTACGGTCCGTCGGCCCTCAGCTCTCCGACGTCCGACATGTCGCGGACGGGCGGACAGGTGTTCCGCCTCGGTACCAACTACGGGACCGACAACCGCTCGCCCGACGCTCCCTACACCAACGCGGAAGATCCGGTCGTGTACTTCCCGACCTACCACGTGTCGGGGGCCTGGTACTACCCGCCTGCCCCGGTCATCGCGGTCGACGCCGAGTACTACGACGACCTGACCAACCTGGTCCCGATGACGTCGGGGTACTTCCAGATAAAGGCGATCTTCTTCTCGGCCGGGATCGAGTTCGTGCAGTACGGCCAGGCCGAGTACGCGACCATGGCCCTGGCCCAGGCCGCCCTCAATATGCCGTTCCAGACCAACCCGATCTTGAACGGCGACTTCATATTCAGGGGTTTCCTGATCGTCCAGGAAGGGTACACGGATCTCAACAACCCCGCGCAGGCGATGTTCATCCCGGCCGGGAAGTTCGGCCTCAGCGTGGGCAGCGGCGTGGGTGCCGGCGCCACGGGACCTACCGGTCCGACTGGCCCCACGGGACCTTCCGGCCCGTCCGGACCTTCCGGTCCGAGTGGGCCCACGGGCGGCACGGGCGGCGTGGGCCCGAGCGGACCGTCGGGTCCCTCCGGTCCCGCGGGTGGGACGGGAGGGACGGGCGGGACTGGTGGGGTCGGTCCATCGGGGCCCAGCGGTCCCATCGGCCCCTCGGGACCGAGCGGGCCGTCAGGCGGGACCGGCGGGACCGGCGGGACTGGCGGAACGGGCGGAACAGGCGGAGTGGGACCGTCGGGACCGAGCGGGCCGTCTGGTCCCTCCGGGCCCTCTGGACCAGCTGGTCCCTCCGGCCCGTCGGGCACGACGACCCTCTCCCAGTCCTACGCGGCCGGAGCGAGCGGTGGCGATCAGACGATGTCCTTGCTCGACTCCAGGGGAGGCGGGATAGTCGTCAACGGGACGAGTGCGAGCTTCAGCGGCGTCAGCTCCTTCCAGGTGGAGGGCGCCAACGGCAGCCTCGTCAACTTCCTGACGCAGGGAGGACTCTCGGTGGCTACGGGGTCGATCGCGGGCGGCGCTCCGCAGACGTTCACCATCGTCGCGGGTGCGTACACCGGATTGACAGCATCGACCGAGGACAGCGATGTCCTAGTCAACCTGTCGGCGACCAAGACCTGGGCTGCTGGAGCCATCGCGCTCCAGCGAGACTGCCTCGTCCAGTCGCGGAGCTACGCCTTCGCCAGCGCCTCGGTAGTCACGACGGCGATCACGCTAGCTATCACGAACGCTCCCCAGCCGGCGGCCGGCGGCCTCGCCACCATCACCTATCCGTTCGCCCTCGGCGTCCAGGCCGGTAACAGCTTCTTCAACGGTACCGTGGGAGTAGGTTACGCGGGAGGAGCGATGCCGACCTCGCCCGTCATGCTGGCCGTGTCGGGTCCTTACCAGAGCGATCCGTCGGGCGGTCCCAGTCTGGGCAGCATCAACCTGTACGCCACGGGCGGGGCGGGAGCGAACTTCTCCATCGGCATAGACTCTTACGGGAGCGTCTGGCTGCAGGGACAGAACGCGGCCAGCACGGCATCCTACCGCATGATGCTCAACCCCAACGGAGGCGGCATCGCGATCAACACCGACTCCAACCAGCTGAACAGCATCGTCATCATGGATCCGTCCATGACCAGCTCGGCGGCGACCTGGAACGGGTGGAGGTTTATCGGCGGGGCCTTCAACTACACGGGACCGACCACGACCACGACCACGCTCGTCGAAGTGACCCTGCAGAGTCCGTCGATCACGTCAATCAATGCCTGGACCGTCTCCGACTTCTACCTGTTCAACATAGGATCAGCTCCTCAGTCGGGCAGCAACGTCACCATCACCCGCAACTGGTCTCTGTACGTGGCGGGTAACACTAAGTTCGGCGGGAGCCAGCAGTGGCACGCGAAGGTGATCAACAGCGCGGGGCCGTACACGATCCTCGCGCCGACCAACTCGAGCACGGGCGACTGCGTCCTGCAGGTGACGTATACCGCGACGGCTGCCATCGTGCTGAACCTGCCCGCCACCTCCGGGGTACAGAGCGGGTTCCTGCTGGTCATCGTGGACAGTGGCTACAACGCCGCTGTCAACAACATCACGGTCACCGCCGCCGGGACCGACAAGATCAACAACGGCAGCGCGGGCGGGAGCGCCGTCATCGCGACCAACGGTGGCGTGCTGTGCCTGGTGGCGGACGCCACCACCGGCAACTGGGAGCTGACCAACGCGTACGGCGGAGCGTCGCGCGGAGCCTACTACTCCCCGCAGGTGACGTCGGGGCTCGCGGTCAACCTGGCGCTCGGCAACTACCAGCGCATCGTCCTCGCCAACGGCGCGAATACTCTCTCCGTCAGCGGGCAGCAGGGGGGAGGGCGTTACCTGCTCAAGCTCGTGCAGCCGTCGTCGGGGTCAGCCGGGACGGTGACCTGGCCCTCGACTTTTCGCTGGGCGGGTGGGGTAGCACCGACCCTCACCACGACCAGCAACTATGCGGACTTGGTGGCCATCTCTTACGACGCGACCGGCGCGGTTTTCGACGCTGACTGCAGCCCGGCCCACACCAACTGAGGTAGCACATGGTTCTCGTCTACTTTCGCCTCTCTTTTCCACCCGGACTCTCGCACGACTGGACATGGTTCGGCACCTTGGACGATGCCGGAGCTTACGATGGGCTCGTCGAGATCAAGTTCTGGCAGGACACCCTGGGACTGGGCTGGGGCATCTGCGACGCGGGGACGTGGGCGGCGTACTCGGCCGACGTGGCCGCGACCTCGACAGATACTCAGCAGACGGTCACGCAGGTAGAGGAGGCAGACGTGGCCGCGGCAGTGGACCCCAGCCTCTGGAGCCTCTGAGTGGCGGACAGGTACTACGTCGGCGGGAACGGCGGCAGCTGGGACGTCACGTCGTCTTGGTCGGCCATCTCGGGCGGTTCGGGTGGGGCGAGCGTACCGACGAGCAGTGACAACATCTACATCGACGCCAACTCGGGCCTGCAGTCGAACAACAGCAAGATCAACTACACCTCGTCGAACACCCTGAACTGCCTCAACGTCACCATGAGCCAGGCCGGGACGGTCTCGTTTGGCAGCGGTTCCATGGATCTGGACGTGTATGGCAGCGCGGTGCTGGTCAACCTGATCCCAGCACCACTGACCGTTAACTTCTACGGTACTGGCGCTCAGACGCTATCGGCGACGAACTGCAACCTCGCGTGGGTGATGTACGTCTACGGCGCCAGCATCAGCTTGACTTTGCAGAGCTCCATCAACGTCGACTCGCTCGAAGTGTACGCCGGCGCGCTCGATCTGAACGGCTACAACGTCACATGTGAGGCGTTCATCACCACGGGCTCGGGAGTAGGTACTGTGTACCTGCGCTCCGGTACGGTGACGTTCTCCTCGGCCTTCGAATTACAAGCTGGCAACATCACCCTCATTCCGGGCACGGCGACGGTGACGGGAGCGGGCGAGGTGGGATTCGTCAGCCCAAGCCAGACGGTGACCAACCTCGTGCTGACGGGCACCACGACGTTCACGGCCGGCGGCACGATCACCAACCTGACCTGGGCGAGAGGCATAGGCTACACATTCCAGACTGGGATCACGATCACCGTCACCAACCAGATCCAGCAGACCGGCACGGGTACCACGCAACTCAGTAGCTCGAGCACCGCCAACTTCACCCTGTCGTCCCCCACGCAGCAGATACTGTCGAACATGCACCTCCTCTCCTGCACGGCAGCGGGAGCGGGAGTGCCGTTTCTCGCTACCAACGCCAGCATCGTGCCGC
>Ga0187872_10003278_pt1 | contig 13261 bp, 11 predicted proteins | sample June2016WEW_16_4_FD_132973 | JGI IMG/M metagenome (GOLD analysis project Ga0187872, IMG submission 132973) | Peatland microbial communities from SPRUCE experiment site at the Marcell Experimental Forest, Minnesota, USA - June2016WEW_16_40 | ecosystem: Environmental > Terrestrial > Soil >...
AATCCCGCGCGGCCGCTTCCCGCGCAACAACCGTTACAGAGTTCTCACCTCCAGCGATACTTTTCATGACTCACTTTCCAAACGATCTGCGCTCAACCACCTGTGCAGAGGTTCCCTAGGTGGGCTGACAGATGCGCCTCAAGGCAATTCTTGCAGCGGTCTTGAGTGTCCCGCTGGGCGTGTTGCTTGCGTCGTTGGGGCACGCGCAGCAATCCTTGCCGGTGCAGGCAACGACGGCAGGCACCGAATCGCTACAAGATCTCGCCAAGGACACTCTGAATCCGTTTGCTGAATTCCTCAAGGTGCCACTTCAATTCACGACCGGGTTCGGCGTCGGTTCGCATGACAGGGTGGGAGAGAGCCTGAATATCGAGCCGCTCCAGCGGTTCGTGCTCAATGCGGACTGGGATATCTTCGCACGACCGAGTTTGAACGTGACCTACGCGCCCGGCCCGAATGAGCAATTTGGATTTCAAGATCTGCAGAGCTCTTTCTTTCTGAGCCCGGCAAAGGCCAAGACATGGATCTGGGGTGTCGGGCCGATCTTTCAGTTCCCGACCGCCAGCAGTGAACGATTGGGCACCGGCCGCTGGTCGGCCGGACCAACTGCGGCGCTGGTTTACGAGCAAGGTCCGTGGTTCGCCGCAATCCTGAGTTACCAGATGATGTCGTTTGCAGGCGATCGTGGCCGGGGAAGCGTCAACCAGACCTATATCGAGCCGGAAGTCAGCTACAGCTTGGACAGCGGCTGGTACGGACAGTGGGATCCCGCTATCACCTACAACTGGACGGCCGACACGGATAACGCTTGGACGATTCCAGTTGGCGTCGATATCGGCAAGGCATTCCGGATTGGAGAGCAGGCGATGAGCCTGCAAGTCGGCGGATACGACTATCCAATGCATCCGGATGGCGCGCCGCAGTGGATAGTTCGCACACAGATGACGTTTCTGTTTTCTAACAGGCGTTGAAAAGTAATTTTCAACGCCTGCTGGCCTTTGCTGACGAACCAGCCGGCTATGCGGCGGCCTGATTGCCCCAAGCACTCCAGCCTTCACGCTGTTCACTGCCCACGGGCGAATAGTTCAAGCTTGGGCAATGCCGGGTACATGCGCTCAATGATTTCGTAGACCAGTTGGGGCTTTTCACTATGCGCCCGGCGGCGCGACCGAATGACAGAGGCGACCCGATCCGACGACGCTGGCGCCGGCGGAGAGCCTCGCGCCGCCAGCAGCAAGAGTTCGTGCTGCTGACGGAAAAATTAACAGGGCCGATCACCTCTTTGTCCCCTACCGCGCAAGTGCGACGACGCCCGAGCAGGACTGATGCCGCTCGCCGGTGGGCGCTGAGCCGGACATCGAGGTCGAATACGCTCCCCACGATTACGCGTCCGGCCGCGATCTGCAACTCGAGCGCGCAGTCGCAGATCTCCCGTGAGCGCAAATCGCGCGCACACACGCGGATTTCGAGCGATTCTCCCAGATGTCCGAAAACTTAGAGACTGAATGGTGGATGTTTTGGGGCGCGCCAAAGGTGCGCGTTTGTGATAGGCTTGCCGGAGCAGAGGCCTCATCTCGCAGGAGGTCACCCGCCAATTTGGGGACGTTTTATTTTCACCGTGAATTTGATTTGATGGATCAGTTGGCAGGGACTTTGACCAGGCGGCGCGGACGGCAGGTGTTTAGGCGGGTGGCTGAATTTCGGCCGAAATTTATCGTCCGATAGTTTAGTATGGTCCGGCACTTGTCCTGCCTCATGACGCAAGAGTTTCGCTACATTCCAGGAGGAATGCATGGTTAAGAAGATCGCCGCCGTGGCCGGCGGCGTTTTCATCGGCCTTATCATTGCTTTTGCGCGCGTCGGCGCGTTCCCTTTCTGGGGTTCCGGCTCGGACGCTTCCAAGGCGCCACCTGCGCAGCAAGCACAGGCAGTGCCGGCGGAGCCCCTGCCGGCGCCTCCGGTGCCCGGGGTGCACGTGGCGCCGGCGCAGCCGAATACGCCTGAGCCGAACGAAAAGATCGGAGTAATTACCTCGTTCGCGCCGCTGGTCAAGCGAATGATACCGGCGGTCGTCAGCGTCAGGGTCGTTCAGGATGTGAAGCTTTCGGGAATCCCGTTTGGTGGCCCGCAAGCTGGACCCGGCGACGACAATGGCGGCGATAACGACAACGGCGGCGGTGGGGGTGAAGGAGGCGGCATGCCGCCTGGCGGCGATCCGTTCGACCAGTTGCGCCGCTACTTCGGCCAGGGCGGTCAACGCGAATTCAAACAGCGTGGGCTCGGATCGGGCGTGATCGTATCGGCCGACGGCTACATCCTGACCAACAATCACGTGGTCGGTAACGCCGAACAAATCCGCGTTACGCTGGAGGACAAGCGCGAGTTTACGGCCAAGGTAATCGGCAAGGACACCAAGACCGATCTCGGGCTGATCAAGATCGATACGAAGGACGCATTGCCGGTCGCGCTGCTGGGGGATTCCAATTACACTGACGTCGGCGACTGGGTAATCGCAATCGGCAACCCGTTCGACGTCGGCATGACCGTGACGGCGGGAATCGTCAGCGCCAAGGGACGAATCCTCGGCGGCGACTACGACGATTTCATTCAGACCGACGCGTCGATTAATCCCGGCAACTCAGGCGGCCCGTTGATCAATACGCGCGGCGAGGTCATCGGAATCAACACCGCAATCTACAGCCGCACCGGCGCCAACAATGGCATCGGCTTCGCCATCCCAATCGACATGGCGCGCAACGTGATGGATCAGTTGAAGGCGCACGGGCGCGTGGTCCGCGGATGGCTGGGCGTCGAAATTCAGGAAGTGACGCCGGACCTGGCGCAATCGTTCGGATTGCCGAAGCCCGAGGGCGCGCTGGTCGCCAGCGCGGACAAGGATGGGCCTGCGGGCAAGGCTGGAATCGAACGCGGCGATATCGTGCTCAGCTTCAACGGCCATCCGGTCAACGATGAGCATGAGCTGCCCGCGCTGGTCGCGCAGACACCCATCAATCAGAAGGTGCCGGTCGAGGTGGTGCGCAACGGCAAGCACATGACCATCGAGGTCACGATTGGCGAGCGCAAGGAACCGCAGGTGGCGTCGGCCAAGTCCGAGGAGCCGGGCGGCAACTGGGGTATGCAAGTCGGGGACATCACACCCGAGATCGCGCAGGAGTTCCATCTCGAGAACACCAAGGGTGTGGTGATTCAGAAGGTGGCGCCGGACAGTCCTTCGGCGGAGGCAGGTCTTCAGCCGGGCGACGTCGTGTTGGAAGTGAATCACGACAAGGTCGCCGCGGTTTCGGATTTCGTCGCCAGGGCAAGAGAAGCGCAGACCAAGAAGAAGCCGGCGCTGCTGCTGGTTCAACGCGGCGGCGCGACGCTGTACACGGTGATCAAGCCGGCCGGCGAGGCGCAGGGCTGATCGAAAAGTAAGTCACATGCAGTCAACGCGCGGCGCATCGAGCATCTCGATGCGCCGCGCCTGTTTTGGACATTGCCGAGAGAGTCTCGGTGCGCTTTCGCGCGCGGAATCCGGATGCTAGGCGTTGAAGCGAGCGATGGAATGCTGGCGAAAATGCGACGTGCTGATCGCCGGCGCCGGTCCCGCAGGGCTGGCGACCGCGCTTTTTCTGGTGAAGAATCGGCCCAGCCTGGCGGGCCGAATCGTCGCGATTGAGAAATCGGCGCATCCGCGCTTCAAGGTCTGCGGCGGCGGCCTGATTCCCAAAACGATGCTCGCGCTCGACGAGCTTGGAATCCCGCTCGAGGTGCCCGCCGTCGAAGTGACTCGCGGCGAAGCCGCAACTCCCGTTGGCGGCGTCGATTTGTCGCGTGGTGGCGATGTCCTGTGCACGGTGATTCGCCGCGACCGGTTCGACGCGATGCTGGCGCGGACAGCAAGCGAGGCGGGAGTCGAAATAGTCCAGCGCGATCGTGTGCTCGATGCGGCTCAGGGCGCTGGCGGTGTGCGCGTCAGCACCGAGCGGGGCATTTACGAAGGGCAAGTGCTGGTCGGAGCCGACGGATCGGGCAGCCGGGTCCGTCGAGCGGTATTCGGCGCGCGCAAGGAAACAATCGGGCGCGCATTGATGACGGACATTGCGGTCGATCCCGAGCGCACGCCCGAATTTACCGGGAAGCGTTACCGGTTCGACTTCCGATGCGTGAGCGGTGGAATCAACGGCTACAGCTGGTCGTTCCCATGCCTTATCGGCGGCCGACCGCATCTGAATGTAGGCATCTATGATCAGCGCCCGCGCGAATTCGCCGAAAAGAGCGGCGAGCAATCGCGAATGATAGCGGAACTCGTCGCGGCCTTCCCCGAACTTCCACTCGACGGCCTCAAACGCCACGCGACGCGATGGCATTCGTTCCCGATTCGATGGTTCGACGCCAGGGACAGCTACGCATCCGGACGCGTCATTCTCGCCGGTGACGCGGCAGGTGTTGATCCGCGGATGGGCGAAGGCATCTCGTGCGCATTCGAGCACGGCAAGCTGGCGGCGAATGCAATCTGCAAGTATCTGGACGGCGACGGCAGCGCGCTGCAAGCCTACGATCGCGCCCTGCACGAAGGTGCGGTGGGGGCAAAGCTCGGCAAGCTCGCGTTTGCCGCGCGGCATTTTTACGGCCCGCACTACAGGCTCTTCTTCCGGCTCGCGCGGACGAGCCGCCGCGCACCGGAGATCGCCGTGGATTGGTACAACGGCGCGCGCCATCTCGACGAAGTACCCACTCGACGCCTGATCACTCGATGGGCTCGCGCGGTTCTATTAGGTGAGCCTGTGCGATAGCATTTCTGTTAGCGCTCGCAGTGGAGGGGAATCAGGTGGCGGATCGAGTACGAGTGGGGCCAGCGCAAAAGCGCGCAAGTGCGAGACGGCCGGCGAGAAAGAAGACGATGCGGCGGCCGGGAATCCTCGTGCTGGCCGCGCTTGGGGCGCTGATTTTGGGATTTTTGGCGAGACGACTGATGATCCCGTCGGCCGTCCATTACATCGCATATCGACCCCCTGATCAGCCGCAACCGATGAGAGAAGCAAATCCGCCCGCCGTTGCGGAAGGGGCTGGCAACGCGGATGACTCGGCGGCGGCGAACGGGAAGTCAAATGCGGATGCGCGCACCGGCTCGGAACAACTGACGCCGGCCGATCGCAGCGAGCTGGACGCGATTATCAAACGCAAGGCCAAGTGACGAATGGAGAGGGTAGGGTAGGTCACTTCTCAGGAACAATTCGATGGCGGCCCCGATGCAAATAGCGGACGACATGGGCTTTCGCGTCGAGCTCGAGCGCCCGCCGTCGCGAATCGTATCGTTGGTGCCGAGTTGGACGGAGACACTGTTCGCGCTGGGGTTCAATTCCGAAGTCGTGGGTGTAACAAAATTCTGCGTCGAGCCGGTCGCGGCGGTTGCGTCGATTCCAAAAGTCGGCGGGACCAAGAACCCCGACATCGGCGCGATCGTGAAGCTCGCGCCCGAGCTGGTGATCGCCAACGCCGAGGCGAACCGGCGCGAGGATGTGGAGCGGTTGCGCGCAGCGGGAATCCCGGTGTTCACGACTTATCCACGCACGGTGCCGGGTGCGGTCGAATCGATCATGCGGATGGGCCGGGCGCTCGGTCGCGAGGCGGCCGCCGCCGCGCTGGCCAAGGAGATCACGCTCAGCGTGAGCGGAATTGAGGCGGCGCTCGGAGTATGGGGCAAACTTCGCCTGCGCGTTTTCTGCCCGATATGGAAGAAACCGTGGATGTCATTCAACGCCGACACCTATGCGCATGACGTGCTGCGGATGCTCGGCTATAACAATATCTTTGCGTCGGCGGGCGAGCGGTATCCCATGACGACGCTCGAGGAGGCGGTCGAACGCCGCCCCGATATCGTGATACTTCCCGACGAGCCGTATGAATTCGATGAATCCGACGTCGCCGAGTTGAAGACTCTGCTCCCGCCCGCGCTCAGCCGCCGCCTGCTGACAGTCAGCGGCCGCGACCTGCACTGGTACGGCGTTCACATGGTGCGGGGGCTCAAGTCGCTGGCGGAGAGAATGGCGCGCGTGAGCGCCGCGATTCTATAATCCAGTCGTGCACAACGACGCCGTGCGGTGGATCAAGGTGAATGGGAGATTGGCATGACCGCACCACTGGACGGAATCAAAGTACTCGACCTGACCAAGCTCGCGCCGGGACCGTTCTGCACGATGCTCCTGGCGGACCTTGGCGCTGAAGTGATCAAGATCGAGGAGCCGGGACCTCCGACCGGAAGACGCGCACAGCAAGCCGGCGCCGCCGGCACACGGGGGCCGGCCAACAGCTTCAGCAGCTCGCCGTACAACGCGCTCGGCCGCAACAAGAAGTCGATCGGAATCAATCTCAAGAGCGGCGCGGGGATGGAAATCTACTTTCGGCTCGCCCAGCGCGCCGACGTGATCGTCGAGGAATACCGGCCCGGCGTCGCCAAGCGGCTCGGGATCGATTACGAGACACTCTCGTCGCGCAACCCGCGGCTGATCTATTGCGCCATCACCGGCTTCGGACAGACCGGGCCGTATCGCGACCTCGTCGGCCACGATATCAACTACATCGCGACCGCCGGCGTGTTGTCGCTGTTCGGACGGCCCGGCCAGCCGCCGACAATTCCGCACAACCTGGTCGCGGACTACGCCGGTGGCGGGATGCATGGTGCGATCGGAGTGCTCGCGGCTCTGGTCGCGCGCAATCAAACCGGACGGGGACAGTATGTCGATATCTCGATGATGGACGGCAGCCTGGCGCTGCTGGCGCAGTCGTTCTCGTCATTTTTTGCCACCGGGAAGGTGCCGCAACGCGGCGAGACGATATTTGACGGCGGGATACCGAACTACAATGTCTATCTGACCAAGGACGAAAAGTACATTACGATCGCGGCGATCGAGCCGTGGTTCTTCGCCAACCTGTGCCGCGCGCTCGGGCGCGAAGATTTTATTCCGCACGAATTTGATTCGAATAAACGAGCGGAAATAGCACGCGTGTTCACTGAAAAATTCAAAACCAAAACGCGCGATGAATGGTTCGCGATTCTAAGCAAGAGCGACATCTGCGCCGGCAGGATGCTCACGCTCGACGAGGTGCCGGGCGATCCGCAGGTGCTCGCGCGCGATATGATCGTCGAGATCGAGGGTCCCGGCGGCCAGAAGATCAAGCAGGTGGGCGTGTCGGTAAAGTTCTCGGATACGCCGGGATCGATAAGGTCGCTCGCGCCGCAACTCGGGCAGCATACCGACGAAATTCTGGGCGCGCTTGGTTACGGCAAGGACGAGATCGATCGCTGGCGCGAGGCGGGCGCCATCAAGTAGCGCGTCATCCGGCGGCGGCGCAAGGTTGGTCGCGTTGCCCGCGGCATCGAATCACGGTTAAGATTCCGCTATGCCACAGCCACCCCCGATGTTCATGCGCGGCCCGCACGACCCGCTTCGTATCGAGCGCGCCGAAGGTCCATGGCTCTACGCCTCCAACGGCCTCAAGATCCTGGACGCAGGCGGCGGCGCCGTGGTGGTGAACATCGGGCAAGGGCGCCGCGAAATCGCCGAGGTCGCCGCGCGCACGATTGCCAACCTCGATTACATCGTGCCGGTCTGGACCTCGCCCGAGCGCGAGAGGCTGGTCGAGCGGCTCTCGCGGTGGACTCCGGCGGGGCTGACGCGGTTCTTCTTCACCAGTGGTGGATCGGAGTCGGTCGAAGCGGCGCTGAAGTTCGCGATTCTCTACCACCACGCTCGCGGCCAACCATTGAAGAACAAGATCATCGGGCGGCGCTTCTCTTATCACGGCAACACCATCGCAGCGTTGTCGGCGGGTGGGAGCGGGCGGCGTGCGGACTACGAACACATTTTATTGGACTGGCCGAAGATCGATCCGCCCTACTGCTACCGATGCCCGTGGGGCAAAACCTATCCATCATGCGAGATTGACTGCGCGACGGCGCTTGAAAAAGAGATCCTGAAGAACGGCGCCGACTCGATCGCCGCGTTTATCGCCGAGCCGATGATGGGCTCGAGCGGCGGTGTGGTTCCGCCGGTCAAGGAATACTGGCCGAAAATCCGCGAGATCTGCACGCGCCACAACGTGCTGCTGATAGCCGACGAAGTGATGACGGGCTTCGGCCGCACTGGACGGCGCTTCGGCGTCGATCATTGGGACGTCGTGCCGGACATCCTGGTCGGCGGCAAGGGACTCACCGGCGGATACATGCCGATGGGAATGATCGCGGTCAAGGAATCGCTGGTCGAGGAACTCGAGCGCGCCAAGGCCGACTTCATGTTCTACACCTACAGCTCGCATCCCGTGGCGTGCGCGGTCGCCGACGAGGTGCTGGCGATCATGGAGCGCGAGCGGCTGGTGGAGCGCTCGGCAGAAGTCGGCGCCCGGCTCGGTTCCAGTTTGAAGGAAGAACTGTCGGGGCATCCGATGGTTGGCGACATCCGCGGCGCCGGGATGTTCTGGGGGATCGAACTGGTGCAGGACAAGGCGAGTCGGATGCCTTTTGCGCCTGAAAAAAAAGTGACCAATCGCGTGCTCGGCGCGTCGGTTCGAAGAGGGATGTTCTTTTATCCGGCGACCGGGATGGCGGGGAAGGCGGGCGGCGACGCGATGATGATCACGCCGCCGTTCATCATCGGTGACGCCGAAATCGAGTTCATCATTCGCACGGCGCGTGCGGCACTCGACGAGATACAGCCTAACCTGTAGCGTCTGACGCAGCACGTACTGGATTCGTGGAGAGACCGGCACATGGCCGATAGCATCATCGGGCCGACTTCGCATTACTTTTATTCGCAACGCCTCAAACTGCACTACGTCGATTGGGGCAATCTCGACAAGCCGCTGCTGGTGTTGGTGCATGGCGGTCGCGACCATTGCCGCAACTGGGATTGGGTCGCGCTCGATCTGCGCCGCTACTACCACGTTATCGCGCCCGACCTTCGCGGCCACGGCGATTCCGACTGGGCCGTGGGCAGCGGCTATTCGATGATCGACTACGTGCTCGATCTCGCACAGCTGATGAGCGCGGTGGGCGGCGAGTCCGCGACGCTTATCGGCCACTCGCTCGGCGGCGGAATCGTTTTGCAATACACCGGCACGCATCCCGACGCGGTCAAGCGCGTGGTTTCGATCGAGGGGATGGGTCCGCCGCCCGGAATGATCAAGGACTCGCCGGCCCACGATCGGATGAATAACTGGATCGGCCAGATGCAAACGCTCGCGCGGCGCAAGGTGCGCGAGTATCCCTCGATCGAGGAGGCTCTGGCCCGCATGATCGAGGCCAATCCGCAGCTGAGCCGCGAGCAGGCGCGCCATCTCACGATTTGGGGAATTCGCCGCAACGAGAACGGCACTTACTCCTGGAAGTTCGACAACTACGTTCACGCCACGTCGCCCTACATGTTCAACAACCGCGACGCGCGCGAAATATGGGGCCGCATCGCCTGACCGACCCTGCTGATTCGCGGCACGGAATCGTGGGCGGGCGATTGGGTCAAGGATGGGCGCATCCAGGCCTTCAAGCATGCCGAATCGGTGACGATCCAAAAGGCCGGCCACTGGGTGCATCACGATCGCCTCGACGAATTCCTGGCAGTCACGCGCCGTTTCCTTGGCGTGTAGCGGCGACCGGCGGTGGAGAGCGCGTTCATGCGACGGTTTTGCTGATGCGACGACCTTCTCTTGCGCTGCGCGTCGACCAGTTCGAATACGTTCAGCTGATTATCCTCGCCGTGACGGTGGGCGTGCTCGCGGCGCTGGGAAATCTCGGCTTTCGTAAACTGATCGAATTCTTCTCGTGGCTGTTTCGCGTGCTTGAGTGGAACGCGCTCGGAATCGGGCTCGGCGGAACCCGTCGCGCACTGGTCCCGTTGATCCTGCTGAGCGGCGGCGTCGCAATACTGCTGCTTAACCGGATCTTTCCCGGAGACGTGCTCGGCTACGGCTTTCCGAATTTCCTGGAGATTGTCAACCTCGGCACCGCGCGACTGAAGCGCCGCTGGATCTTCGTCAAAGCTGCGGGCGCCGCGCTTTCATTGGGCGCCGGCGCGTCGGTCGGCCGCGAAGGTCCTATCGCCCAGGTCGGAGGCGCGATCGGATCGACTGTCGCGCAACTCAGAAAATTGTCGCCCGATCGGGCCAAGATGCTGGTCGCGGCCGGAGCGGGCGCCGGTATCGCGACGACGTTCAACGCGCCGATCGGCGGCCTGATGTTCGCGCAGGAAATCGTCCTGCTCGGCCACACCGAAATCGCCAACCTCACATTGCTGATCATCGCCACCTTCACCGCCGTGATCACCTCGCGTGCGATCGTGGGCAACGCGGTCGTCTTCGTCGTGCCTGAATTCGTGCTGCGCAGCTACTGGGAGATGGCCACGTATGCGCTCATGGGGGCGGCGCTCGGCGTCCTCGCGGCAGGCTACATCCGGTTTTTCAACGCAACCGAGGCATGGTTTCGCAGGCTGAAGCTCCCGGTTTGGGTCAAGCTCGAAGCGGGGCTTGCAGTCGTCGGTGTGATTGCGATTTGGCTTCCGCAAAACTTGTCCGACGGATATCCGGTGATCAACAGCGCGATGGCGGGCGAGTTCGGCATCGGAATGCTGGCGGCCTTGACCTGCGCGAAGTTTTTCGCCAGCAGCGTGTCGCTCGGATGCGGCGCGCCGGGAGGGTGCTTCGGCCCGACCTTTTTCATCGGCACGATGGCGGGCGGGTTTTTCCAGCGCCTGTCGGCGATGCTGATTCCCCACCTTACGGGGCCGCGCGGATCGTACGCGCTGGTCGGGCTCGGCGCGTTTCTGGCCGGCACCACGCACGCGCCGCTGACGGCGCTGTTCCTGCTCTGGGAGATGACGCACAGCAACACGATCGCATTGCCTGCGATGATCGCGACGATTACGGCGCTGATCGTGGCGCGTGCGATCGAAACCGAATCGATCGACGAGTTCGGGCTGGCGCGCGCGGGCAAGACGCTGCAGATCGGCCGCGAGCGCCTGGCGCTCGCGCTCATACCGGTCAGCGCCGTCGTAACCAGGAACGTGACCATGGTGAACGAGAACACTTCGCTGTCGGAAGTCCTGCGCACCGCGGTGAGACGGCGCAATCGACCCTGCCGGTGGTCAACAGCGAAGGCGAACTCGCGGGGATGATCATAGTCCGCGATTTGTTGTCCATGATCAGCGGAGGACAGGAACTCGGTCCGCTGGCCAACGCATTCGACATCTGCAATGCGCATGGTCCTACCGTGCCGCTCGATGCGAATCTCGATGAGGCAAGCCAGTTGATGGAGCATGACGGCCTCGACGAGATTCCGGTCGTCGATAGCACCACCCGGCGCTTTCTCGGCCTCGTCACCGGCCAGCATATCGCACAGGCCCTCAACCGCGTGACGGTTTCTCTCTCGACGCTTGCGACGCGCGACCCGAATATCTATTGGGCGACCGGTTATCGAGTGACGCGCATCACGGTCCCCGCCAACGCGGCGGGAAAAACGGTACGTCAACTCGACCCGCGCGCGCGATTCAGCGTGACGGTTTTAGCCATTCAGGACGCGGGCAATCCGGGTGGTGGATTCGCGCCCATCGTGCCCGATCGCCCGCTGAAAGAAGGCGACGAGCTGATCGCGGCAGGGCGTCCGCAGGACATCCGGCAGTTCACGCACGAGTTGGAAGGCGCGGAACCCGCCGGCGCGGCGCGGGCCCCGGCTCAGTCCGAACCCGGAAAGACATAGGGACGAGCGCGTCCGGCGCGGATTTCAGCGCACAGTTGCTCCACCGCGTGCACGTCGCGCTCGAACTCCGTCGCGATCGTCATGAACCATTTTGCAGTCGCGAAATGAGCGTCGCTGCCGCCAACCGCCGTCAGCCCGAGCTTGAGCGCCGCGTCCTGCGCGCGCCGATTCTCCTCGATCGAGTTCTGGCCGTTGAGCACTTCGACCGCGCCAAGCGCCGCGCCATGGCGGCTGAGCAGTGCGTCCAGGCGCGAGCCGTAACCGGAGCCGCGAAACGGATGCGCTGGAATTGCGACGCCGCCTTCATGATGCAGCACTTCGATCAGGCTGTCGCTCTTGAGCATCCGCGCCGTCAGATCGAATCGGCGCATCACTTCATCGGTCACGCCGAACAGCAGCAGATGACCGAGATCGGTGTCGGCTTCGATGCCCTTGAAGATGGCAATTTGAAATTGCTCCGCGAGTTCCTCGTATAGCCGGCCGACTTCGCGATCGCTCGGAAACAGGCGATGCTCGGTGAAGCAAATCGCGCCGAGTCCGTGGCCGGAGCTTTTCGCGAATTCGAGATACTGCTCCGGCGCGGCGTTGGAGTCGGACGAAAGTCGCGTGTGGACGTGGAGGTCGGCGATCATCAGATGGATGCTACGGCGCGGCGAACGTGTAGCGCACTTGGATATGGTCTTCGATCGAGGAAATTCGCGCGAACATGAAAACCTGCGTCTGCACGATGAGACGATCGGCTTCCGTCGGCACCATGCCCCACAGCACGATCGTGTCACCCTCCATCCTGAAATGCACCGACGAGTAGCCCTGCGCGTTGATCATGCGGCGCAGCGCGATCTCGCGCGGTTCCGTATGCACCGGTTCGGACGCATCGGGAGCGCCGCCATTCGGCGCCCCTGGCACCGCGCCGTAGTCGGGTCCGCTGTCGCCGTCGGAAGGCTGCGGTTGCGGCGAATGGAACATCAAGTATCCGATGAGAAAAAATCCACCGGTCACCAGCGCGAGCGTCCGCGCGCGATGCCGCCTGCGGGCGTGGGGATGAAAGATCGGACCCGGATATCCCCCCGGCGCAGCAACGTCGTCGAGCACGATCGTCTGCGCCTCATGCGCGCCGCGATCCGGCGCCGACAATCGTCCCGTTACGTCGGCGGCGCAGAACGAGCAGTAGTTCGAATCCACCGGGATATTTCGGCCGCATCGCGGACATTCCGTATGGATCTGGTTGCTCAGCATCGTCGGCGCCGATGCGTGCTGCTCTCCGGACCTGACCCCGCCGCGCGGCAGTTTGAGTTGTGGGCGCGCCGCCGGCCCGGTTGACGAATTGCGCTGCGGTATCGTCGCCGGCGAGACGCCCGACTTGATCGCCATCAGCCTCTGCTTGAATTCCGCGGCGTCGGCCATCCGCAAGACCACGTCGTACTTGAGCGCCTGATCGACCAGGTCGGCAAGCGCGGGAGTAATTCCAGGGCATAGCGGGCGCAACGGTGGAAAGCTGAAAGGCGGCTCGAGCGC
>Ga0187872_10003279_pt1 | contig 13258 bp, 16 predicted proteins | sample June2016WEW_16_4_FD_132973 | JGI IMG/M metagenome (GOLD analysis project Ga0187872, IMG submission 132973) | Peatland microbial communities from SPRUCE experiment site at the Marcell Experimental Forest, Minnesota, USA - June2016WEW_16_40 | ecosystem: Environmental > Terrestrial > Soil >...
CCAAGCAGATCAAGGTTAGTGTCGGCAGCGAGAAGACTCCCGAAGGCAAGCCGCACAAGGCCGCATAAAACCACTTGCCAGTGGTCTAGTGACAGAAATGGGAGGCGGCACATGTCGCCTCCCATTGTTGGTTTTCCTTCGCAATGAGCAAGACGGCGGTGCGTACCGAGATGTTTTTTGCAGGCTGGAGGACTGAATTCGCTGAGGTGACGGAGCCATCTTGACACTTGCACGAAAAAAAGGCCGGTATCCTGTGGGATATAGGCCGTCTGGAGAGCAGTTACATGTTGTAAGTCCGATGTCCTCCCCCAAGAGCATCGGTCTAACGGCACAGTTAGTTGTCTGTGCAGCATGAAAAATAACTTTGGCACTTGCTCTTGCAAGTTACGTGAGTAACACCTCAGGCTGCACCGCACGATTGCAGGGGAGGGCAGGCCGCTTCACTCTCGCGCCGTCCACTCCCGATGAGCACAGTTCTCGATGTAATGTACACAGCCCCAGCGGCTGAAGGAAGGAACGCAAATGGCCAAGGTCAAGCAACTGACAATCTCACTTGAAAACCAACCCGGAGCATTAGCTAAAATGGCGAAGGTTCTCGCCGATGCCAAGGTGAACATCTCGGCTCTTCTGCTGAGTAGTACCGCCGGTTCGCAGGGCTCGGCACAGGTGGTCGTGGACGATATGAGGAAAGCGAAAAAGGCTCTGGAGCAAGCACTACTTCCCTACACTGAAGGGACAGTCGAAGAATTTGAGCTTGCGAACAAGCCGGGAGCCCTTGCAGAGTTGACCGAAAAGTTGGCCAAAAAGGGCATCAATATCGATTCCGCTTACGCCTCGATGCCCAAGGGGGCGAAGAAGGCGGTGGTGCTGGTTGCAACGTCCAGCGCAGCGACCCGTTTATAGCGGGAATTGGTTTGGGGTTTTGTTTTTGGCTCAACAAACCGTTGTTGGGACACGGCAACCTGATTTGAGGTACCGAAGGGCCGAGTCAATTTGGTGTGTGACGAATATCACTGCTACGAGCGTTTCAAATAGCTACGATTCATTCAGCCTCTCAAGGCGCACGTCGTGTGCCCTCCTCTCCACAATTGATACGGCGTGCGCCGTTTGCCTTTTGAATTCGTTTCGGCGTTCTCGCAACTTCTGACTGCCGCTTTTCAAGACCATCGCTAGGCTGCGACAGTAACATCGCCGCCTTGTTTCACCACTTCGGACTGGTTCCTGTCCGAACCGAGCAACGGCCACCCCCGCCGGAGCACATATTCCGCTCCAGCCTCGCAAGCAGAAATGGTTTGTGGGGCATAGTCGGGCGAAAGCTCGTGCCCAGCCCAGCCGTGAGTCCCGGCCATGACGCAGAACATGGGTTCCGCTTCGAGCGCCCTACTGCTGGGTGGAAAAAATCGCTCTTTTTGGACACGGGTCCGCTATCTGAAACCTGTTGCTTGTTCCTGTTTTGGAACTTCGGGACAAAATAAGTAGGTCTAGCACGTTCTCAGACTTGCCCACGCGCAGAACAGTGGTAGCCTCTGCATCAACAAAACACATTTGCTTTACTTCTGTTCTGCTGCGCTGGCCGAAGGAAGGTCCTGAACGATGAAATCGGGGGACGAAGGGCCAAAATCCGAAACTTTGCTCGGGAAACTGCTGTCGGTGCCCGCCACAGGCTTTGAAATGTTTGAGGACTACTACACCGATGCGGCGATAACCCCTCTGTGGTCTCCACGCCTGACCGACGAACAATCGGGAAAAGTATGTCCGGCTGGTGGTTGCACAAACGGTGACGCAGGGAGTCGGGCGGCAACGAAGAGCTAGGCGGAGCCTTCCCGACAGCCTTTGCGCTGCCAAGCGACAGCACGCGGTTGCAATCCCCTCAGTCCGAAATGGAAACGACAAGGGGTGATGACCGGCTCTGAAGTGTTGACTTTTGCCAGCCCGAGTGACACGATTCTCCCCCGTTAGCCAACCGCATCCGCCACTAGGTTCCCAATCGGCCCCCGACCAAATCGGCCCTAACCAATCGGCCCAAGGTTTTTTTTCTTCTATCCGTTTTCAGGGGCTCGGGCTAAAAAAGAAATTCGCATTTACATTTCCGTGGGGATTTTCCACAAAGGGAGAGAAACCATGACGAAGCGAAGTTTAGCGGTTGTCACACTTGTAATCCTCGCTCTGACAGTCCCACCTTCTATGTTGGCGCAGCAGAACAGCAAGGCAGAAAAGGAAGTTCGCGCCGTTCTAGACGAACTTACGCAAGCCAACCTGAAAGGCGGTGCCGAGGCCGCCACAATAATGGATAAATACCTTGCAGATGACATGGTGCGAATACCCAGCAATGGATCGATCTTTACCAAGGCTGACATGGTGGATGGGTTCAAGACTGGGAAAATCAAGGTTGAACAGATGGATTTGTCAGACGTGAAGATACACATGTATGGAAACACGGCAGTGGTAACTGGGGTGATAAGCGCTAAATCCACAGTGATAGACGCTAGTTACAACAATAAGAATCGCTTTTCGCGAGTCTTCGTGAAGCGCGGCGGCGTCTGGCAGAGTGTGCTATACCAAAACACCCCGATCAAGCAATAGGCGCTTGGCGTTCCCGAAGTCAAAATGGAAATCTCGGCTCCGAGTTCCGTTCGTGGTGTCGTTAACAACTATTTGCGCGGTGATGAAAGCCGCGCCATGCAAAAGGAGACTTTCAATGAAGTGGAAGCGGATTGCTTTGACGCTCATTACCGTCTCGCTGCTCGTCGTGCCGCTGGCGTGGAGCCAAGGCGGAAATGCCGAACAGCAAATCAAAACACTTATCGACCAAGTTTACGCGGCGATGTTGAAAGGAGACAGCAACGCTCTGGAGAAACTTTACGCCGACGACTACACAGGAGTCCGTGGTGACGGCTCAATGCTTACGAAGGCTCAAGAGATCGAGAAATATAAGTCCGGTGCTATCAAGTATGAAACGAACGACGTGCAGGACTTGAAGATACGCGTCTACGGGCATACGGCGGTCAGCACGTCGCTGTCGTCCTCCAAGAATATAAGAGACGGGCAGCAACACATCGGCACCACCCGCAGCATTCGGGTCTGGGTGAAGCAGAAAGGCACATGGAAGTGCGTTGCATATCAGACAACGCGAGTGAGCCAGTAAGCCCTAAATCAGGGTTCCTTTTGTGATGTCGCAAGAACCCAGCAGTCTGTGCAGTATTGTGCAGTAATAAAAACCGCGATGTTCGAAAAGGAGATTCCTCATGAACAGGAAACAAATTGCAATTGTGTCCGTTATGGCGGTCGTAGTTCTCGTGACGGCCATTGGTTTTAGCCGTCGTACACAAGCGCAAACCACAAACCAACTGGCTGGAACATATCGCATGATAAGTTATCAGCGAACGGTAGTGGCAACCGGGGAGACTACGGAGCCGATGGGCAAAGCCCCGCAAGGGCATGTAATTTATGGTCGCGACGGTCGGTTTGTGATGTTCTATGTAGCAGACGGACGACCCACACCTAGCGGCTTGGCGACTATGACGGATCAGGAGCGTGCCGATCTGTTCAAGACGATGGTCGCTTACAGTGGCACCTATAAGTTCGACGGTAAGGCAATCACACATCACGTTGACATTTCTTTCAACCAGATTTGGACGGGTACGAACCAAGTAAGAAATGTCAAATTTGAAGGGCGAAAACTCGTTACCACTACTATCCCTGCACCTGCGTCATTCGATGGGAAGGTCAGCGTGATCGTAACAACATTTGAAAAAGTGGATTGAGCGGCTTTCCCGACCACGAGCCGAAGTGGCTCAAGATTCGCAATCGCAGCTACAGCCAGTAAGTCGGGCGGAAGGAACTGTTCGAGCGCGGCGGGGAGGCGATCCGGATTTTTGGGGTGGGATGCGTGCGTGAGGGTGTGTGCGGCGAACTCAGGCGTGTGATTGGTATCACCGACTCGACAATGTCCGAAGTTCTACTCTGCATTCAACTTAAAAAAGGCGCACGTCGTTGCCATCCTCACCCCACATACTACGGCGTGCGCCGTTTGCTTTCTGAATCAGTTCCCCAACATTCCCGTGGAGTACTTGCGTTTGTGTCCGTCATCTCGCATCGGGCTCCGGTTCAATTGGCTCCCGGCAACAAAGTAATATCTGCCGCTCCGCTGGCGCTGTTCATGTAGTCGGACATGCCCAGAAGGTGAATGATTGTGTGAAGCATATCTTGGAAATGATAGGTGTTACTCGTAGTTGAACCCGGAATTACTTTGGGGCCAATCATTACGAAGGCGATGCGTCCACCGCAGCCGGAGGTCTGCGTTGGGGAGCAGGAGTCATCGCTGGATGTGTCACCGGATTTTCCCGCCACTTTCCCTTCGTCAAAGACGACTATCAAGATTCCATCCCCGCCTGCTCCAAAGGAGGGCGTGGACAATAGAGGCGCGATATTCGTCTTCAGCCAGCTATCTGCCGAGGACAGCAACGCGCTGGCGCTCTGTGTTCCAGTTCCATCGGCATCGTGCACGACGTTAGGGACGATGTAACTAAAGTTATGAAATGAATTTGCCTGTACATCCTTAGCGAACTGACTGAATGGATACATGTTGTCTTGCTGGGTCGAGGAATCGGCAACATCGGAATACCAGATAAATGGATTGTGGTGTTGCACATAATCGTCCGTGTCTCCCCCCATATAACCTTGGGAGGGCATCCCCTCAAAGTAGCCTCGCCACGTCTTCCCCTCATTCGTCAAAGCACGAACGAGGTTGTCGCCCGTGATGATGCCTTCACTCGCACAACTGCTGCCACCGCAGTCGTAGGGAGTCCCCGTCCAGTCGGCTCCCGAGGTATCCCAGAGGTAATCCAACAGCGAGCCATGAACGTTGGAGTAGAAGTGCAAGGCCAAGCCATTGGCAGAGGCTAAACCGCAAAGATAAGGCATTCCCGAGCCAGAACAGTTGCTCGCGGTTCCGTTGGGAAACACTTGGGAAAAGTCTTGATTCTCCTCCATTATGACGAAGACGTGGTTCGAACTTGGGAAGCTCGTTGCCGACGCCACCGTCACAGTCGCACTCGCAAAGTCGTTACTGTCGGCCACACTGGTTGCGGTTACCGAATGCTTCCCGGCGGTTGCCGGAGCCATGTACGTAACGGTTGTACCGCTGCCGCTAATCGTTCCCACGCTGCTATCGCCGTTGAGAATGCTGTCCACCGACCAGTCCACGGCAGTGTCCGACGTATTCTGAACTGTCGCAGTGAACTGCTGAATGCCATTCGGCGGCAACGTCACCGAGGTCGGTGTGACGCTGACGGTGATCGTGGGCGGACCAGAAGAGACTGTGATCGTTATGTCGTCGGTGACGGTCGTGTTGCTGCTGGCATCGTGCGCCTGAAGTGCTAAGACGTGCTTTCCCGTGGCGAGCGACGTGACCGTGTAATCGAAGGTGCTCCCGTTGTGTTCTGAAATGATGGGAACCCCATCAATCCAGAGCTTCGTGTAGGTATCAGTGCTGCTGTACGTGAAGTGCACATCGAAGGGGACGGTTACGGTAGCTCCGTTCATTGGCGAGGTCACCGTGATCACCCCAACAGCCAAAGCGGGTACGGAGACACCAAGGATTGACGCCAGAGCGAGCAGCCCCAAGATCAGTTGCCGCTTGCGGACGCTTCGAAAGCTACACATAGGAACCTCGCATGAGTCGCTGGCAATTCAGAAGCCAATTTGAGCAAAACTGTTGCTCAAAGTTGGTGGCCCGTGCTAAAGGTGAGAGTCGGCGCGGAACTCTGCCGTTTCCCTAGCTAAGCCCCTTAATCCCCGAATGGCCCATAAGTTGTTGTAGACAGGCGGTAATTCTGAAGCAGTCCCTATGTGGACAAGCGGCTGCTCGTCGGCGAACGTGAGTGCCTTCGAACACCGCCGAAACTTCTGGGTACCAATGGCAGGAGGGCGCTGGCGGATCGACTGGCCTCGGACGAATCGCGGTCGGTGAACAGCCGCAAATGGCGAGTTCGGTCGCCGTGCCGCTCGGAAAAACTTGCGGCTTTGGAAGTTCCATTACCTTCGTAATTCGGCTGAATGGTACGCAAACGGAGCAGGCCCAGAAGCGCATTCTAGCTACCGTGCTGTCTGTTTCTTAGCCGGAGAAGTGCTAAACTTGCTTGATCGAACGATGATCCCCAATGCTCGAATCGGTCATTTCGTGAGCGCTGGAGCCCCGAATGTTCACGAAAACAGACTCTCCGGAGTGCCGTTCTACGTCCGCTGGAGCCTTCCTTCTGCACAGCATGGCTGCCCTGCTGGGATGCGGATTATGTGCCGACTTCGCGGGAGTGCTACTCGTACGGGCTACCGGCTTTGACCCGGCTTCCAGCAACTCCAACCTGTTAATGTGGTACAGCCCATTTATCTGGTGGGCCGGACTGTTGCTCGGGCTTATCGTTAATTGGCGTTCACGCGGTACCGTGGCGTGCTTAACATGGCTGTCAGGCGCTCTGTTGCTGGCGTTACTCATGGCAGATTTCTTTTGGATAACCCGTAGCTGGGATCGCACGATGGCAGATATTTTCCCTTTATTGCAGGCAGAACGAAGCCCCGATGATGCGCTTGGCGTCAACCAGCTATTCTTTGTCTGGCCCGCTATGAACTCGTTCGCATACTCACTCGGAGCAAGCATTCCGCTCTTACTTGGCAGTACAAGGGCGAGTGAGCACACCTCGCGGCAATGAGCCTGCCTGCTGTAATCGGGTGCCCGGTCAGCCGTGCTCGATGGCGAGATCGTGTCACTCGACCGCCACGGCAAAACGCAGTTTCGATAATGGCGATTTGGAATTGGCTTTTTTGCGCTATATTCAGGACGCTGCCGTGACGGTGAGCACCGCCCCGATAACAATCAATGATTTCGGTGGATTTCCCCGCAAACCCGCTTCAGTGCAAGAGTTCCTGCTGGGCGGCCAAAACACCTAGTCCGAGCAACGCGACCGCTACCGTGATGAGCGCCACGGCGCGACTCAGGGCTTTGTGACGTGTCTGCTGGTAGATAAGCGGAAGGGTTACCAGAGAGCTTGATACCGTCGCGAGTACGACCGCTGCCCCCGCCTGATGTGGTGCGATAGTCCCGTCCAGTGCCATTAGGGCCGCACTTGCCGTCGTACTTGCGCTGCTTACAAAGCCACCGATAAAACTAACGACCAGAAAGCCCTTGTGGCCAAGGTAACGTTCAGCCAGCGAACTGACCACCTGAATGCCGAGGAAGATCGCACCCATTGTCAGAACTCGGCGCAAGGATATCGGGGAAGAAAGTTCCATTTGATGTTCCGCTGCTTTGCTCTTTTTTCTTCCTGCCCAAGTGATCAGGGCGGCGGCAAAAGCCATGCAGAGCAGGGGCCATACAGCAGTGTGGACTGCTGCGGGGGCGAAGATCGACAGGATCGCAAGGTTCCTCAGGAACATTGAGATGCGCGTAAGCAGGATCAGCCCCACGGCCCGGGAGACTGATACGTCTTCTACCGAACGAATCCAACGCGAAACCTCGGCAACAGCAGCAGTGCTGTTAACCAGCCCCCCTAGCGCGGCGGCATAATAGAGCCCTTGGCTGCTGTAGACGCGCAGGAAGACGTAATTCACAAAACCCATGCCAGCCAGCACTATGACCGCGATCCATGCTTGACGGGGATTCAGCAGGTGCCACTTGTCAATGAAGTAGTTTGGAAGGAGGGGGTAGATCACCAACCCTAGTAGGCCGAGTAAAACCGCGCTGCGGACTTCCTGCGTAGTGAGGCCGCCAGCGAAGCGCGTCAATTCAGTTTTCCATGCCAGCAGCATCGTTATGATGATTGCCGACGCAACGGGCGTAAACGTGTGCCCCTCACCCGTCAGAATCCCGAGCAGAGCAACAGCGATCAAAGCCACCGAAGTGGTGATCTCCAGCGAACGGTTGACTAATAGAACACGCAGGTTGGCAAAAACAACCAGTAGAAAAACGCCAATGACAACTGCCACTGAAAATTGACGGCCCAACAAAGCCGCGAGCATCCCGGCCATCGAGGTTATGGCGAAAGTCCGGACGCCGACATCCTTGTGCGCCCACTCCCGTTCGAGTCCGACAAGGGTACCAATACCAAGCGCGATCACGATCTTGGTCGCAACCTCGACAGGCGGAGATAAATGCTGAAATGACATTGCGAGCAGCATTGGAAACACAAAAGAGGAACTCAGGGTAAAAACTCTAGACCCACTGCCACTCGGCCCGCAAGGCGAAAATTCGCAGTGCCCCACGCCACAGGTGCGAAGTGTTGCCGAGGTTTCGGCCGTGCCCCGGCAGGGCGAACGGCTTCTGTACTGCGATCACGTCGAGGCAGACGGCGAAGGACTGTTCCGTTTGGCGTGCGAACATCCCGATTACTTAATGCCCCGCACTGGTGTGCTGCATATCACTGCAAGGTTGCCGACTTTGAGGCATGGTCTTTCTGGCGCAGCAGAGAGGGTGCCAATGCCGCTCCGTGAATCCGTTGCCAATGCGGAGAAACGCCGGTTGCCGATGCACGCCAAAGGCATGCTCAGCTTCACTGTGACAGTTCTTCTTTGCCTTCCAAGTCTCGTGGCCGGGGCTGCGCTTCTGGTCAACCTGCTGCTGTATCGGAACATCGAGCAATGGACGCAAATCTCATCCGCCCTGATTGCATTGGGCATCTTTTTCGGTAATTCGGCTGCTCTGCTCGCAGCAGTTGTGTGCGCGATAGCGGCTTTGAGGCGACGTGTATCCGTGAAACTCAAGTACGCTCATCTTGTCGTCCTCGCTTAGCGACCGTTGTAAACCTATCTTTGTTTTTCCGGTTTGGGAAGTAAAGGTAAACTTGCTGTGCCGATGAAAACGCAATGTTAACCGACGCTCCACCACGGAATGCGAGCCGCGCAGGTTATCTGGAAAGTGAGCGGATCAGGACGCTCGACCTGCCACAGAATGGCTCTCTGCTTACCATTACAAACTCAATTGAGTCGGCCATGCAGGCTGGAAAAACAACGGATGTCCGCCGTGCCTGCGCGGAGTTTCTGGCAGAAACATCCAAGTTTTACCAAACCCCTAGCTGCGGCATCCGAGTGCTCGCCGCCCGACCGCTTCGAGCCCGAGAACACTGGGTAATGGAATTGTTCGGGGATTACCATCCCGAGACCATGCTGATTCGTTTATGGATGCGGACTGCGGTGCGCAAGGAAGTCACGTCATTTGGGACGTTTCTGAACACGCTCTGCCACGAATTCTGCCACCATCTCGATTATCACCGATTTGGCTTCTCCGACTCGTGGCACACCCGAGGATTTTTCGAGCGAACGGCTGCGCTTTATCATCACGCACGGGGAACACCGCCCAAGCGATTGCTCTGGGCTCCGGTGCCGGGTGGACGGTGGCGGATCGACTGGCCTCGCACGAATCGGGGTGGGTGAGTGTTCCGTCCCGACATCGAGGCTGATTGGGCACCGAAAATTCGTCACGGTACCGACTCAGTCGTATGATGTCTTCCATGGAAGACCTGAAGAATCGAGTTGCTCTTGTAACTGGCGGGAGTCGCGGAATCGGGGCAGGGATCGCCGCCGCACTGGCTCGGGCTGGTGCAGATGTGGCCGTGAACTATCGCCAGAGAGCCGATGCCGCCAATACGGTCTGTGCCGAAATCACCGCCCTCGGGCGAAAGGCACTGGCGGTACAGGCTGACGTGTCGGTTGCCGCCGAAGTCAAGCGCATGGTGGCAGAGATTGAAACACGACTGGGCCCGGTGGACATCCTCGTCAACAACGCCGGAATCGCCCATCCGCGCAAGCTGGAGGAGATTGCCGAGGCAGAGTGGGACGAGACGCTTACGGTCAACCTGAAGTCGGTGTTTCTGGTCACTCAGGCGGTCGTGGGCGGGATGCGGAAGCGGAAGTGGGGGCGCATCATCAACCTGTCCTCCGTAGCTGCGCACACGGGCGGGGCGGTGGGGCCGCACTATACGGCATCGAAGGCTGGGATCATAGGATTGACGCACTCCTGCGCCGCGTCGCTGGTTCGGGAAGGTATCACCGTGAATGCCATTGCACCGGCACTCATCGAGACAGAAATGGTAACGAAGAATATGAATGTGAGCCCAGCGCTTATTCCAATGGGACACTTCGGCAGGATGGAAGATGTCGCGTCCGTTGCGGTGATGCTGGCTACGAACGACTACATGACCGGTCAGACGATTTTGGTGAACGGCGGGCTCTACATGACTTAGCCACGAGCGGGTCAAGGTTTGGATGCGGTCGAGGCATATGCATCGCCGGTTCAAGGAATCAGGTTTCACGGTTCAATTCCGCTTGCCAGCCACTTTTGCCCGGCGAAATCGCAATCCGTAAATAACGACGTTCACGATCACGACGGCGACAGCGGCATAAGTGAGCAGCGCGGGCGGAATGTCGGGGTAGACCAACTTGTCCAGATAGTGCAGCAGAAAGCCGTCTTGATATGCGGTCACCCCGGCTCGAATCTCAAGCCATTGTTCCACCACGGTGAGCGGGCACGGGCACGGAAGGACTTCGACCAACAAACCCCACGCCAACGAGGCGATATGAAGGCAGCTCAGCAGGGGGCATCGTCGAGTCAACGCGGCCCCGAAGACGACCCACGCTATGAACAGGGCGTGGAGAGCCATGACCGCGCAGGCAAGCACATAATAGAACCACATACTCTGCATCGACAGAGAATTCTATCTCGTGCAAAGGCGGGAGGAGTTGTTCGAGCGGAAGCGGGGCGGCCGTCCGGAGCCGCTAAAAAGGATACGAGCCCAACCCCTTGTGGGGACCGAAAAGGACTCTGGGGTCCTCTGGTCTTTCAGGAAATTTAGGTACATGCTTCTGTTCGCACCGTGCATGCTGCCAGTTCCCCCTGTGTAATCTGTCAAAGACCCGTGGAAGAGTTTCACCCGGCAAAACTGGCGTGTGCACGTCCACGCGGCACGGACAGTTGTCTGTTCCACATTCAAACGCAATTCTTGCCATTACTGATCTCGGATCGCCGACGTTCGCTGGAGTCGCGAGTTCTTTTACCTCTGAGGCTTCGTACTTATACACGTCCCCACATTGCGGACACGCAAACTTTGCACAAATAGCTGACCGATGTTGAGGGAGCGGCGGTAGGACTTCAATGAAATGCCATTCCCCCTCGTAGTCTGGGCGGTAACGGCTATTGCACAACAACACGCAATTTGGTCTGTAAAGCCCCAGCTTGAGAAGCTGCTCGTGGGAAATCGAGGGTTGTTCCTTCTCCCACGCAACTGCGTCCCCGGCCAGTTGGACAATACTTTCGCTGCCGCCTAGAATTCCTGCGTTTCTCAACTCTCGCTCCCACTCGCTTACGGTTCTTAGCTTTCCGATCCACACGCCGTCGTGTCTGACAACCCGTAGCTGTGCGGAATCAGCGTCCCCAGCCTGTCTGTCCGTGATAGCCGCGATCATGATTTTAATGGGCATCAGTTCTAGTACTATTCACCTTTGCGATTATTGCGTCGATAATTTTTTGTAGCCCCCTGTCCGTGTTCACTGCGAGCTTGTCTGCCAGTGTCGGTGAAAACTGTCGGACCGCTTCAAAATCGACTTTGTGCCATACGGGCAGTATCACTTTCTTCCCGTTGACCTCGCGAGTCGCTAAACCATTGAGTTCCTGTGTCGGCCAATGCTTTGCAAAGAAGTGTTGGCTAGCGAACAAGCATCTCCGCAAGATGGGGTAACGAGTGTTTGTGCGGGTTTCGTGAATGGCTTGTTGTCCGCTGGCTCCGAACCGATGATTGGCGCTAACAGGACATCTCACTTCTTTCGCCCAAGACGGTAATCCCGGCGTCTGCTGGTGAAATGGCGATCAAATCGCCTGCGCCCCAGCGTCCCGACCGCGCCCTGTCGGCAGCCCCAGCAATGCAAACCAGCTTGTGAACCGGGTGGTTCAAAAAGCCTCGTTCCGCAGCCCCGAGTTTATTGGCTTTTTTGCCCCGATTTCTGAAATCCGTGCTGGTCTATTGCCTACAGTCAATTGACCAGAACGCACTCAAAATCCGCTCCGGTGCGCGTGAGCCGAAACGTTGCATCCCTAATTCCAGAAGAATACAATCCTGCGTGGGGTCGTGTGCTTAATCGCACGGAAGTAACCAAGAACCTCTCGGCCAGCCGAAAGGCTGGCGCAGGGTGTCAGAAATTTTCAACTTGCTTTGTGAGGCGGCTATGTCCATTCGGCCCCTCAAGTATTCTCCGTATCCCACTGTTACTGGTGCCAGATCACGCCTGATCCGATACGGGGTCGCTGTTATCGCTGTCGGACTGTCAACCCTGCTGGGTCTCTATCTGCGTCCGTACAGTTACACAACGCCGTATCTGTTTTTCTATCCTGCCGTCATTATTGGCGTATGGATTGGCGGTCTCAAGCCCGGTTTGCTGGCCACTGTGTTGGCTACGGTCAGCGCAAACTTCTTCTTTCTCGCACCCTACAATGCGTTCAGCTACGACATTGCCAATCTGCTGCGGAGCTTCTTCTTTGGGTTGACCTTTGCGACCATTTGCTGGTTCGCAGACCTTGCCCGTAAACATCTTCACTCGCTCATATCCGTTCAGTCCGAGCTAGAACAGGAGGCGATTGCCGCAAAGGAACTCGCGGAAAAGACCTTGGCGCAGTTCCGCGCCAACATCGACAGCATGTCCGAGGGAATGTACGTCATCGGCATCGACGGGAAGCGGCTGCTGACCAATCCCGCATACTTCCGCATCCTTGGTTTTGATCCCGGATGTTCACCAGATGCCATCTCCCCGCTGCTCGAACGCTACGACCTGAACGACAAGCTTGTTCCTGCCGAGGACTGGTCGGTCTCCCGAGCGCTTCGCGGAGAGACAATTGTGCAACGCCAGTTCCGTGTGCGTCGGATCGACACTGGAAGAGAAGTATTCGTCAGTGTCAATGCCACTCCCGTGCGCGACAGCAGTGGTAACGTGACAATGGCGGTCGTAACTGTTGAGGACATCACCGCCATGAAACAGGCTGAGGAATCGCTTCGGACAAGCGAAAAGCTTGCTGCTGTTGGGCGGATGGCTGGAACCTTAGCACACGAAATCAATAACCCGCTCGACGCCATCAACAACCTTGTGCATTTGCTACCACTGGACTCAAAGCTGGACGAGAGTGGGCGCGAGTGCGTGCAGCTTCTCCAGAGAGAACTTGAACACATGCGGCACATCGTCGCAAATACGCTGTCGTTTTACCGCGATTCGAGTTCGCCTGTGC
>Ga0187872_10003281_pt1 | contig 13255 bp, 11 predicted proteins | sample June2016WEW_16_4_FD_132973 | JGI IMG/M metagenome (GOLD analysis project Ga0187872, IMG submission 132973) | Peatland microbial communities from SPRUCE experiment site at the Marcell Experimental Forest, Minnesota, USA - June2016WEW_16_40 | ecosystem: Environmental > Terrestrial > Soil >...
ATCAACCGGCGATAGGTCAAGGGATGCAACCGCAGCAGGCGAGGAACCATGGCTACTCCTCCGGCGAGAAGTATGCCATACAGGGGCAACCTATGTCCCTTTAATTATGCGCGGATGTATAGAACAGTTCTCCTTAAGAGGGCACGCACTCCAAGTGCTTATACCTGCACACGCAACCTCGCCATGACGAGAGGTGACGTCGCACGTATGCCGGGAAATATTCCTGGGAAAGCACTGCTCAATGCCATATCACAATCTACCAGCAACTCGCCACTATCCATGCAAATAGCGATCGACGCTCACCAAATCGGTGGCCGGAGGACCGGGGCGGAAACATACGTTTATAATCTCGTGAAAAACTTGGCACTTCTGGAACCTAACGGGGATAAGTACGCCGTTTACTTGAGCTCAGGCCAAGGCGTGGAAGGCCTGGAATCGAATCCGAGCTTTGAAGGCAGAAGCATCCCGTCGTCCATCCCTCCCGTCCGGTATGCGTTCTTTTACCCTTTCCAAAGTTGGATTAAGCGCTTCGACATTTTCCATGCCCAATTCTCCTTGCCGCCACTCTTGCGCAGCCGCTCGGTGCTGACAGTTTACGACCTCTGTTACGAGCGGTTTCCGCAGTTCTTTAACCGCCGGGTTCTTGCCCAAATGAAACTTCTCATGCCGTGGTCGTGCCAACGCGCGGATCACATCATCACCATTTCCGAGTCAAGCAAGCGGGACCTTGTTGAGATCTATAGACTCGATCCTCAGAAGATTACGGTAACCTATCCAGGGCCTGCTGAAAACTGCAAGCCGATGGATGCGGGGCAAGCAAAGGATCGCCTGCGGGAAGCCTACGGAATCGACGGATCCTTTATCCTTTATGTGGGGAATCTTGAGCCCAGAAAGAACCTTCCCCGACTGCTGGAGGCCTTCGCGCAGCTAAAGCAGAAGGAACTGATAGTCCATAAGCTCGTGATTGTTGGCCAGAAGGCTTGGCTCTATAATGGAATTCTTGAAACGATGAGGAATCATTCGCTCAGTGGAGAAGTTGTCCTTACCGGTTACATTCCGGCGAACGATCTTCCGCTCTTCTATAACGCTGCATCGTTCATGATATATCCGTCGCTTTACGAGGGGTTTGGACTGCCCGTTGTGGAGGCCATGGCTTGCGGCACGCCGGTAATCACGTCATTGGGCTCGTCGTTGGAGGAGATTGCAGAGGGCGCCGCGTTGCTCGTTGATCCTTATAGCGTCGCCTCGATAGCCACGGCAATAGAGAAGGTTGCGAATGACCTCAACCTGCAACAGGACCTGCGCAATGCGGCGTCGGCCCGCGCCGCCCGCTTCAGCTTCCGCAAGATGGCCGAGCAAACGCGATCCGTTTATCACCGGCTCTAACGAGTCGCTGTCCCCTGGGAGGCTTCCGAGTGAACAGGCCCGACCGAGTGATGGTTACGGATTGATGACGTGAGAGGCAAATTGTGAATGATCAAAAGGCGAGGTTGAATGAGGCGCCCGGGCTGCGGGTGGCCATAGTTCACTACTGGCTACTCGCCTATGCGGGGGGTGAACGTGTAATCTCCGCTCTGCTGGACCTTTTCCCGCAAGCGGACCTCTTCACCCTCGTGGCGGACGAGAAAGTTGCGGCCCGCTTTGCGCCGCACCGCGTAACCACATCGTTCTTGCAACGTGTTCCAGGGAGCCACCGGTATCACCGCCACATGCTGCCGCTGTGCCCGTACGCGCTCGAGCAATTCGATCTGACTGGATACGACCTGGTCATCAGCTCGGAATCCGGACCCGCCAAGGGAGTGATTACGCCCACCGACACCCTCCATGTGTGCTACTGTCATTCGCCCATGCGGTATATCTGGGACATGTATCACGACTATACGAAGGGCAAGGACATGAACGGCTTGACGCGGTCAGTATTCAAGGCGGTTGCTCATTACGTGCGCTTGTGGGACTTGGCCAGCGCGGCTCGGGTGGATTATTTCGCCGCAAGCTCGAAGAATGGGGCCGCACGGATTCGGAAACATTATCGTCGTGAGGCATTCGTGATCCATCCACCCGTCGATGTGAGGGCGGGTTACGTGGCGGACAACACCGAGGACTACTATCTGGTTGTTAGCCGGCTGGTTGACTATAAGCGTACAGACTTGGCGGTGGAAGCCTGTGCGCGACTCGGGCGACCGCTTCGCGTGGTGGGAGTTGGCCCGCAATACCGGGGTTTGAAAGAGCTCGCTGGCCCCACTGTCAAGTTCCTGGGCGAAGTCGCCGAGGCCGAGAAGAACGAACAGTACGCTCATTGCCGGGCCCTGTTGTTTCCTGGAGAAGAAGATATCGGAATGGTTCCTGTAGAGGCACAGGCGTTCGGCCGGCCAGTGATCGCGTTTGGCCAGGGCGGTGCGAGAGAGACGGTGGTTGGCGCCTGTCAGGACGAAGGCGTGCCGCCTGAGCGAGCGACGGGAATCTTGTTTGATGAACAGACGGTGGATTCGCTCGTGGAAGCGATTCGTGCCTTTGAAGCCTTTGAGCCGCAGTTTTCTCCTCGATTCATTCGGGCTCATGCGGAACAGTTTGATAAACAGCACTTCCTGGAAAAGATGAACAGGTTTGTGGGGGAAAGGCTTGAGGAGCATCGCGCGTTGAACGGAGTGCGGGTACGCAGCTCGTCGTTAGTGACCGGCCAGGCTGGAGTGTAGCTGAGCGCTATCCACCGAGTGAGGCAAATGGGCGTAAATACTGTCGAAGGGAATAAAATCGAGGAGAGGCTGGCGGGGCTCGCTACGCCAGAGGAAGGCAGAACGCGGCGCGAAAGCTTTTTCAACGCGCTCAGCCGAAGCAGCATCAAGCGCTTACTTTTCCTGGCCTGTGATGCGGCGGCGGTAGCCCTTTCCAATTGGGTTTCGCTGATCGCAATGCAGAGGCTGTTTAAGATTCCGAGGGCCAATATGAGCCCGCCGGGCTACGAACTGTTCTATTTGCCCTTCCTGCTGCTTATCCTTTATCTCGCGGAGGGGTACGCGAGCCCGGACCTGCGCAGGCCGGAAAAGGAACTCGCCATCACCTTCCGCGCCGTCTCGCTTTCCTTTCTCGCACTGGTTTGTGCGAACTTCGCCTTTTTCAAGGAACTGGGGTTTTCCCGGTATCTGTTCGTTTGCTGGTATTTTCTGGCGCTGGCGATGATTCCCTCATTCCGCCTGGGCCTTAAAGGCCTTTATGGGACGCTGTGGCGGCGCGGGATTGCGCAACAAAGAGCCCTTTGGGTGGGCTGCACGGAAAAGCTGGCCGAATTCGAAAACCTGCTTTCCGTCCAACGGCATCAGGGCTACCGGATAGTGGGGGTTATCCCCGCTTCCGGACTCGGCGGGGGGCGCTCGCCCGGAGCTTCGGGCCGGACCAGATCCGACGCTCTTGCCGCATGGGACGAAGCAGTCTCAAAACTACGCGTGCAACTGGTCGTGGTCAGCCTACCCAGTACGACACCAGGCTCGCACGAATTAGTTGGGGAGATTCTTCGTCGCTGTAAGGCGCGAGGCGTCGACGTCGAAGTGTACTCGGACCTGTTTGCTACCGCCGACTTCAATTTCGAGCTGGACGAATTCTCGGGTTTCTTCCGGTTTTTTGCCGTTCCAGGTTGGTCCCGGCAGTTACAGAGGCGCGTTAAAGTCTGTGTGGACATCTTCGCCGGGGTGATCGGCAGCCTGATCACGGTGCTTGTCCTTCCCATTGTGGGACTGCTGATCAAGATCGAGGACGGAGGGCCGATCTTCTACCGCAGCGCCTATGTCGGGCCAGACGGGAGCGACCGCTACTACCTTAAGTTCCGAACTATGCGGGTCGACGCAGACCAGATACTCGAGCGTGACCCTGAGCTCCGAAGCCAGTTTGAGGCCCAGTGCAAGCTGAAAAGGGACCCCCGTGTGACAGGCATCGGGCGTTTCCTCCGAAAATACAGCGTCGACGAGTTCCCCTCTTTCTTCAGTATCCTTCGCGGGCACATCAGCCTGGTGGGCCCGCGGACTATTATGCAAATGCAGAAAGAGAAATACGGCCCCGCCCTTCCAAAGCTCCTTTCCGTGAAGCCAGGGCTCACTGGCTTCTGGCAGGTGATGGGGCGGCAATTGACGACGCACGAGGAGCGAATTCAGATGGACATGTTCTACATCGACCACTGGTCGATCTGGTTGGACTTGTGGATCACCGCCAAGACGTTCTGGAAAGTCCTGCGGGCCGAGGGCGCGTACTGAGATAGTGTCCCTGCGCACCCCCGTTTGGAAGATCCGTTGACACCTTAAGGAGGCCATAGCTGAAGATGCAAAAACGTGTGATTGTGACCGGCGTAGCCGGATTCGTTGGCAGCAACCTGGCGAAGCATCTGCTCGACCGAGCCTATTCGGTCGTCGGGATCGACAATTTGAGTGCAGGAACGCTCGAAAACGTCGATGCGCGGGCGGAGTTTCACAAGATTGACATTCGCGAGCCGGAAATCTATCCGTTGTTCCGCGGGGTGGACGCCGTATTTCACTTGGCGGCGAAAAGCTCGCTAACCGATTGCCTGGCAAAGCCGCTCGAGGCGGCGGAAGTGAACACAGTGGGAACTTTGAACGTGCTCGAAGCCGCGCGGCAGGCAAAAGTGCCGAAACTCGTCTATGCAGACACTTCCGCAGAGTACGAGGGGATCGATGAGTTTCCCACGCGCGAGGACAAGGTGCGGCCCGTCGGGGTGTACGCAGTCAGCAAGCACGGCGGTGCCGCGTTCTGCGAGAGCTACCGGGAACTTTACCGAATGAACCTGACCGTCGTGCGTTACTTCAACGTCTACGGCCCGGCACAGGACTGGCGGCGAGTGGTCCCGCCGGTAATGAGCGCGTTTATCATTCGCATGCTCCGCGGAGAACGGCCGATTATCTATGGAACAGGGGAAAAGCGCCGCGATTTTATCTATGTGGATGACGTGAACGATTTCCACTTGATCCTGCTCGATGACCCGCGGTCAAATGGGCGGGTTTTCAACGTCGGCACAGGAGTGAATTTCTCCGTCAACGAGATCTACCAGCTTGTGGAGGATCTGCTGCAAACCGGCCTTAAGCCGATTTACAAGCCGGACCTCCCGGGTGAGGCCCAGGTGACGCTGGCCGACATCACGGCGGGGCGTGAGCTTGGCTGGCAACCCAAGGTGGATATCCACGAAGGGTTGCGGCGGTCCATTCAATACATCCGGGAACGAGTGCTTCAGGCTGTCGAAAACAGGGACGTGTAGAGGATGCAGATGCTCGCGGACCCTTTTCGCAGTACGGTGGGCGCGCTCATGCCGCAACCGGCTGCCACTAGCGGCAGGCAAGAAGCGAAGGCGCGTGGCTGGCGGTAGTCTATCTCCGAGAGAAGCACCACCGACCAGACGCGGCATTGGCCCGAAGAGCACCTAGATCGTGCCAAGCATTGCCAATACTTGTCAGAAGCTACTACACAGCTCGCTAGGAGGAGAGCTTACCCGTGATCATTACCAGAACCCCTTTTCGTGTAACGCTGGGCGGAGGCGGAACGGACCTCCCCTCTTTCTACCGGGAGCATGGTGGATTCATACTCGCCGTGTCGCTTGATAAATATATGTATCTGAACGTGAACACGCCGATTGTCGATGACAAAATTCGGGTGAAATACACCAAAACCGAACAGGTCGAGCATGTCGACCAAGTCGAGCACACCTTGGCGCGCGAGGCGTTGCAGCACTTCGGTATCACCAGTGGAATCGAGATTGTTTCCATTGCCGATATTCCCGCCGGTACCGGCCTGGGCTCCTCCAGCGCCTATCTGGTGGGGCTGCTGAACGCCATGCACGCGCTCACGCAGAATCCGGTGGGTCCCCAGCAACTTGCCGAAGAGGCCTGCCATATCGAGCTGGACCTCCTAAAGAAGCCCATCGGCAAGCAGGACCAGTACATGGCCGCCTTTGGCGGGCTCACGATACTGGACATCTCCCCCGACGGCAAAGTCCGTGTGACGCGGCTCGGGCTCGAGGTCGAAGTGCTGGAGGCGCTCGAACACAACCTCCTGATGTTCTACACGCAAGACATGCGTGACGCCACTACCATCTTGCGCAAACAGGATTCGGCGACCCAACGGAACGACAAAGTCGTCGTCTCAAGCCTGCGGGAGATCAAGGACATCGGGATCGAGACGTGCAGCGCGATTGTCGACGGCAACTTGCGCCGCTTCGGAGAATTAATGGATATCCACTGGCAAGCCAAGAAGAGGCTGGCCGAGGGCATCACCAATCCGCAGATTGACGCCTGGTACGAGTTGGCCAAGCGCAACGGCGCCATTGGCGGAAAGATCTCGGGAGCGGGCGGGGGCGGCTTCTTGACGCTTTATTGCGAAGAGAACACGTCACAGCTACGGGAGGCGATGCGCGGGGCGGGATTACGTCAATTGAATTTCCGGTTTGATTTCGAGGGCAGCAAAGTGATCTTCGACGTAGTCTCCCGCGACGGTCGGCTGGCACATATCCAGCGGCAGAACCACCGGGAGCAATGGAGAGTTGCGGTCACGGGGCTTTCAGCATGAGAGTGTTTACCAACTTAGACGGTTCATCATTCGCAAACACTCTAAAGGCCAGTTATACTGCCTAAGCACAACTGCCTCTGGTGATCTGGCAGCGCTTCACGAGGTCCCCGAGACAACCTGCTGTTTTCGGGGAGAAATAAGACGCGTAACGCACCTCTGCGATCCGCTCAAGATTTCCGCTTCGACGAGCAGCAAGCTATTCGGAAGGAGACCTACCATGGCGATCTTTTCTGGAACGCCGGTTGAACCACTGATACGCCAAGGCCCGTCTGAGGCGGCGGAGAGTAGAAGCCCGTTGCGGTTGAACGTCAAGATCTATGCCGACGGTGCGGACAGGGCCACCATGCTCGAAATGTACGCGAATCCGCTGATCGCTGGCTTCACGACGAATCCGACGCTCATGCGAAAATCGGGCGTCGCCGACTACCGAGCGTTCGCCCAGGAGGTTATCCAACAGATACCAGATCGTCCGGTTTCCTTCGAGGTGTTCGCCGATGACTTCGGGGAAATGGAACGCCAAGCGGCCGAGATTGCATCGTGGGGGAAAAACGTCCTGGTAAAGATCCCCATCACAAATACCCACGGGAAATTCTCCGGCGACCTATTAGGCCGGTTGGCCCGGGCGGGAGTCCGCGTAAATGTGACCGCGCTGCTAACGCTGGAGCAGGTCCGGGAAGCCAGTGAATGCCTGGCGGATGGGCCGTCGGCAAAGGTATCCATCTTCGCCGGGCGCATTGCTGACACCGGGCACGATCCCGTGCCCCTGATGGCCGCGGCGGTCGAACTGCTGCGCCCCTATCCGAACCTCGAGCTGATTTGGGCCAGCCCACGCGAACTGCTGAACATCTTCCAGGCCGATGCGGTCGGCTGCCACATCATCACGGCGACTTCCGACATCTTGAGAAAGCTCGATCTGATCGGAAAGGATCTACGCGAGTATTCGCTCGACACGGTGAAGATGTTCTATGAGGACGCGCGGAAAGCAGGCTATCACCTCTAGGCCGGGTGAGTTCAGCGGGACTCACCGAAAGGCAGAATCCGCGGTAAAGCCTGTGGTGGCAGCGGCGATGGGCTACCGGGCAGTTTTTCTCGATCGCGATGGCGTGATCAACGCTCTGGTCTACCATCAAGATGCAGGGGTGATTGACGCGCCGTTTACCCGCGCGCAGTTCCGCCTTCTGCCGCGTGTCCCGCAAGCAATCCGCCTGCTGAATGACTTGGGCTTGCGTGTTGCCATCGTCTCCAACCAGCCGGGAATTGCCAAAGGGCACTTGAAAGCCGAAATGCTGAAGTGGTTCGACCGCACCATGCTTGCGCAGATCCAGTCTGCGGGAGCGCATATCGACCGGATCTTTTACTGTTTGCACCATCCTGAGGCGATGGTGCCTTCCTTGCGCCGCCGTTGCCATTGCCGCAAACCCCGGACCGGCCTGCTCGTAAAAGCCGCCGCGGAGCTGCAGGTTTCGCTGTCAGAATGCTACATGGTTGGGGACGGTATCCCCGACATGCTGGCGGGAAAACGCGCGGGTTGCAGAACCATCTTCATCGGCCGCTGGAAGTGTGAGATCTGTCAGTTTGCCCAGCCCCATGATGTGCGTCCAACCTTTGTGGCAAGAGATCTATGGGAAGCGTGCCAACTCATTCGCACAGAAATCACAGGCCAATCTGCGGAGATTTTTCCGATTCGAACAATGCCAGTGGAGGGTTGCTCACCCACGCAGAGTCGTGCATAGCACGGCGACTTTGGACCCCTGCTTCAATGGGTATAGCGCGATGCCATTTCAAAAGTCACTCGCGCAGGACAGCCACAATGGATTACACCAAGCGCTACATCGAAGAAGCCACGCTTATTCTCAAACAGCTCAACCAGCAAGCCATTGAGAAGATGGCAGAGCGGCTCGTGGATTTGCGTGAACGGCTCGGGAGGTTATTCATCCTTGGGGTGGGTGGTGGGGCAGGGCATGCCTCGCACGCCGTGAACGACTTCCGCAAAATCACGGGGATCGAAGCCTATACGCCGACCGACAATGTCTCGGAACTGACGGCTCGGGTCAACGACGACGGCTGGGAGACCTCGTTCGTGAACTGGTTGCGCGGCAGCCGGCTAAAAGCCAATGACATGGTGTTCGTCTTCTCGGTGGGCGGCGGAGATTTGGCACGTAACATCAGCGTTAACCTGGTTCGTGCACTCCAATACGCCAAAGAGGTGGGGGCGACGATCTGTGGCGTCGTCGGACGCGACGGCGGCTACACCGCGCAGGTCGCGGACGCCTGCGTCCTGATCCCCGTGGTGGATTCTGAGACCGTGACCCCGCACACGGAATCCTTCCAAGCGTTGGTGTGGCACCTCCTGGTCTCTCATCCGCGGTTGAAGGCTTCGGAAATGAAGTGGGAATCGACACGATAGGTAGCGCCCTGCTCGTTCGCCTGCGCGGATTTCCGGTTTCCCCAGCTTCCCCTTCCTACAGCGCCCCCTGCCAATCCCTTTTTCATAAGTTCTTGATTCTTTCTTGTGCCTTGGTGCGCCTGCGCGACGCCCGGACGGGGTTGGGATCAAGCGGTTTATCAACATCGAAGTACAGACGCGAATGAGACTGTGAAAGCGTTTCTGTTAGCAGCCGGCCATGGAACGAGATTGCGTCCGCTTACGGACCGGATCCCCAAGTGTCTCGTGCCAATTCGAGGAGTTCCAATCCTCGCGATCTGGTTGGAGATATGCCGCCGGCACGGAGTCGATGAGGTCCTTGTGAATCTCCATTCTCAGCCTCAATTGGTTCGGGATTTCCTCGCGAAAAGCCAAGGTGACACGAGGGTTCGACTTTTTGAAGAGCCGGTCCTGCTTGGCAGTGCGGGGACACTGCGGGCTAATCGGGCATGGGTCGCATCCGAATCCTCGTTCTGGGTTCTTTACGCAGATATCTTGACGACGGCAAACCTGACTCGGATGGCAGATTTTCATAGGCAACACCTAGGTGCAGCCACTCTCGGTGTGTGCCGGGTCCCGGATCCGAGCCGTTCGGGCATCGCAGTGGTGGACGAGGGGAGCGTGGTCCGACAATTCATCGAGAAGCCGGAGAATCCACCCGATAATCTGGCATTCGGGGGCATCTTACTGGCTCGACCTGGGTTGCTAGACAGCATTCCCGAGGAGGGGCCGGCCGACTTGGGCCGTGATGTGCTGCCCCGCCTCGTCAACCGGATGTTCGCTTATCTGATTGACGATTATCATCTGGACATCGGCACCCAGGAAAGCTATTTGGCTGCGCAAACGGATTGGCCTGGCCTTGCGGCGCCGACTCGGGCCCTTCCTTAACTTGAAGCCGTTCCAACATGTCCCCCCTGAGAGGTTCGCATTGATAACAAATATCCAGACAGGTCACTCCCAATTACATCGATGCGGCCAAGAGGCACACTCCATTCTTGCAATATCGCCACGCCACCACAACACTCACCGGACAGTGATCCTGCGATTGCTGGGATGTGTATTTGGACTGGTTCTACTGCAATGCGTCGTGGCGTTGGCCGATGCCCCGCTGGGTTCTGTTTACGTGCCGTTGGATAGCTGGGTGTATGCAGCTTTGGATCGGCTGGCGGGCTTGGGAGCGATCAACAAGCAGTTCGTGGGTTTGCGGCCCTGGACCAGAATACAGTGTGCTCAACTGGTGCTGGATGCAGATGAGAACCTGCTGAGTGCTGACGGCAAAGACAGCGAAGCAACGGCGGTCTATGACGCTCTCAGCCAAGAGTTTAGTGTGGAGATCAAAGCTCTCGATGGGAGTTCGGCTCGGCAAGCCGGAGTGGAATCCCTCTATACGAGGTCGATGGGAATTACCGGGACGCCACTACGCGACGGTTACAACTTTGGCCAAACCCTGTCGGACGATTTCGGCCGGCCCTTTAATACCGGTTTTAACAATGTATCCGGTTTTTCCGCGCAAGCTGTTCGGGGCCGGTTCTTTGCCTACATCCGCGGGGAGTATCAACACTCTCCTGCGTACGCCGGTTTGACGCCGGCGCAGCAATCGCAAGTCGAGCAGTTGGATGGAACACCCTCGGCCCCTTATTCACAGGCTACGGGAACAGTTGACCAGTTCGACCTGCTGGACACTTACGTTGGCGTGCGCCTGTGGGTATTTGACATCGCAGCCGGGAAGCAAAGCCTGTGGTGGGGGCCGGGAACCATGGGCGGCATGCTGTTTAGTAACAACAGTGACCCCGTGCCCATGCTCAAGGTCAATCAAGTGGAACCCATTGTCCTACCGTGGTTCCTAAAGTATCTCGGGCCCATGCGAGTGCAGGCTTTCATGGGCAGGCTCTCCGGCAACCAGTACCCCCGCGGCCCATATCTGCACGGCGAGAAAATCCTATTCAAGCCTACCCCAAACTGGGAGTTTGGAGTTTCCCGCACGACGGAGGCATTCGGCCAAGGCATTCCTTTCACTCTCCGTAATCTTTTCGCGACCTATTTCAGCGTTGCCGACATTTGCTGTGTTGCCAATCCTCACAGTTTTCCCGGTAAGCGTCAGGGTGGCTTGGATTTCTCCTACCGACTCCCTCATCTTCGCAATTGGGTGACCGTGTACGGCGATTTCTTCAGCGAAGACGATGTAAACCCGGTGGTGAATCCTTCACGTGCTATGTACAATCCGGGCCTTTACCTGTCCCACATTCCACGCCTCCGGAAGTTTGATTTTCGCTTCGAGGTAGCCAACACGCACCATGGGGAGGAGGCTTATACTAGTTTCTTCTATAAGGAAGCCTACACGAACAAGGGTTTCCTGTTCGGGGATACGGTCGGCAGGCGTGGGTCGGGCTTCGACATCAGTACCACGTATTGGCTTTCGCCCCGAAAGCGCGTTCAGATCGGGGGGCATGAGCACAAAGTGAGCGCGGACCTTATACCGTCTGGAGGGTCACAGAGTTCGCTGCGTGTCCAAGCCGACTGGTTAGTCCAGAAAGAGATGGAGTTTTCGGTCCTTGCCCAACATGAGCTTTGGGTGTTCCCATTCCTAGCTACAAGACCTCAAAGCAATAACGTCATCTCCCTGCAGATTACAGCTTATCCAAAAAAACTCTGGTCGCGTTCCGCCTTGAAGACCTCTGATTAAGTCAGGTCTTCCGCCGATGGGTTTAACACCCAGTATGCCGTCCCGCTTAATTCTTTACAGTAGCGTGCATTGCCAAGGGTTGCGCACACCTTAGACTTCTGTCTGTCCCCCACCCCGAGCACAGGCACTTGACAACTCCCCCCAACTATCACCTCAGCCAAGGTTTCAATCCCCTCCCCTCACGAATCCGTCCGGTAAAACCACGTTTCGCGGTTAAGCCTCCCACCTGATAATTCCCGACATAAAGGCAAGATTATTTTCCGAGTGATAGTCCTGCGCTTGCCCCATTCGCGCCACGGGTTGAGTTGCTGAATGGGCAGAGTTCAAACCTAGGTCCATGGGGGAGGCGGAGCGTTCCCTTTGTTCAAGGGCTCTAATCTCTGCGCTCGGCCTGATGAAAACTTAAATCCCGAGAAAGGAGTCCTTAGTGAAGTTAAAGCTCCGGCTCTCGCCCCGGCATGACAACAAATCGGCTGATAACGTAAGCAAATGCGGCGCCGGCGAAAACGTCAGAGGGGAAATGCGCTTGCAGGGTAACGCGTGAGAAGCCCACCAGGGTCGCGGCGCCATAAGCCACCCAGGGCACCCAGCGATGGCTTGCATAACGGTGAGCAAAGACCGTGGCGACGGAAAATGCGGCGATAGCGTGCCCGGAAGGGAAACCTGCGTCGGCGCGGAGTAGAGGGTGGTAGGTTTTAAACCAGGTGTCGGAGTAGCTCCCTCCCGGCGGAATGGCGCTCGGCCGCAAGCGGCCGGTGGCATTCTTTAGAACCCAGCCCAGGATCTCGGCGTCGACCGCAGATTCTCCCGCCAGCAGCGACGTGTGAGTCGCATACGAATCCTTGCGCGCCAATCCCAAGGCATAGAAAGAGGCTGGAACCACTGCGGTGCCGATCAACGCGTTTGTTCCGCTCAACCCGCGGTTGAATCCGGAAAAGGCCGAGGTGGTCCGGAAGTAAGGGGTGTCGTGCGGATCGAGCGCCACCAATCCGGCCAGGGCGGCCCCAATGACGAGAGTTGGCTTCCAATCCTCGCCGCGAGCCAGCTTGCCTGGAAACGTCCAAATGGTTTTTTGGTCGCGATAAACATCGGGGACGATGGATCTCCAGTTAATAGGTCTTTCCTCGTAAATGGAGACAGGCTGTGCGGGAGAGCTCGAGGCGGGCCCGCTTTGTGGGTCTTGAGGTGCGGCCGCGAAGGCACACACGTTTGCCATCAAGCACACCGCCACAAGGGCGGCTCTCGCTTGCCTTACCATTTGGATAGGCGCCATTAGTAAATGCTAACTTAGTATTCGACCTCTGGCAACATGAACAGCGCGGCGGTGCTGTCCTCGGGTGTGGCTCCGGGCTTCAGTCCGGCACGTGCCGCGATAAAGAACGGGGCCACGTTCGAATTTGGACAGCACCAGCGCGGCGCATGAATTCCCCCCCCAGGTTATACTCCGTAGTGTAAGGAATTGCCCCGACCCAAGAATCGCGATTGAGCGATGGTAGGGTGTTCCTGAGATGGTGGAAAGATCGTTTGCCGCGAGCCGTGGTTAATCCGGGTGAGGTCGCGACTCCATTGCGGTCAAGATTCAGGGGTCC
>Ga0187872_10003288_pt1 | contig 13232 bp, 9 predicted proteins | sample June2016WEW_16_4_FD_132973 | JGI IMG/M metagenome (GOLD analysis project Ga0187872, IMG submission 132973) | Peatland microbial communities from SPRUCE experiment site at the Marcell Experimental Forest, Minnesota, USA - June2016WEW_16_40 | ecosystem: Environmental > Terrestrial > Soil >...
CCCTGTCGGTGGCATCCACTGGCACATGTCGATCAGCAACCGGGTCGAATATATTGCCACCGACGAAGCGCGTCAGAAGATCCCGTGGGTGCGCCTGACGGACCCAGCCGGAGTCGTCACCATCTTTCGCGAATCAACCTTCACCAACGAGGTCAGCCAATACGAAACCCGGAGGATGGACTGCATGGACTGCCACAACCGGCCCGCCCACCGCTTTGCACCCCCCGACCGCGCCGTCGACCTGGCCATCGCGCTGGGCCACATCGATCGCGCGTTGCCCTATATCAAGACCAACGCCGTTTACGTCCTCACTCGCCCGTACAAGGCCGAAATGGAGGCTCGCGATGGGATCGCCACCTTTCTGGCCAATCGCTACCGGGATGACCCCCGCATCCTCCAAGCCATCCCATTCGTTCAACAGATTTACGCCGACAATTTCTTTCCAGCCATGAAGGCCAATTGGAGCGTCTATCCGGACAACATCGGCCACCGAAACTGGCCGGGCTGTTTCCGGTGCCATGACGGTCGCCACAAATCCGAAGACGGGAAACGCACGATTAAGGCCAACGACTGCAATGCTTGCCATACCATCCTTGCGCAGGGCAAAGGCGCCGAACTCCTCCAATTCAGCGCAGACGGCCAGAAGTTCAAGCATCCGGAAGACCTTTATGATCCCGCCTTCATGTGCACCGACTGTCATAGTGGAGGCCTTTGATCGCGGCCCTCAAGACACCTTCCGACCGACCTTTGCCACCTCATGGTCGTAATACTCTGCCTGCCCTTGGCATTATCCCCGGCTTTTAGAACGCATCTCCGCAGGATTTAGCTGAATACAGTTGGGTCTGCCGTGCGTCTAAAATAGGCGGCTGTAATTCGGTGTGTTTATGAAACAACTGCTGGCCCTATTCGCGCTTCTCCTGGTTGGCCCTGGTTGCCAGCCAGCCACTAATGATGCAGGGCTTACCTTTTATGTTCAACTGGTTCGCGGCAACGACCAGGATACACCACCGACCCCGGATGCCAAACCAATCGGGCCGAAGCTGAGCGGAAGATTGCATTCAGTGCTCAAGTGGGAATGCTATTGGGAACTCAAACGCGACTCGGTCGTGGTAAAACCAGGCCAAAAAGTCCGCAAGCGAATGTCACCTGAACGAGAGGTCGAAATCGAGTTGTGGGATTCGCAGAGAATGTCCGCACGCATCTATCTAAATGGAAAGCTAACGCGGTCTCGAACCCAGCCCACAGAAGCCGCCTTCGATATCGCAGGTGGAGACAAAGGTGAGGATCAGTCATGGTTCATTATAGTGCGCCGGGACCGACCGCCCGACTCCGAAAAAGACTGAGTTTGGACGGCCAGCGAGCAGCCCAGGTTCAGGCGGTTCATTTCGGCGCGTCTTGTGGCGCAGCGGCCAGGCGGGCCTTAATTTGGTCGAAATACTCACCGTAATGCTCCTTTCCGCACTCCGGGCAAAAGGTGTCGGTGAAACTGGCTTCGGAACGTTCGGTAATAAAGGACTCGATTGGCTGCCAGTGCTGGTCCTCGGTCCGGATCTTCTTGCAGAAAGCGCAAACCGGTAGCAGGCCGCGGAGCACCCGAATTTCACGCGCTTGACGGGTCATGCGGTCAATAAGCACAGCGAAAGCCACGAGAACGGCGATTCGTATTCCGGCGTTGATCAACGAATCCTCCAGAGTCCAAGGCGCGTTCCAAAGGAAAGTGAAGCCAAAGTGCGCGAGTGACATCGGCGTCCCAAAACCGATTCCCTACCAGCCCCCGCTCAGTCGCGCGGCCAAAACGACGGGAATCAAGAGCAAGATAGAGATTGAGATTAAGGGCCCGGTAAAATAGTCGGCAACGAGGATGACCACGGCGAGGCCAACCCAAATCAGCGGAAACCACTTTCTCAGTTTAGCCAACTTTCCCATAGCGATAAGCTACTCCATTTTCGGGCCAGCGGCCTCAATCACGTCGGGGTGGAATTCCCGGTCTCCGCCCAAATCGCCGCCCGCGATTTCAAATCGTCGAAATCCCCGCAGGAGCCTCAACGCCATGCAATATTTCGGCGTCTTCTGCGAATCCCAACCCTTTCCGTTGGTCACAGCGCAAAAGCAGTCCCTACCGCTGCCTCGTCGGGTTCAACTTATGCCGCTTCTGGACATCGACACTTGGGCCCGCAGCAGATCGTGCAGCGTTACCAATCCGAGGACTTTACCCTTCGGTTGGTCTAACAGGACGACTACCTGCGAGGTCGATTCAATCAGCAGGCCCTGCAATTCGCTTATGGTCTGCTGAGGCAGGCAGGCGACAGCGGGCTCGCAGGTTGGTGGGCGCCTTCCGGCAATCGCAGCCTCGGCCTCCTTCCTTGTAAGGATGCCCTTCATCACCCCGTCCAGCACCACCGGGAAACGCTGATAGGGATGAGTTCGCAAAAGCTTTTGGATCTCGCCGGCAGCCAGATCCCGCATCACCACGGGCTGAAAATTCGCAATAGCGGATACGGGCAACTGCTGCCAGCTTTGCAGGTCGCGCGGTGGAACCACATGCTCGAGCTTGTGGCCGTCCTGCACCAAGATCTCTTCATAGAAGCTGTGCCGGTTCAGCTTGCGGCTGATCGTTTGACTGACCAGCGCTCCGAGCATCAGCGCCGGCACCAGTGAGAATTCATGGGTCATTTCAAAAACGATGAGAATCCCCGTGACTGGCGCCCGGACAACCGCCCCGAGACACGCGCTCATGCCCACGACAGCGAGGGTCAGCTGATCCGGTGCGCTGAGCGGCAGGACCATTGCCCCCAAACCGGCGAGGCCGACTCCGCACATGCCTCCGAAGAACAGGGTCGGTGAAAAGATCCCGCCGCAGCCGCCTAATCCGTAGCACGCGACGGTGGCAATGAGTTTCGTACCCAGCAGGATGGCCGCGATCTGCCAACTTAGTTGATGGCTCAACCCGGCCGACAGATCATCATAGCCAAGGCTGAAGACCCCCAAGCGGCCTGTCTTCAGGAAAATCGCACAGCCCAACGCCCAAGTGATCACTCCGCCCAGAGAGGGGCGCGCCCAAGGGGGGACGTGCCGAAAATGCTTTCGGGCCATACGCAACCTCATGGTGCATTTCTGGAACACTACGCCGAATAGGGCTGCCGCGGCTGCAACCAATGGCGTCAGGACATAGACAACCCAAGTTGGAGAATCAACTCCTGTGACCGTGAAGGCCGGTTGTTTCCCCACCAGACCATGGACCACGAGAGCGCCAATGACCGACGCCAGCAGCACGCCGCCGAGCAGTGCGCTGTTCAGATCGGCGATGATTTCTTCCAGCACGAAAGTCACCGCCGCCAGGGGCGTGTTGAAGGCGGCGGCCAGTCCCGCCGCGGCCCCGGCTGCGGCGGCCATGCGCCGGCGCTGTTTCGCTTCACCAAACAGGCCAGCCAAATTCGAGGCAAAGCCCCCCGCCAGTTGCACGCTGGGACCTTCCCGTCCCAGGCTGCATCCGCCACCAATACTCAATACGCCCGCAACATACTTGACCCACACCACCCGCCAGGGCACGTACCCAAAATCCTTCCAAAAAGCCAGTTTGAGCTGCGGAATGCCACTGCCGGAAGCTTCCCGGGAAAAGGAGGTCAGCAGGTATCCCACTGCGAGGGATGTGGCCACGATGACCAAGAGGCTGCCCACGACGAACACAGTGGCGGACTGGTGCGACAACTGGACCACAGTAAGCCGATAAAGTGCGTTCATGCCCTGTTGAAAGGCGACGGCCGCCAGACCAGCCCCCAATCCGTAAATGCAGGTCAGGACGATCGGTCGGCTCTGGCCGGGCAGTCTCTCCGCGAAACGCGCCAATCTATTCATATTCAGAACACCATGCTTCAGTTTAGCAAAATAGGGGTCTTTGCTGTTAATCCGAAACCCCAGTATCCTTGAGAAATCTCGCGCGTGCCAGTTATTCCCACCTTTGCTTCCGCCTCGCGATGGTCAGTGAAAATCTCCCCTCTTCTCCTCCACTCGGTCCGGTGGGCTGGTCCCGGCCAACTTTGTTCGGGTTCTAAAGCCAGTGCGGAATGGGCATCACAAAGTCGAGCGTGCTCTCCAAGTCTCTCCCCACAGACTTATCCGCTCTGCGGTCGCGTGTACATGGCGAATTGCCATTCAAGCGGTGATTGGCAGTTCAAACAATCCGTGGCAATGGCTTTGCCAACGGTAATTCTCAAGGCTGGCTGGTTGCGGTGCTGGGCCGCCCGCTTTCTCCCCGGGCGTGGCGCCGGATAGCCCTTGGTGCATGCGCGCCGCGTTGTAGTAATTTTGCTCTGTTGAAAAGCTCAGTTGTTTTAAGGGCCACCTAACGGTGGATGGAATAGACGACTGCCTTGAGCAACGCTTCGCGCAATTGCTGTTGCGGCAGCCTCGATCGTAACCAAGGCCCCACCACCCGTTTTAGGCCGCTCATAAAACTTTCCGCGGCCCAGCGTCGCCCATAGCGTGGCGGCAACCCTTGCGCCATCCGCGAACGCCAATACGCCCCAACCGTGCCGTCGGCCCGATGCACTGCCGGAGGAATCCAACTGCGGATTCCCGCTCCGTCCCGACACCACTCATGAACGCATTCCGCGTCATAGCCCGCATCGGCATATAATTCCCGCACCTTCAGCCGTTGATGGGTTTGGACCAACAAATCCGGCAGCTCGGTCTTGTCATTGCACGGTCCCCAGTCTGCCACGGCACTCGCCGCCACGAGGGCTCCCACCACCACACGCTCAAACTCAGCTTCACGTAACGCTTGCGGTGCTGCCGCCGCTCTCGCCGCGCCCGAAAATAGCTGCTCGTCCGATCCGGATCCAAACCCGTTGAGTCCACAGCCACCGTCACCGCACCCACACCCAAACGGTTCGCTAACTCGACCAGCAACCGGCCTAACTTCTGGCCTTCCAGCCAGCGCCGAGCAAACCGCCACAACGTCGTATAGTCCGGCACCTCCTGCAGCCCCAAACCTTGCCGCAAGCCCGGGGCCAATTCCAACAGCCCCTGAACCCCTCGCCAGTCCAGTTGGCGGTATTCCTTTAGCAATACGCAGGCCGCCAATTGCGGCAGCGTAAACCGCCGAGGCGAAAACTTGTGCGCGTAAGCTGGCAATGCCGCTTCGGTTATTTCAAGCGCCAAACGCGTAAACCGCAACCACTGCTGTGCTGATGACATTCCTCACCTCTGGGTTGCGGATGAGGAACCAACACCCCACAATTACCCCGATTCAAAGAGCTTTTCAACAGAGCATAGTAATTTCTAAACGACTCCAGCTTTCGTTACCAATCGTCTGCCGTCCAAAAGAATAGACGATCCAAATACTCCCGGCGGATGGTCCCGATGAGCCGTTCGATCAAGGGATGGGACCAGGGAACCTGGGGCACTGTTTGCACCGTTTCCACGCCCAAGAACCGCAGATTGGCCTGCCAGCGGGGGAACCGGAACAGCGGATCATGATCGGTACTGAGCCGCGTGGGCAGACCGTGCCCAGCGCTGGCCTGGTTGAACAGGCGGCAGAGCGCTGGACCATCGACGGCAACCGTCCGCACGCCAAAGCCGACGATCCGGCGGGTAAACTGATCCATCACGACCAACACTCAGTGACGCTTCAGCAGAATCGATTCGGTCCGGAACAGGTCCAGACTCCAGAGACTGTCTTTGGTATGCCCCAAGAGCGTGAGCCACGAAGGTCCGTGGTCACGGCGTTCAGGGTGGTAGTGTGCGGCCAGAACTCGGCGGACCACATCTTTGTCGAGGTCGATGCCAATGGTCTTGGCCAAGTGTTGCGCAATCTTCGGGCAGCCGAATTGGGAATTGCGCCGCTTGACTTCACAGAGGGCTTGGATCCGTTCCGGGGAGGGCCCTTTTGGACCCGGCTTTTGCTTCGGAGTGGAGGAGTAGAGGAATGGATATTTGAACTCCTTGAAGCCACGATGAAAGCGCAGCAGGGTAGCGGGCTTGAGGATGATGACCGTATAGATCAGCCGACGAGGGCTCAGGAACTGGGAACAAAACCCGAAGAGCAAGCGGTCGGCGGGGCGAAGATTGGGTGCTCGGCGGCGGGAGCGCTGCAGGACCAGGAGTTGCTGTTTCAAGAGGATATTCTCAGCGAGAACGGCTCGGGTTCCGCCAACTCCCAGGAGAATGGCCAGTTTGGCCAGCAGATGCACCAGTAATACGATCGCGTTTTCCATGGGCAGGCAGCTTGCACGGCGCTGGATTCGGGGATAAGGGAGCCAGATCGCGGCTGCAGAACCTCTCAATTACGAATTCGCCATGTACACGCGACAAAAACCCCTCACATCGGCTTATGAGTCCTTCAGTTAGCCATAGGCCAAAAAGAATACACGTATATTCTTTTCCCCTTTTTCGCGACCAACTCGGGCAGTGCTGGCTAGAACGCATGAAAAGCGCGTTTAGACGAATGGAATCAATAGTCTCGTGAATACTGGCAGAGCGTAAACAGGCGTGCAGAAACCTCGTGAAAAACGGCATTTTAGGATTTTCAGTCCTCTGCTCTACCAACTGAGCTACCCAGCCAGCGCGCGGCAAAAACCAACACCCGGAAACTGTGCCATAAGGCATCACCGGGTTGCAAGCACTGAAAACGCGACGCTTGAACCGAATACAATCTGTCTGAATTTTCGCAATCATGGCAACCGATTGGCTCCGTGTTCTCAGCGCCGCTTTGCACACAGCGCTTCGGGCCAGCATGCACTCCCCACCGCTGGTTGCCATCCAGAATCAAGAATCCGGCAGCCGGGACCCCACCCCTTTCATCTTCCCGCCTTCCCGCCTTCGCTGTGAGGGAAGATTTTCCAAATAAAGGGCGCTCGCCGTTCGTCTGTCATAGGAAGACCAAAGCACAGAGCTTTATGAGATTTGGCGTGGTCATATTGGTGATATTGGCGTGCGCGCTGGCCAGCGAGGCAAGTGCGGCACAGGGCGCTACCACGTTCTACGTCCAACTGATTCACGGAACCGACACGGCTCAGCCGCCCTTGCCGGGTTGCAAATGTGTCGGACCCAGGCTGGCCGGAACATTTCGCCCGGTGTTCAAGTGCAAAGGCTATTGGGAAATGAGCCGGCAGCAAGTAGCGCTCGTTCCGGGCCGCGCGGCCCGCGTCCAATTGGGCAACGGACGGGAGGTAGAGATCGATCTCCGCAACCCGAAGGAGCGCAGGGTCGCGGCATTCCAGAACGGCCAACTCGTGGACCGGACGATTAACGCCGCAGGTGAAGCGATGACCATCATCGGCGGGAACCGTGACGGGAAGAGCGTGTGGTTCATCGTCGTGCGCCGCGACAAGCCCGGGGGTTAGGACGGATACTTCACGCCCCTGCACGTAGCGCAGACCTCGTGCCGCAACACCAGGTCACTCCGGTCGCGGGGACTGGGGCAAGAGACGCGAAATGATAATCAGCAGCACCACCACGACTACTGCCAGTATTCCCCAGAACACGACGCCGCCTTGGCCTGGCCGCTGGCCTTCACCCCACGACTTCTTGAGCGGCTCTTCGGCGGCCAACGCGGCCTCGGCCTGATCGGCAGCCACCAGTTGGCCGGCGACGAGGCTTAGGTCGTAACGCGGCGCGACGGCGTGCGGATTGCCGTAGTAGAGCAAAAGTTCATCCGCGGGCTGGGCTTTGAAGAGAACGCGCGTCGCCGGATAGAAAGCTTGAAACTTCTCCAGCTCAATCGGGGGGTTGTCGCCGTTGTGGGTTTCCAGCACCATGGTATCCCTGTTGGGTGAGCCGTTGAGGGTCAGAGTAAACTGCCTGCTGATCTGCTTGCTGATTGGGTATGGCGTTTGGACCCAAGTCGCTCCACCCAGGGGCCGGCGGTATTTGTCGCCGCGGTCATCGCTCAACTCTTCGTACAGCGTCACATCCCGCTGGAACAAAGGAGTTCGCGCCGTGCAATTCAGGCGGGTGATGGGCAAACCGGCGTGCGGGAGCTTGATAATCCAACGGCTGATGTGCGGATCGCGCTTGTCGCTGGGAGTCGTAACGGTCGGTGTCAGCGCACGGCTGATGGAAGTGGGTTCAAGGATATAGGGCAACTGCTTGCCATCCCGCACCAGGCGCAGGTCGGCGAAGCCCGGCTGCGCATGTGAGAGCACATCGAGATCGAGCTCAATACGCTGCGCGCCGGCACGGTTCACCTTCACTGGCTTGCGGAATTTCCACGCTGCCACGTCCAGAGCGCTGCCGCCTTCCTGAATACCGGCGAGCACTTCCGGCGCACGGTAGTTCGGATTGTCGGCCACCAGCGAAACCTTGAGCGGCGTGACGGCGACGGACTTGAGGTTTGCGCCGAGTGCGGCCAAATCGTAGTTCGGCGCGGCGCAGCGGCTGTTGCCGCTGAGCAGGTGATACGTCCCCGCCGACCGTGCCAGGAAGACCATGTAAACTGGGCGGCGCTCCGCGCGCACCGCTGTAATCAGCAGCGGCGGGCTATCTTGGTTCTCGATCAGCAGTAGCAATTCCCGGGAGTGGACGGCGGCTTCCACAGGTACGGTAAGGTAAGTGGAGGCGGGCTGACCTTCCACCGGTACGCGATAGATCACGCCGTGGGCCAAAGGCTGTTCACGAATGGCATCTTCTGTCATGTGCGGCACCGCCAGCGTCACCTGACGAGTGAACAGCAGGTCGGGGGCGTCAATCTCAATGGCTGCCAAGTCGAGATTCGCCGCGCCGAGGTTCAGGGTGAGCCGCGTTTCACCTGGGTTCTCGTAACGTCCGGCGTCGGTGACCGATACGATTTCCACGGGAACAGGTTCAACCGCCGCCGCATAAACGCGCGCCCCGGTGAACGGGATCGGTTGCGAGCGCTGGTCATCCACAGTCAGCCGCAACCACGGCCAGGCGCCGGCGGGAACGGTCAGGCGCAGTTGGCTGGCGCCGCCGTACCGGTCGAAGATGGGCAGCCCCCGGGCCAGCGTCCGCCAGTTCTGGCCATCAGCAGAGCCCTCGATTTGCACCGCCTTGAGGAACCCACCGGCAGGGGTTTCCAGCGACACACCGTCGAGCGGCTGGGCCAAGCCGGTTTCAAGGGTCAGAACGGTCGCGGACGTGTTGACCGACACTTGAAATGACTTCGTGGTTTGGATGATCTTGGCGACCGGCCTCGGGCGCTCGATCAGATAGGGCACTTCCGTCCCGGCGTCGTCGTACAGGCGCAAGTCTTCGAGTGCCGGGCGCGCGGCATCGAGGGTTGCCGCGGGCAGACTCAGCTTCAGGAGACCGGACGCGGGCGCTTCGAGGCGCTGTTCGTGCTGCCATTCCGCGGGCAAAGAAGCGGTTGGGGCGGAAAAGCTGCACGCTGCCACGAACGTGCAAAGCGCAGCGGCCCAGGCAACCAGACGCCGGCAGACGTTGGAAGTGTTGTCGCTCATTTGACCTGTTTAACTCCTTGGTTGCCTCTCGGCTTCGCTGGATTCCTTGAGGCTCGCCGCGTAAAAGCGCTGGTAGGCAAAGGAGGCCAGCATGGCGATGGCCGCTACCGCGACGAACGCGCCGATGCGGTAAAGCTGGTCCAGTCGCGCAAGGTCGTGAAAGAACAGCTTGAGGATCGTCACGCCTAACAAGCCAAGGCCGGCATAACGGGGCGCGCGACTCCGTCTGGCAATGCCGATCACCAGCAACACCAGCGCGAACAGAGCCCAGGCAATGGAATACGTCATGTCACGGGCAAAGTTGCCGCTGAACTGGAAAGTGAGGGTGCTGCCCGGGTCGCTGAAGTAATCTGCGATTTCGATATTCACCAGCAGGAACGACAGCACCGTGCCCAAACCGGTCAGGATAGGGGGCGCGTTCACGCGGAGAATCTGGTGCCGCGGCGGGGCCAGCAGCCAGGCGCCGGCGAACAGGCAGACGGCTACAATCCCGTAAGCATACAGATACCAGTTGAAGATGGGGGTGGCGCTCCGCGGATGGTAGCCGAGCACCGCGGGATTCAACGCGAGCCGGACGAACGCGGCGAACAGGAGGCCGGCGCCCGCCAGGCGCAGGCCCGCATGGGGCACGCGATGGAAGAGCCATAGCAGCGCGGCCCCTTCCAGCGCCCAGCCGATGGTGATCCATTGGCGCTCGAACTGGATCGGGAAAATCAGGGTGACGAAGAACAGCGCCACGCCGCCAAACCAGGCCAGTTGCGTCATCCGGGCCTTGGTCGCAGCGGATGCGTTCTTCAACACCACCAAGAGGCTCAGCAGCGGCGGCAGGGCAAAGGCCGCCGGCAACAGGCCCATCACCTCGTTGGGGTACGCAGCTTTGATGAGGCGGTGCAGCAGGAAAAACTGGAGCGGTCCGGCCATAGCCGCCGTGGCCCACGGCACCACCCGGTCCCTGAACTGCCGCAGGAAAAGGAAAGGATAAAGCGAGAAGACCGCCAGAAAGACCAAGTACCAGACTAGCGGCTGGGCGGGGTCGGCGGGATTAAAGCGATTGAAATGCCACGTGGATTCCAGCGCGGCGACACAGGCCAGACCAACGGCCGGCATCCAGTCCAGCGAAAAGAGTCTCGTCACCCCGAACATCAAAACCACCAGCAGCAACGCCAGGCCGAACACGGGCGAAGGATTCGTCAGCGGCAGCCGCAGCGTGGCCATCATCAGCAGCAGGAAGGGCAGAATGGCGGAGAGGATGGGCAGTTGCGCCGCCAGGTTGCCCGGCAGGATGAGGTTGTCGCCTGACTGGAAACCGGCGGTGAGCGCCTCCGGCTTGAACTTGCGCGCCAGCCAGACACCGGCCACCACAAAGAACACCGCAAATGCGCCGATGAGAAACAACGGTGTCGGCAACCCGGTCAGCGTCTCCGGAATCTTGAAGATCAGAGCGCCAGTCGCCGCGAGTGTCAGGACCAGCACGGCGAGGACGGCGAGCAGCGAAGCCGTCAGCACGGCCAGCCCGATGGCCAGCAAGTCCACCAGTAGCACCATCGGCCAGACCGCAAAGGAGATTTCCGTCAGCCGGAATATCGGTATGAGCACGAGCACCAGTGCCAGCGGCGGGAAGAGCTGGCTTTCCCAGGGCGCCGCGTTCACCCCGCGCCGGCGTTGCCGCCACAGCGGGAAAACCGAGTGCAGGATGGCAAGGATCAGATAGAACGTCAGCCCTGCGTTGAGCAGTTCTTTGCTAAGCGAGTCCCCGGTCCACAGGGCGAGCAAGCCGAACACCGCCAGGCCGGCGAGCGGTTGGGCCAGGGAGACTCTCTCCTCGAGCAGAACCAGCGCGGCGACGGACAGGTCAATCAGGAATACGAAACTGAACATGAGCCAGGGCCGTTGGGCCAGCGGCTCGAAGCTCAGGAACCAGGCGGTGAAGACCAACGCCGTCGCAGCCAGCCCGAGCTGGGCGCTGGTCAGCCACCAATCCAATTGGCCGCGTCGTTTCACCCACCAGGCCGCCGCCAGATAGAGCGCGTTGAACCCGAGCAGGACCGCCAGCGCAATCCATATCTTGTTCCCCTCGAAATACCTCTCGCGGCTGAAGAATTCGTCCGCCCAGGCAATCTGCATGAAAATGGTTCCCGCCGCCGCCAGCGTTGCCAGAAACAACCAGCGGCGATGGATTGCGACCAGGATCAGCCCGGCATCCAGGATGGCGATGTAGCCGAACAGGCCGAAGGGATTGTCCTGCCCCGTCGAGAGCAAAATGGGGGTAAGAAAGCCGCCCAACATGCCGAGGATCGCGACAACCATGGCGTTGAGACGGACGGCCAGCAAAAAGGCCGTGGTCGTAATCAACACCATCAGCAGGAAGGTGGGAATCAATCCGAAGAACTCGAAATGGTAAACCGAGCGGCAGGCAAACGTGACCGCGTAAAGAATCACCACGCCGGTGCCGCACAAAGTATGCGCCAGCACGGCATACTGCTTGCGGGACATCACCACGCCGCCCACCAGCAAACCCAACCCGGCGATAAAACCGAGCGCCATCCGCACTTCGCGCGAAATGAGATTGTTGTCGAATGAGTACTTGACGAAGAACGCCACCGCCAGAAACGCGGCCAGCCCGCCCACCCAGGCCAGCAGTTTCACCCCCATGAACTGTTCCCAATTGATGGCGGGAACCAGCTTGCGCGCGGGTTCGAGTGCGGGCCTCGGCTCCCACTCGATGCCCGGCAAAGGCGGCGGTGCAGAGGGGACATATCCGCGCAGTGCCCCCGAGGTCTTCTCCCTCTCCCGCGACGTAGGAGCGGGAGAGGGCCGGGGAGAGGGTGGTTCGATTGGGTGGAATATCGCGCCTGCTTCGGGCGGAATTTGCGGGGGCGCTGGTTGTGCCGGGGCACTTGCAGGCTGCCGCTGGACGGTTTTAGCCGCTGCGGACGCCTCGACGCCGGGCATCGCGGGCGCGACGGCTGCCGCCGGCGGGGTGCGCTCGATTTCCTTTCTTAGCCGGGAAACTTCCCATTCCAGTGAGCCGAGGCGGCGTCCAAGCTCCTCAAGGCTTTGCCTGGCGCCAACCGCCCGCGCGATAAGCCAGATAGCCAGGGCGATGGGAACCCCAATGACGACCAGGACCAGCAATATGTAGCCTTCCATAAGCTTATTGTGGCTGCATCATACGCGCCCCTGCCTGCTGCCGCCAAATCGAAAAAACTTATGGGAATATTGATCGGATCAATGAACAACAGATCGGCGGTAGGGCGCGCTGTCCGCAGCGCGCCGCGAGCGTCCAAGGATGTCCGAGACGAGCAGGCTTTGGCGACCTCCCACGGCGCGCTGGGGACAGCGCGCCCCACCTTCACACGTGCGGACGATTTGAGCAACACGCCCCCGAGGGTCCCACCCAACGGCCAGAAGAGGGAGTCAGGGCTCGGAGGGAGGCTCCCGAGATTAGGATTAGGATTAAGATTAGGGAGGCGATAGGGGACGCTCGCCCCCGGAAAGGCGGGGGGGCGCGCGCTGGCGGGAAGCGGCAGGGGGTCGTTGCGCGCCAAGGGGCGGTGAGAGCCAGTGAAACGTGAGGCGTGAAACGTGAAACGTGAAACGTGAAACGTGAACGGCACAGGGGCACCACTCCGCGCTCCGCATTCGGCCCTCCGCACTCCGCCCTACCCCCTTTCTCCCCGCCCGCACTCTTGCCCTCCCGCCCCTCCTTTCCCCGTCCATTTCCCGCCCCCGCCCCGTCCCCACACGCCCTGCACTAGGGAAATCCCCATTTTACCCGCTCCAACCGCCCCTTCGCGCACGGTGGGGAATGCG
>Ga0187872_10003294_pt1 | contig 13209 bp, 12 predicted proteins | sample June2016WEW_16_4_FD_132973 | JGI IMG/M metagenome (GOLD analysis project Ga0187872, IMG submission 132973) | Peatland microbial communities from SPRUCE experiment site at the Marcell Experimental Forest, Minnesota, USA - June2016WEW_16_40 | ecosystem: Environmental > Terrestrial > Soil >...
CGAATCCGGGCTTCATCAATCTGGATCACCTGGCCCATCGGCTTCTCGTCGTTCATCGGTTGCTCCTTCATTCTAGGAAGAAGCCGTCAATCCCGAAAGTGCGAAAGATTCTGTACGTTATCCCGCCAACGGAGGACCGCCATGTGGGTGTTCGGTTACGGGTCGCTAATGTGGGATGGCTGGGAGGCCGATCGCGGGTGTCTCGGCCGCGTGACGGCCGAGCTGCGGGGCTATGCCCGCGCCTTCAACAAACTCTCAGTCCGCAATTGGGGCACGCGGCTCTATCCGGGACCGACGCTTAACTTGATCGCCAGCGACTCCTCCTGTCGCGGGATTGCCTTTGAATTTCCCGAAGCCCGCCGGGCCGACACCGTCGCCTATCTAATCCAGCGGGAAGGCAAAAACTTCACCCTAATCGAACGGCCCATAATTCTTGCGTCGCCACGTCAATGGAGAAGCCCTTGACTGCTTCGCTTGGCCTGCTGCCGAGCTGGTAGACATGCTCTCGCATAGCGAGGCAGGCCGAATTACCCGCCAATTCAAAACTCACGTTTATGAATGAGAAAGTTATGTTCGCCGAACGCGTCGGCCTTAGCCTAGATCTGATCACGGCTGAGCTAATGACCGGTCCCTACAGGCTTGGATTCACCAAAAAAAACCGACGAATAAATCGCTTGACATCCTTGAGGCTGAATTCAACGTCTCTGCCACTCTCAAGCACTCGCATTTTCCAAGTGATATTACTGGCAACGTCATCGTGCCTGCACGAAATTTTGCTATATGAAGTTCGAAGATCGACATTTGAAGGCGGGGAGAACCAAATATTTAGTTTTTTGTCAACGGAGGCCTTCTCATTTTTGTCCTGCTCACCGTCTTCATCGTGATCGATCGCCAGAATGTCGTTAATGTTTACCACGCCATGATCAGTAGTTTCGCACGTGTCGATCATTGCGGAATTGAGAGTCTCGTCTGCCAAAAATCCTCGCAGCTTCTGTGTCTCTGTTTGTTCATCGGTAGCGTATAGTTCGACAAAATCGTGATACAAGGTTAGAGCCGCGACAGGGTCCAAAACCGAACCATGCATGGCATATGCGGCCAGTTTCTTCGGTTTATGCACAGCGGAGACAATCAGCTGAGTCTTGATTTGTGCGGGAGTCAATCCTTCCCCCATTAGCAGGGCGCCTACAAATGTCACTATCGGTGCAGAAACGGAGGTGCCGCTTTCGGGTTTTAGCTCTAACCGGATGTTGTTCAAGCTGCCCGAGAGTTCCGGTACCAACACGGCACAGCCGGGTGCCAGCACATCAACGTAATCACCGCCCCTGTTCGATCGTGTTTGCGGTTCGCCGTCGGCCCGTATTGCACCAACTGTAATGAATGTGGTCCCTGAAGGCGCGTGGCTCTGCAAACCTCCGTAACTGGCAGGCCAACGCGACTCAGAGGCTAAGTCTGCGCCTTCGTCTCCCGCTGCTGACACAAAAAGCATTTGGTCTTTTTCTTTCTGCATGCCGAGGAAATCTTCAAGGCCTCTTAGCTCTGTGGGGGTGGATATGCTCCAATTGATCACATGTATTCTGTGCTGTAGCGCATAGCGCACGGATCGGGTCAGCGCCTCGCGCGAAATGGTGTAATCTTCGCCATATTCGGCGCTTGGCACTCGAGCCAACGCCTTTGCGAAGTGCAATTGGATGGGCAACCCAACGCCACTTCGAAAAAAGCCAAAGTTGGTGCCGCCGAGGACTAATGATCCAACCCACATACCATGGTGAGCTTCACGGTACGCATCCGCTTTCGGCGGCTCTACGTTATAAGTCGGATCTTCCTGCGTCGCATCCACGCCTATACTGTCGTCCGATCCTCGCGGCGTTGCAGACACCTTAAGCATTTCACTATCAGGGAAATAAAAGGTTGGATCGCCGGTTATATCGTTCCAACGCGGACGAATCTGAGAAAGCGACTGCAACGGAAATCCAGTATCCACGACCAGCACGGGCACCGCCACCTCGCGCGATCGGTGGTTCCGTTTTCGCTGAAAGTCGTTTAGCTGCAGGACATCAAGTATGTCTCTGACGGGAACCGGCCACGTTCCGGTTTGAACGACAGCATCATTGCCTAGGCACTCATTTACAGCTCTTTGATCGGGCTCGCTGAGTGACGGATACACGATAGAAGGGCTCGGGTCAGCAAGACGAATTGCAAATGTAGTCTCAGAGATCTGATCAAGCTGTTCTTTCGAAACACCAGCCTTGAATCGGATTTTTCGTCCTAAGGAATCACGAGTGCCCATGCGTGAAATTGCGGCCCGTTTCAGTGGATCTCCCAAGACCTGACGCGCTGTCTCACTGACTAGTCTAGAAAACAACGTCTTTCGTCGCTGCTCATACGCAGCGATATTGATCTCGCCTCGAATAAATTCTGAAGCTATACGCAGCGCTTCTTTAGCATTCGGCGTGCCGGAGGCCGCTGCCGTCTGATTAATGCTCGGCTCTATGTTGACCGCTACGTCGCGCTTCCCGGCGGGCGCCAACCTTTGCTCCGGTGGGAGCGCGGAAATCAGCTCCCTAATGGCGGGAGAGTTTTCGGCCAGTTTGCTACGCACTTCTTCAGAGGGAATGAGGTCGCTTGGCTGATCTGAATTTACTGCACTTAGGATGACTTGGGTCGGTGAGAGATACACGCAGTTTGGCAGCAGAATGCTGGTTGCACTTTTGACGGGAAAATTATCAAAGTTTCCACTGCTCGCTTTAAGCTGCTGGTTGTTCGCGCTTTTAACGACCCAAATAAGCAACGTTGGATCAGGCCAGCCGCATCTTTCGGTAATTGCTTGGAGTAGATTGTTGACTGTTGATGAAGTCGTATTGCCTCCTGCAAGTGTGAAGCGTCTCGGTTGAGCAAGATCCGCAATGGCGGTCACCTTTTCGCCCGACGGAAAGCTGATAGCCCTAATGTTGTAAGCAAGCCCTTCGGCCTGAGCAGGGGTCGGAATCTGGCCTGCCGAAGCCACCGCTAGTCCAAAAATAACTCGAAGCCAGTTCCGGCCCGGACGAGTTATCATGTTTCCATACCAGCCAAAGGAATCACTGACACTTTGCCGCTATCGGATGAAGTCCACAAACCGGAAAGTCATTTTCGCCGGTCTGTGCCCGCACAAAATCAAGTACATTCGACAAGGTCGTATTCGTTAGCCAGGAATCCCGTAGATTGTCGGAAAGTGAGGCGATGGCCACTATTGAACGGACTCCGTGAAATGACTTGTATCCCGCGCCGCCGCTATCCCCTTTACACAATGCCGCTTCTTTACGAATGCTATTCGGATCACGCTGTGTATGAATAAAAAAGGTGCCGGCTATGGATTCCTTTACCGGTGCAGGACCCGCATAAAGTGTTTCCGTGGTTCCCCCACCACCGGGTTCGGTGCACCCAAGTCCGAGAAGTGTGATTTGGTCATCGCGTTTTAGCCGTGTTGCGAAAGGCATTAGCCGTTCATATTTTACTACCTGAATATCGCTCTCGACCAGGCAGACGGCAAGATCGGCCGACCATTCGACTTTCATTACGTTGCCATTTGCTTCATAAGCCGCGTAGTCGAATGGTTGATAATCTGGGTCAATTGTACACTTCACATCGAATTTTGGCTTGTTGTCAATCTTCAAGGCTCCCTTAACCGTTGGCTTGCCCGGCTCACGCACGTGATCCAAGCAGTGCGCCGCCGTGAGAACAACGCGTGGACCGACAGCTGTGCTCGTACAAAACTCACCAGAAATTGGACAAAAAATCATTGTTGCAGGCCACACTGTGACATCAGCCACTGTGCCCCCGATAACTTCCGGTTTGGCGTCCGGAAGCTTGACGGCAAGTGGTCTCTTGATAAGAAATTTTTCATCACCTGAGAAGTCATGCGTGTCGCAGAGGGACGACGCCAGCGCTCCGCTACATTGCGAAACGACTGCACACCATGCCAATGCCGCCATGGTGCGACGAAATAGGTTCATTCACGAGACCCCCACTCACGCCGGGTTCAATTATGCGAAAGCAAGATAGTCTGATTGGCAATAAGCCGCGCTTGCTCTGATGTCGCATCCGGTGCCCCGCGAGGTCCAAGCGCGATATTTAAGATGTGCGTTCTGATTCCTTGAGCCCCTAGCAAAGGACCATTAAAACTTGGACCCTTCCAAGCGATCAATGTCCAGCTCGGTGAAACATTTCCGCCATAAGCCACCACAAATTGCAGCGAGTGTAAAAGTGAATCTTCGGGCGGGTCCGGTTTGACCGAAACTTGCGCCGCTAAGGACTGTAGTTCCTGCATGTGGTCAGCAGCTAGTTTTGCATTTGTTTGCTCGTTGTCAATGAATGGCTTATATTTCAACACAACGTCATGTTCAGCCTGGTAATTGACATTCGATTTTTGAATCCCTTTCTCATCGTATGTCTCGTTTGGAAAGTTCTTTGCAAAATCATTATAGTTTGGCAAAATGATTTGTTCGTAACTTTGATCATTCTTTTGGGCATCAGTTGCAGTTTTCGCATCTTTATCAGCATATCGAGCTATTTTCTCCAGAGTTCCGATAGCGAGGGCTATTCTGTTCGTGATTTCAGCCGTCGATACATGTGCGTAAACGTCCCACGTCTCATGCATTGATTTGACCGCAGAAATTACCTGACTGTGAGCTGCCTGCGCTTTGGCAACGGATGACGATAGTTGACTGGATGCCTCTTTTGCCTTGTCGGTCGCTGCGGTTATTTCTTCGAACAAACTTTGAATCTTTTCACGGGTGAGTTTCGGCCCCGCCTCCCCCGCTGCGACTCCGATGGTCGGCGGTTTTGGCGCAGGTATGCCACTGGGCGGAGGCTTGGGTTGCGCAGCGCCAGGTGCGGGATGATTTCCGGCGAGCAGATCAGCCACGTCTACTGGATAGAGGGCGGAATCTACCCATTCCCGCAGGCCAAGATTGCCAGTTAACTCCGGTCGTCCACTCGGGTAGCAAATTCGCTTGTCCAGAGGGATACCCCGACTGTTATCCAACCTGTCGAGCTCTTCCTTCCATATTTTTAATTCTTTCAACGAAAGCGAAAAGCTGACGACCTCGGTACGCACTGCTTGTTCGCTGAGATTTGCGGAAGCTCCCAAAGTGAAGAACTGCTGTACGAATCCAATGGTGTTACTCGTTAATGATGTGCTTCCAGCAGCAAAGTTGAACGCATTTTTTCTATAAGTCGTGAAACTCCCCGAAGGGGTCACGCCGGCCTGATCGTTGATCTGCAGTGTCAAGTCCGTCTTGACTGTCCAGTCCTGCAGCCAACGAAACCGTGGGTCCTCTGTTTTATGGTCGAATGAATCAGCTATTTCACATTTCACCCGCTTTACAATATCAGCCACAAGGATGTTGCTCCCGGTGGTCCCCGTAGCCTGCTCAAGTGGTGGTACAAAGGCGCAAGCGCACAACAAACTACTTGCTGCCCCCACTACAGGCGCGGTTAGATAATTCCATAGGAGGCCGCGCCTCCCAACTGAAACCTCCAACCGCGAAGGCATATCAAACCTCATTTGGTTGTGTCGCCAAAACATAAGATTAAAAATCATGGTTAAAAATCAATTAAAACGCGATATTATTTCTCCATCGGCCAGTGGTTGTCAATCCTTCACGGCAAAATATGCGCTACCGCGAACTCCGCGCCGCCGTCAATTGAGTCTCCACCATTAGGGAAAGGATTCGATCTTTTGGTGCACGCTCGGCTGTACATTTTCCTGCGAACTCACTCTGTTGTAACTTGCACTCACTTTAATCATTTGGGCCAAGATCACCTAGCTGGGTAGCCGTGCTTGTACGAACAAGCTCCTCGAGCCTTTTCAGTGATTAATCCCCCATGGCACCTATGAGCTCTTTTTCAACGACGCGCGCATCTACCGCGTGCCGCACAGCGCAGCGCTGGGAGTCGGTGTCGAATACGGGTTGATAGGGAACTGGAGCTTGGAAGCTAGAATATCTGTTTCCTGGCGGGATAACTGCGTCGACCCTGCCGGGATGTTTCTCTCCGTCGTTCGGCCAAGTCGCCATCACTATCTGGCCCTTAGTCCAGCGATCCAAGACCAGGCCGGAAATCGAAATCTGCTCCTGTTCCCTTTGCGCCTGCCTCTGAAACTCTTTCTTGGCGCGTACCGCGGGGGTGAGCGGCGGGCCGGGCTCGCGCGTCCTGCGGCGTATCAGTGGCTTTGGTTCTGGACGATCGCCGAACCACGGGTCTACTATCTTCTTTGTCTCCATTTGACCTTCCTTTCCGATTCATCGGTGAGTCGCCAGGAACCTAGACCTACCAGATTGCTCGGCTCATCCTCTCAGAGGCATGTGCGTCGTTGCAAAAAGGATGCCTTTAGTCTGGTGGTGCTCTCGGCGACTCGCCGATGAATCGACTACCTTCTGGTGACGCCGGTGACCCAGACCGCCGAAAATATATAAGATGAGTTATTCAACCGCGCAATGAATTATTGCAAAATTTGTTTCCTATAACATTTTGTAATAACTGATGAATTTGCCTAGCTGGATGCTTCCGGAGCCGCGCCAAGTTTGCTGTAGAATGTGCATGATTTTTCAATGAAAATTATTGCAAACGGCCAACCTTTTCCTTATATTGACGACATGACAAAACTTCAGGCACTCAAGAAGCATCTGCGACCGGGACGGGTCTATCGCCGCGAGGACCTGGCGCGCTGGTCGAATGCCGTCGATCGACACCTCAAACAATTGCAGGACGACGGGACGCTGACAAAGCTGGCCGGCGGTCTCTACGCCTATCCGAAAGATACGGTTTTCGGAAAAGCGCCGGCGGAGGACGACAAGTTGGTCGGCACGTTCCTGAAGGATCACCGGTTTCTTCTGGCCTCACCCAATGCTTACAACAGCCTTGGGGTCGGCACGACCCAGCTCTACAACAAGACTGTCGTTTATAACCACAAACGACACGGCCTGTTCTCCCTCGGCGGGCGGGCGTTTGACTTCCGCGTCAGACCGGCTTTTCCCAAGACGCTGGACAGGGAATTCCTGTTGGTCGATCTGGTGAATAACGTGGATCGACTCGCCGAAAGCAAGAACGAGTTGCTTGCACGCGTGAAGGAAAGCGTCGAGACGTATGAAGTGCCCCGGCTGCAAAGGGCTGCGCGCGACTATGGCAATGTGCGCACGAAGAAGTTCTTTTCCGAAGCCTTGAAAGCGGACATGGCGGCTCATGTCCGCTGACTTTCTTCATAACCACCGGCAATTCCCCGAGCTGATCCGCATTGTCGCGCAGCAAAAGGAAATCGATCCCGCCTTGGTCGAAAAAGACTATTGGATCATGCACTGCCTCTACGGCCTGCAGCAATTGGGCATGACGTTCGAGTTGAAGGGCGGTACGTCCCTCTCGAAGGGGTTTCAGATCATCGACCGGTTCTCGGAGGATATCGATATTCGATGAGCTTCCCGTTCGGTCCGGCCCATTGCTTCAGGTAGAAGGCGGGTATGAAGTGGTGGTCGCGCGGGGTGTTCATCAGCCATCGTCGCTAAATGCGGCGAACGGCTCGTCGCCGGCTCGTCTAATCCGCAGACAGTCGTCGCACAGTCGCAAGGTATCCACGCCGGCCGCCGGACGATATCCTTCTTCAAGCCGGTAGTCGCTTGCGGGATCATCCCCGCAGATCGAGCAGACGTTGGGGTCTCCGGCTAATTGGATGATCTTTCTTGTGTGCTCCGCCTGTGCGGGGTTCCAGACCTCAAGGGCCTCGAACCATTCGGGCGTGTGAGGTCGCAGAGGCTCCGTTTCTGTAGGTTTGAGAAGTTCACGAGCTTCGAGCCACCTGGTCGCGACCTGAAGGCGCGCGCGGTGGAGCGCCGCGAGATGCTCATACAGCTCCGCCGTGATTTGAAAAAAACGCAACCCGTACTGCTTCGCAAACAGAACGTACCTGCCGCGGTTGACAACAAAGCGGTTGGGACCGTCTACCTCGCCCGAGACAACGCTCCAACAATATTCCTCAATGCCCGGCGGCGCCCCCGCTGAAAATCCCGGCATGAGATCAATGTCGTATTGCCAGGGATTTTTTTTCTTCTCGATCTTCCAAACCGTCAGGTATCCCGATGTCCGCAGAAGATCGCAGAAGTATTCGTCGTCCACGGGATGAGCCATCAAATGGCGGTGCAGATCATCGAAGTTCTGGATGTCCTTATTTTTGGTTCTTGCCCCGTCGAGAATGGCATTGACGGCATCCCGCATTAATTGCGGTATGTCGTCCCGGCCCTCCCACACAGCTGCGTCCTCGGCCGATACTGCCACCGTCGCGTTTTGTACCTCGATCAAAAGCGGGCTGTCTTTCAGCTCCGCTGGCGAGCAGAAATTTGGATCATCAACCAGCATCAGGCCGACCGAGGCATAAGCCTGCGCGACAAGCCGGGAACAGAACTGCTTTCTGGTCCATTGTCGTGCACCGCGCAGAGCGGTTCGCAGAGCTTCTTTTGTGGCGTATTGAGCCCCCACTTGCGCCCGAACATAGTTACAGACAGCCTTAACCTGATCGGCGGGTAGGTCACGGCGCAGCCGAAGCACATGGACAGAACAATAGTCCTCGAAGAAAAGCCGCTGCGTGCTGCGCGCCTGCACGCCCTCGGCTGTCGCATCAATCACCGAATGATCGTGTACGTAGATCATAGCGTGCGAAATGTCGCTCTTGGTGGCAAGCCGGATCGCTTTACTTACCGCGGCCGTGGTGGTTGTGAGGATGATATCGCCAGTTTTGAGCGCCTCTTCGCGCAATTTCTTCATCGCTCTGGTCTCGTGTCGCCCCTACAGCACGCGAAAAACGGATCGCACTTCGTCGCAACGGAAAAGCGGCTGCGGATTGTTCAGGACGACCAGGTCGCCGGACAGCCGCTTGGCGCCGGCACCATCTGGCCGGATCGACTGCGGAACCGTGAATGCGATCGAATCAACATGCTGCCGCTTTCCCCCTCTAAATACGGCGTGAGCCACGGCATGCAAGCCGTTGGGTGTCGTCAACATACGTTGAAGTTCAGGACGGCTGATTTTGTCGATTAGGTGCAGGGCGATCAAACCGGGTCTTGTTCCGCTGCACTGATCGGCCGCCTCCTTGGCGGCCTCGGCAATCGCATCCACCACGCTATCGGCCTTCGCGCTTCTGATCATAACCGCGACGACGGAAAAATTCTCCCGGCCATGAAACATCAGATTCGCATTTTGAAAGCCGAAGCGCCCCTCGAAAAAAGATTTCATGTCGGGGTCACGTTCCAGCTGCGGCCACATGGCAATGTCGTCGAATGTATATTCGACGTGAGCGAGATCGTTCGATACCGAACTCTTTTGTTGTGCCGCTGAGGCGACAACAGATGCAATGCCGGACAACGCCTCGTTTGATTTTCCAAGCCGATCCGGGATCGTAACGAGAATGCGATGGCAACCCGCCATTTCGGCCAGGCGTTCGGTCGTTGGCAGCAACAAGTCGGCCAAGCGATTGACTTCCTGCCTGTGGATTTTCCGTCCGGTATCGCCGGAAGTGCTTTTGCACTCGACCTCGATCTCGACCGTTCCTTTACCGGCGAGAAGATCGAAGCGCGCGGCTCCCGAATAATCCACGAACTCCACGTCCCAGCCCTTGTGCATCAGATGCGTGGCAATGCTGATCTCGTAGGCGAAGGGACGTGCACCGTAAGCGCCGTTCACGGCGTCCCACAACCGGCCCTCGAATGGCGTCCGCACCGCGGGAGGCAGTGCCGCATGAATCCGATGAGCGGTAACGAGAAAGCCGTAAAGTAAGGTGTATTCATCGCCTTTCGGCAGCCGCCCTGTGCTTCGGCGATATTTTCTTGCGTTGGCCAAAGCGAACTCCAAGGCGAAGGTTTCGCGGAAATGCGTAGCGAGAAGCGGGTTTTTGCGCTCCTGCGCCTCGAACCCCGCGATGCGCTTATCCAAGGCAGTACCGATCAGCCCGCTAATCCAATCTACGGCGGGCTCAAAGTCCTTCGGTCGTGCATCCGTATTGATACGCATGTGCATTTTCTAGAATGACTTACGCGAAATCACCGAACCGGTAAGATCTCTGAGACGGCCAGTGCTGCCCAAAGTTCATCGATTCGATCTCTGACCTTCCTCCATATTTCCAAAACGGCGAGCACCGGCCAGTACCAGATTGGCGAATGATGCGAGCATATTTCGCATAGACCCAAACCCTCGGCGCCACGCGGTGTAGGTCGCCCAGCCTTGTCGTCGCTCCGGTGGTACGCTTCATCAGGGTGCCGCTGAATTCCCAGTGGCAGGCGCCGATTTTTTCGCTTTTAGCTGGTCGCGTCTAATTGCAATGATATTTCAGGTATTTATGAGATATCTGTAGTTTTCACTTTTGCAGATAACCGCTGTTCAGGCTGCCGGTTATCTGTAAAATGTGGTTTTACCGATAACACGGAGAGCTCCCATGGAACGCATATCCCTGGCCCATCAAACGCTTTATGCGGAGCTCATGCAGCAAGCGCTCGATGCCGCTTTCGACGAGCAATTCCCAGAGAACGGTTCCTTCGTGACCAAGACTCTAAAGGGGCGCAAATACTGGTACTACGAAGGCTACGAGACGACATCCGGGGGCGCGACGGCGGCCCGCAAATACTCGAAATACGTTGGTCCCCAGGACGATCCTGAGATCGCCAAGCGAGTCGAAACCTTTCGGCGCACGAAGACCAGCTTCAAGGAGCGTCGTTCGCTCGTCACGAGCCTCCGGGATCTCGGCCTTCCCACGCCGCCCGCATTTGTGGGCGACGTTGTCGAAGCGCTCTGGAAGGCTGGCATATTCCGCCTGCGGGGAGTGCTCGTCGGAACGCTAGCGTACCAGACATATGCTGGCCTTCTGGGCGTGCGATTGCCGGCCGCTCCGATCATGACCGGCGACGTGGACTTCGCCCAATTCCACTCGGTGTCGATGCTGGTCGGCGACACCATGCCCCCGATGCTCGAAACGTTGCAGTCGGTCGACAAGACCTTTCGCGAGCGACCTCACCTGAACAGCCTGGCAACCACCGCGTACATCAACGCAAAGAATTTCAGCGTCGAATTCCTCACCCCGAACCGCGGCAGCGACGACAACGCCGGGGAGCCCACCAAAATGCCGGCACTCGGCGGAGCGTCGGCCCAGGCGCTGCGCTATCTCGACTTTCTGATAAGGAAACCAGTCCAAGCCGTTCTGCTGCACAAAGGCGGCGTCGCGGTCACGGTGCCGGCCCCGGAGCGGTTCGCCGTCCACAAGCTCATCGTATCAGTGCTGCGGAAGGACGATCCCAACGGCGCAGCCAAGACGCGCAAGGACACGCAGCAGGCAGCACAACTCATTGAAGCTCTGACCTTGAATTCGAGGCAGGCCGACCTGGGACTCACGTGGATGGAGGCATGGGCTCGCGGGCAGCGCTGGCAGGAAAATCTTGCGGCTGGCCGGAAGCGCTTGACCTCCGAACAGGCCGACCTGTTGCGTGCCGCAGTCAAAGAGGCATGCGAGCACGAAAACAAAACCCTGAGCGAGTACGGCTTCAGCGTACATGCTAGTGCAGGCCCTCAATAAGTTTTTCGCCCGCGAGCCGTGGGAAACAAATCAGAAAGAGCCGCTCGGGTTCCTCAGACCGCAAGACACTTGAAGCCGGTCCCAGCTCCATAGTGAGCGCCGGTGCCACCGACACCATCGACTACGTCGCCACGGACCAAGACGGCCTCACCGCCACCTCCACCCGGACCGCCCTCATCGAAGTAGCATCCGCAGCGACTTGTCGGTCTCGCGAGGTCCTTTGTTCGGGTTCGGTCGGAGCCGTCTTCGCTCATTTACCTCCGAGAAGCTCTTTTATCGGAAGTAACTTTCCCGGCCAGCAACATCCTCTTTTCAAGTACCTCGCCCATGCTTTTATCCTTGAGCTCCGGCCAAAACTCTTGTCGAGCCCACCTGACCCGCGCAATCGACCAAAGTGCGAAGTTCGTTGCTATACCCGGGGAATACAACGCATTTGGGATAAAGGACCGATGTGCTAAGCCAATTCGTTTTTTAGATCCATTGATATTATCTGGCTGCCAACAACCAAGCTGCGGAACATCCGTCCAGCGATCTGCTTCTGACACATTCAAGAGGGCGGACCTTTTTGCGATTTCCTCAAACGCCGCCAGGAAAGGGAATTGGATCGTCACTTGCAGGCCATTGCCAAGTAGCGGGTTTTTCACTGGCAGCAGCCGGATCAATGCCGAGTCATCTCCAAACGGCGTTTCAAGCGTCAGGCCGGACTTGTCACCATTCCCAAAACACCCCTCCGTCCTCCCATATTTTTCGGCGAACTTGCCAAATTCATCAGTATCACTCCATCGATTCGGTTTGGTTCCCTCAGAAACGTAGATCTTGAGCGGGACTTCAAGAATTTCATCTGGCTTTCTATTTTCTCCAGAAGATAAAGAATCGGATTTGTCGATGACAACTTTACTCAGCAAACCATTCATGCCTTCGGCATTAGTCACTTGAACAAGCGCCTCTTGTGCGAGAAATCGCGGGAGCCATTGGATGAGTTGAGAGTCCACATAGACGGAGCTGAAGAGTGATAGCTTGGTTCCTTCGTTTGAATGAGTCTTCGACTTTTCAACTGGCGTGATTGTCATTGAATATGTGGATGTCAGAAGACTGTATTGTGAAGCGATAGTCTCGACAAAACTCGCACAATCGAGTGCAACTGAAGCAAGCACATCCGTCTCAACAGAGATGCGCCAACGCTCTTCGGAGGCAGACTTCTCATTGAAAGTGGCGCGAACGCGAACAAGATGACTACCGGGACTCCAGTCAAAACCGTCATCGACCCATTTTACGGCCGAGTCATCCACCTGCCAGATTGATGCGATAGTTTGAAGGCACGTTTTGCCGATGTTCTGATCTGTAGCCATTTGGCGTCATCCCATTTGGTGGCCGAAGTAATGTGATCTAATATTTTACGGGCTACTATCCTGCAAATGGCGAAAGACGTTAGCTAAAATTGCGCAGACTGAAACTAGGCTTTTTTCACTCGACTTTTGCCGACAAAGATCTTATGTTGAAGGTGCATCAAGAGTGGGGCTGACGCCCTCGCCAACCTGCCAAACCTGGGCAAGGTGGTTCCCGCAAGGGGATGCGGCCACTTCGGCAACGAAACGGGTCGCGCGAATGTCAGCCCTCCTCGGGAA
>Ga0187872_10003297_pt1 | contig 13205 bp, 14 predicted proteins | sample June2016WEW_16_4_FD_132973 | JGI IMG/M metagenome (GOLD analysis project Ga0187872, IMG submission 132973) | Peatland microbial communities from SPRUCE experiment site at the Marcell Experimental Forest, Minnesota, USA - June2016WEW_16_40 | ecosystem: Environmental > Terrestrial > Soil >...
GCGCGCGTGGTGTCGAAGTGCGTGTTGTTGGGGACGACGTCGCCTTTCTTGCAGGCCACGCCAAACAGGATGCGCTCGGCGGCGCGGCCCTGGTGCGTGGGGATGACATGCCTGTAGCCGAAGATTTCCTGGATGGAATTGCGGAAGCGGTCAAAGCTCCGGCTGCCGGCGTAGCTTTCGTCGCCTTCCATGATTGCGGCCCACTGGTGGGTGGACATGGCGCCGGTGCCGGAATCGGTGAGCAAGTCAATCAAGACATCGTCGGCGGGCAGTAGAAACAGGTTGTAGTACGCGGCTTCGAGCAGTTGCTCGCGCTGCTGGCGGGTGGTCCAGCGAAGCGGTTCGACACTTTTAATGCGAAATGGCTCGATGATGGTTTTGACTGACATGAGGACCGTCCATTCAGAACGAATACCGCGGGGATGAAAACGTTCTATGATACGCCCGCATTGGATCACAGCGGCCTGCGGGATCGAGCGTCGTTCCGGCCGCTACAATGCAGCGCTGCCTAGGGGCAGGTCAGCCGCGCGGTACCGTGAACTTGTGGCGTCGTCAGATCCATCTGCGATACGGGGATGTGCGGATCAACTGGCGCGGTGGCTTCGACTGTGAACGTGCCAACCACTGGATTGCACGAGGCCACTCCGCTCGGGCTCACAGTAATCCCTTCTGGCACGACGTCGCTCATGACCCAAGGGTTGCCCTGCGACCACAGCACCGCCAGCGAGGAGACGTTGCTTCCATCCGAATACGCGCCGGTGGCCGTGAATTTCGCCTGGCCGGTGGCCGCGGCCGGGCTGATGCTGATGGATTTAAGCTGGCCGTGGCTGGTTCCGCAGGAGAGAACTGACATTACAGAGAGAAGGAGCGAACCACAGGAAAGGAGGAGCAGGAGTTTGCGCATAGCAGCCTCCAGACGCAAGCAGGAGGCGGTTCACGATGCGGGAGGCACCCCGCCTCCTGACTCATTGTACTCCGGAGCAGTTCGAAAAGTTTCCAGGACGCTGTGCGAGGGAGAAACTGGCGCAGCAGGCGTGAATCAGGCCAATGGTGCAACGGATTTTTGGACAAGGGCAGGCTGCGCATCTTCTCGTGCGAGGGCGTGTTTCATCCAGGTCTCAAAACTCCCGTTCGCAGGCAACGGATACCGGGTGGTAGACTCAAACGTTTTCCCAGGGGCAAAACGTTATGGATATTCAACGAGTAGGGGTGGTGGGCGCGGGCACGATGGGCAACGGCATTGCGCATGTGTTTGCGCGCAGTGGATACAACGTCGTGCTGTGCGACGTGGAACAGCGTTTTCTGGATCGCGCGCTCGAGACGGTGACCAAGAATCTGGAGCGCGACGTCGCGAAAAACAAGATTACCGCGGAGGCCAAAGCGGGCGCGTTGAGCCGCATTCGGCCGGTCACGGATCGTGGCGAACTTTCCGACTGCGACTTCGTCATCGAGGCCGCGACTGAGAAATTTGAAATCAAGACCGAAATCTTTCGTGACCTCGACCGCCTGACTCGGACCGAAATTATTTTGGCATCGAATACTTCTTCCATCTCCATTACCAAACTCGCGGCGCAGACCAAGCGGCCAGAGAAAGTCATTGGCATGCACTTTTTCAATCCGGTACCGGTGATGAAGCTGGTGGAAGTCATCCGCGGGCTGGCGACGTCTCAAGAAACTTTTGCCAGCGTGCGCGAGTTATCGGTGAAGCTCGAAAAGACGCCGGTGGAAGTCAACGACGCGCCGGGCTTCGTTTCCAACCGCGTGCTGATGCCTTTGCTGAACGAGGCGATGTACGCTGTGATGGAGGGTGTCGCTACCGCCGAGGCCGTCGACGAAGTATTCAAGCTAGGGATGGCGCATCCCATGGGGCCGCTGACGCTCGCCGATTTCATTGGCCTCGACGTTTGCCTCGACATCATGCGCGTGCTGCACGGCGGGCTGGGCGATCCCAAGTACAGGCCGTGTCCGCTGCTGATCAAGATGGTGGATGCGGGGTGGCTGGGGAGGAAGAGCGGAAGAGGATTTTATACGTATTGATGGTTGTTGATTGTTGAATGAAAACTCCTGAGCAAGTTTCGAACACGGGGAGCGACGAGTGGTTTTACCTGCTCGCCGCGCTCTGTGGTATCGGCACAGGCTGGGCGGACGTCGCGATCAACGATCTGCTGTTCACGGCGTTGCTCGTGCTGTCGGCCTGCATCCTGCTTGGCTTGCTGAGGCCCCGCTGGCCGTGGCGCTGGGTGCTGGTGGTCGGAGTTTGTATTCCGCTAACCGAACTGGCGGCTTACGTGATTCTCACGGTAAAGCCTACGCGCGCGCAGGTGTACGGATCCTACCTGGCATTTCTCCCGGGAATTGCGGGCGCGTATGGTGGTGCGATTATGCGGCGCGTGATGGATAACTTGAGGCAGGGCAAGTAGGGACGGCATTGGGCTGGGATGAGAGCAGTCGCGTGAACGAGAGCCGCGTTTGGCAGTTCGAACTGAAGGGCAACGAGGGCGCCTTGGTAGCGCCGGCTTCGCCCTGGCTTGGACGGCCGAGGCGGCCGTCGCCACATGGACCGTTTGTCCGCTCGTAGGTATCGGCTAACCAGAAAGTTACTCCCGATCCACAGGGCGGGCGCGTATGCTGCGAGCATGGGTGTGTGCGTCTCGATGCTGGCGAGCGGCAGCCGCGGAAACTGCGCCGTGGTGGCCAGCGCTTGCACCAAGATTCTGGTCGACGCCGGCATCTCCTGCCGCGAGACCTTCAAGCGCATGAAGACGCTGGGGGAAGATCCGCAAACGCTCTCGGCGATTCTCATCACTCATGAACATTCCGATCATGTTTACGGACTGGCAACGCTGGCCAAGAAGCTGCGCATCCCAGTGTTTATGACCGAGGCCACACACCAGGCGTGGGCGCGGGCCTTGCGTAACGAAAAAGGCGAGCGGCCGCAGCTGGAAAAGTTTGAGCAGTTTGAGTCGGGCCACAGATTTCAAGTGGGCGACATCGAGGTCAAGCCCTTCACCATTCCGCACGATGCCGCGGATCCGGTGGGCTTTACGTTTCGCGCGGAGGGCATCAAGGTCGGGGTTGCGACCGATCTGGGATATCTGCCGGTGAGCGTGCGCGATCACCTGCGCGGCTGCGATGTGCTGGTGATGGAATCGAATCACGACCTGGAGATGCTGCGGGGCGGGCCCTACCCATGGTCAGTCAAGCAGCGGGTGATGAGCCGAGTGGGGCACCTTTCGAACCTGGCTCTCGCCGATTTCCTCACAAACGACTATGATAATAATGCAACGTTTGTGGTGCTGGCGCATCTCTCAGAGCAGAACAATCATCCGGAAATAGCGCGGAGAGAGGCGGAAAAGGCGCTGTCCACGCGGGGTGGTTTGTTCCATAACCGGGTGCTTCTGGCGTCCCAGACTGAGGCCATAAAACCGATTCGCCTGTAGGCCGGTTCCTTGGACTTGGGCTGTTGGTCTTACCCCCATGAGTCAGCAGTGCATTGATCCAATCGTTGGCAAGATTTTGGCGGGCTGGCGGTATGATATTTCCGGCTTGGCGCCAGAGATGCGCGGAGACTACGAAAGCCATTTTGCGGGCTGTGAACATTGCCGCAGCCGCCAGCAAATTCATCGCATCATCGATGTGGGGCTGATCGCGCTGGCCTCGATTTCCGCAGGCGTCTTCCTGCTTGCCTTTGGCGTGATCTGGCACCTCGGCCCGCGCCATGCCTTCTGGCTGGAAATCGCAGCCCTCGCGGGATTCGGTCTTTCTGCTCTGATCTGGCTGGGCGTGGCTGTGGCCACTCCGGCGCCGGTGACGGTTCTCGATGCAGCCAAAGAGGGCGCGCGGCGCGTCCATGACCGGTTGCCAGAGGAGATCCGGCAACGGCTTCCCGAAGAACTTCGCATCAAAATTACCGGTACATAAACTGATACGGCGGACCACCTTATCCATGGTCACGGTGTTGCCGCTGACCCGCGGGCACGGCAGGAAACGCAAGCGCATGCGCCCCGGGCAAGGCTGCTGCCATTGTGACCAGCTCGGGCGGGATGTCACAGCCGTGGGCCCGCGACTCCGTCCCCTGCGCCGACCAGCTTCCAGTGCTGTGTGAACGGGCACGACGCCACCATTCCGAACGCCTCATTTTCACGTCGTCCCATGGTTACGCGGCTCTGCAGCTTGAATGCCGACGAGCACGACCGGGCGCGAAACCGACGTGGAGTTGAATACAACCGGCCGCTGGCAGCGGGAAGCTGGGCGACGATGCTGCTCTGGGGACGGGTGCACAAGATCGCGACCGGCACGACTTTGAACAGCTATCTGCTGGAATCCACGTTGAATTTCCGCGAGCGAAACTATACTTTCTCGCGGCTGGAGCTAGTCGACAAGGACGAACTTTTTCCGCAGGCGCCGGTGCACCCTGCCTATCGGATCGGGGCGTACACGTTTGGAGGCGTGCGCGACTTGATCCACGACCGCGCGTGGCAACTAGGGCTGGGCGCGGATGTGACTTTCTACTCCAAGCCAGCCATCCTGGATGTGAGCTACGGGGACCATCCCGTTTCCTTTCAGATATTTCTCCGGAGGCGGCCGGGACGATCAAACCAACGTCACCACTAAGACACAGAAAAACATTTTCCTCGGACGGATTCCGCCGTAGAATCGCTGCAATCCTCCCACAGTTCGGAGAGAATATCCTTCCATGATCAGGGCGCTCAAGACACTGCGAGCGGTGCAGTGGGCGATGGTGGCCAGCATCGTGCTCTACGGGATCGTGGGAGAAGTTCTGGGACCGGTGTCGCGGGGTGTCGATCCGACTCTCAGCTACTTATTTGCTACTCTGAGCGTGGCAATCGTGGGCGCGATTTTCGTGGTGCGGCGGACGCTTGTTTTGCGGGCAGCGGAGAGCCTGACAACTCGGCCCGAGGACAGCCTCAGTCTCAATCACTGGAGAACCGGCTACCTTGCGACTTATGCCTTATGCGAGGCACTGGCATTGTTCGGCCTGGTTCTCCGCTTTCGCGGGGGCCCCCTGCAGGCGAGCGTAACTTACTACTTAGGCGGCTTCGTTTTGCTCTTGTTCTTCCGGCCGAGACTCCCAGCCAGCGTTTGATTTTCTCGCCGCGGGATATGATGTTTCTGAGGTGATCCGTGTCTATCAATGAGCCAGAAGAACTAGCGGGGATGCGCGCCGCGGGCACCGTGGTTCGCTTCATGCTGGAAGCCATGAGGTCCGAAGTGCGCCCAGGAATTACCACCGCTGAACTCGACGAAGTCGGCGCGAGCGTGATGAGGCAGCACGGAGCACAATCCGCACCAGCCTTGGTCTATGGATTTCCTGGGGTGAGCTGCATCAGTCTCAACGAGGAAGCGGTCCACGGCATTCCCGGCAAACGCGCGCTGCAGCCAGGCGACCTGATCAAGCTCGATGTCACCATCGAGAAAGATGGGTTTATGGCGGACGCCGCGGTTACAGTTCCAGTCGGCGAAGTGACGGAAGAGCGCCGGAATCTGGTGGCATGTGCGGAGCGCGCCTTCGCCAAGGCCATGCTGGTGGCGCGAGCCGGTTTTCGGGTTTGGGAGATCGGACGCGCGGTGGAACGCGAGGTCCGGCGCAGTGGATTCTCGGTGATACGCGATCTGACAGGCCATGGCATTGGGCGAACCATCCATGAAGAACCTCGGGTGCCCAACTATCCCGAAGCGCAAGCCAATCAAATTCTCACGGAAGGCTTAGTGATTACGGTCGAACCCATCATTGCCGCCGGTTCGGGCAGGGCATTCGTCGCGGCGGATGGATGGACGGTGGTCACTGCCGATCATAGGGCTTCGGCGCATTATGAGCATACGCTGGTGATCACGAAAGGTGCGCCAATGCTGCTAACGGCGGCCTGATCTTCGCGGCGAGAAGACGTTGCCAGCAACGTCGCTACGAGGTGCTGATGTGGCAGCTCGCCAGGCCGCGCTTCTCCAGATACTGCTGGTGGTAGTCTTCTGCGGGATAAAATGTTACGGCCGGAACGATTTGGGTCGCGATCGGCTTCGAATAACGGTGAGCCTTCTCGAGAGATTCTTTCGAGGCCTGGGCTTGCACTTGCTGCTCGGGCGAATGGAAGAAAATCGCGGAGCGGTACTGCGAGCCCCAGTCTGGACCCTGGCGGTTCACTTGCGTTGGATCGTGGTTCTCCCAGAAAACTTTCAGCAGATCGGCATAGCGCACTTTGGCGGGATCGAACTCGACCTCCACAGCTTCCGCGTGGCCAGTGCGATCGGTGCAGACCTCTTTATATGTCGGGTTCTCAGTTTGGCCGCCGGTATAGCCAACCCGCGTTGAGAGAACTCCCGGCATCTGCCGGAAGGTCGCTTCGACTCCCCAAAAGCATCCTGCTGCGAATGTAGCCTTCTCCATTGCGATTGCTCCCCACAAGAACGATTGCGTTCGGTTTTGTATTGTCCTCCATTGGATGACCGAACGCCAGAAAAGTCACAGGCTTGTAAAATCGGGGGATGGATTACCCTCGGGAATTGACGCTCTTCCCGAATCACGATAAAGTCCGGGAAGGGTTTTCCAAGGATTAAGTTGCGTGTTTTTCTCGACGAGCCACTTCCAGATCGGGCAAAGAACTGTACAGAAGCTGGCGCTTCTGGTTTTGCTCGCCATGACCACCACTGCCGCGCTGGCCGTCTCTGGATTCACGCCGCAGGTACGCCTCGGCTACCACACCGGCGATCAATGGGAACCCGCTATAGCCGCCGACAGTCACGGGCGCGTCTACGTTCTCTATCCACAGTATGGTGCCGTTCCCGATTGCCCGACCTGTACGGCCCCGAGCATCGCGCTGATGGTCAGCGATGACAACGGACTCTCCTGGCGGACGTCGCGCGCTCTGCTTCCCTTTCCAACCGGGCAGTTTGATCCGCAGATCGTGGTCGATCCGGTAGACCGGCAAACGGTGTACGCGTCGTGGATGCAGAATAACAAGCGCGACATCATTGTTGCCCGGTCGTTCGACTTCGGCCGAACCTGGTCGTTTTCGTGGGCGGAGCGTGGGCAGGAAGACGCTGACAGGCCGGTGTTGGCGGTTCGCGGAACGGATGTTTACGTGGGGTTCAACCATGAAGAAAGATTCTTTGTGGCCGCCTCGCATGATGCCGGGCAAACCTTCACCGCAGTCCAAGTGAATCCCAACTCAGGTCCCGGATCGTCGCTGGCGGGCGGAGCCACAATCGATCCGGCGGGCAATGTTTATTTCGGCTGGACCGCCTATGCTCGCCACGACATGCCGACGCGCCCGGTCAGCGTTTACGTCAGCCGCTCTGGCGATGGCGGGCGCACGTGGACCACGTTGCTGCTGGATGTTTCCAGCGCACCTCCAGACTGTGAGGCGCAGAGTTGCGAAACCGGATACTTGGGCCCGCAAATCGCGCTGGCCTCAGATGCCGCAGGCGCACTCTACGCCCTATGGAACGCTGGCGCCGAGAATGGTGGCGCGGAGCGCATTTACTTTTCATCTTCGACCACCGGGGGAGCAAACTGGTCCGAGCGGACCAATGTGTCAAATGCCGCGTCCGGCGTTGAGCATTCCTTCCCTGCAATCGCTGCGGGCTCGTCGGGCGATATTCGCATCGCCTGGATGGATGCGAGAGCCACCGAGGTCGGCCATCCCAATCGCCCGCTATGGAATACCTACTACCGCAGTTCCACCAATGGCGGCGCGACCTGGAACGTCGAGACCCAGCTTTCCGGGCCCGTGCAGGGCTACGACTACATTCTGCCTGGCGGGTTCCGATTCCCCTTCGGAGACTACTTCGGCCTCGCGATCGACAGCGACGGTGCGACGCATGCGGTGTGGGGCGAAGGCCGCAATTACAAGTCTCCCGGTTCGATCTGGTACGCTCAGGGCCGATAGCGGGCGAGACGCAGCAAGCTGCGTCTCTACTGAAAGATTATTCCAGCTGCATTCCGCCGGTGAGATCGGCGAGCCTGGCCACGTGATGTTCGCTGCACCATTCCTGCAACTCATCCACGATTTTCTCGGTGGCGCAAGGATCCCAATAACTGGCCGTGCCGATCTGGACCGCGGTGGCTCCAGCCAGCATAAACTCGACGACGTCTGGGGCGGAGGAGATTCCGCCCATGCCAATCACCGGAATTTTCACAGCGTGCGCGGCGTCGTAGACCATGCGCACCGCGATGGGCTTGATCGCCGGGCCGGAAAGACCGGCCGTAACATTGGCGATGCGCGGCTTGCGCGTCTCGGGGTCAATGGCCATGGCCACGAACGTATTGGTGACTGACAGCGCGTCGGCGCCCGCCTCCTGCGCCACGTACGCCATTTGCGCGATGCTAGTCACGTTGGGCGAGAGCTTGACGATCAGCGGTCGCCGCGCCACTCGTTTCGCCGTGGTCACGATCTCATCCAGCGAGCGCGGATCGGTGCCAAACTGCAGCCCGCCCTGCTCGGTGTTGGGACAGGAAACATTCAGTTCATACGCTGCAATCCCCTCGCCCTGGTTGAGAATCTCGATGGTGCGTTCGTAGTCTTCGCGCGTGTAGCCGAAAACATTCGCCATCACGACCGTGTTCTTGATGCCCCGCAGGTGCGGCAACTTCTCATCGAGAAAGGCCTGCGCGCCGATGTTTTGCAGGCCAATGGCATTTAGCATGCCCGCCGCAGTCTCCCATAAGCGCGGAGGAGGATTGCCGATCATCGGTTCCTTCGACAGTCCCTTCACTACAAAACCGCCCAGCTTCCCCAGGTGGACCACATCCTCAAATTCGACCCCGTAGCCGAACGTGCCGCTGGCCGCGATAACGGGATTCTTGAGTTGTATCCCGGCGACGCTCACGCTGAGATCAGGCGTCGACGATCCGGAAGCAGCGGTCATGGCTGGCCTTCTCCCGAGGTCGCGCTGCGGCGCGAGGGCGCGAGGGCTTCGGTCAACACGCGACCGACGGAGTGAGTCGGAGCATTGATTCCGAGCAGCGATGCGAGCGTGGACGCCAGATCAACGGGTTCGCTATTCGTCCTATAGGTTCCCGGCTGGAACGGTAAGCCGTAAAAGGCCAGGGGCACGTGCGTATCGTAGTTGTACGGCGAGGCATGGTCTGTGCCTTTGGCCGGACCCACGGTGTAAATATCGGGGATGCCCATCACGTACCAACTTCCTTCTGGGGAATAGCTGTTCAGGTATTTTCGTCCCAGCGCGGTGTCCGGAACTTCGCCCTCGGCGAGTTGCGACTTGGTGTAATAGCCGCGCAATCCGGCTTGTTTCAAGGCCTCGCCAACCGCCGCTTCGGCATCGTGCTCCCGAATGTGAGAGACGGCGAAGGCATCTTGGTCGAGCCAGGCCAGGGGATAGTCCAGCTTCACATAGGCCGCTGGATGGCTGGGAGAAAGCTTTGCCGTGAGCGCGCTGTTGATCTGCGCCTCGATTTTCTTGCTATCGAGATTTGCTGCCGGAATGCGCAGCTTCTTTACCGTATCGGGCAGGGAGGAAACGCCATGGTCCGCCGAGAGCGCGATCCACACGTTGGCCAGCCCGATCTGATGCCCGAGAAAATTGATGAAGTCGGCCAGTTCGCGGTCGAGATCGAGAGCCATCTGATGCATTTCCGGAGAATCCGGGCCGACCTGGTGGCCAAGAATGTCGTTGGGCGAGAGGCTGATCGAGAGCAAGTCCGTGGCAGGGCCACGGCCAACGTTCTCGTACACCATCAGTTCCTTGGCGAACTCGAATTCGTAATCGTTGGCGAATGCCGTGGGACCGACGACTTCGTAGAAACCGGCTTCGGAGCCGTCTTTGCCCTTGCGATGCGCCGTCGAGCGCAGAAACGTTCCCTGCGCGTCCTTCCACTCCCGATCCCAATATTTTGCAGGGCGAGTGGAGTTGAAATCCTGCACCCACTTGGGGAGATCATCGCGATAGTAAGTGGAAGTTACCCATGCGCCGGTCGCCGGATCAATCCAGTAGGCGGCATCACCCGCAAAGCCGGCGGGAAGGACGGAAGCGCGATCCTTCAACGAGACTCCGAAGACACGGGCCTTGCCTTGCGTGGCCAGCTTCAGTTCATCCCCCAGTGTGTCGGCCAGCAGGTTGTGCGGCGAGGCGCCTGCTTTGTCTCCACTGATGCCCACCAGTTTCGTGTCGTCATCTTCGACCGAAGTCACCATGCGTTTCTTTTTCTGGTCCCACCATTCGTTGTCGGCAATGCCATGGCCATTGCTGTAGGCGCCGGTAAACAACGTGGCGTGTCCGGGAGCCGTGCGCGTATTGACGTAGTTGTAGTTACAGTTCGGGAAGTAGGCGCCGCGGTCGAGAAGGAAGCGGAAGCCCGCGTCTCCGAACTGGTCGCGGTAGCGCTCCAGGTAATCGCCGCGAAACTGGTCAATCACGATCACCACAACCAGCTTGGGATGCCCGTCGTAAGCGGAGGCGAAGCTGCAAACCGACAGGCCGGCGATAGTGGCCAGCACGGCCAACAGAAAGCAAAACTTCACAGCGGCAGATCTGGGGGACGACCTCATCGCGAAAGTAGTTTACACAGTCGGAAAGAATACGCCAAAACTACCCGGCGCTCGGTAGTGGACTAGTTTGGTTTTTTGAGGGCGTCATCGCAGTCCCAGCGTGGCGCCTATGGCTGCGCGATCAGCAAGGGCAGGGTCACGGTATCGACGGCGCCCGGATCGTCGCGAAGTTTGATGTAGAGAGCCTTTCCTTTGGGCTGCGGAATTGCCAAGTCATCCTCCACAAAACCTTCCGGAACGGTGACAGAGTTGGCAAAATCAGCATCGGTGCTAACCGAGTCGAGCAAGAAAAGTTTGTCGCCGTTGAGGGTGCACTGCTTTTCGGGAGCGGACCCGCAATGAATTCCTCTGAGCATGGGAATGCGAACCAGATGGACCAGTGGCTGCCAGTCGCCGTCGGTGCCGTCGGCTGTGACCGGGCGGAACTTGAGACGTCCGAACGCCGAAGGGCCGAGGAGCTTCATGGGATCGAGAACCGCGAAAACTGTCTTAGAATCCTGCAGCGTGAGATTGCCGTCTTTGAAACTCAGCAGCACGCGGAAGGACTCATCGCCAGTGGCAACTTCAATTTTTTCCGTGGAAGGAAAGGTCTCCGGCACTTGAGTTTTGAGGAAGAAATTCAGGCGACCATCCTGTGGCAATTCGTCGTCGCTGCCGAGATGAACGGCGGGCGAAGAGGATGTCGGATCCAGTTGCACACTCTGGTTAAGCAGACTGACCGACGGGCGCGGGGCTTCGACCTCCGATTTGAGATCGAGGACTCGGCCATCTTTGAGAGTCGCGTGGACGATGATCGAGTCTCCGGGATGCAGCTTCGTCCTAGCGGCTGCGTCTGACGTGGTCAGCTTGAGTTCGTCCTGCTGGTGGGCGCGGGTGAGCGTATCCGGAATGAAGCGAAGACCATTCACTTCCAGGCTATCGACGTGATCCAGGCGTGTGCCTTTGAGCACGCCGTCGGCGTCGCCGGCGTGGATGCTGAAACTGTCGAGGCGACCGGCTTCGGCGTAAGTGTGAAGTGGAATCTCGTCGGCGTCGCGCAGTCCAAACTTCTTGATCAACATGGTGACCGAACCCGCATCGGCTTTCTGCAGCGGGACCTTTACCTCGAGTTCGTCGGGCTTCGGGCTCTTCCACTCGGTCTCCAGCAGTTTTCCCTGCTCATCTTTGAGCTTCACATCGCTCACGCAACATGCGTCGGGAGACTGCAGATGGAGCGTGTCTTCGCGACCCACGATCAGCGCACTGGCATCTTTGGAGGCGACAATCCATTGTGCGGGCCGCGAAGTGCGCAGCCGGTAGTGCGGTCCATCGAACGTGTGGAAGCCCCACAATCCGCGAAGAATTCCGGTGACTTCCCCGTCCAGATCAGCCGACTGCAAGGGCTGCGTTTCGATTGAAAATCCACCACGCAGCGGGTCCGGCTTCGCGGGCAGGTCGATACTCGCGCCCGACTTGGCTTCGACGTGGAGAACGAAGTCATGCGCGAGTTCTGTAGCAAAGACCAGCGGAGCGCCCTCGGCGGGAAGCAGAAGTGAGGGCTTGCCCGCGCAAAACACTTGAGTCGCATCGACCGCGCGCAAGGGCGGAACGGGGGAGGGGCGAACGGGGGGCAGACCGATCACGATCACCGACTTAGGGTTGCGAAAGGACGGAGGGTTGTTCAGGCGCAGGTTGAGTTCATCCTGCTTGGGCAAGGCCAGCGCGGGGATGTACTGATACTGCGCGGTATGCGCTGTGCCCAGAATGCGGGCCACATCGACGACCGCTCCGACGTAAGGACTGTAGTAGCCGCTGCGGGCGTTGGGCGTGGAAGTGATCTGCGCCAGCAAGTCGCTGGATGGGCCTGAGGTCAGGGTGGCGACCATAGTCTGGCTGTGCGCATCGTCGAGGACCAACTGATCTGTGTTCTGAGTAAGGCACGGCGCTTGCTGGGCAGTGGGCTTGTCGAAACACTGCTGCTCAAGGCGGATGTTCAGACTGCGCGCCAGCAAAGTTGTGCGCGCTTTCAACTGCTCCGGATCGCTGGCGGAAATTTCGCGAACAGCGTCGAGATATTTTTCGAGACGGGAGCGGTCAAGACTGGCTTGCACCAGATCTTGGGAGGCGCGCACAAAAGCGCCGGGCTTTCCTCGCACCGCAGCACGCAAAGTATTGAAGGCTCCGCCGGTTTCCGGCGCCAGGAAGACGAGAGCTTCCTCGGCCTCTTCCGGCACGTTGACGAAGACGCCCTCGTCGTGGACAGGTTTGCTCCAGGTTTCTACGCGCGTAAACCAGGAATCCGGAGGAGGGTTGGTGGCGCCGCGCAGAAATACCACGACCATCAGATAACGCACCGACTGAGTGTCGGGCAGATCGGGATGGACCCACAGCCGGTCTCCCGCTTGCAGATTGGGAACTTCCGCAATGGGCAGCGTCAGTCCGGCGCGTTGAACCTTAACGTCGACCTTGGGACCAATGAGGTCGAAGGCAGCATTGTCGGCACGGGCAGCGCCCCTCAGGCTCAGCAGAAGGCAGAGGGAAACAACAAGCGGCAGCGCCGTCTGACGCGCGCGCAGGGAAGCTTCATTCCAGGTGAGTGCAGAGTGGCCCAAGAAATTATTTTAACTGATTTGCGGCGGGCGGAGAGCCCGGTGGTGGATTGTAGACACGAATGGGAAAGCTGGATTGCAAAACAAAACGCCC
>Ga0187872_10003305_pt1 | contig 13179 bp, 6 predicted proteins | sample June2016WEW_16_4_FD_132973 | JGI IMG/M metagenome (GOLD analysis project Ga0187872, IMG submission 132973) | Peatland microbial communities from SPRUCE experiment site at the Marcell Experimental Forest, Minnesota, USA - June2016WEW_16_40 | ecosystem: Environmental > Terrestrial > Soil >...
ATTGCCGTCGGCGTCGAATTGGGCTCCCTGGTCGTCGAACCCGTGCGTCATCTCGTGGCCCATAATTGAACCGATGCTGCCGTAATTGATGGCGTCGTCGGCCTTGGCATCGAAATACGGCGGCTGGAGGATGCCGGCGGGGAAAACAATCTCGTTATGCAGGGGGCTGTAGTACGCGTTGACCGTCGGCGGTGTCATTCCCCATTCTGTGCGATCGACCGGCTTGCCGATCTTCGCAAGATCGCGCGCGAACTCGAATGTGTCGCCGCGCATGACATTCTCGACGTAGGCAACGCGTTCGACGTGGAACGCCGAGTAGTCGCGCCACTTATCCGGATAGCCGATCTTGAGCGTCATGGCGTCGAGTTTGTGCAGGGCTTGCTGGCGTGTGGCCGCGCTCATCCAGTCGAGCGTCGAGAGATCTTCGCGCAGCGTATCGACGAGATTGTGTACCAAGGCGAGCGCCCGCGCCTTCGCTTCCGGGGGAAAGTAGCGCTGAACGTAGAACTGGCCAAGCGCTTCGCCTAATTCGTTGTCGGTCGCCTGAACGCAGCGCTGCCAGCGAGGAAGAAGCTGTTTTGCGCCGGTGAGCTGTCGGTCGTAGAAGTCGAAATTCTCGTCGACGAACTTCTTGGGCAGAGCCGGCGCGGCGTCGTGAATCACGTGCCAGCGGAGATAGACTTTCCACTGGTCCAGCGGCACGGAAACGAGCGCGGCATCCACGGCCTTGAAGAAATCGGTCTGGCCGATATCGGCCGCCGAAACGTCGGGCGCGCCCACTTCCTTGAAATATTCCGTCCAGGCAAGGTGCGGCGTAAGCTCGCCGAGCTGAATGAGCGTCAGCTTGTGATAATTCTTCTCCGGATCGCGCAGATCCTCGCGCTTCGTCGAAGCCTTGGCGAGCGTTGTCTCGATATCGAGCACGACCTTGGCTTCGTTGGCGGCCGTCGCATCGTCATCGCCCATGAGCTTGAACATGTTCGTGACGTGCTGAATGTAACCCGCGCGAAGCTGCTTCGAATGATCGTCGTCATCGAGATAGTACTGGCGGTCCGGCAGGCCAAGGCCGCCCTGTCCGGCAGCGGCGATCACCTGCGTGCTGTCCTTGAAATCCTGTTCTGACCCGAATCCGAAAACGGCGTCCACACCCTGGCGTTGTAGCTGCGCGATCTCAGCCTGCAGGCCCGATATGTCCCGGATCTGCGCGATCTCTTGGAACGTGGGTTCGAGGGGCTTCAGCCCGGCGGCTTCGATCGCGCTTTCATCCATGCAGCTTGCGTAGAAATCGCCGATCTTCTGCCGGTTCGAGCCGGGCGCGGCGGATCTATCCTTCGCGGCTTCTTCGAGAATCCCGTGCAGCGCTTCTTCGTTCTGATCCGTGAGCTTGCTGTAAGTCGCCCACGTGGAGCGGGCGGGCGGGATCGGATTGTTCTTCATCCACCCGCCGTCGGCGAATTTATAAAAGTTGTCGCAGGGCGAGACCGAGCGGTCAAGATTCGAGAGGTCGAAACCGTGATCGGACTTCGCTGGCGCGCCCTCGGCGGAACCGCCTCCGCCCGCCGCCTCGAAACTGGAGCATCCGGCCGCCGTGGCGATCGCGGAAGCCGCCGCGGAATTCGCGCCGCGGCGCGAATCAGACGACTGCGCGGCAAGCGCCAAAGGAAATACCAAGATCAGCCCGAGCAACAGCACGAAGTCAGATCGTCTCATCATCAAAGGAATCCTCGTTTCAGGAGTTGTCGATTTGGGCCCGCTGGAGCCGGTCGGAATAGTCGACGTAAACCGTCTTCCATTCGGAATAGAAATCGAGCGCGGCAAGTCCCGCTTCGCGATGGCCGTTGCCGGTGTTCTTCGTGCCTCCGAACGGGAGATGCGTCTCAGCGCCGATCGTGGGCGCATTGACGTAGACGATCCCGGTCTCGAGATCGCGCTGTGCGCGGAAAGCAAGGTTCACGTTGCGCGTGTAGATCGCTGCGGAAAGGCCGTAGCTGACGCCGTTCGCGATGGCCAGCGCGTCGTCGAACGAATCGAACGGGATCACGCAAACCACCGGGCCGAAAATCTCCTCCTGGCAAACGCGCATCGTAGCGTCGCAATCGACAAACACCGTCGGCTCGTGGAACCAGCCCCGTGCGTGGGCTCCGCTTTCGAGACGATGCCCCCCGGTCGCGAGCTTTGCGCCCTCGTTCTTGCCGATCTCGACGTATTTCATCACCGTATTAAGTTGCTGCTCGTTGATGCACGGACCCATCTGCGTGGCCGGGTCGAGGCCATCGCCGACTTTCAGCGATTTCGCGCGCGACACGAACCTCTCAACGAATTCGCGATAGACGCCCTTTTGCACGGCGACGCGGCTCGCGGCCGTGCAGCGCTGGCCCGTCGTCCCGAAGCCGCCCCAGACCGCTCCGTCCACCGCAAGGTCGAGGTTCGCGTCGTCCGTTACGACGATGATGTTCTTGCCGCCCATTTCGAGGTGGCACCTCTTGAACGTCGGCGCGCAGAGCTGGCTCACGATGCGGCCCACTTCGGTCGAGCCGGTGAAACTGACCAGATTGACTTCCGGATGGTTGACGATCGGCGCGCCCGCGTCCGGACCCTCGCCGAACACGACGTTCAAGACCCCCGGTGGCAAACCCGCCTCCACGAGGACCTGGGTGAGGTTGTAAGTCGAAAGAGGAGTGTCTTCCGCAGGCTTCAGCACGATGGTATTGCCGCAAATCAACGCCGGCATCGCTTTCCACGACGGAATCGCCATCGGGAAATTCCACGGTGTGATCAGACCGGCAACGCCGACGGGAGCGCGCACCGTCATGGCGAATTTGTTCGGCAACTCGGAAGGCGTCGTATGACCGAATTGCCGACGGCCTTCACCCCCCATCAGGTACGTCATATCGATGGCTTGCTGCACGTCGCCGCGCGTCTCGGGGAGGATTTTGCCCATCTCGCGCGTCATGTCGCGGGCGTAGTCTTCCTTGCGCGCGACGAGGATTTCAGCGGCGCGGAACAGAATCTCCGCGCGCTTGGGAGCGGGCGTCAGGCGCCACTTGTTGTAGGCGGATTTCGCAGCTTCCACTGCCAGCGCGACGTCTTCGTTTGTCGATGCAGGCAACATTCCGACGAGATCATCCCTGTTTGCCGGATTGCGGTCCTCGATGGCCTTGCCGCCGCGAGCTTCGACCCACTCGCCGTTGATGAAGTTCTTGAGGACTTTAGGCGCAAACGCGGTCGCCATGGTCGCCGCTCCTGTAAGATTCCCGGATTCGAGCCTCGAAACCGGTCATCCTGACCCCCGATCTTAGTGTCGGGTCGAAGGTACCTCCGTGCTGTGTTTTCAGTGAGTTAGATCGAATTCCACTCGGCACGCAGTGTCGAGTAGAATTGGCCAAGCGCGTCACACAACGCGAGCAGACATGCCGGTCGTACACCGTCGCCGATCTTCCCAATGCGCCGTTCTTCGACCTCACAGCTTCATCTCCCAAGCCGTCCTTGCCAGTCGCCAAGGCTCCTGAATCACGCTAGCACCAAGGAACCCGGCTGGGAAGGGGGTAGTTCGCGTAAAACTCAGCCTCATCTGGGGAAAGCTTCGAAAGTTTTCGAGCGCCGCAAGGTCCAGAGACTTGGGAGTTGTTTCGTACTGGTAAAGTTCCCGTTTCGGCACTGACGATACATTTGCACGATTGACCTTAAGTCTTCGCCCGTAAAATCAGCCAAGGATCATCATTAAAAAATCTAATGCGCGCGCCAGAGATTTGGGTTTCGCCACAGCCCATGCCCGAATCCTCTCCTACTGTTGACCAGGCTTCTGGAACAGCGCCCCGGGGAAACGTCATGAAGCGTTTGGCTTGCTGGGTTTCGATTTGCCTGATGTGTGCTCTAGTGGCCGTTCTTGGCGGCTGCGGAGGCGGCGGCGCCATTAAGATTCTGATCTCTTCGGGTGGCATTCAGGCGATCGATCAGGGCCAGACGCTGACGCTCACGGCGACGGTCTCAAACGGCAGCAACGGTCAGGGAGTCACCTGGACAATTACGTCCGGCCCCGGCACGTTGAGCGGAGCCAGCGCGACGTCCGTGACATACACGGCTCCAGCGAGTGTGACTTCCGCGACGTCGGTCACAATCACGGCTACCTTAACTTCATCCAATTCTTCCAACAGCACAGTCACGCAGACCTTCACTTTCACGATTACGCCGCCGCCTTCGCTCGGCGCGGGAGGGAACCTGGCGGCTGGGACGGAAGGAACGGCCTATAACCAATCGCCCACCGTGACGGGCGGAGCCGGAACGCTTGCCTGGGTCGTCCAGGCGAACCCGAATCCCCTGCCCGCAGGGCTGAGCATGAACAGCAGCACGGGCGCGATCACGGGTACACCCACGGGCCCAGCAGGATCATCCACGTTTACAGTGCAGGTGACAGATTCAGGCAATCCCAAGATTGTGGTCAGCGCGCAGTTCACGATTCTGATCAACAACTACCCGGCGCCCACGATCGCCCCGGCGTCCGGCGCTCTGCCGGCCGGCGTTGCTGGAACGGCGTACGCGCAGCAGACTTTCACGGTTTCAGGAGGCCACGCGCCCTTCACGTTCAGCATCATCAACGGCTCGCTTCCTGCCGGCTTGACGCAATCTTCGTCCAACAACATGCTGATTGTTTCGGGGACGCCGTCAGGGCCCGCGTGCAACCCCTGCACGTTCTCCGTCAAGGTTGTGGACTCGTCGAATCCGACGCAGACGGCCACCAACAACTACAGCATCGTGATTACGCTGCCCGCACCGCCCGCGATCACGACGACGCAAGCGCAGGTCACCGCAGCACCTGGCACGGCGGGCACGGCTTACAGCTTCCAATTCCACGGCACCGGCAGCGGAACGTTGACATGGAGCGCAACGGGGTTGCCTGCCGATGGCCTCTCTCTGAACGCGTCGAACGGCACTGTTTCGGGCACGCCGACATCGCATGCGTCGATCGGCATCACCCTCACATTGAGCGACTCCTTTGGGCAGTCTTCGGGAGCGATACCTTTTACAATTACTGTCAACAATCCCCCGGCGCCAACCATAACAACGACGCAGGCACAGGTGACGGCGGCGGCGGGCACCGTCGGCACCGCGTACTCCTTCACGTTCCAGGCCACCGGCACAGGAACCCTGACGTGGAGCGCTACCGGTCTTCCAGCTGACGGGCTATCGCTTAACGCAGCGACCGGAGTTGTTTCCGGAACGCCTACGACGCATCAAACGGTTCCAATCACTCTGACCGTGAGCGATACCTATGGTCAGTCTTCGGCCGCGACGCCCTTTACCATTACGGTCAACAACCCCGCGCCGCCTGTAATCACGACGACGCCGGCGCAGGTGCCGTCCGCAACGGTGAATGTCCTCTACGGCTTCACCTTGGTGGGATCGGGATACGGAACGCTCACGTGGAGCACAACTCCCGCGCTGAGCGACGGGCTCTCGATCAACGCCAGTACCGGAGTCATTTCGGGCACGCCGACATCGGCGACGACGCTGAATTTCAGCGTGACCCTGACGGACGGCCTCGGGCAGCAGACGACCGTGAACAACTTCTCGATCGTCGTCAGCACGGAGAGCATCGCGTTCACGTCCACGGTACCGTCGAGTGTCGTCGAGGGCGGATCTTTCAGTGTTACGGCGACGGTATCGAATGACGCAGGCAACGGCGGCGTCGATTGGACAGTCACCTGCGGCAGTTCGCCGTGCGGCTCATTCACCGCGAATCACACGGCCAGCGGAACCGCGACAATCTTCGACGCACCCGCGACGCCGCCGACCGGCGGGACGGTGACGATCGTCGCGACCGCGCACGACGCCCCGAACCCTCAGGCTACCGCCGTCGTGACGATCAACTACGCGGCGCTTATCATTACCACGAACTCGCTGCCGAACGGCACAATAAACAACACCTACACTGCGACCATTACCGGAAGCGGAGGACTTCCGCCGTACACGTTCACTCTAGATGCAAGTTCGGCTGCTCTCCCGAACGGCCTCCAGTTCAACCCGGGCAGCCCGTCTGCAACGATCACGGGCACGCCAACGGCGACGGGCACGACCAATAACATCATCGTGGACGTAAAGGACTCCGAAGGCACCCCGATGACGACGCAGATGACCTATTCGCTCACCGTCAACAGCGCGTCGTCCACCGAGACTTGCACAGGCGCGCCAACCGGCCATGAATCCATGCTGAAGGGTCAGTACGTTTTCCTTGGCCAGGGATGGAAGGGCAGCGGGACGGGAACCCCCTCAGCAGTTGTGGTCAGCTTTGCCGCCGACGGATCGGGAAACATCACAAATCTTGGCTCGGGCGTGGGCGGCGAAGTGGACACCAACCAACCAGGCAAGGCACCGCAGAACTTCACGATCAACTCGACCAGCAGCGACGCAACCACCCTCTACACCGTCGGCGAGGATCCCACGGGCGCCGGGGACCTCGGCTGCGTCGTGCTCACACAAACCGGCTCTCCGGGCCAAAGCAACGCGGCCACATTCCGCTTCTCGCTGGGCAAGAAGAACGGCAGCGGCATCTATACCAAGGGCCGGATCATCCAGTTCGACGATGGGACGGGCACCGGCCAGCGAGGCTCCGGCGTCATGCTGCTTCAAACGACGCCCTTCGCCGTCCACGCCCAGAGCTACACGTATGGAGCCAGCGGCTGGGATGCGAGCGGGGGCCCGGTGGCTGCGGGCGGCTTCGTCACGGTCAGTTCCAACGGAACCATATCGAATCTCACCGGCGACTTCGACGACGCAGGCACAAACGATGGAGGTCTTGCCGGCCCACTCCTCGGTGTGACCGGGAACAACGGGTCCATCGGCACGCCCGATACCACGGCGGGCCGGTCAGTCGTGACTACTAATTTCCAGATCGGCGCCAACACGTTCACCTACCACTACGCGGCATATCAGGTCGACTCGGATGAGTATTTCTACATTTCGACCGATACGGTGTCGTCCACGACTCCGCTTGTCTCCGGCAGAATCATGGTTACCCACGCCGCCGGAACTTTCAGTAATTCGTCACTGAACGGCAACTACATCATCCACGGAACCGGGAACGACAGCGGAACTGCGAGCGTCGCCCTCGGCCTCCTAACCCTATCGGGCGGAAACATTACCGCTGGAACGATCTACAACTACGAGTCAGGCAGTCCGGCGTCGTCGCAGGATCAAAGCGGCGGGACCTATTCGGTCGCTACCGCAACCGGACGCACAACGAGCACCGGTGGCGGAGGCCATCCGCCCATCATCTACGTAACTGCACCCAGCTCCACAACCGAGCCAATCTCCGCGTTCATCGTGGGAACTGACTCTTCCGGGCTATTCGGTCTCGCGGAGGCGTCGAGCGGATCGTTCACGACCGCCGGATTGGCCGGGAACTACTTCTTCGGAACGGAGAATCCTGGCGACAACACGGTCAATAACAGCGTCGGGGTCTTGACCATCGCGTCTTCGGGAGCCATCACCGGAACTCAGGACGAAAGCGGCAGCAGCGGCCTCTCCACGAACGCTCTTAGCGGCACCACGCTGACAATCACCAATTCAGACGGAGCGGGTAACGTAGGCAGCGGCACCATCGGCTATACCAACGGGACCAGCTTCTTCTTCTTCGATCAGGGTCAAAGCAACGACAGCCCTGCCAAGATCAACGTGATCGAGAAGCAGTAGTATCAGCGGTTCCGAGGATCAGAAAGGGCCGGCGCGGGTGGGTGCCGGCCCTTTGTTTTTTTAGTTGGCCCCGGGCGCGACCGGCCGCGGCTCGTTTTGATCGCGGAACGGAAGCTTGAATTTGCGCGCGATCTCCGGCCAAAACTCGCGGAGCACGTCGAAGCCAATGTCCTGGCCGACGGCGGAACCCAGGCGCTCTGCAGACGGAGCGAAGCCGCGGCGGTTATCCGGGTGGTATACGTTGCTCAGCGCGATCGCGCTGGTCGTCCCCAGCCATTCGGAGTAGTTCGGCATCGTGGTGCCGTCTTCCCGATGCGCGACGACTGCGTGCTCCACCGCATGCAGAAACCGCCTCCCGAACGGGCCGTGAATCATGCGGTAGTAACGCGGGTCCTCCGAAAACATCACCGGGTACGCAAAGTCCTTGAAAAAGTCGCCCTGGGCCTGATCGATGAGATTGAATCCGACTCGCTTGCCGTAGCCCGCAGCGCCCTGCCCGTAGGAACGATCGTCGTTTTCCGCCTGGCTGATCCCCGAATTGAATCCTGCGCTTAGAAACGTGACCGGGTCGATCGTATCGCTGAGAAACAGAATGAATTTGTCTTTCACTTCTAGAGTGCAAAGCTTCGCACCGGGCTTGTAGTGCGGCGGATGCACCGCCTTGCGTTCCAATCTCCGCCCGAACACGCCTACGACCTTCGCGAACGGTCCTTGATAATCCTGCCAGCTCACGAGCGGCGGCGGCTGAACGCAAGGGGGAGTAGTGCTTTGCTGGGTTTGCTCCTGCGCGGGTGCAGGCGCATTGGGCGGCTGTTGTTGCTGAGGGGGCGCTGGCTCTTGCGCGCACGCCGCGCGGCCGCAGGACAGCGCGGCTAGCAGACCGATTCCTGCCCAGGTGCAACAGATCGCGCGAGCGATGCCTTCCTTGCGCGTGCCAGTCCTCCCAAGGCCGCGGCGGCGCCGTCGGTCCGCGCGTCCGTGTTTTTGCTCGCCAGATATAGCCAATAGCTGGCACTTTTGCTGGCATTGTACCAGCCCTCTAGCCTGGTGGGTTTAGGGTCTCGACGGACCGATAGGGGGCATCGCCGACATGGTTCCAATCAAAAGACATGAGCCAACAACGCCCGCCTGAAGGCGGCCGCTACGAAGGCAAAAGCTAGCGCTGGGAGGATTTCGGATCGGAAACGGAAACGGCGCTGTTAGAAGTGCTTGTGGCCGAGCCGCTTGGCGCCGCCGACTGCGGCTGGGGCGACGGAGAAGCCGAACAACACGTCATCGCGGGCTTGTCACCTGATGGCGGCGAATTTGGCTGCGCCATCGAGCAGCAGCTCGGCGTCACCGGCCTCGGAGCTGAGACGCCGGCGATAGGAGAGCCGAGACCGAGCTTTTGAAGCGTTGGGGCGTCGAGCTTGCCCGTCGGCTCGATGCCGTTGGCGGATTGGAATTTCTGCATCGCTGCGACGGTGTTGGAGTCCCATTTGCCGTTCGGGTCGCCTTGATAGTAGCCGCCGCGCGCGAGCGCGGTCTGGATTTCGGAGATGCGATCTGCCGTGGGCGCCTTCTGTATGGGCGCGCCCTTTGAGTGGCGCTTCCTGCTTTTCTTGTGGCTGGCGTGCGTCGATGCCGACGATGTGGAAGACGACGCGGAAGATGATGAAGTTGCCTGCCCCGCGCCCGCCGGAGACGGTGCCGCAGACGAGATGGCAGGCGCGGACACGCATGCGAACGCGAGAGACGCGGCAATAGCCAGCGATTTGATCTGTGCCTTCACTCTTGTTGGACGCCCGGCTCTTTGCTGCCCCTCGGTTCCAAGCGATCTTTCCATTATCGCGACTTGGGCTCGCGACTCAAGCAGGGTTGCCGCGAGGCCTGACCTATAAGGCAACGCCCGAAGCGGGTGATGCCAAGGCCGCCCCGTGGAGGCCTGCCTGCCGTTATTGCGCGGAGGGCACGGCCCCCGCCAGGAAGAGCGTCAGAACACGGTCGCTATCCGAACGCCGCGCGATCCGGAAGAGCACGTCCTGACCGGGCTTGAGCTTCTCCATCTGCGCACGATAGTCCGCCTGCGAGCTGACCGGGACGTGGTTGATTTCTGTGATGACGTCGCCGCGCGCGAAACCGATGTCCTCGGCAAAGCTCGCGGGCTCAACCTGCGTGACGACCGCTCCGGTCAGTTTGCCCATGCCCAGCTTATGCGCGAGATCCGCCGTCAGATCCTCGACGTGCAGGCCCAAGAGGTCCGCTTGCTCGCCCTGATCCGGCTGCTCTTCCGTGTTCGCGGCCGTCTGCGGAAAGATCTTTGAGCGATCCGCAACCGTCAGCGTGACTTCCTTCGCCTGCTTATCGCGGACGTAGTGGAGCTGAACGGACTGGCCGATGGGTGTTTGCGCGATCGGGTTCACAAGATCGGCGCCGGTGTGCACGGCCTGGCCGTTGACGTCGGTGATAACATCGCCGGCCAGCAAACCCGCTTTGTCAGCCGGGCTGCCAGGCTCGACTGCCTCGACCACGATGCCGTAAGGTGCGCCGAGCTCCTTCATCAGAATCGGATTCTCGCTGTTTTCCTCCTGGAAGGTAACGCCGATCGAACCGCGGATCACCTTTCCGGAAGTGACGAGCTCGTTGTAAACCGTGATTGCGGTGTTCGACGGCAGAGCGAAGCCGACGCCCTCGAAGCCGCGGCTGCCGGTGTAAATCGCCGTATTGATGCCGATCACCTCGCCCGCCAGGTTCACGAGCGGGCCGCCGGAATTGCCGGGGTTGATCGCTGCGTCGGTCTGGATGAAGCGCTGGAACTGGTGGCCGACGTTCGAGCGATCCTTTGCGCTGATGATGCCGGCGGTGACCGTGGAATTCAGGCCGAACGGGCTGCCAAAGGCGAGGACCCAGTCGCCCACCTGCACGCCATCCGAGTTGCCGAGCTTGGCGACGGGCAGGTCACGGTTGGCTTCAATCTTGATGACCGCGAGGTCCGTGTCCTTGTCCGTGCCGATCACGCGGGCGTTGTAGTGAGTGGCGTCGCCGTCGAGGCTGACTTGAATCTTGGTGGCATCGTCGATCACGTGGTCGTTCGTGAGAATGAAACCCTTCTTGTCCACGATGACGCCCGAGCCCAGGCTGCGCTCGGCATCCGGCCCATCATCGGGAGAATTGAAGAAGCGGTCGAAGAAGTCCTGAAAAGGATCGTTGAAGTTGTGTGGAGTCTTGCCGCCACCCTTGGGCTTTTCGATCACCTGCGTGGTCGAGATGTTGACGACCGCGGGCCCCAGACTCTTCGAGACGCTGGAGAACGCGCCCGACAGCGACACTGGATCGGGAACCGCGAGCAAGGAAGCGCCGTTGGGAGCTTGCGCGCGAGTGGCCAGCGCGCGTCCCGAAACCACCGAACCGATAATGATGCCGATGCCCAGCGTGACAGCTATGAGGAGGGACGCGAACACTTTGCGGCGTCTGACCCAGCTCAACAGTTCCTGAAATTGAATCCCCATCCTCGTGCTCCTTTTGGCGGCCGGAGGTAATGCGTGATTATAGCACTCCTCGGAATCCTGCAAAGTTCGGATCGGGCACTTGGTTGCCGTTGTCGCCAAGGCATGCCAGGTTGGATGCCGCGACCGGCGCCGAGGCTTCTCCGCCGCTCCCAGGCCGCAGAGTTTGCCAAAGCCCCGGCTCGCGGGTAGAGTTGTCAGCGCTCTGAAGCGATTTATCGAGGGGCACGGACGAAAATGGAATTCGGAGTTGTCGACCATGTGGATAGGCAGGACCGGCCGATCCACGAGACCTATGACAGCCGGTTGAAGCTGCTCGAACTCTACGACAAGGCTGGCTTCAGCACATTCCACGTCACCGAGCATCACTTCACCCCGCTCGGGCTGGCTCCCTCCCCGCTGATCTTCTACGCAGCGGCATCGCGCATCACGCAGAGAATTCGATTTGCGCCGCTGGTTCTGATCGCCACGCTCTACAACCCCCTGCGCCTGGCGGCCGAAATCTGCATGCTGGATCATTTGACGCACGGCCGATTCGAGATCGGGACCGGCCGGGGCGTCTCTCCCGTCGAGCTGGGCTTTTACAACGTCAGCGAACGTGAGGCGCCGGCCATCTATGGCGAGGCTATGGAAGTGCTGATGGCGGCGCTCACCAAAGACGTGGTCGATTACCACGGCAAGTACTTCAACTTCACGAACGTGCCGATCCAGATGAAGCCGCTGCAAAAGCCGCATCCGCCGCTCTGGTACGCCACGAACAGTCCCGAAAGCGCGGCGAGAGCGGCGCGCCAGAACATGAACATCGTCACTTTGCTCCCGGCGGCCGAGGCGCGCGGGGTCATCGACGCATACAAGGAGTCATGGAACGCGACACATGGTGGAGCTGGCAAGAACATGCCCAAAGCCGGCATCACACGGCATATCTACGTGGGAGAAACCGACAAGCAGGCTGAAGAACGGGGGATGTTCGGGTTTCGCGGCTTCTACGAGAAGCTCGTCTACCTATGGCGGAAATATGACGTCCAGCACGCAGCCCTCAACGAAGTGTCGCACGGAAGGACGGAGACGATCATCATGGGCACGCCGGCCACCGTGCGCGCCAAGATCGAGGAGCAGCTCGATCAATGCGGCGCGAACTATTTCGTCCCGCGCTTTGCCTACGGCGACCTCACCCACGAAGAAAGCGTCCGCTCGCTCGAACTTTTCACTAGGGAAGTGATGCCGCACTTTCAGAAGTAGCGAAGCCGCCGGTCGTTTTTCTTGCCGTTTTACAAGTCGTTACGCGGGCTTGCGTGCAGCCATCCAGAGCGAATCACTCGTGGGAAATCGATCGGCGAGTGGGCGCGGGAGAGGCTCGAATCCGGCTTCGCGAAGCATTTTGCTCAGCGTGCGCGGAGTGAAATAGTTGCAGTGCGCGGGAACGTGATACCCGCACCAGTTCATGCCGGCAAAATGGCGGTTCCAGCTCGCGTAGTTCGGCGTCTTGAGCACGGTGACGCCGCCCGGTTTGAGGACGCGATACGCAGCGCGGAGCCCCGCGAGCGGCTGCCATTCGTGCTCGATGTACCCGAACTGGGTCACGATGTCGAACGCCTGCTCCGGCAAAACGCGCTCGGCGATTTCGGTGACAGGTCCTTCGAAGATCCTTTCCGGCGAAGTCCGCTTTCTCGAAAGCTCCGCGTCGCGGGGACTCAGTTCGATGCCCATCACGTCGAAATGCTTCGACGCGAGCGCGAGGAAGCGTCCGTCGCCGCAACCGAAATCGACGAGCTTCCCTTCCCTTCTCCAGCGCAGCGTCTGAGAGAGCAGGCGCCCGATCGGCTCGGGACGAAGCCAGCGCATGCGGCGCGAGAGAAACATCATGAGCGGCTGTTTCTCCTTGCGTCGCGACGACTCCTTGGTGTATTCCTCGACCCAGTCGTGATCCTTGGCCTGCACGGCGTAGGGAAGCTCGCTCCCGAGGAAGACCATGCGGCAGCGAGTGCATTCGACGATGTCCCACCGA
>Ga0187872_10003309_pt1 | contig 13167 bp, 12 predicted proteins | sample June2016WEW_16_4_FD_132973 | JGI IMG/M metagenome (GOLD analysis project Ga0187872, IMG submission 132973) | Peatland microbial communities from SPRUCE experiment site at the Marcell Experimental Forest, Minnesota, USA - June2016WEW_16_40 | ecosystem: Environmental > Terrestrial > Soil >...
GCCTTCACGCCGAACTCGCGCTCGACTACTTCCAGTTGCGCGGCCTCGATTCGCAGAAGCAGCTCCTCGACTCGACCGTCGTGGCCTATGAGAAAACGCTTGAGTTGACGCAGAGCCGCTATCAGGGCGGCATCGCTTCCGCCGTCGATGTGGCGCAGGCGCAAACGCAGCTCGAAACCACTCGCGCGCAGGATACCGACGTCGATGTCCAGCGCGCCGCGTTCGAGCACGCCATCGCCATCCTGATCGGCAAGGCGCCCTCCGAATTCGGAAAGCAGGCGGCGCCGCTTACCAGTCCGCCGCCGTCCATTCCCGCAGGCCTGCCCTCCGATCTACTCGAGCGCCGCCCGGATATCGCCGCTGCCGAAAGGCGTGTCCAGGAAGCGAACGCGCAGATCGGTGTCGCTCGTTCGGCATACTTCCCGCAGTTCTTGCTGACCGGTGAGGGAGGATTCGACAGCGCGAGGCTGGGCACTCTTTTCCAGGGGCCCTCCGGTTTCTGGTCCTTTGCCGGATCGGCCGCCGAGTTGCTCTTCGATGGCGGCCAGCGCCGCGGTGTAACGGAGCAGGCCCGCGCCGCCTACGATCAGTCCGTGGACAACTATCGCCAAACGACTCTGACCGCTTTTCAGGAGGTCGAAGACAATCTCGCGGCTCTTCGCATTTTGCAAGACGAATCCAAAACGCAGGATGCCGCCGTAGCCGCAGCCGAGCATTCGCTCGATCTCTCGAACACCCGCTACAGGGGCGGTGTCACCAGCTACCTCGAAGTCACCATTGCGCAGAGCGCGGCCCTCGCCGACGAGCGAGCTGCCGCAGACATTCTCACGCGCCGCATGACCGCGAGCGTCCTCCTGATCAAGGCGCTCGGCGGCGGTTGGAACGTTTCGCAGATTCCATCGATCTAGAGTGGCAATTCCTCGTTGGAGCCCCAGGGTTAAGGCGAAGAGAGATCCCTCGCTGCGCTCGGGATGACAGCGCCTTTCATGGGTGGCAGGGTGCCAAGAAACTGCGCCGGGCACAGCATGCCCCTACGAAGAAAAACCTACATAGCGAAGTGAAGCCGGTGTCTGATGCTAGGTTTTAGTCCGGCTCTTGCGTGACGATGTGGACGTCCACGGCGGGGGCATCGCGTAGGAAGCGGCTGATCGCGTTCATGTAGCGCACCTTCCGCCATCCCTCGACCGCTGTCCTCCCGAAGATCATCTGCGTGATGTGCTTCTCGCGCACGAACTGCGCCGCCGCATCGGCGACGTTCTCGCCTTTCAATCGCACGGTCTTCGCGCCCAGGCTCTCGGCGAATTGCAGGTTCGCCGCCAGCGCTTTTTCGTCGCGCGCATTGCCGTTCTTTCCGATATCCACGTGCACGGCGTACAGCTCCGCGTCCATCCGCCGCGCCATGCGAGCAGAGCGCGCCAGCAGATATTGCGCCCGGGGATTCGCGCTGATGCACACCGCAATCCGCTCGCGCACATTCCACGTCCCTTGGATGTCCTTTTCATCCATGTAGGTCGAAAGGCTGCGATCGACCTGTTCGGCCACCTGTCGCAGCGCGAGCTCGCGCAACGCGATCAGGTTCCCGCGCCGGAAGAAGTTCCCCAGCGCCTGCTCCACTTTTTCGGTGTGATACACGTCGCCGCGCTTCATCCGGTTTTGCAGCGCTTCGGGTGTCAGATCGACCATCACGGTTTCGTCCGCCAGCTGCAGCACCCAGTCCGGCAGGGTTTCGCGCACCACCACGCCCGTGATGGCGTTCACCGTCGGCGCGATGCTCTCGATGTGCTGGATGTTCACTGTCGAAAGCACGTCGATCTTCGCCTCCAGGATTTCGAGCACGTCTTCGTATCGCTTTCGGTGTTTGCTGCCGGGAATGTTCGTGTGGGCCAGTTCGTCTACGAGCACCACCGCCGGGTGTCTCTTCAGGACCGCGTCGACGTCCATTTCCTCGAAGACCGTCCCCTTGTAATCGATCTTGCGCCGGGGGATGACTTCGAGTTGCGGGACGAGTTCGGCGATTCCCTTGCGGCCGTGCGTTTCGACCACGGCGACGGCGACGTCCTCGCCGCGGCTGTCCCGCCGGATCGCCTCGCTCAGCATGCTGTACGTCTTGCCCACGCCGGGCGCATAGCCCAAGAAGAGCTTCAGCGACCCCTTCGTCTTCTTCGGGGGCGACGTTACTGCCAGCCACTCTTCAGGTGTCTTCGGCATCTTGCGTGTTCTCTTCTGCGGGCTCTCGGAAAGCCATCACGGATGGCGTAGAATGGCCCCGTGCGATCGCCCATTCTGAACCGCATCCTGCACTTCGCGGCGGCCTTTGCAATTGTAATCGCAATCACGGCTTTCTACCGCGAGGTGCTTCCCGTCAAAGCCACGACGGTGGCGCTTTCGTTTATCCTGGCTATTCTAGCTGTTTCGACCCTCTGGGGCATGGCCGTTTCCGTGGCAATGTCCGTCGCCGCCATGGTGGCATTCAACTACTTTTTTCTTCCTCCGTTTGGGACGCTCACGGTCGCCGACCCTCAGAACTGGGTCGCGCTCATCGCCTTCCTCGCCGTCGCCATTCTCGCCAGCCGCCTCTCGACGAGCGCCCGCCAGCAAGCTGCCGATGCCTCCGCGCGCGAACGCGATATCGAAAAGCTCTACAAGTTCAGCCAGAGCATGCTGGAATCCGGCAACGTGATGGAGCTGCTGAATCGCATCCCCGTCCAGATCGTGGATATTTTTGAAGTGGGCGCCGCCGCGCTTTTTCTCGCGGAAAAGCAGAAAGTCTATCGTTCCGGCCCCATCATCCCTCAGCTCGATACGGAGACGCTGAAGACCATCATGGTCCGCGACGAGCCGATGATCGATGAGGCCAACAGCCTTTGCTTCCTGCCCGTGCGCATGGGAGTCCGCGCGATCGGCAGCCTGGGGACTTCCGGCACGATCCTTTCCCGGCGGACGCTCGAGGCCATCGGAACGCTTCTCGCCATCGGCATGGAGCATGCGCGCGCCGTCGAACAGCTCGGCCAGACCGAAGCCGCGCGCCAAGGTGAGCAGCTTCGCACCGCGCTTCTCGACGCAGTTACCCACGCTCTGCGCACTCCCCTCACGTCCATCAAGGCGTCGGTTACGAATCTACTGTCAAATCCCAGCCTGAAGGAACCCCAGAGGCAGGAGCTTCTGACGATCATCAACGAGGAAAGCGATCGCCTGAACCGTCTCGTCGGCGAAGCGGGCGAAATGGCTAGGCTCGACGCCGGCGAAGTGGAATTGCAGGTCGCGCCGCATCCCATCGACCACGTCATCACGGCCGCCCTCGAGCATTGCCGGAACAAGCTCGACAATCGCGTGGTCCACGTGCAAGTTGCCGAGAACTTGCCCATGGTCCGCGTGGACGTCGCGCGAGCCCGGGAGGCTCTGGTCCAGCTGATCGAGAACGCCAACCAGTACTCGCCTCACGATCAGCCGATCACGATCACCAGCGAAGCCAGCGACAATTTCGTCGTCACGAGCGTCGCCGACCGGGGCGCCGGAATCGACGATCCCGAGCAGACCCTTATCTTTGAGAAATTCTATCGCGGCAGGGATCAGCGCCACGGCGTGGAGGGCACAGGAATGGGCTTGCCGATCGCCAAGGCGATCGTCGAAGCCCACGGTGGTACAATGAACCTCACCAGTCAGCGCGGCCGAGGCTCTGTTTTTTCATTCACGTTGCCGATCGATCGCTCTCGGACTGCGCGTACATGAGCTCTGCGAAGATCCTCATCGTTGACGACGAACCCCAGATCCGGCGCGTGCTGCGCACAACCCTGACGTCGCAGGGTTACACCGTCGCAGAAGCGACGAGCGGCGATGAAGCGCTCGAGCAGATCCGCGGCGAGCGTCCCGATCTGATTCTGCTCGACGTCAATATGCCGGGGCGGTCCGGCCTCGAAACCTGCCGCGAAATTCGCGCCACGGGCGATGTCCCCATCATCATGCTTACCGTGCGCAACACCGAACGCGACAAAGTGCAGGCGCTCGACGCGGGCGCCGACGACTACGTGGTAAAACCCTTCGGCGCTGAGGAGCTGATGGCCCGCATCCGGGCCGCGTTGCGCCGCTCCGCGCCCGCGGAATCGCTGCCGGCTTTCCTATCGGCCGATCTGAAGATCGATTTCGAGAAGCGCTCCGTGATGGTCAAAGGGGAGCCCGTCCGCCTCACGCCAAAGGAATTTGAGCTGCTCCGGCAGCTCGTCGCCAATCAGGGCAAGGCCATCGGCCACCGGCGCCTGCTGCAAGCGGTATGGGGACCCGACTACGGCGAGGAGACCGAATACCTGCGAGTATTCATCAACCAGCTTCGTAAGAAGATCGAACCCGATCCGCGCAATCCGCGTTACATCCACACCGAACCCTGGATCGGCTATCGTTTCGAGCGCCCCCAGGAACGCTCCCGCTCCGCCCGCTCCGAAAAACCTTTGGAAAAAGCTGACGATTAGCCCCGGGGCTGGCGTGACGCTCTCCCGAGATCTTCCGATGAGGCGTGAGAAAACCGCGGGGCCGGATGCTGCATCCAGAATCGCAAGGAGTAGTGCGATGAAGCGTGCTTGCACGGGCCTTCTTTTCGTGCTGCTGTGTTTTTCTCCGGTTGGGGCGCAAGACAAGCAAATGGGTCTGCTTGCAGCGAATTCAGTGGGGTTGGTGCGTTTAGGTGCCGCCACGGGCAAGCTTCTCGCGAAGTGAGAACTGATGCCGGACGTTTGGTTTATTGATATAGCGTCGCTGCCCCGAAAACTTGTGCCCCATGGGGAATGGGAAGCAGTCCACGATTGAGCGTAACGCTCTGCTGTAACGCAGAGCGCGCGCCAAACGTCTTGTCAGGTAGGCAGAGGAGGTGGCTTCTCCTCCGGCCCGGAGACCGGCCACTAAAATCGCTCGTTCACTTCAAGGAGAGGGTCGATGAAGAGAAACTGTATTTTGGTTGCGGCACTTTGTTTTGTGGTTCTTTCACTGGCGCATGTGACGTCGGCGCAGGATGCCAAGGTCGCCGGTTCGTGGGACCTGAGCGCGCCGGGTCGCGACGGCAACATCATGACCCAGACGCTCACATTGCAGCAGGATGGCACCAAACTTACCGGCACACTGAAGGGCGCGCGCGGAGACGCGCCGGTGACAGGCACCATCAGCGGGAACAACATCAGCTTCTCCGTGACGCGGACCACGCCGAACGGCGAAATGAAGATCGACTATACGGGCACGGTCAGCGGAGACGCAATGAAGGGCACGCTCACCGTGATGGGCAACAACGCGGACTGGACGGCAAAGCGCTCCGCGGCAGGTGGCTCGGGCGACTGAGCTCGTTGCAACCTCCAACAACCGTTTGACGGCCTCTCCGCACGTTGCTAGCGTGGAGGCGATGACGGGCAGGCATCGAGTCGTAATCCTCGGCGGCGGCTTCGGCGGACTGAGCGCGGCGCTCGGCCTGAAGCGTGCGCCCGTTGATGTGACGCTGGTCGATCGCTGCAACTACCATCTGTTTCAGCCGCTGCTGTACCAGGTTGCCACGGGCGCGCTTTCGCCCGCGAACATCGCCTCTCCGCTGCGCAACATCCTCCAGAAACAGACGAACACCCAGGTGCTTCTCGGCGAAGCCGCTGGCCTCGACGCCTTGAATCGCCGCCTCATCCTGAGCGACGGCGCGATTGACTACGACACGCTCGTCGTCGCCACCGGCGCGAGCCACCAGTATTTCGGCCACGACGAGTGGGAGGAGTTCGCGCCCGGCCTGAAGACCATCGAGGATGCCACCGACATGCGCCGCCGGATTCTCCTCGCCTTTGAAGCCGCCGAGCGCGAGCACGACCCGGAAAAGCTGCGCGCCTGGATGACGTTCGTGATCGCTGGCGCCGGACCGACGGGCGTCGAACTGGCCGGAGCGCTCGGCGAGATCGCCAATGACACGCTGCGCCGCGATTTCCGCGACATCGATCCGTCAAAGGCGCGCATCATTCTGGTGGAAGGCGCCGACCGCGTGCTTCCGGCGTATCCGTCGAAACTCTCGGCCGCAGCCCGCAGGATGGTCGAGCGCCTCGGCGTGACGGTTCGCACCGGCGCTTTTGTCACGGACATTCGCAAGGAGTCTGTCACGGTCCGCGAAGGCGATCGCACCGAAACCATTCCCACGCGCACGATTCTTTGGGCCGCAGGAGTTCTCACGTCGCCGCTCGGCCGCATTCTCTCCGCCGAAGCCGGTGCTGCGCTCGACAAAGCCGGCCGCGTGATCGTCGAGCCGGATCTCACAGTGCCCGGCCGTCCAGAGATTTTCGTGATCGGCGATCTGGCGAATTTCAGCCATCAGACAGGAAAGCCGCTGCCCGGCGTCGCGCAAACCGCTATCCAGGGCGGGCGCTACGTGGCGAAAACGATCGAGCGTCGCCTGCGCGGAGAAAAACCTCTGCCGTTTCACTACGTGGACAAGGGCAATCTGGCGACGATTGGCCGCGGCGCAGCCGTCGCCGATCTACCCGGCCTGCGGCTTTCGGGCTTTCCGGCGTGGCTACTGTGGATTTTCATTCATCTGTTCAACATCATTGAGTTTCAGAACCGCCTACTGGTTCTCGTGCAATGGGCGTTCTTCTATCTCACGTACGACCGCTCGGCGCGCCTGATCACGGGGAAAAATCCGCTGCCCCTCGACCTGTGAATCCGGCACATCGATCAGCTTGCGGCGGCGTCTGAGCGCGCCGGAAGCCGCTTGGCACGGATCGCCTTGACTAGCGCCGCATGGTCGCGGTCGGTCTGACCGGCATAAGCCACGGCAAACTTTTCGATCGCCGCGTCAAACGTATCGTTCTTGCCCAGGTAGCCGGCGATCCGCGCCGCGTCTCCGGTTCGCGCATGCGCGCGGGCGAGCGCCCATCCACAGACCTCGACGTACTCGAACCAATTCTGCCGGGACATTGCGTCCAGATCGATCTTCATTCGCATGTCGCGGAGCTGGCGGAAGTAGAAGTCGTGGCCTTCATCGTCGCGCGCCCAGCCTAGGAAGATGTCGCTCGCGGATTGCAACATGCGCTGTCCGATGACGACGCGCTCTCCCTGATTGTCGTAGCGGCTCTTGCCCGCATACGGTGCGAGCACTGAGGCGCGCGCCTCCTTGAATTGCAGAAACAGTGGGTCGTGCGCGCCGGCCATCAGCAGCGCGACCGCGCAACGCGTTCCGACGCTTCCGACTCCGACGACCTTCCGCGCGACGTCCACAATATGGTAGCGGTCGAGAATCACGCGCCGGTCCTCTGGCAGGGTTTGCCGGTAGCGCTCGAACATATCGCGCACGTGCTTCCCCATTCGCGCGATCTGCGCGGCGTGGTAGACCAGCGGCGGCTGGTCGATGATTCGCCACCCGCCGTCTTTGACGTCCGTAATCGCCGGAAAGACGTGTTCCGCCGTTTGCCGCCTCGCGGCGTCTTCGGTCCTCCTCCACTGTCTCTTCGCAGCGGCTGTTTTCGCTTCGTCGATGAAGATTTCCGCATTGAGATGTGAATACCATGCTTCGAGCGCGCGCATCTCCGCGTACTGGCGCATGTGTTCGCGGTAAGACCGGACCGCTGTCCGCGCAGCGTCCGCGCAATGCCGTTCGCTCAAGCCCAACTCGCGGCCCGCCAGAACGCTGCTCGCGGCCAGTCGCTTCACGTCCCATTCCCACGGCGCGGGCAACGTTTCGTCAAAGTCGTTGATATCGAAGACAAGCCGGCGTTCGGGGCTGGCGAACCCGCCGAAATTGGCTACGTGACAATCCCCGCACGCCTGCACGTGGATTCCCGTCGCCGGCGTCGCCGCGAGATCCGAGGCCATCAAAGCAGCTGCCCCGCGCAAGAAAGCGAACGGCGATTGGCGCATGCGGCCGTAGCGAATCTGGAGAAGATCCGCGAGTCTTCCTTGGTCCGTATGCTTCAGCAATTCGATCGGGTCGCGCCGATTCCGCGGGGCTTTCCACTGGCCGTGCGATGTTCGCGGAACTTTCTCGCGCAAGGCTTTTCCCGCGGCCAGACGTTCCTTCACAGACGGGCCGAGTACGCTCGATTCTCGTCCCCTGCCGCCCTCTTGCTTCTTCACCTGGGACCACCTTTGGTACAGAGTGCGCGAAGGATTTTCTGCTGGGCCTGGCTCACGAGTCAAGGCGCAGAACTTGATTGCGGGTCAAAATGCGCAGCGCCAGCGCCATACTACAATCTCATGCGGGGGAACACCCGATGAAGCGCCACGAAAGGGCAATTCTCGCCGGGCTCGCCGTGCTGGCGCTCGTTGTCCTGGGCGCTGTGGTGCTGACGCGCGACTGGGCGGATTACCGCGGGCGGCTGACCGCTCTGCGCCAGGCGGAGAAGATCCCCTCGAACCCCGTCGATATGCGGCCGCTCGAAACCACGCAGCAGGTGGCGGCGCTCGCCGTCACGCACACGGAGCAGGATTACGCACAGCAGGCCTTGCGCCTCGCGGACCACTCCGTCGATCTCGCGTTTGCCGCGGCGATTCAAGACGCGGCGGAAAATCCTCCTCCTCTGACCGCGGAGGCGCGCCAGCTTGCGGAACGAGTCAAGGCCGGGCAGGCCGCGTTTTGGCCTGGTGTGCATCTTGGTGGTCGTTTTTGGGATACCGAGCAACTTTGCGACAGTCCTGGCGCTGATCGGCGCCGGCCTGACCGTGGCGATGAAGGATTTCATCGTGGGATTCTTCGGCTGGTTTGTCCTGATGGGCAAAAACGGCATCCATCCGGGAGATTGGGTCGAAATCAACGGTGTCGGCGGGGAAGTGGTTAAGGTCGGCTTTCTCCACACGGTGCTTCTCGAGACCGGGAACTGGACCGACGCGGGCCATCCGACGGGACGCCAGGTCTCTTTCGTAAACAGCTTTGCGATCGAAGGGCACTACTTCAATTTTTCGACTTCGGGGCAATGGCTTTGGGACGAAATCGAAGTGCAGATTCCGGAAAGCGCCGAACCGTACGCGATCGCCGAGGCAATTGAGAAGATCGCCGCCGAAGAGACGGGAGACAATGCGCGGCTTGCGGAAGAAGAATGGAACCGCGTCGCGCCGTCAGATGGGAAGCGGGTGTTTTCAGCGGAGCCCTCGCTGAGCGTCCGTCCGTCGATCACCGGCATCAGCGTCCTGCTGCGCTACATCACGCGGGCCAGCGAGCGCTATGCGGTCCGCGCGCGGCTCTATCGCGCCATCGTCGACCTGCTACGGAAGAAGAAAGTCCCCGAATCCGCCGTTGCCGCACCCGCTTCAAAGCCTGCATCGGGCGGCGCCTGAAACTCGATCCCCGATTTTTCAAAGCATCGCGAAGAAGTAGAAGCTGGTGAGGCCGAGGACCACACCGATCGCCGAGCCCGCGAGCACGTCGCTCAGGAAGTGCATCCCGAGGATGATGCGCGATGCGGCAATCAGCAGAGCGACCACGAGGAGCGAGATCTGCAACTCGTGATAGAAGAGTCCAACCGAAATTGCGACCGCAAAGGCCGTGATGGAGTGGCCCGACGGGAAAGAGTATTTGTCCGGCGGCAAAATCGCGGACCAGCAGTGCGGTTCGACCTCGCACGGCCTCTTGCGGCGACTGGTGCGCTTGAGCGCGCGGAACAGGAAAATTCCCGCGACCGCCGCGGAAGCGCCCGCGCCGATGGCGGCGAAGCGGTGTTCTCCGCCGTAAACCAGCAGGATGATGCCAAGCGCGTACCACAGCCATCCATCGCCGCTGCGCGTCGCAAAGACCATCAGGATGCGGAACCACCGCGGCGCGCGCCAACGGTGCACCCGGCGCATCAGACGGTGGTCGTTCGATTGAATCTGGTTCCAGACTGCCTTCGCTACGGTCATACGAGTTCCTCCACCGCAGGTTGCGGCATCGTGACCCAGCGGGGACGTTGCCGAGGTTCGGCCCGACCCAGAATCTGCGCCGCCCAGTGGCGGCTGAAAAAGTATTCGTCGCGGTAATTCCAGAATGTGGCCACGGGAACGAGCAGAGCGAGCGGCGAGAGAGCGGCGGTCCACATTTTTTCGCGCATCATTTCGCCTGCGATCAGGAAAACGTCGCGAGTGAGCTTCGTGAAACTGCCCGACTCGCCTTCGACGCGGCCCATCCCGTTTCGCAGGCCGGCGAAGAACTCTTCCTTGTCCTGCGCGCCGGGGACTTCCGTATAGGCGGTTCCGACGGACGGCAGGGCGTGTGCGTCGCTGCCGCCGATGGCGATCTTGTTCCACCGACGTGCGAGATTCTCGGCATGGCCGTTCGCGCTTTCGAGCACGTGGCTGTTGCGCGCTTCGATTGCGGGGAAATAGGCTTCGAACCAGGCGAAGTCTTCCTGCTCACGACGGCCGGTGAGGCTCGAGAAGATGTGGTTGACGCTGAAGAACAGCCGCCGTTCGGTGAGATACATCAGCAACGCGATCAGATCGTTGCGGCGTTGCTGGAGCTGGACGTGCTGGCGCTCATGGAGATCGTAGACGCCAATGTGGACCTCCGTACCGCTGGGCATCCGGCACGTCAGCTCCTCGCTCAGGAAGAAGTCGGGATGTTTCCTCAGTTCCTCGGACCCTTCGATCGAATCGTGGTCGGTCAGCGTGAAAAGGTTCATCCCGCGCTGTTGCAACCGGGAGTAGACCTCGCCGGGGTCGCTATAACTTTCGCGGCAAAACTGGCTCACAAACGGGGTGGTCGCCTGCCCCGAGAAGTACGAGTGGACGTGCATATCGCATTTCACAAGAGCAATTGTGGAAACCTCGGGTTACAGGGAGATGACATTGCGCTAAACTTTTGAAAACAGACTACTTAACATTTAGGACACAAGTCTTTAGCTTTTAACACTCCTGTAGCAAAGGGCGGCCCCGGCCGTGCCAGAATGCCGCCCGGTCATTGTCTGGGCCATGGGAGCGACCCTGAGTGGAGCGGATTGAGTTCGCGTTCTTCGATGCTGGCGGCGGGCACCGGGCAGCCGCCACGGCGCTCGAAATGGCCGTCCGGACGCAGCAGCGCCCGTGGGAAACCGGCCTGGTAAACCTTCAGGAAGTACTAAATCCCCTGGACGTCCTCAGGAAACTCACCGGGATTCGGATCCAGGACCTCTACAACACGATGCTGCGGAACGGTTGGACGCTCGGCAGCCCGCAGCTTCTGAAAGTCCTGCAACTCGTGGTGAAGTTGTACCACGCCCGCGCCGTGAAACTACTCGAAGCGCGCTGGAAGGAAACTAAGCCGGATATGGTCGTTTCCTTCGTGCCGCACTTCAATCGCGCGCTGGGCGAAAGTTTGTCGCACGCTTTTCCGGGGCGCCCGTTCGTCACAGTTCTCACTGATCTCGCGGACTATCCGCCGCACTTCTGGATCGAGCGCCAGCCGCAGTACTTTGTTTGTGGCTCGGACCGGGCCGTTTCGCAGGCGCGCGCGATGGGGCATCCTGACAACAGGATTTTCCGCGCCTCCGGGATGATCCTGCATCCGCGGTTTTACGAGGCGCCCGTGGAAGACCGCGGCGCCGGTCTACGGCGCTTGGGGCTCAGGCTGGACCTCCCCACCGGGCTCGTCCTTTTCGGGGGACACGGCTCGCAGGAAATGCTGGAAATCGCCGAGCGCCTGGACCGCTCGCAGCTCGAGCTTCAGTTGATCTTCATCTGCGGGAAAAATGCAAAGCTTGCGAACGCGCTCCGCTCGCGAAAAGCACGCCTTCGCTGTTTCGTGGAGGAATTCACGACGCGCGTGAACGATTACATGCGGCTCGGCGATTTCTTCATCGGCAAGCCCGGCCCCGGCAGCGTCAGCGAAGCGCTGGCGTTGCAGCTTCCCGTGATTGTGGCGTGCAACGCATGGACGCTTCCGCAGGAACGCTACAACGCCGATTGGATTCTCGAGAAGGAAGTCGGCGTCGTGCTGCGAAGCTTTCGCGACATCAACCGCGCGGTCGCACAGTTGATCGAACCGTCGGCGCTGGCTCGCTATGGCGCCAATGCCGCGGCGCTCCATAATCGCGCCGTTTTCGAAATCCCCGCGATGCTCGAAAAGATCCTCGAGGAGTCGCGCAGCCAGGCACCCGTGAATAGCGGCACGCTGCTGGCCGGCAAGCTCACCTGATCTTCCTGAAAGTGAACCGATTAGCGTTGCGACCAAATGGCCGCCAGTTCGTCCAATGTACGAAGGACAGCAGGTCTTCACAACCTCGACCCCGGCGGTTCCCTATGGCAAGATTGAGTGGTCCGGGTCGAGGAAGTCGAGAGGAGTCTCCAGCCATGGCCAAGGCGGTTTTTGCGGCAGGGTGTTTCTGGGGCGTCGAAGACGCTTTCCGGCAGGTTAAGGGCGTCACTTCGACCGCAGTCGGCTACACGGGCGGCCATACGAAGAATCCGACGTACAAAGAGGTCTGCACGGACACGACGGGCCACGCGGAGGCCGTCGAGGTGGAGTTTGATCCGGCTCAGGTTTCCTATCGCGAGCTGCTCGCCGTGTTCTTCCAGAGCCACGATCCCACGCAGCTCAACCGGCAAGGGCCGGACTACGGGAAGCAGTACCGCTCCGCGATTTTTTACCAGGACGCCGAGCAGGAAGCGGCCGCGCGCGAATCGAAGGAGGCCCTTGAGAAGGCAGGCATTTTCAAGCGGCCCATCGTGACGCAGGTCGCTCCTGCATCCGAGTTCTATCGCGCCGAGGAATACCACCAGCAGTACTTCGAAAAGCAGGGGATTCGATCCTGCCACCTGCCTTGAGCCGGTGAGCCGGGCGCCCCGAGGCTGGCCCGGCAAGTGGTTGCACCTTAAGGCATTTGATTGACGCCTGGTTGTACCGCAATGTATTATTGAAAGGTTTTACAGGAAACGAACAGCACGCGCGAAGCATCATATAGGTGTATCTATACCTACGGGGCGCGGGTGAGTTGGGCGCTGGCAGCAGAAATCGGAAGCGGTCTTACGGAATCGTTCCATTTATCCGTCCTTACATAACTGAACTGAGGAGGCGCTGGGGTGTCTGTCCCGGCCGCTTTGCTTTGGTATTGCGCGCGACCGCGCCGATTGACCTCTGGGGGGACGAAGCGTGACTCTGGCTCTTGAGGAAAAATACGACCAGGTACGACAGCTCATCGCCATGGGCAAGGAGCGGGGCTACCTGCTCTACGATGAGGTGAACGATATCCTGCCGCCCGAGGTCCATTCCTCGGAGGA
>Ga0187872_10003311_pt1 | contig 13166 bp, 11 predicted proteins | sample June2016WEW_16_4_FD_132973 | JGI IMG/M metagenome (GOLD analysis project Ga0187872, IMG submission 132973) | Peatland microbial communities from SPRUCE experiment site at the Marcell Experimental Forest, Minnesota, USA - June2016WEW_16_40 | ecosystem: Environmental > Terrestrial > Soil >...
CGACAGGAAGCTCCCCGCGATGCCGGCGATCTCCGCCCCTGCGAACACGCCGAACATCACCAGCAGGGGATGCAGTTGCACGCCTCGTCCCATCACGTGCGGCGAGACCACGTAGTCCTGCACCATGCGGAAGACCGCTACAAATACAATAATCGGCAGCAACCCCACACCCGCTACGCCGGCGACAATGAGGATCAGCCCAATGGCGGTGGCCGGGCCCAGCATGGGAATGAATTCCAGCAGGCCGCCGGCGGCCGCCAGCAGAATCGCGTAAGGCATTCGGATCACGGAAAAAAAGATGGCGTAAGCCGAAAACGCCGTTGCCGAGAGTAGGAACAGCGCGCGCATGTAATGCGCCAGCAGGAGGTTCACGTCGGAGATCACGTCGTCGAGCAGTGCGCGGTGCGGGCCATCCACCAGCAGGTCGAGCACATGCCCCCGCATGGTGGGGGCGTCCTTAAGGAAGAAGAACGCCAGGACGGGGATGACCACTAAGTAGATGACGTTGCTCGCGACGCTCAGAACTTGCAGCCCGTACTGCGGCAACTGGGAGATCAGGCTGCTCGAACGCGCCGCTACTTCGGAGCCGACCTTCACCATGATCTGCGCCTGCAACGAGTGATCGTTGGGCCGCGGTTGCTGCCAACTTGCCACCATGCCGGGAAACCTGCGGGCCAGCGCCGTGGCCTCATCCACCACCCGCACGCCGATCTGGAATCCGAGGCCGCCCACGATCGCCACCACGATCACAAACGCCACCGCCAGCGCCGCCGTTCGCGTGCGCCGCGCCGGGAAAATACGGTCGAGCATGTTCACCAGCGGCGCCAGCAAATAGGCGAACAGCAGAGCCAGCGTGAAAACGAACAGCGTCTTGCGCGTCAGATAAACCACGTAGAGCAGCAGCAGCACAAGCGCCGCGGTCCACGCGGAGCGGGCGGCGCGCTTGTCAAAGCCGAGCATATCGCGGACAGACCTGGAGGCTTATCCTACCACGCTTCTCACGCGCGACCGGGTGAGGCATGCTTGCCCGCGTGGCGCTGGCGCCATGGCCAACCCCCAGACCTAGCCGCCATCCCTGCCGCCGCCGGGCCTGCAAGATCGCAACAACCCCTCTTTCGACGATTTGCGGGCAAGCTAAAGCGGGCCAAAGCGTGCCCGCCGCCACAAACATTCTCTTTCCGTCCTGTTTTAGCAGGTTTCGGTGTATTCTGAAGGTCGGGGAGGCGCGACACGGTCAAATTCTGCGTGCTGGCGAGCGGCAGCTCGGGCAACGCCACGCTGGTGGCGACCGGGAAAACGCGCATCCTCCTGGACGCCGGGCTGAGCATGCGCGAGCTGGGGAGGCGGTTGGCCACCATCGGTGAGCAGCTCGCCGAGATCGACGCCATCCTCATCACCCATGAGCATTCCGATCACGTGGCCGGGCTGGCGGTGCTGGCGCGCAACCGCGGCGTGCGCGCGGTGATTTACATGACCCGGCTGACCGAGCCCTCGATCGACTGGGGCGAGACGCCGCCGGCGCGCCTCGAGACATTTCAGGCCGGTGCCGCGTTTTCGATCGGCGACGTGGAAGTGGAAAGCTTCGGCATCCCGCATGACGCGGTGGATCCGGTGGGCTTCGCGTTCACCGCCGAAGGCGTGCGGATCGGCGTGGCCACCGACCTCGGCTACGTTCCCGAATCGGTCAAGTTTCATTTGCGGCGCACGGACGTGCTGCTGCTCGAGGCCAATCACGATCTCGACATGCTGAAGGTCGGGCCGTACCCGTGGAGCGTGAAACAGCGCGTGATGAGCCGCGTGGGGCACCTTTCGAACCTGACCATGTCGGATTTCCTGGAGCATGACCTGGACGCCTCCACCGCGCACCTGGTGCTGGGCCATCTCAGCCAGCAGAACAATCATCCGGAAATTGTACGCATGGTGGGCCGGCAGGCGCTCGAAGCCCGCGGCATCGGCGCGCGCCTGGAAATTGCCTCGCAGCACCGGCCGTCGGAAGTCTATCGGCTTTAGAACCTGGTAGGACAGGCCATCGCCTTTCGTGGCCTGTCGCTCGGGAGCGAAAGGCAGGCGAGCGGACGACAGGCGACAGAAACCGATCGCCTGTCCTACTACTACTTGATCGGAGCACCGGGACGACATGATTGCACGCTACACGCGGCCCGCGATGGGCCGGATCTGGAGCGACCAGAACAAATTTCAGCAGTGGCTGGAGGTGGAGCTGGCGGCCGCCGAGGCGCTGGCTGACCTGGGCACTGTCCCGGCCGAGGCGGCGCGCCTGCTGCGCGCGCACGCCGGCTTCGACGTGGCCCGCATTCTCGAAATCGAGCGCGAAGTGAAGCACGACGTGATCGCCTTCACCACCGCCGTCGCCGAGAGCATGAAGCAGGCCGGCCACGCCGAGGCTTCGCGCTGGTTGCACTATGGGCTGACCTCGAATGACGTGGTGGATACGGCGCAGGCGTTGCTGTTGGTGCAATCGGCGGCCATCCTCGAAGCCGATCTGGAAGCGCTGCGGCTGGTCTTGAAGCGCCGCGCGCTCGAATTCCGCAAGACCGTGCAGGTGGGCCGCACCCACGGCGTCCACGCCGAGCCCATCGTGTTCGGTCTCAAACTGGCCATCTGGTACGAAGAAGCCGGGCGCAATCTGAAACGCCTGGCTGCCGCGGCCGAGGATCTGCGCGTGGGCAAGACTTCGGGCGCGGTCGGCACCTTCGCCCACATCGGCCCGGAAGCGGAGGAGCGGATCTGCGCGCGGCTTGGGCTGCAAGCCGCAGCGGTAACTTCGCAGGTGATCCAGCGCGACCGTCACGCCGCGTTTGTCGCCGCCCTCGCCCTGGCCACCGCCCTGTGCGAGAAGATCGCGCTCGAAGTGCGCCATTTGCAGCGCACCGAAGTGCGCGAGGCGGAAGAATATTTCGCGCGCGGCCAGAAGGGCAGCTCGGCCATGCCGCACAAACGCAACCCGGTCACCTGCGAGCAGATCTGCGGCCTGGCGCGGGTGGTGCGCTCGAACGTGCAGGCGGCCTTCGAGGATGTCGGCCTGTGGCATGAGCGCGACATCTCGCATTCTTCCGTCGAGCGCGTCATTCTGCCCGATTCCTGCATCCTCGCCGACTATCTCCTCGATAAGACGGTCAACCTGGTGGATAAGTTGCTGGTGTACCCGGAGCGCATGAAGCGCAACCTCGAGCTGACGCGCGGCCTGGTGTTCTCCGGCCAGCTTCTGCTCGATCTCGCCGCCGCCGGAATGCTACGCGAGCAAGCTTACCGCATCGTGCAAGCCCACGCCATGCGCGCCTGGGAAGAGGACTCGGATTTCCGCGCTGCAATTGACGCCGACCCCGAGATCCGCGCCGTCCTCACCCCCGGCCAGATCGCCGAGTCCTTCTCGCTGGACCGCCAATTGCGCAATGTAGACAAAATCTTCGCGAGAGTGTTTCCGGAAGCGGGGTAGCGAAGCGGCCCGCCGTCGGTGAGGAGGTAGTTTGGTGATGGCCCCGGCCGGAGGTCGGAGAAGAGAGTTGGGAGGTGCTCCCAGTTGGTAACCTGTAGCAACTGCGGCCAGCCACTTAGTGGCCCGGCGCGTTTCTGCCCGAACTGTGGCGCGCAGATGATGGCGGTGCCGGTGGTCGGACCGCCCGCCGCTCCGAAGCGGCGCGGATGCACCTTCTGCTTGGGGGTCGTAGCTGCCGGCCTCTTGGCGCTCGTTGCGCTCGGATATCTCATCAATCGAGTCCAAGAAGAGCAGCAGTCACCGGCTGATAAGGAGGCGAAAGAAAAAGAGCAGGTGAGAATTGCTTTTGCGGCGGGCGGGGCGAAACAGTTACGCGACGCGATGCGGAATCCCGACTCGTTCAAATTGACGCAGGCGCTGATCATGGGCGACGGGGCCGTCTGCTATGATTACCGCGCCCAGAACGGTTTCGGCGGCATGAATGCAGAGAAGGCTGTACTGGCCCCAGATGGGCGGTTTGCGACCACTGGATCGGACGGCTTTCATGCGCTCTGGAACAAGGAATGTGCCGACAAGACTGGCCTGGACGAGACATGGGCGGTCGGATACGTTGCTGGATTCCACGGAGCGCTCTCGGGCCAATAAGGGAAAGGACGGACAACAGCTTCTCCTCCAACGCCGTTTGCGAGGCCGAGAGCAGCAAGCGGCGACGCCCTGAAGCGCGCTAACTGACAGAGCCGTTCCGGAGGGACCTGCTCTCAAGCGGACGCTCGCGATCACTCTGCCAGACGGGCGTAAAGGGGCTCCCCCTAAGCCAAGCTATTGAGCCACTGAATTATTTCAGCTTCGGTTTCGGCGCTGATACGGCGCCCGTTCGGCGGCTCCATCACGACTTTCGAGGCGGTTTGGCCTTCGACATCCACCGCTATCGAGACCTCAGGCGAATGTCTGGCCTCGAACACCTGACAGAGACGTTTCGGGTGCTCGCGCTGCCAACCTCTGACCGCCGAAGTCACCTGACGTAATGCGGCCTCATTCCAACTCATCAACTAAAGAATAGCACCGGTCTCCGTGATCGGGAAGAAACGGCGAGAAACGGGCGGAGGGGACGAGAAACCGAACATTAACCAATTACCCAGTTTTCGCGCTCGTCTTCAACTCCGTTCACGCCGCCCCGCGAAAAATCTTCTCCCTTGTTTTGATGGGGCTGCGCCGCTTCGGCAGCACCGCCCCGCAGGCCGCCGCGCTACTCTGAAATCGAAAAGTGCTGCTCGCTCGCCGAGAGGCAGCCGTTTCGGGGCGACGTCCGGTGCCTAACCATGGTCCCTCCCTGCAGGGGGCAATTTGAAACCGGGTCACGCCGCGCAACGTTCATCACAGGCGGCCACAGTGGCTTGTATTCTCCTCCTGGAGAGGAGACAGGAATCGGTTCCTCGCAGCCCCGGCGCTTGAGCGCCGGCAATTACGTTCGAGCAGCTTGCCTCCATTTCGACAAAGGGGGCGGACGCAGTTTTTCTTCGAGTCTTGCCAATGCGGACCAGAGGCGACGCATTTTCCCCCTCGTCTCGCCGTCAGCCGCTCCTGAGGCCAGCACCGCCAGCGTTAACCAATCGAACCCGCCGTCCAAATACCGTTCCGGCACGTCCTTAAAGTGATAGTTCCAGTTTATGGCGCATCCTACACAATCACCGCCTCCCGAAAGCCGGGCGGCCAAGACGCTGCGGGAGGTTTTCGAGTCCGGACGGCCGCTCACGTACGTCCGTTCCGCGGAAGAGCAGCGGGTCGGCAGCATCCTGCGCGAGGTGGGCCTGCGGCTACTTCCGTCCACGCCCCTACGCGTCTGGACCTGGAGCCTCACCGAGGGAATGCATGGCGACGAAGACGGATCGATAGCCGGCACTCACGATCCTCGCGCGGCGCTCGACTTCATCGTCGCGCACGAAGGCGCGGGCATCTTCCACCTCAAGGACTTTCACGAGCCGCTGCGCGGATCGCCCGAGATCCGCCGCCGTTTCCGCGACCTGTATGAGAGTTGTCTGGACCGCCGCAAGTTCGTCGTCATCAGTTCCCCCGTGCGAGCCATTCCGGAGGAACTCGAACGGACCGTCATGTTCGTCGATCTCCGCTCACCCGATCGCATCGAGCTGGCGGCGCTGCTGCACGATGAGGTGCAGAAACTCCCGGCAGCAGGCGGCAACGCCGATGTGGACGACGACATCTTACTGCAACTGGCGGGCGCCCTCAGCGGGCTCACCCTCGACGAAGCGCGCTACGCGTTGCGCCGCGCGCTGGCCACCGGCCGGCGCCTCGGGCCCGAGTCCATGCCGGCCTTGCTCGAAGAAAAGCGGCTGCTGGTCAACCGCAGCGGCTTTATCGAATACATCGCGGATGTCACCAAGCTCGACGCGATCGGAGGCCTCGAGTACCTCAAGAAATGGCTGCTGGAGCGACGCAAGCTGTTTCAAATGCGCGAGAGCTTGAGCAACGACATCGTGCCCAAGGGAATCCTCATGATGGGCATCCCGGGCTGCGGCAAGAGTCTCTCCGTCAAGGCCATCGCCTCGTGTTTCGAACTGCCGCTCTACCGCATCGACATGATCGAGATCTTTTCCGGGCGGCACGGCAAGCCGGAAGGGGTGTTCGTCCAGGCCTGCCGGATGTTGGAGGACCTGGCGCCGGCGGTGCTCTGGTTCGACGAGATCGAGATGGGGGTCACCGCGACCGAGTCCAGCGGGGAGCAGGGCAGAATCTTCGCGTTCTTCCTGACCTGGATGCAGGAGAAGACGCGCGGGCTTTTCGTCGCCGCCACCGCCAACCGCATCGATCTGCTGCCCGCCGAAATGATCCGCAAGGGCCGTTTCGACGAGGTGTTCTTCGTCGACCTGCCGCTCGACCAAGAACGGATCGAGATCTTCAAGATTCACCTCCTCCGGCGCGGCGTGGATGCGGCCCGGTTCAACCTCGATGAATTGACCCAGTTCACAGTTGGATGGTCCGGCGCCGAGATCGAGCAATGTGTGGTATCGGCCATGACCACGGCGCGTCTCGAAGACCGGGAGCTGACCGCCGACGATCTGATCGGGGTCGCGGCGCGCCTTGTCCCCCTATCGCGCACCATGCGGGAGCAGATCGATCACATCTCCCGCTGGGCGTTCGAGCGTGCCGTGAGAGCATCTCCGCGGCGGGTCGTGTGAGGCTCCGGCGGAAACGCAGTAGCATGGAGGAGTGAAAGCTGGAAAATGCGCCTGTTCATTACTCCCGCCACAATGACACGTGTCGTGGCTGTCCTGGCGGTCGCAGCAATGAGCCTCCACGGTCAGCCCGCGAAGGCCCCGCTTCCCGCTTCGGTTTGGGACGTGACGAGGGCCTACGTGTTGGATTATGGGCCCAAAGCGCCTTTCATGATGTGCGCGGTTGGGTTTAAGGCCGCCGTTAGGAATGACCGCCAGACCGAGATCCGGATTGGTTCTGAACCGGTCCACTTTGGGGCCGCCGAGCTGCGCGTCGATACGGGGAAGGGGGCGGGGGAGTGGCTAAGAAACTTGATGTTGGATTGGATTGGCGGGGACGGAAAGTACGACCAGTGCTCTGTCGTCCCGCCGGGGGGCACTTACGAACTGCCGAAAGTAAGCGCGAGCTTCACTCTGAAGAAGATCGACGGGCGCGTACCCCCTAGCGCAACAGTGCGCTTTCACCTGGGAGTCGGCTGCATGGACGGAAAAACCATTCGCTCTGAAAGCATCCTGACAGAGGCGATTTATGTTGACACTTCCGCGACTCCGGAGAGATATATCGAGCCTATCGCGATTCCAGAGAAATAGCAGAAAGAAACAGGGGCCGCGGTGGGCAAATCTTCGCGAACGTTTCCGGCGGAAACGCAGTAGCATGGAGGAGTGAAGGCTGGAAAATGCGCCCGTTCATTACTCCCGCCACAATGACACGTGTCGTGGCTGTCCTGGCGATCGCGGCGATGAGCCTCCACGGTCAGCCTGCGAAGGCCCCGCTTCCCGCTTCGGTTCGGGACGTTAGCATGGTTCGTCTCTTGGATTTTGGGCCTCACGTGATGTGTCAGGTTGAGTTTAAGGCCATTGTTAGAAATGACCGCCAGACGGAGATCCGGATTGTTTCTGAACCGGTCTATTTTGGGGGCTCCGATTTGGGCGTCGACACGGGGAAGGGGGCGGGGGAGTGGCTAAGGAACGTGTTCGGCGTGATGCAGGTTATCGATGCGAAGAACCACCAGTGCTCTGTCGTCCCGCCGGGGGGCACTTACGAACTGCCGAATCAGGCGGGTACTTCTACCTCAAGAAGATCGACGGGCGCATACCCCTTAGCGCAGCGGTGCGCTTTCACCTGGGAGTCGCCTGCATGGACGGGAAAACCGTTCGCTCCGAAAGCATCCTGACAGAGGCGATTTATCTTGACACTTCCGCGACTCCGGAGAAATATATTGAGCCTAGCGAATTTCTCCGTCCATCCGCGGCTCCGGAGAAATAAGGGGAAACCGGAAAGAAACAGGGGCCTCAGTGGACAAATCTTCGCGTACGTTTCCGGCGGAAACGGGGAACAGGGACGGATTTTCGCGTTCTTCCTGACCTGGATGCAGGAGAAGGCGCGCGGCCTTTTCGTCGCCGCCACGGCCAACCGGATCGACCTGCTTCCCGCCGAAATGATTCGCAAAGGCCGCTTCGATGAAGTGTTCTTCGTGGACCTGCCGCTCGACCAGGAACGGATCGAGATTTTCAAGATTCACCTCATCCGGCGCGGCGTGGATGCGGCCCGGTTCAACCTCGATGAATTGACCCAGTTCACAGTTGGATGGTCCGGCGCCGAGATCGAGCAGTGTGTAGTGTCGGCTATGACGACGGCGCGTCTCGAAGACCGGGAGCTGACCGCCGACGATCTGATCGGGGTCGCGGCGCGCCTTGTTCCGCTCTCGCGCACCATGCGGGAGCAGATCGATCATATCTCCCGCTGGGCGTTCGAGCGCGCCGTTAGGGCATCTCCGCGGCGGGTGGTGTGAGGGGCTGGCCTACCGAACCGCGCGAACCCGCGCCATGCTGCGCCTGGGTAGGACGGACTGGATTCCACGCCCACGACCGGAGCTGCCCCGTAGGTCCAACGGCCCGACCAACACCGGCTACGCGAAGGGCCTGACAGCGCTGCTGGAATAGGTCGGCTGAGGCAGACCACAAATGGCCGAAAATGACCGGGAATCCCTTGACACAGTATTGGTATCTCCTTATCCTATATAGGATTCGCCCAATATAGATAATCGCGGCCCGGCCCGCGATGTGAATACGCGACCCTAGACCGAACGAGATAAGTTCAAGCGCTGCAGTCACAGGAGGAGTGAATGAAGCAATTGAGAACGCCGCTTACGGCAGCGGTTTCAGGGATGGTCGCCGCTGCGTTGATAGCGGCGCTTGTCTACGGGCCTGGGTCTGCCGCAGCGCAGACGCCAAAGGCTGGAGAATCGGCTCGTCGGGCGGCGGCCGGTGCGCGTCTCCGCTCGCTCGCGGCCCCCCATGCTCGCGCCCCTATCGGCGGTCCCACCGATCCGAGCTCGGTCCCGAGCGGCTGGACGTGCGTTGGCAACTGCGGCACGGATGTTGCCGATGGGTCTGTCACGCTCTCGCCAACCGGCAACAGCTCGTACGAGTGGGTCTCGACGAACGGCGGCACGAACGGGGTCGGTGCGCTTCCAACCGGCGCGCTGGGGAGCGAAACGGACGGATCTACACTCGCCACACCAGTCTTCACGGCGGCGGCCGGAGCCCCGTTGACTTTCTACTTTAACTATGTGACCTCCGACGGAGCCGGATTTGCCGACTATGCTTGGGCGGAACTGTTCAACTCAGCAAATAACCCGGCCGCCCTTCTGTTCACTGCAAGAACAGCAGCGAGCGGCAGCATCGTTCCAGGGTCTGGCATGCCTGCCCCTCTGGCGACGCTGACTCCCCCCTCGGTACCCATCATCGGCGGTGCGCCGACATGGTCGCCCCTCGGCGTCTACTCGGGTCAGTGCTGGGCTGCCGGTTGCGGCTACACGGGCTGGGTCAAATCCAGCTACACGATTCCGGCCGCCGGCAACTACTACCTTAAGGTAGGGGTCGTGAACTGGCTCGATACAGAATACGACTCGGGGCTGGCGGTGGATGGCGTGACCGTCAACGGCGTGCCAGTTGCCACTACACCGGTGCCGTCTTCGCTGGTCCTGGCGATGCTCGGGCTGGCGGCGTTGGGCATGTTACTTGCATCGCGAAAGTTCGTCCGTTCGTAGGAGACCGGGCGTCTTCAAGAACGTGGGGACCGGTAGAGCCGCGTTTCTTTTTCGTAGGGCGCTCAGGCGACGGATCTGCCAACCCGCCCGCGCGGTGAGATCTCCGGTGCGGTCTCATTAGGCAAGGCACACTTCTGCAATCGTCGCCAGGCTCGAGCTCACAGCCGCTCCAGCGTCAACGGATCAGACTCACCATTGAAATACTTCTCCAAGGCGTCCTGGAAGATCTGGTTCGCGGACGTGGCGTTGGCGAACAAGGTCATCGAAGATCGAAACTTCAGATCGTCGGGATAGCCGAAGATCTCCTCGATGGAGCGGCCCTCAACCTGATTCACCAGCCGGCAACACTCCCTGAGCCGAGCTCCGAGAATTGGGTGGTCCAGGTATGCCTTGGCTTCCTGCAACGAAGAAATGGCGAACTTCCGCGCCAGCGGACTGTAGCCGAGACCTTGAATCTGCGGGAATATGAACCACATCCAATGCGACCGTTTTCTGCCCGCCCGCAGTTCCGAGCACACCTGCGCGAAGACGGCATTCTGGGCGTCTAAGAAACGTTGCAGGTTATGCGGATCTTCTTGATCGGCTCCGGACATGCTGGTGCCCCTGTGATGCGCCCGGCGGCTATTCTCCGTGCCACCGGTGCCACCGATCGACTCCTTTCTACAGAATAACCAAATGTTCTTGCTGGGGGTCATGATGGGCAAGACCATTCGATGAGGTGCGTCCGGATCTTCCAGTCATCGACGGCTCGTGAGTCGTCTGGAAGAAGCCGGCCAGCGCCGGGAAATCCGATGAGCCGGTTTGTCCGGCGATGTAAGCGTTGCCGCTCCGGTGTCCGATTGCATCGCATATACTGGAATTATGAATCGGCATATCCGCAATGTCGCTATCTTACTCCTAGCGGCCTATCCGGTCGTGGTGCGGGCCGCGGATAACAGCTATCTCAACAATCTGCCCACGGGCGCCCGATGGCTCGAACATCTCAACAACGACCTGCTTCCGTTTTGGACCATCCCGCCCGCCCTCGGCGACCCGCTGGGATCGTTTCCATCCGAGCGCTGCGACGATGGGTCCCTCCTGAACTACAACAACCCGTGTTGGCCCATCGCCGGCAACGCCTCTTTGCTGATACCCGCCCAGTACCTGGTGCCGCTTTCGCGGCAAACTTATGGCTACGGAGTGGCGTACCATCTTACCGGAAACTCGGTCTATCTAGACTATATGAAGGCCGGTGTCGCCTACCTCCGCCAAAACTGCATAGATCCCAACGGTGGAATGTTCGAGAGCCAGGACCTTACTACCGGCGTGTGGGGCCCCGACATCCTCTATCGCGATCCTCAACAGCTTGGCTATGGCTTGCTCGGCATGGCATTTTATTATTATCTGACTCGCGACGATGCCGTGCTGCAGGACATCCTTACTATCAAGGACTATATTTGGAATAGCTATTACAACCAGTCGCTGGGCACAAACCAATGGCTGCTGGCCGATGATGACGGCACGATGGCCGATTCCAAACAACTTGTCGCCGATCTGGACGAGATGAACACCTACCTGGTGCTGCTGACACCTCTCCTGCCCGAGCCGTACCAAAGCCAGTGGATGCAAACGATGACGCTGGACGCGCAATCCATCCTCGGCACATTCTATTCGCCCCAAGACAATCTGTTCTTTCTGGCGGCGGACACGCCGCAGGAGATGGACTTGAATTACACGGGCGTCGACGTCGGGCACAGCAGCAAAGCGTTGTGGATGCTGCGCTGGGCCGGCCTGCTTACGGGCGACCAGGGCTTGGCCAGTTTCGCCGGGGCCAACGGCCGCCGGCTGCTGGACCGCGCTTACATGCCCGAGAGCGCTACCAGCGGCTCCTGGGCGCAAGGAGTGCTGCAGGGCGGCGCGCAGGACCCGGACAAGACCTGGTGGATCTCCGCCGAACTGGACCAGTTGTCCGGAACCCTGGCGCTATCGGATGTAGCCGCCGGCTCGTATCTTCCCCAAACCACCGCGTATTGGTTCAACTATTTCGTCGACCATCAGTACGGTGAAGTGTGGAACGGACTCAACTACCCCGACAACTCGCCGCAGCGGAGCTACCCGAAAACCTGGCAGTGGAAGAGCGCCTATCATGATTTTGAGCACACACTGGTCGGTTACATTACCTCCCAGTGGTTGCTGGGCCAGCCTGTGACGCTGTACTACGCCTTCGGCACGACAGTGGACGAAAGCACCATCCACCCGTATTATTTCTCCAGCACGATTGATTCTCTCACGCAGACTCAGGACAGCCAGGGCAACTCCTACCAGGCGGTTACATTCCACCCCGTCAGCGTGGGATCGGCGCCGCCGGTAGTGGCTACTTCCGCCGCCAGTTTCCTGGCCAGTCCGCTGGCCGCGGGGTCCATCGCCACGTTGTGGGGTACGGACTTACCGACTGGCGCCACGGGCGCCAACGTCTCGGTTACCGACGTCAACGGCGCATCCCGCCAGGCGCAGGTCTTCTATGCTTCGCCGTCCCAGATCAACTTCCTGATTCCAGCAGGCACGGCTGCCGGTGCGGCAACCATCACTGTCACGTCTCCGGCCGGCACGTCCGCATCCGCATCCGCAACCGCCCAGATCGTCAGCGTCTCTCCGGGCATCTTCCAGTTGAACAGTACCGCCTTAGCGGCGGCGGAAGTGCAGCGTGTGAATGCAGACCAGTCGCAAAGCATCGGACCGGTCTACCAATTGGGTGCCTCCAATAACGTGACGCCGCTGCCGATCAGTGTCGATCCTGCCAATGGGGCTGTCTATCTTTGGGTGTTTGCCACAGGTTTGCAGAACGCGCAAAGCGTCGCCGTAACCGTGGGCGGGCAGCAGGTGCCGGTGAAATATCATGGCGCGCAAGGAACTTATAACGGCCTGGATCAGGTCAACGTTGGTCCGCTGCCGCCATCGCTGGCCGGCAGCGGCCGGGTCAACATCGTACTGACTGCGGACGGGCAGACTGCCAACCCGGTGGAGATATTCATCCAGTAACGTGGCGGGAACGCCCGCCGCGCCCTACACCTTCTCCCGGATGGGCCGAGAGGTTAATCTGCTTGAAAGCTCGCTGATTCGTGACGGCAGGCGTGAAGGCTCGCGAGAGTGCCCGCTTGACCGAACCGGCAAACCCGCTCCATCTGCCGAGCTACAATAGTTGTATGGGGTGCACGCCTTCCACATCCCGGCCGGGACTGTTCGGTTCCGACTAGCACCTTGCCCGCCCCGCGGCGCGCGCCTTGCTTCTTGAGACGCGCAACCTAGCAAACCTACGAACAATTCGATCAGGAGGCAAGTTATGGGCGCGATCTTGGATCGGGTGCGTCCGGATCTTCCGAGTATCAACGGCCCGCTGCCGGGGGTCCGTGCGCGCGCTGTAATCGAGCGCGATCAGCGGGTGATGTCGCC
>Ga0187872_10003312_pt1 | contig 13166 bp, 5 predicted proteins | sample June2016WEW_16_4_FD_132973 | JGI IMG/M metagenome (GOLD analysis project Ga0187872, IMG submission 132973) | Peatland microbial communities from SPRUCE experiment site at the Marcell Experimental Forest, Minnesota, USA - June2016WEW_16_40 | ecosystem: Environmental > Terrestrial > Soil >...
CGATCCGCATCCTCCTCCAAAGCCATGAGCTGAAGCCTTGGCGGGAAAAAAAGCTGGTGTGTGGCGGAACTGGATGAGGAGTACATCCGGCGCATGGAAGACGTACTGGCCTTGTATGAAAAGGGGGGCGATTTCACAAAACGCGTCGCCCTTCCGCCCACTGCGAGCGCCGCAGCGTTCGATGTTTTCGTCACTAATCCGTACGTGCTTCGAACCGGCTACATCTTCGTGACAGCAGTGGTGGGGCCGTGCGTTCGTGAAGAAAGCACGGGGCGTACCAATCGAAGGATTGATCAGCGGCGTCTCCCGAGCTTGGCAGTGCTGCTCTTTGGCCCGGCCAAAATCGTGAAACGGGCAAATCGTCTCTTGCGGCGCAGGCAGTAAATAGTTAGTTGCCCGGCCGGTCACAATCCAGAAGTGGTCCTCTGTATCGGGTAGCTCTTCAACTCCATGCATCCCCTCGAAAGCACCGTCTCCGTAATGCTCGAGCAACGATGCCGGACGCAGGTCCCGACCCAACTGCTGTTGCACCCTTCCGAGCAGCCACTCCGCGTCTCTGCGAACCTCTTCCAAATACCGCGGCACATCCACGTAGTGGTAGGGTACAAAGTGCACAGCATCAGCATCCACCACACTGCGGGCAATCTTGAACCACGAGCCGCTGTCAGAGCGCAGCACAATGGTAGGCACAACCGTAATTGTTGGCACTAACTGGCCGACTGTTGGCGACGTGGCGTACCGCAAGCGAAGGCCATGCAACAGACTAACCACTCGGGCAGGGTCAACCACGCCGCGAATTTCACCAGGAAGTATCTCCTCAGCGACACGCGAGACTTGCCTCTGGTCGAGGAGGTCAAAAACATGGTCGTATCGCGCGATAATTTCATCCGCGTTGGCAAAAACATGAATGTAGTTGGGGTCCCGCGTCCCTCGATCGGCGAAAGTGTCTTCAGGACGCTGAAAGACGATGAGCCAGTCGCCGTCCGTGATCGCTGCCCGTACCGGAAAGCGCCCTGCACGGTGGGCAACCGAAAGCACATAATCTCGAAGCGACGGAATCCACTCGCTCCAGGAGGCTGGTGCCTCTTCCGGCCTCGCCAGCCATTGCGACACAATTGTCGATTGCGTTTGCATCGAACCGTTTGGAGGCGTCGGGAACTCCGACCGACGCTTGGCCTCGACAACGAGCAGTGGTTCGTCGACCTGATGCTCATAGCCCAAATAATCCAAATAACGTCGCGCGCCTGCCACCGGATCGATCTGAGCCTCCGGGATCATGTTCTCGATTTCATGCGGCGTCGACGGCACGATGACCCAACGCAGCGCCGCCAGCATGCCGTCAATCATATACGCGCGCTCATGGGCTTCCAGCGCCTTCTCCAACTCCGGGTTCTTCCGTGCAGGGGAAGCATATCTCGTTCGAAATTCTGTGACTTTCGGCTCAAACCGCTCCTTGTAGTTCGCACGAAGGTTCCGGAAGGCAACGCGAAAGTCGTTGGCCGTATGCCCTCTCCCGTTGCTCACCGGAAAATCTCCTCGAGCCGGTAGCTCAGGCGGCGCGCTGAGGGCCATCCTGCCTCGACGAATGTTTCGAGAATATCGATCAGTTCCTCGCGACTCCGCTGGTCTTTCTGCAGAAGCAGGCGATGTTCAGCGAGATATGTCTCGGTGACCTTGACCAGAAGGTCCACTGCCATCGACTCGTACTGATAGCCCCAGGATTTAGCGGAGCGTACCACGGCGGCAATAGCGTGGAAGACGCCACCGGGATCAAACGAAATGAAACTCTGCAGCGTCTCCAGTAAATGGTGCGCGACCGACGGAATCGCGACATCCGAGAGCAAACGAATGGCGCGTTGCGATTCGTTCCAGAATGTGCGCCGCTGCTCGGTGTCGAGCTTCTTTTGAGAGTTTGTACCATCGAAGGCGCCTGACGAGAAAAAGATCTGGTTACCAATGTAGTCCACCAGATGCGCGAGTTTCTGAAACTCTTCCTGCCAGCGCGCGTCGCGCTTTTCCACGTCCACCTTGCTCAGCAGGTGATCCATGCTGATCGCGACGGACCCAACGATGGTTTCGATTAGGCCAAAGGCACGCCTCCGGATCGCAGCGTCAGACTCTCTCGGCGATTCCGACGCAAACGTCACAGCCTCCCGAATATCCATGAGGCAGTGGGCTGCATACTTTGGTCGGAAATTAGCGCCAGCCACACAAGGCTGCACCACAGCGAAGGCAGCCGTATCATCCTGCCAGAGGTAGAGTCCGGCTGCTATGCGGTGCCCCCATTCGAAGGCTTCTCCCCCGTCATCTGGCAGATCCTTTCTCTCCAGTAAAGCCCGGACGAGTTCGATCACTTCGGCCTTGTACCGGCCGGCCAACGGGTTAATGACCGTATATAGTACGCCGGATAGCACGCCCGCCCTAGGCTCTTTCCGCACGAGTCTCCCCAAAATTGACCAAAGAGATGCGATGTCTTTGTCGTACATGGGCAGCAGGCGGGTCGCGACTTGAAACCGCACCGCAGGCACTGGGTCCGCGAGAGCGCGCTGCACATTCGTCAGCAGCAGCTTATCGAAGCACGATCGATGCGCAATCAAGTTCCCGATGCCAGCCGCCGCTTCAATGCGCTGGATCGGCGCACCCCAGCCACTTGTGCGATCCCACTGCGCATCGGACTCAGGGTCATATGCCGGCTTCTCGCTCTCCATACCGGAAAACAGGATGGCTCGCAGTTTCTGCCCCAGCGGAGTTGTGCAGTCCAGCGACTTCGCTTTGGCAGCCGCGGAACAGGCGGCGAGGAGCTGCGCCTCTGCCGGACTCAGCACGTCTTCGTGAATCGCATCCCGCTTTTCCAGCAGCATGCCGCGCACGAAGTCAATTTCCGTCTCGATCGCCGCGACATCGGACTCTTTCGGTATTGCATTGTTGAACCTTCCGGCAAACTCCCACAGACGCTCAGCCGCTGCTCGAAGTGTGGCGTTGGGCTCAGCGTCGATGGGCACACCGCGTTCCCGCAATCTGTCAGCTTCCGTATATGCCACCGCGCGGGCACCGTGCCAGACGGCCGGCGGACCATTCTTCGGCCCGCCTCCGTTCGCCGTCATTTGCACCGCTCGATCGATCGATTCAGGGAGGGCAAGCTGGTCCACGGGAATGCAGCCCAGCAGCCTGTCGCGAATCCCCTCCTTTGCCACCAAACGATCGCCACTCTCACCCCGTGGAAGGCGCAGAATCGCCAACTCGACGGCTTTTCGTGCGTTCTCATCGAGACCAGCGAAGCTCGTGCGGAGCGTTTCTCCAATGAGCGAGGAGAGATCGTATGACCACAGCGCTGAGTCGCTTAACAGTAATGGATAGACGACGCTGGCGAGGGCAGGCCCCGTCTTCTCTGCCACCAGCAGCACTTTCCGCAAGAAGTAGGCATACCTCGCCTGCTGCAAGAACCAGCCGGCCGTTGTGGCGGCCAGATCTACTGTCGACGGTGACTTCGCCAACGCCTCGAGCTTGCGGAAGTAGGTATCAGCAATCTGCAGCACTTCATTGGGCACGCTGGAGCTGTCCCAGATCGCGGAGTAGTCGACCAAGACGGTGTGCTGTTCTCCGTCGAGGTCATACGCAATCAGATCAGTACGTGTCCGCGGTGCATGGTCGGTTTCGATGAGATTCTCGACCGCGGCCACGATTATGGGCGCACACAACTCGAAGTGTTCTTCGACAAACTGGGGAAATGACTGCGCCATCTGCCAATGGGCCTGCTGATAATCCTGACGCCGGGTCGACGTCATGGCCAGGATGCGACTCCCTCCCATGGACGTTTGTTCCTCGGAAAGTTCGTCGTAACCAAGAAATGCGGTGAAGATATCGGCAGCCAACTGAGGGTCATCGTCGAACAAGAGCGGCAGCTTCCGCGCAATCCAGTGACCTTGCTGCGCTCCGTGTACTCGAATCTCGTCCGTCGTGATCAGCTTCCGCAGGGCGAGGGCTGAGTCCTCGGGATTGACAGCGAACAGATCCATCACATTCGAGATAATCCGTCCCATAACCCACGCTTCGCGCCGCTGGCTCGACACAAAGCGGTCCAGCAGACGAACAGCCGCGCGGCTCAGGGCCAGTCTGCCGGCGTGCGTGTTTAGCGCCCCTCGACTGCCTTGTTCCAAAATGTAATCAATGAGCGATTGGCACAGGGCCGCAATCAGTACCGAATCGGACGCCTCGGTCAGTCTCGAGCAGAACTTCGACCATAACTCAGGGCTTGCCGTACGCACACCAGCCAACACCGCGCCAACCACGTGAACGACCCACTGCCCGGCTATCTCCGCCAACTTCGTTTCTGTTGACGACAGCGCTTCGATAAGCGGTGCCAGGTCCTCGTCGGTCTTGGCCAACTCTGGGATCACGGCCGGTCCAATTATCTTCGCGATTGCAGGGACGCCTTTATGCGCGCTGAAATCGTTCAAATACGACCAAAACTCATCCCGGCTCTTCAGCCACGCTTCCTTGAAGAAGAGGTCGATGCTGGGCCTCAAAAACAACGAAAGGTCCCGTTCCGCACTCAGGAACTTTAGGAAGCCCTCGAAGTCTGAAGCCAGAACTAGGCGACTGCCCGCGTAGTCAAACAGCAGGTGATGGGAAAACCCAATGATGTTCCGCCCATACAGGTTAGCCACCTGCTCGACGAGGACGTTGTCTGAGCAGAGAGACGAGAACTCCTTTGTCCTAGCTGTATCGGGTATCCGCCCCTTTGCGATCGTCAGCCTTCGCTCCCCAACGAGCGCTTGGACGACCTCGGTGAGGACAACCTCGCGTGCATATCCTTCCGTAGCGGACTTGATGACCCGGCTAAGCCAGTATTTATCGAGGAGACCGACCTGGGTTTCAATGCCAGTGAAATCCGTTTCTTCGCCTTCCTCCGATAACATCTCCGCTACGAGTCGCAGGTTGAAGGGAATATCCAACAACTCGAGAAGTGGAGGCGTCGCGGTCTTGAAGACTGCATCCAGTTCGGGAGCCTTGGCACGGATGTCCTGTAACTCCTCCAGACTGAAGCCAGGGACCTTGATATGCCGCACGGAGAACGTGCCGTCCTGATACTGGTCGGGCCCAGGCTCACCCAAGCCCCGACGGAAGATCTGTTGCAGCTCTTGGCTGTAACGCATGTCGAAGAGGCGGATGGAGGCGACGACCCGCCATCGAGTCCCTGACGTCGTGGCGACCCGGCGAATCAGATCCCCCAACGCTTGCAGGGCGCCGGAACCACGTGCCGCGTCCAGAGCATCGATCAACAGGAGACCCGGCTTCGTTCCGCTCCAGTTCTCGAGCACTTCGGCGAGATCATACCTCAGACCTAGCTCCGCCTTGAGTGACTCTTCCAAACGGTCCGCAGCGAGGAAGACGACATCTTGTTGTTCACGATCAAGCGCCGTCGCAAGCTCATGCAGCACACCGGACTTTCCTGCGCCGGGATCGCCGATCAACGCGAGCGATTGTTTTTCTGCCTCCTGACGAAGATACTGCGTCACCGAGCGTTCAATCCTTACATCCCGCCCGTGCACCATCAGCGTCGCCAAGTGGTCCAGGGATTGCAACGTGAGTTCGGTGTACCTGCGTACGGAAGCGATGTCCGGACGGTAACTCGGAGTCGAGGATAGTGCAAACCCGGTACGCTGCAGTTCCCGCCGCAGTTCTTCGCGCGTGACAACCATCCGCGATTCACTGGCGTTCCCCATGATCTGCGTCAGTGTCGCCCAACACTGGCCGCTGTCGCTCGTGCCAGCGAGTACCGCTTGTCGCAAAAATCCTTGTGCGTCCTGTTCCGCCGTCTCACCTGGATTGACATCGAGCACGTCAATGCGAAAGAGCGAGAGCAATCTAGCGACCTGCTCAGGTTCAGGCTGGCCGCCAAGAAGTTCTTTCCACGCGTCCAGCAACACCGCTTGAAATTCCTCGAATGCTTCCCTCTCCGCTACGTTCTGCGGGATGGCCGGGAGGTCCTCTGGTCGCGCCTCCGGGTAGATACGAGTCAGACAGGCTGCCAGATCTTGTGTGAGTTTCGCGGGCGAGTCAGAGGATGTAACTAGAAGTAGCCGGTCCCTGGCGCAGTCCAGCGGTCTTCGCCACGGGAACCTCCCTTCTGAGGTTCCTTGTTCGGACACCAGGAATTGCTCGACGAGATGCGACACGAGCGGTTTCAGGCGCGCCGAAGAGAGTTGCATCGACCGCTTCACTTCGACCAATGCAATGCCTTCGTCTTCGAAATCCAGCAATATGTCTGCCAGCGGTTCCCCTGTCTCGCAACGGATGCTCTTGAGCAGAGACTGCGGCAATACGGGTAGTGCTACGCGTTCAGCCAGACAGCACGCACTGAAATATGCGGCCACGCGATTCTGGTAGTTAATGCCCCGCTGGGTTGCATATCCACCCGCAGGTCTCAATTTCTCCTGACCATCGCTCATCGTGGCTCCGTTCTCGCTAACGCAGTGCGATTATTGAGGGCACCTGCAGCCACTTCTCCAACAGTAGGTCGGCTTGGAGTGCGCCAGATCTCCCCCTTTGTGCTGCTGTGTCGCACCCGTTCTCCTTCGGACGCTCGCACTGTGAGCAGAAGCAAACCCCTTTGTTGTCTTCGATCTGCTGGACAGAGTACCACCAAATCATTTGCGGCGCAGCACTGCGGACGCCCGGCGCGAGATCCTGGCCGTCGCCGGCCTTCTCCGCAAGGCCACGATCCGGAGATCGCTGCGGATAAGCCAGCTCTGGCAGTGTCGCGGCTCCGGCTGGCCGACATTGGCACTTTGCCGCAAAGTGGGCTTTGATTTGATGTGGCTTTGAGGCGACGGAATAGATTTCAACAAAGTTGACGGCCGAAAGTGCAACTACTGAAAGCTTTTCCGCCGGCTTGCGTATCGAAAAGACTTTCCATCTGCGTATTTCCAAGATTCCCAATCACAAGTTCGGATTGGCATGAATGAGAAGCCTCAGCGGAGCTCCAGCGGAGCCACTGGCGCGTGACGTCTCCCGCTTCGGGAAATAGCCCGAACAACAGGCGCGAGCTGCTGTATGCCGACTGTTTTCGTTGTATTCACTTCAGCTCAAAGCGTGTGCCGCCGCTCTTTCGGATCACCGACCTGGCGGCTACGCTTGATTTCATCGGGTCGCTCGACGTCTGGGTTGCGATCTAAAAGTACGTACAAGGTTGTGCTGCGAGGTTTTGCGGGGTTTAATTTGGACAGACTATTTTTATTTTCTACTTCCTTTTTGGTTTTTTATTTCTATTTCTTTAGTAGAAATAAAACCCCGCAACTACCCGCAAAGCTTTTCACAGCCAGCTAAGTTGTTTATTTCCAGCGAAGCATAACGAAATAAACCCCGCCGGCTGCGGGGTTTTGCGGGGTTTCGGGTTACGTTTTCATCGTCGCTCTGGCTCATAGATCATCCAGCGGCTCGTCGCGATCGTTGTGAATATAGCCACCCCGACACGCCGCCCGCATATCCTCAATGGCGTCGCCATCGGGAACGAAGGAATACACATTGGCTTTACTGTGTTTATCCCTTTGCACTTGCAGGCCCAGGCGCTTGCGCAAAATATTCATATTGCCACGCACATACCAACCCAGAGCCTTAGTGTTTCCCTCTTCCCAGGGAATAGCCGTTCCGCAGGTGGAGGCTTGTTGCCGCCATTCCTGGTCAAGCTGGGAAGGCGTGTGCCAGCGGCCGATCGCGCTCTCATTGTTAGCCAGCCAGGTTGTGATCGTCTCAAGAACCGCATCATCCTCTGTCGCATAATCTTCTTGGTCCGAAGCCATGCACTCGAACATGTAGTCAGCGTCTTTGCGCCAGCCTTCGTGTCCGGCGACCCGAAGCACAAACGCGACAAAGTCTGCCATCCGATGCTTGACCTCGATCCTTTCTCCTTTGGTTGCCTCCAAGGCACGAAGGATGTGTTGAAGCCGCGCCACGACTTCGGTCATCATCTCATCGCGGTGCGCCATGAATTTTTCTTTGATTTCACTGGCCGCAATGTAAGTGTCACGCTTGCACGTGTGGAAAGGGACGATGCGGTTGGCCATCTCGTCGCCCTTGAACGGCGAGGTGATTGCCGAGAGCCACAAGTTAGCCTGAATGCGGTACTCCACTTGCTTGTTGGTGCTGTAAAGCTCCCGTTTTGTCACGGCGCCACCCGTCGCGGTGATCGCTAACAGCGACTGAAACGCATTGCTTTTCAGTTTGCCGACGTTGTCAATCACTGCGAATGGCGTGTTCGTGATGAGGTTTTCAAAGTCTTCCTTTTTCTCGGGCATGTCCACGGCGGCGAACTTGCTACCGCGCAACAGCCAGCCAGCTCGTTCGCCGAGCATGGTCTTGCCACTGCCCGACTCGCCCATAAACATCACGAGGGGTTTTGTGTGGAACAGCCCTGGCATGAACAACGTCATCAGCAACGCTAGATACAACCGCTCGTATTGCACCGTCGTCAGGTTGTTCTCCTGATACTGCACTGTGCTAGTGATGAAGCGGTGAATAGCGCTTCCACTTGAGAGGAGCAACCCATAGCGGTATCGCATTGGCAGGTTCTCCCCTGTTATGTTTGCCAGATTGACCTTGTAGGGCTCAGCGCCTTCCGGCAACTTAAACAGAACTCCATCTGTACCGTTCGGCACCCGTTGGATGGACTGCGGGGTGATCCGCAAGACGTTTCCGTCGTACTCGGACAGCCATACCGTATTCTGCTGCTTGTCGTAGTAGCTAAGCAGGTGCAGGTCGGTCTTGGTGCCATATCGTGTGGCCTGTGGACCAAGAAATCTGCCAACAAAATGCTTCAGCTGGTCCGCCGGGTACAGGCCGTAATCAATCATCAGGTTGGAGAACTTATCTCCATCGCCGCTGATTTCGATGGGTTCTTTGTCACCGTCCAAGAAGATCAGCCCGAGTCCGCCGGAATGGAAAAACCTGCCGCGCTCGTTCAGGTCTTTCCAAACGAATTCAGCTATGGTCTGCTCAACCTGGTATTTCATCGGGCCGTTCTTGCGCTTCACGGAGCGCCGCATCTCGTCAATGCGCTCGCGTACTACCGCAAGCGGAACGTTTAGCTTGCGAGCCGACCGCCACAACTCGGAAAACTGCTTCAGGTTGCCGCCATTCATGAAAAAGTCGTCGGCGTCTTTGGTCGGCGTCGTAAACGCGAGCACAGTCAGGCTGTCGCCATGCTTGTTCGTGAACAGCGATGCCTTCTCGACGCCCGTGATCCCCTTATCTGGCCCGTCATTGTCGTAACAAAAGACTGGTTTCAGGGTGTAACCGCTAAGGGTTTCGAGGTCCCACGAGCTCACGCCACCCAGAGCACAACTCGGAACAATCCGGTTTGCAAGAGAAACTTCTTCAGCCCCAGGATTCGCTTGGAACGCCTCGACGATCTGACTAAGAAACTGCAGGTGGTTGATTTCGCCCTCGAAGCAAAGCAGTTCGCCCTTGCAATCGGCGAATGGGGCGGCGAGTTCAGTCGGCGCGTCCATCGGGGAAAAGATCCCCATGCGTTTTAATGGCTGGATCTTGAAGAATTTCTTATCCCAGGGGCAGCGAACGTTGGCGGCGATGTATCGCCGTTTTTGTCCTGGTAGAGAAAGGCCCACCAGCCGGCAAGCGAGTGCACCAACTCCTGCAAGGTGCAGCCCTGCTCGGCGCCATCCTTGCCGGTGCGTTTGCTCCCTTGCAGGAACTCCTTAAACTTCTTGCGCTGCTCGGCCCCCTCGGGTCTCTCTTCGTTGGCGTCCACCTCCTCGGCCCAGCCCTCTTCATCATCAACCAGAGCGGCCTTAGCTGCTTGGATCGCCCGCTTCAGGTCGTAGCCAGGCGGGATGCAACCAATAGAGAGCTTCTTTAAGACGGCGGGATGAATGTGGCGCTGCTGAATGAGGATTTTCCTGGCAGCTTCGCCGCCGTCACCCCGAAAATGCGCGAGCCAGTCCTCGGCGAGCACTTCAAAGAACTTGATAACCCAGTTGCTTTTGTTCTGATGCTCGCCGCGAATCTTGAAGTCGCATCCCGCCGTGAAGCACGTCGCCCAATGTTTGTCGAGCTTAAGATTTACGTTGGCCTTACCACACTTCGGACAGGTGAGACCATTGACTTGGCCTTCACGGAACTCAACCCCCGCAGCTGCGACTGTCTCGTAGAAACTCACAGTCGGCCTGCCTTGCCGCAAATCAAAGCGATGGAATTCTTTTCGCGATGGGCGTCGCTGCGGAGGCGAGCGCTTTGCGCACAACCCGCGAAGGACTCAATTGATCGTCGAGCTTTGGGACTTCTGTAGAGGATGTCAGCTTTGTGGCTAACGTTTCCGGGGTCTGCGGTGGCGGTGGTTTTGTCTGTTTCGGTGTGTATCATCAACTTCGCTCAATTCCTTCGCTCTAGCAACTAAATACAGGGCGGGAGGAGGAGCGAAGGACTCCGCCCGCCCAGAAACCTGCTTGCTTAGGGCAGGGACACTAAACCCTTATTACTGGCTCCGGTTCTGAATCGCGCGACATTTCATCCTTTTGGTTTGCCGTCCTTCTGGATTCCAACCAGTCAGCCAGCTGTTTGGGATCAAATCGGATGCAATCCCCGAAGCGAACACAGGGCAATGCGTAACGCTTGACCCATTGATAGACGGTGTCTTTGGCGACGTTCAAAATGCTCGCGACTTCACTCGCGTCAAGCAGCGTCGTTCGCTGGCGCAGTTCCGTCGCGGTGCCAAGATGAACTGTTTCCATTTGGTCTCCCTCTTATCGCGGTTTTGGCCGGTCGTCGGCCCCCACAAGAGGCTTCGGAAGTGTTTTGTTTCTTTAGAAGGCGTTTCAGGAATCAGCAGCGGTTTTGGCGGAAAACCTGGGACTTTTCGCAACGGAAGAACGAATGAGGACGAGTCTTAAGTGCTGTAGGAGCCGAAGCGGTACAGCGCACAGCACTTGGGGCGTCTTTGCTGCAGATCAGAGGACAACCCAGAACGGTCAAGTATTAAAGCCGTGAGGAGGCGGTTCAACCGCTTATAACATGACGAACCCACTGTACAAGGACATAGTTCATCCGGCTGCGCTGCGCGCTGACGACGCAGTCGTGCGCTCAACTCTTTGAGAATAGCCGGCGCGAGTCTGGGCAGTGCCCTTCGGTGACTTCAGCTGGCGGGAATTCTCTGGTCGCCGCGGCAGGCGCGTACGGTGGCCTGCTCCGGCGACCCGAGCCGTAACCTCGGCACGCTGACGTTGGACGTCAGTGGATCCGCTATGGCCCAACGGCACGGAGGCACGTCGCGACCTTAACACTCGAGCGATCCTTCAACGATTGACTGTTCTCGCGGAAACGATTCTTCCGAGTTGCCGACCACTCGGAAGTTATCTTTACCTATTTGGCGACTACCCACCCAGCATACAGCGACGCCACCGACTCTTCTGCCTCTCGTCCGGTTTGGCGTGAGCCCCATCGTGATTGACGCCGGCATTCTTGATCCAAGGCACGATCTCCCTCTTCGCTTCGAAGATCAAGCGGCGGATCATCTTATTAAGATCGGGCAGTCTAGGCCAGCCCGGTGAAAGCCATGTGGTACTTGGCTGCGGCGGTGCCGAATCCACACCAGCCCCAACGCCTGGTTCGATGCCTTACTGCTTCACCAACTCAACGCGGCGGTTTTTGGCGCGGCCGTCCTCGCTGTCATTCGACGCCACGGGAACGTAGGGGCCACTGCCGTAAGCCCGCAGCCTGCCGGCCGGAACCGCGTACTTCATCGTGAGCGCCGTGAGCACAGCCTCTGCTCGCCGGCGCGAAAGGTCCATGTTCAGGTCGAGCGCGCCTTGATTGTCGGTGTGCCCGACGACATAGAGTTTCAGCTTGGGGTCGCCTTGAAGCAGCTTGGCGATCTCATTCAGCGTCGCGTCGGACGCAGGCTTGATGTCAGCCTTGCCGGTATCGAAGTAGATCCCATAAACGGAAGCGTGGCCGGTACGGTTGATGTCGTTGGCCAGCGAGGCGGCATTCACCGTGATGAGCTCCGACTCCATGGACTTCACTTCGATGACATAGAGCTCGGTATTGGGTCGGAAATCCCCGCCCTGGTCGTCAACCAGCAGGCTCACATAAATGTCGCCCTCCGGCCGCCCAAGCTTAGCCGAAACGTAGTGAATCCCGTGGTCGGGTCCCCAGTAATCATCGTATTCACCGTTACCGTACACCTTTGCAGTCGTGTTCCCCGACCCCGCGCAGTCCTTCGGGCCGCAGGTAAAGAGCGTTTCGAATCCGGCCTTCTTGAGCGCACCTTGATAGTTGCGGAAGACCTCTAGCACCGAGCGTCCAGGGGGAGGTGTATAAACGATGCGAGTGATCTTCCCTTCCAGATGCTGGCTCTTGGCAAATTTCTGGTCATTGGTTTTGCTGAGCGGAAGCGTGAACTCATCGAACTCTTTCGTGAGATAGTCCTTGATATAAGAACCGGGATACCGCGAAATCAGGGGGTGGTCTTTGCTTCCCTCCATGTCCTGGTCTTGTCCCGCCGCGAAGGGCGCCGATAGGCCGATCAATAAACCGGCTACGAATACTGTGCGCATGAAAGCTGTCATGGGCTCCTCCTAGACCGGTACTTTCATTAAGCTAACAACAGCCCAGAAGTATACTCCCTTCACGGGGTTCCCAGGCGTTGCGTCCTGGTGAGCCAAGCGGATAGCCCAAAGCCGACATACAGCAAGCATTCTGATCTCCCTTCTCGCGACCTGCGATTTCCACTAGGCTTCCAGCCGCCGTAGCTGATTGCTGGCGGATGACGAGCTAAACGGAAGTTATGAACACTGCATCACGCATCTCACGCGCCTGACCTAAATCCGACAGCAAAGCGTGCTTTCGTTTCTCCGTCTACTTCCTCCGGCCAGAAAGGCGAAGTAGTAAGAGGAAGAGGTTGATGAAGTCCAGATATAGGGCAAGGGCGCCCAACACCGCTGCCTTCCGATCTTCTTCGGTGCCTTCCATTCCCGCAGCGTGCATCCGCTTGATCTTCTGGGCGTCATAGGCGGTCAGGCCAACGAAGATCAGGATGCCAGCATAGGTCACCACCCAGTAGAGTCCGGAGCTGTGCCAGAAGATGTTGACGACAGAGGCGAGGATGAGCCCGAAGAGCGCCATGAACAGCAAGTTGCCCATGGACGTCA
>Ga0187872_10003314_pt1 | contig 13150 bp, 9 predicted proteins | sample June2016WEW_16_4_FD_132973 | JGI IMG/M metagenome (GOLD analysis project Ga0187872, IMG submission 132973) | Peatland microbial communities from SPRUCE experiment site at the Marcell Experimental Forest, Minnesota, USA - June2016WEW_16_40 | ecosystem: Environmental > Terrestrial > Soil >...
CCGCAAACGAACCAAGGACGTCTTCGGCGCGTTCAAGCGCGCCCTTGATGCCTTGGCGCAAGACGAGAAGCGCGATCCGTACAAGCTGTTGTTTGATTCATCCTGATTTTCACCCCAAACCCGTCATCACTGAGGGATTACAAACAGATTTGGTTTTCGCTCGACACGCCGCTGTATTATCCGCTGGTCTTTACCAGCTTCCGCCTCGAACGAGCGCTCTGGGGGCTGCATCCAACCGGCTATCATTGGGTCAATCTGCTGCTGCACGCCGCCAGCGCGGTATGGATCTGGCGGGGGCTGCGGCGCTTGAAAGTGCCGGGCGCCTGGCTGGCAGGGGCGGTGTTCGCGCTCCATCCGGTCAACGTGGAATCCGTGGCCTGGATCTCGGAGCGCAAGAACACACTGGCGATGTTTTTCTATCTGCTGAGCCTCCTCTGGTACTTGCGGTTTGATCCCGGCCCTCGACCTTCGACCCTCGACCCTCGGCTTTCCAAGAGCCCGCAGCCCGCCACGCTCAACCGGCAACCCGTTTGCTACTGGTTCTCCTTGGTCGCGTTCGTGCTGGCGCTATTGAGCAAGACGGCGGTGTCGCCGTTGCCACTGGTGTTACTGGGCCTGGCCTGGTGGCGGCGGGGAAGGGTGACGGGCAGGGATGTGTGGCGCAGCGCGCCGTTTTTCACCGCTTCGCTGGTCTTGGGCCTGGTGACCGTTTGGTTCGAACGGCACCGGAATGCGTTTGAAATCGTGCGGGACGACAGCTTTTGGTCGCGGCTGGCAGGGGCCGGTTGGGCGGTTTGGTTTTATCTGTATAAGGCGGTGCTGCCGTTGAACCTGACGACCATTTATCCGCGGTGGCGGATTGATGCGGCGAAGGTGTGGTCATACGTGCCGGGACTGCTGGTGGTGGGAGCATTTCTGTTGTGCTGGCGCTATCGCCGGAGTTGGGGCAAGCCTTGGCTTGTTTGCATGGGCTATTATGTGGTGATGCTTTTGCCGGTCCTCGGCTTCGTGAACATTGGGTTCATGCGCTACTCGCTGGTGGCCGATCACTGGCAGTATTTCGCGATGATAGCACCGATCACGCTGGCCTCGGCCGGGGTGGCGATGGCGATGGGGAGAATCCAGAGTCCGAAGTGCGAAGTCCAAAGCCCAAAATCCCCCTCACCCCGACTCTCTCCCCATGGGATGGGGGGAAGGAGAAGCCTGTTTGGCGCGACGGTCTGCGGGACGATGCTGGTGGGATTGGGTGTCTTGACGTGGCGGCAAAGCGCTCTCTACGCTAATGCCGAACCACTCTGGCAGGCGACGCTCGCCGCAAACCCGGGCTGTTGGTTGGTCCATTACAACCTCGGCGTCGCCCTTGTTCAAAAGGGAAGTGTGGAACAAGCGATCGTCCATTTCCAGGAGGCGCTGCGAATCAAACCCGACTCGGCGGAAGCCCATATAGACCTCGGCTCCGCTCTTCTGCAAAAGGGAAGAGTGGACGAGGCGATCCTCCATTTGCAAGAGGCGCTGCAAATCAAACCCGACTCCGCGGAAGCCCATAACAACCTCGGCATCGCCCTGGTCCAAAAGGGAGGAGTGGACAAAGGAATCGCCGAGTACCAAAAGGCGCTGGAAATCAAGTCCCACTACGCGGAAGCGCACAACAACCTCGGCATCGCCCTGGTCCAAAAAGGAGGAGTGGACGAAGGAATCGCCGAGTACCAAAAGGCGCTGCAAATCGAATCCGACTACGCGGAAGCGCACAACAACCTCGGAGCCGCCCTGGTCCGAAAGGGCAGAATGGCCGAAGCGATCACTCAATACCAAAAGGCGCTGGCAATCGAACCAGCCGATCCAAAAACCCAAAACAACCTGGCCTTGCTTCTGGCTACTGGTGGGGAGGCATCGCTCCGCAACGGTGACAAAGCGGTGCAACTGGCCCGGCAGGCTAATGAGCTGGCCGATGGAAAGAACCCCCTCTTTCTTCGCACCCTGGCTGCCGCCTTCGCCGAAGCCGGGCGATTTGGCGATGCGGTGCAGAGCGCGCAAAGGGCCATTGGGCTGGCACAGGCGGCGGGGCAACAAGATTTGGCAGCGCGGCTCAACGACGAGTTGAAACGTTACGAGGCGGGACTGCCGTTGCATCAGTGACCCCAAAGACGGCAGTCAACGCAAAGAGAGCTAGCGGCAAGGACGCCAGGGGCAGGGGAATGGGGAGGGAAACGGATGATTGATTGACGCTCAACGTGTTGGCATGGTGTTGGGGCCTCTGTTCAGGGCTGCCTCTCGATTCAGCACCGCCAACAGGGCATAATAATTATCCACAAGGCAGCCTTCGTAGCCCCAGCAGATCCCATCCCAGGCTTTCCAGCCCTTGCTTGGGTGAAATGAAAATGAGGAGAGGAGCTTGGTGCTTTTCTCTATTCGCCGCTTTCGCTTTCACCCGGCCAGATTTCACAAACCTGCCTCCCTCTGTCCCTGCTCACCACCGTCGCACCAGCCAATCATCCAAACGTCTCCTGAGGTATTGTGGTGATCGAGGAAGGCAACAGCTTTCACCAGCACGACCAAGCTGGCCAACGCACCGTCGTTCCAGCTACAAAAAGGCCATGCTAAAGTTCCCGCCCTCCCTGACTGAACAGTGATTTGGGGAGTTCTATGCGCAGACCCGGGACCCAATCCAACCACGCGCCAGTGAGGGCATCTGTCCCGGTCATGGCTGGGCCGCGTTTTCCGGTTTGGCTGATGGCCGTATTGCTGACGCTGGTCACGATGGCTCTGTACTGGCCGGCGACAGGCCATGACTTCGTCAACTTCGACGACGATCTCTACGTCACCTCGAATCTTCACGTCCAAAGCGGATTGACCTTGGAAGGCCTGAAGTGGGCTTTCTTCAAGCCGGAGGTCCATTTTGGCTATTGGCATCCTTTAACGCTGTTGTCCCACATGGTGGACTGCCAACTCTTCGGTTTGAACCCCTGGGGACATCATCTGACCAGCTTGCTGCTTCATGCCCTCAACGCGATGCTGGTGTTCGTGTTGCTGCGGCAGATGACCGGCGGGGCGGGGCGGAGTCTGTTGGTGGCGGCGTTGTTCGCCGTTCACCCGCTGCGCGTCGAATCGGTCGCCTGGGTGGCGGAACGCAAGGATGTACTCAGCGCCTTCTTCGGCCTGATCGCGCTTGTGTTTTACGCCCGCTATGTGGAAGTCCAGAGTCTAAAGGCTAAAGTCCAAAATCAGGAACCGGAATCCCGCAACCCGCAACCCGCAATCCGCAACGGGCCTCGCGCATCCCGCATCCCATCCTCCATCTTTTACCTTCTCTCCCTCGCCTGCTTCGCCCTCGGTTTGATGAGCAAGCCGATGCTGGTGACTTGGCCGTTCGTGATGTTGCTGCTGGATTACTGGCCGCTGCGTCGCTTTGAATTCTCCACTCTCCACTCTCCACTCTCAACGGTTTGGCGATTGGTGAGGGAGAAAATCCCGTTCGTCGTCCTCGCGGCGGGGGCGGGCGTCGTGACTTTCGTGATGTCGAAGCACGGAGGCGCTTTGGCGTTGAATGAAAGCCTGCCACTGGGCGTGCGCAGCGGGAACGCCCTGATTTCGTGCTGCCGGTATCTATGGAAGCTGTTCTGGCCGACGGATCTGGCCGTTGTATATCCGCACCCCGAGCACTGGCCGCTGGCGAAGGTGCTGCTAGCCGGAGGGTTGATCTTGGGCCTTTCGGGGCTGCTGTTTGTGCGGCAGCGGCGCTCTCCCTTTTTGCTGATGGGGTGGCTGTGGTATTGCGGGACCCTGGCACCCGTGCTCGGGTTGGTGCAAGTGGGCAGCCACGCGATGGCAGATCGGTATAGTTACCTTCCATCGCTGGGGGTGCTGATTCTGTCAGTTTGGGGCGCGTACGAACTGGCCCGAGGCTGGCATTACCCTGTAATTGCCTTGTCAGTGGCGGGTTCAACAGCGACCATCCTGTGCATGGCGTTGACGCGGCAACAACTCGGGCATTGGAAGGACAGTGAGAGCCTGTTCCGGCATGCGCTCGAAGTCACGGAAAACAATTGGCTTGCGCACAAAACACTCGGCGACGCCCTCGACGAGAAAGGCCAAATCGACGAGGCAATCCGCCAATACCAGAAAGCGATCCGCCTGAAGCCAGATTACGCCGAGGTCCACAACAACCTCGGCGACACCCTCCTAAAGAAAGGCCAAACCGACAAGGCGATCCGCCAATACCAGGAAGCTCTCCGCCTGAAGCCGGATTTCGCCGGGGCCCACTACAACCTCGGCATCGCCCTCGGCGAGAAAGGCCAAATTGACGAGGCGATCCGGCAATTCCAGGAAGCCATCCGCCTGAAGCCGGATTTCGCCGGGGCCCATTACAACCTCGGCATCGCCCTCGGCGAGAAAGGCCAAACCGACGAGGCGATCCGCCAATACCAGGAATCCCTCCGCCTGAAACCGGATTACGCCGAAGCCTACAACAACCTGGGCTACTGCCTCCTAAGGAAAGGCCGAATTGACGAGGCGATCCGCCAATACCAGGAAGCCCTCCGCCTGAAACCGGATTACGCCAAGACCCACAACAACCTCGGCATGGCCCTCGCCAAGCAAGGCCGCACCGACGAGGCGATCCGCCAATTCCAGGAAGCCCTCCGCCTGAAACCGGACTACGCCGAGGCCCACAACAACCTCGCTCGCACACTGGGAATGAAGAACGCTCCGGCAGGCCGCTGATTCGCGAGCGACGCAGTTGGAATCGGGGGCCGCGCCCGCAAGAACCTGGCGGTCGTGCTCGCCACCAAGGCCGATTCTCCGCAACAACCATGCGCTTCCACCAACCCGTGCGTTGACCCCGTTGTCTGAAAGACCGGGCACAACTGGAAATTGACATGATCACCCCGAGGCGTTTTTATTCCAGGATCACAGGTCACTACAAAATCAAAGATGAGTTCACGGATTTGCCGTTTTCCAAACAGCGGAAATACCAGCTATGAATGCAGCGGGATGGGCATTGCGTGACCTGTGGTGAACCGATTTGGGAGGGGTGCGTCGTCTGAAGCACCCGGTCAAGGAGCGGGAGAGAACAAGAAGAAGAATTGGGTTAAAAAGGCGCTTGAAGGGAGCGCGAGGTTACAGGCTGGAGCAGGAAATGAAATCAATTGGGGACAGCATTTGAAGAAGTGACCAGGTCAATTCAAATGCTCAGTTGTCTCCGGGCTCTTTTTTAACTGTCGGCGTGAGGATGTTCGATGGCAATCAGTCGCCGCAACACAATGGGCTGATTGGAACTGGACCAGGCTGAACCAGAACTTCGAGCTGAACCACGGAGCCCAAACCACATCCACTTTTCCATCAAAAGCAGCGCGGGGCGCGACAGTCAGGCGAATGCGCTTGCCTTGCCGCCGCTTTGGCCGGCAAGCAAACGGCTGGCTGGCTCAAAACGCCGTGCGCAAATCCTCTCGACAGGGCTGGCGGTTCTCCTCCATCCTCCGGGCCAGAGCTATGCCAGGCACCGAAGTTCCCGTTCAATACTTGCTCACCCTCCCGCCGCGCATGGCGGCGGAGTTCGAAGCCCTGGAAGGCCGGCACCGGCCTGAATGGTTCGCCGCCTCCGATCCGCCCGGCCAACCGCTCGGCTCGGGCGGCGGCACCGCCCATCTGCTGGCGGAAGCCTGGCGCGCGACCGCCCCCGGCGATTCTTTTGCCGGCTGGCTCCGCCACAGCCGCAAGCTCATCCAGCACGCGGGGGGCCTGAGCCGGCGGCTGCCCGCCTACGCGCCTGTGGGCAAATTGCTCATGCCTATCCCCGTATTCCGCTGGTCGCGCGGCCAGCGTCTCGATCAATCGCTGCTCGATTTGCAGTTGCCCGATTACCAGCGCGTGCTGGCCCATGCGGGGCCAGGCACCGTTGCCCTGGTCACCAGCGGCGACGTGCTGCTGCGTTTCGCCCGCGAACTGCCGCCCTTCCCGGAGGTGGACGTGCTCGGCCTCGGCATGTGGGTGGCTCCGGAACAGGCGAAACACTTCGGCGTGTTCTTTTCCCCGCGCGGCCACCCGACCGAACTCGCCTTCTTTTTGCAGAAACCCGCCGCGCCGAAAATCCGCGAGCTGGCCGAGCACTACCTGTGCCTGGTGGACACCGGCATGTGGCTCCTGAGCGAACGGGCCGTGCGCGTGCTGATGGAGCATTGCGGTTGGGAGACGAGCCGGTTTGGCGGCGGCAGCGCGCGCCGCTACGAACTCTACGCCGAGTTTGGCCTCGGGCTGGGCAAATCGCCAACGGTCCGGGACGCCGGGGTCAATGCGTTGACCTGCGCGGTCGTGCCGCTGCCGGAGGCGCAGTTCTATCACTTCGGCGCCAATGCGCAAATGCTTGAGTCGCTCTCCGCCTTGCAGAACCTCGTGCTGGACGAATCAAAGGTGGGCCGCACCGGCGCGGGCCAGCAGCCGGATCAGGTGACGCAGAACTCGCGTTTCGACGTCACCCTGCGCCGGGAGAGCAACCACACGCTCTGGGTCGAGAACAGCGTGGTGCCATCCGGTTGGCGGCTTGACTGCCAGCACGTGCTCACCGGGGTGCCCGAGAACAATTGGACCCTCCGCCTCCACCCCGGCGTTTGCCTCGACTTCGTCCCCATTGGCCAGGACCAGTTTTGTGTGCGGGCTTACGGGTTCAGCGACCCCTTCTCTGGTCCGCTGGGCGACGCCTCCACCTGCTGGCTGAGCCGGGCGGCGCGCGACTGGTTCAGCGCGCGCAGCCTCAAACCGGAGGACTGCGCCATTGATCCACGGGCCGACATCCATTCCTGCCCTCTGTTTCCCGTCATGGACGGCAATGCCCTCGAGCCCGCCTTCGTGGAATGGCTCTTCGCACCGGCGCCGGGACCTGAGGCCGGGTTCGCGCGCCGCTGGCGCGAGTTGCCCCGGCTCTCCGCCCGGCAAATCCCTGAGCAGGTCAACCTGCGCCGCCTCTATGAGCAGCGGGCGCGCTTGCGCAATGCCTGCCTGGCGCCGATGCTCAAGAACTTTCGCTGGAGCGTTTTCTTCCGGCTCGACCTCGAAGCCACCGCGCGCGCCTTTGCCGCAGGCGGCAACGCTCTGCCCGACCTGTCCTTCGGCGACCACGACGACCCGATGCAGGTGGTCCACGATCAGATGTTCCGCTCCGCCGTTTTGAGGCATCGCGGCGAATCGGGCTGGGAGCGGTTCGAGGCCGGCGCCTTCGCCCGGCTGCGGGAGATGATTGCCCACGAAGCGCGGCTCTTGCCCGTCTGTCCCCGTCGCAACGTCATGGACGACCAGATCGTCTGGGCGCGCAGTCCGATCCGGTTCGACCTGGCCGGCGGCTGGACCGATACTCCCCCTTACTGCATCGAGCATGGCGGCAAGGTCCTCAACGTCGCCGCCGACCTCAACGGCCAGCCGCCCATCCAGGTTTTTGCCCGGCTTTCCGAGCGACCGGAACTGGTCATGCGCTCAATAGACCTCGGCGTCGAGGAGCGCGTGCGCAATTATGCCGAGTTGGACACCTTTGCCCGGCCGGATAGCCCTTTCGCGCTGGCCAAGGCGGCGTTTGCGCTCGCCGGCTTTCTCCCGCGTTTCCACTCGCCAGGCGGTTTTGCTTCGCTGGAGCAACAACTCCGCGAGTTCGGCGCCGGCATCGAAATTTCCCTGCTCGCCGCTGTCCCGAAAGGCTCGGGCCTCGGCACCAGCAGCATTCTCGCGGCGACCGTCCTGGCGGCGCTGGGGGATCTGTGCGGCCTGGCTTGGGACCGGAACACCCTCTTCACACGCACCCTGGCGTTGGAGCAGATGCTCACCACGGGCGGCGGCTGGCAGGACCAGGCCGGCGCGATCTTCCGCGGCATCAAGCTGATCGAGACCGCTCCCGGCCTCGCGCAGAAACCGGCCATCCGCTGGCTGCCGCATCATCTCTTCGACCACGATTACGCCAACCGTTCGATTCTGCTCTACTACACCGGCCTCACGCGCCTCGCGAAGAACATCCTGGCCGAAATCGTGCGCGGTCTCTTCCTCAACTCCCCGTCGCATCTGGGAATCATTGCCGACATCGGGTCGAATGCCGATTTTGCCGGCGCGGCGATTCAGAAGTGCGATTACGAAATGCTGCTGGCCGCCATCCGGAATAGTTGGGCACTGAACCAGCGGCTGGATGCCGGCACCAACCCGCCGGAGGTGCAGCAAATCCTCGATGGCGTTCGCGACTATGTTGGCGCAGTCAAGTTGCTCGGCGCCGGCGGCGGCGGTTACCTGCTGCTCTTCGGCAAAGACGAAACGGCGGCGGCCAAGATCAAGCGCCTGCTGACCAGCAATCCTCCCAACACCCGCGCGCGCTTCGTGGATTTCAGCCTCTCAGAAACAGGTTTGCAACTGACGCGAAGCTAAGAGTTTTTGAGCGTGGGGAGCTTTGAATATAGCCACAGATTTTTAAGCTGTCGTGTGCATCTACGTCGTGCCTGATCCGGCTGGTTCGGGCTTGCTCGAAACGTATTAAACGCAAAGAATCTTCCGCACTTTCATGCTCACAGACAACATCTTGGATTTGATCGGCCGCACACCGCTGGTCCACCTCAAGGGTGAATCCATCTTCGCCAAGGCGGAGTTTCTCAATCCGGGCGGCAGCATTAAGGACCGCGTCGCTCTGGCCATGATCGAGGGCGCGGAGCGCGATCACCGGCTGCGGTCCGATTCGATCATCGTCGAACCCAGCTCCGGCAACACGGGCATCGGCCTTGCGCTAGTTTGCGTGTTTTCATCATACGCCGACACTTCTCATCGGGCTTTACGCCCCGGGACCACGCGGGTCATTCCGTCTCACTCATCAACATCGTATTATCTTTGACAGCCCCATTAAAGTCCTTCTTGCGATTCCAGGACAGGTTTTCTCACTCCGGGGGAGATGAGTTCTGCTCCCGCCGGGTTCGGCACCGATTGACGAAGAAACGCAGACAGAGCGTTGACAGACGCTCTCCTTCCCGTAACTTCCGCCGGGTGGGCGTCAGCCCGGCAGTGGTGCGGGCAATCTCAACCGCCCTATTCCTTCCAGAATGGCCCAGAACCGTTCCTGCGCTTGGCAGGTAATCTTCCCAATAGGGGCGGTGGCGCGCGCTCCCGCAGCGCACGAGCCTCGCCCCGATCTTGATCCATTTCTCCCGCAACGTCGTCAACGCCCAGCGACACACCGCATGGGGCAAAAGTACTTCAGTTCCTGCGGTAAAGGGCCCGGACAATTCGTTCTGTGATGAGCCCGACAAACTCATGCTGGCCAGAGAAGTACCACCCCAGGTGCCGACCACATTCGGCGCACTGGCAATACGACCACGTATGGCCTGGAAACCAGGTATGCTCGAGGGTGGGGACGCCGGTTTGGCCGCACCCGTGGGTCTCGGAAAAGGTGATGATGTTAAAATGGATCCCTGCCGGCTCGGATTCCCGGAAAAAACGTGTCTCCGGCCGGAGCAAACCAAGGCCTCGTGCGGCAGGGGTTGCCTCGTCCATTCGGTTGACTATATTGTATTACAGGCGTTGACTGTGAGTGCAGTTTACACCACTATAATCTAATAATACGCATAAGCTGCTGGAGAAGACTGGAACTATGGCGATACATCTGAAACCTCTCGGAGATCACGTCCTGGTGGAACCGGTCGAAGAGAAAGAAATCAAACCGGGCGGCATCATCATACCGGACGCCGCCAAAGAGAAGCCCACCGAAGGAATCGTCCGTGCCGTCGGCCCCGGCAAAAGGGATGAAGACGGAAAGCGGATTCCGATGGAAGTCAAAGAAGGCGACCGTGTCCTGATTACCAAGTACGGAGGCACTGAAATCAAGCTGGAGGACAAGGAGTACAAAATCCTGAATTCCGGGGATCTCCTTGCCGCGCTGGAGTAATAGTCACCGGCCAAAAAGCATCAACTAGCGAAAGGAGATTACTATGCCGCTTTACGAGTACGAATGCAAAAAGTGTGGGCACGAATTCACCCTGACCATGGCGGTAGAAGAGCATCAGAAGAAGAAAGTTCGATGTCCCAAGTGCAAGAGCGAGGCGGTGAAACACCTCATCGCCTCGGTCTTTGTGACCACTTCCAGAAAGAGCTGAGAACACCTGACTCCCTGGAGGCAAATCGCAGGTGCCGTCTGGCCGTGGGGCGGGGAATCAAAGCACCGAACACAGTGCCCCTCCGGACTTCCTGTGGTTTTGCCATCGAGGCAGCAAGCCTTGATCCTCAGAATTGATTTTGATGCAGGATGACTCTCCAATGACCAACCAGCCCACGGGCGCGATTAAACTGCCTCCGCCACGCTTGGCCAGCCCTATCTCCATTGAATCGGCCTTGCGCCGGCGACGTTCCGTCCGCGAGTTCGACCGGAAACCCGTGACGCTCCTGGAAGTCTCGCAGCTCCTCTGGGCCGCCCAGGGGTTGACTGACCCGGAGGGAAAGCACACGGCGCCTTCGGCCGGGGCGCTTTATCCACTGGAAGTCTTTCTCGTGGCGGGCAAAGAAGGCGAGCTGCCCGCCGGGGTTTATAGATAACGGCCTCAGGGCCATGCTTTGCTCGTGATGGCCGAAGGCGACAAGCGAGCAAAACTGGCCACGGCCGCACTGGAACAGGACTGGCTGGCGGATGCACCGGTAACGATTGTCCTTCTTAAGCTCCTTTGCGTTGGTCGTGGCGAGCAGGAAGGTGGCAAATGCTGATTTTCGACCTAGCGCCGAGCATCTCTACTAAAACCGTAGACCTCACAGGGTTCAGACTGGCCGCGCTGGCCGATGAGCCGGCGGGTTGGGCGGTAATCAATTTGAAAGCCGCCTCCCCGCGCCTGATCGCCATCAGCGGTTAACGTCGCCTCGCACTAAAAAATATCACCCGCTAACCGGCGCGCCTGCGGCGGAACGGAAAGCGTGTGTCCTGTGCGGTCGAAAGCAACCCTAAAAGGCCTGCGACAAACCGTTCGGCGGAGCTACCGCACACCACTTTGCCTAAAACCCAATTCCCATTGTGTCTGCCAACACTCCAGACCACCACCCCTTCATCAACCCAAATCAAATCGTAAGGATCTTGGTTGGTTACCAAACCGGCCAATAACCTCTGGAGATTCTCCGGCATCAGCCAATCATCTGGTCTCTTTGGTTGCGGAGAGGCCCTGTGGCTATCAACCCGATCAATGCAGTGGCAACGCGAAGAACCAGTCCAGCAGACCGGTCTTGAACTCCGGGTGTAGAGGCCGAGGGGCGCATTCGTTTCCTTGAGCCCTCCGACCAGCGGCGCTAGCTGGAAGACAGAACCGGCCCATGTTGCCTCCCCGCTAAATACTTTCTCCGGATTTGCTTCACCAGACCACACCATCGGCGTCCAGTTTTCTTCCGGAGTGATCTGATGACCCCCGCCTCGATATCCAGATCTGCCCAGCGAAGAGCTTGGATCTGGTCGAGACTCAATCCCCCGAGCATTGCTGACAGAGCCATAGCCAGATTCTTGTTGCGCACCTTCTTCATAAACGAGGCCGCTTCAGCCGTTGTTCGTAACCGAAGCCCGCGATGCAGGCCCGGCGTTTGCTTATTCTTCGTACGTGATATGTCATCTTCCTCCCTTTGTTTTACCGCCAACGGTTCGGGGAGAGGGTTCCCGCTCCGTTGCTAAATTTAACTACGCACTACGGTTCGCCAGAGGTCGCAGGCGCGGGCAGCGGACGATCACATTCCTCGATATCAAACATGAGGCTCCCGCGTGGTCCGGATGCAGAAGATGATTCAGCCGGCAAGTCAGTTGTCCGTCGTTCTCTCCACATCTCGCAATGCGTGGCGCGCCGGCGCTTGTCCGTTGCGGCGCGCTTGGTTTTCCCGTTAATGATTCAATTCTATCAATGGCCTTCATCGCCCGTTGGGTCGCCTCTCGACGGCTTCCCATCTCATTATAGGTCTCTCCAAATGATTTTGGTTGCGTTTATTTCCCAAGTGACGCCGATACGGCCACGAACGGCTGACCGACAAGCCGCGTCGAACGGAAGCGGGGTGAGTTCTCACATAAGACCTGAGCACAGCCGCAGCCCATTAAGACCAACGTGCGTTGTCCTAAACCTCGATCTCATTTCTGCACCCTATAATGAAGAATGAGAATTCGTTGGAAGATTGGTTCGGCTGCCGGGCCGGTTTGTTCTGGGCAGGTCCCGGCATCCTGCAACGCTCGGGTGTCGTCGCCCTCACGAACGTGACGAGATGCGGACGTTAGAGGAGCCACATGATTTCGTCTTTTGGCATCGAGCGCTGGTTAGACCGGGCGTCCAACCCGCTGGCGGCCTGCCAACAAAGCGTGAGGGCGACGATGTGAGAGAGTACCCCCCAAAAATTCCGGGGTGCCGAGCCGAAACAACCCCTGAGGGTGAAACACAAACCCCTCCTGGCAACCAAGGCGGCGGGAGCTCTGTCCCATTCACCCTGGCGACTTTGGTGTAAGAAGCGGGTATCAATGAGTAGACCGATCCCGAACCCGTATCCCTTGACCGATGGTGTCGCTCGCCACAGCGGTGCTATCGGAAGCCAGGCCATCGTCATCCGCATGCTCAACGCCGGCACTGCCAGAAGTGCTCCTGCCGAAGTCTCTCGGGGTCAGGCCGATGGTGAGGTGCGCGATATTTCTCCAGGGCCGGACCTCGGCCGGTCGTGTTTTTCGCCGCTAAATAGCCGGCAGCTCGTATTACCTCCTGAGAAATTTGGCCCACGAGGCTACAGGTTCGCAGGCATCGCCGGCGTAAAATCCTCAGTGCTTCCATGGACGTTCAATACATTAAGGTGCCTTATCAAATACGGGGTGCCAGAGTGGTGTGCAGTCGTCGTCCGCATCCGGGTGTTCTCATGGTTTTCCACGCAACTGGATTCCCTTGATTCCCTTGATAACCCGACCTGGATTGGCCGCGCAGGAACTCCAAAGGCGGCCAATAACTGCGATAACAGGGATGTGACGTGTTACGCACTTGTTACGCACAAGCCTCGTCACTTGATGCGGAAAGGCTTGATGGGACTGGTCTTACAGACATTCCTGCCAAGATCGTCGAGACGATTATCACTTGGGCGGCAAAATAGGGAATTCTGCGGAAAAGCGCGGAAATCGTATCCTCCCGTAACCCCCCAAACCCCCAAAACCCCA
>Ga0187872_10003316_pt1 | contig 13135 bp, 16 predicted proteins | sample June2016WEW_16_4_FD_132973 | JGI IMG/M metagenome (GOLD analysis project Ga0187872, IMG submission 132973) | Peatland microbial communities from SPRUCE experiment site at the Marcell Experimental Forest, Minnesota, USA - June2016WEW_16_40 | ecosystem: Environmental > Terrestrial > Soil >...
GGTGATTCATTCATCCAAGTATCTTGCGACTGATCCCCGAGGACACTTAGGCACTCCGCCGCCGGCGGATCACTTACTGTTTCGCTTGGTCACTATCTTAAACTCAAAAAATGTCGCGACGGCAGTCACGTTGGCTGTAGCAGGAGCGGCAACCCACACAAAACGTTTTGGATGGCCGGCCCGCGGAGAATGTGTGCTTCTCGCCTGCGGTGCAAACTAGCACGTTTCTTGTAATTCCTCCTGATCTCCGTCGGCTATGCCAGAGGGCAAAGCGGAGCCGTTGTTCAGCCGTCATTTGTGAGTAGGGGTTCGTCTGAGCCACGGGGCAGCCGCTCAAGCGAAGATCTTTCATCGCCAGAGGGATCGTCATTCCGGCAGCGTGTAGCGATGGTCCGCGCAGCTTCATGGAGTTTCTCTCTGCATCATCCGCGGACTCTAAAATCTGTCATGCCGAGATCGGACTGTTAACTGGCCAGAGCAGAAACGCGAAAATCTTCCTCATCCGCTAAAACCGGATTATGCCAGCCCCCGGCGGGCGAGACTTTTGTGTGAACACCGCTCGGGCCCCAAGCCCCTTTCTCGTACTCGTAAAGGGGAGTCTCCGCCTTCAGCACTGGATCCACAATTCGCCACGCCTCTTCCACATAATCTTCGCGCGCAAAAAATGTCGCATCGCCGGCCATTGCATCACCCAGCACGCGCTCGTAAGCTTCCATTTCGTCTGGACGCGGATGATGGCTGGCCACCATCTCGACCTTCTGGCCTTCTAACACCTCACCCGGAGCCAACACTGTGGTGCCCATCGCGATGGTCATCTCCGGACCGATCCGGAACCGCAGATGATTCTGCAAGAGGGCGCTTTCTTTGATCACTGTGGGAGGTTTTCGAAGCCGTGCGATCACCTCCGTGCAGGTGACGGGCAAATTCTTGCCGGCGCGGATGTAGAACGGTACGCCCTTCCAGCGCCAAGAGTCAATCTCCAGTCGCAGCGCGGCGAAAGTCTCTGTCTTCGAATCGGGCGCCACGCCCTTTTCCTGGCGATAGCCCCGGAATTGTCCCCGAACGACATCGCCGGTTTGCAGCGGCGAAATCGCCTTTAATACTTTCACTTTCTCGTCACGAATCGTCTCACTGTCGATGCGGACCGGAGGCTCCATCGCGAGGTTGCACAGGATTTGGAAGAGATGGTTTTGGATCACGTCACGAATGGCGCCGGTCTGATCGTAGAAGCCGCCTCGGCCTTGTACGCCGAAATCTTCGGCCATGGTAATTTGCACGCTTTCGATGTAGTTTCGGTTCCAGAATGGCTCCATGAACGCGTTTGCAAACCGGAAAGCCACGATGTTGTTGACCGGCCGCTTGCCAAGGTAGTGGTCGATGCGAAAGATCGCAGCCTCGGGAAAGACACCATGCAAGACCCGGTTCAGTTCTTGCGCCGAAGTGAGATCGTGACCGAATGGCTTTTCGACGATGACGCGGCTCTGCGCGCACCCCGCTTCCGTGGCGCACCGCGTCTTGGCCAGTTGTTCGACGACCGTTTCGAATAGCGCGGGTGGAATGGCCAAATAATGCGTCGGTCGTCGGGCAGGGCCAATCTCTTGCCGGATCGCCTGAAATGTCGCCGGGTCTTGGTAGTCCCCATCGACATAACGGAGCAGCCCGCTCAGCTTGTCGAGCGCGATAGCATCGACCCCGCCGTGTTTCTCCAGGCTGTCGCGAACCCTTGCCCGAAGCTGTTCGAGGTTCCAACCGGCTTTGGCCACACCAATGACTGGCACGTCGAGGTGGCCGCGTTTAATCATCGCCTGCAGGGCGGGGAAGATCTTCTTGTACGCCAAATCTCCTGTGGCGCCGAAGAAGACGAGTGCATCGGAATGGGAATCATTCATGTGGTGCTCCGTTTCTGTAACTTCATTTAGCTGCGGCTTTTTCCAAGTGCCCGCCGAAGCCGAAGCGCATCGCTGAGAGTAGCTTGTCTTGATAATCTGCCTCGCCGCGAGAGGTGAAGCGCTGGTAAAGCGCGGCAGAAAGAAGAGGCACCGGCACGGCCTCGTCAACGGCAGCCTTAATCGTCCAACGGCCCTCACCCGAGTCCGAAACGCGCCCCGCGAACTGAGATAAGTCCGGATCTTTCGCCAAGGCGGCCGCCGTCAGGTCTAGCAACCATGAGGCGATCACGCTGCCGTGCCGCCACACCTCGGCGACGTCGCACAAATTGAGATCGTATTGGTAGTGCGCGGGGTCACGCAGTGGCGTCGTCTCGGCGTCGACGTCGCCCTGTTGCTTGCCGACATTGGCGCCACGCAAGACGCCCAGTCCTTCGGCGTAGGCGGCCATGATGCCGTACTCGATGCCGTTGTGGACCATCTTGACGAAATGGCCGGCGCCATTGGGACCGCAATGCAGGTAACCTTGTTCGGCGGTGCCACCGAGTGTCTCGCCCCCCGGCGTTCGCGGAGTGTCGCCTGCGCCCGGCGCCAGGGTCGAGAAGAGGGGATCGAGGTGTTTGACGATGTCTTCCTCGCCGCCAATCATCATGCAGTACCCGCGCTCCAGCCCCCAGACACCGCCGCTAGTCCCAACGTCCACATAGTGGATGCGTTTGAGCGAGAGTTGTTTGGCACGCCGCAGGTCGTCTACATAATAGGAATTGCCGCCGTCGATAAGGATGTCTTCGGCATGCAGATGGGGCAGCAGGTCAGCGATACTGTTGTCCACGACCGCCGCCGGAATCATTAGCCAAATGACCCGAGGCTTGTCGAGCTTACTCACGAAGTCCGGAACTGAGTTGGCTCCAACCGCGTTTTCCTGCACCATCTCGTTCAACGCCTTTTCGGACCTGTCGAAAACCACGCACCGATGGCCTCCTTTCAGAAGCCGGCGCACCATGTTTGCTCCCATCCTGCCAAGGCCGATCATTCCGAGTTGCATACGTTGCTCCTTTGCAATACGTCATAGAAACGTTTGAGGCTCTGGCCGACATCACATCAACGTGCAAGCGGGCAGTCCGGCGTCCAACAGAACATTCCTGATACAAGCGAACCCGGATGGTCGAACGAAAGCACCTACAAGGATTTTTCAAAACCAGGCGGCGTCATCATGCCTCTTTGAGCCTTCGATACCGGCGAATCAAATTGTTCGTTGAACTATCGTGTCCTAGCGTCGGCTCGGTTTTGCTCTCGAGCTCGGGAATGATGCGCTGGGCCAGTACCTTGCCAAGTTCCACGCCCCACTGGTCAAACGAGTTAATTTGCCAGATGGTGCCCTGAGTGAACACGCTGTGCTCATAAAGGGCCACGAGCTTGCCGAGAACCTCTGGCGTGAGCCGCTCGGCGAGAATTGTGTTCGAGGGGCAATTGCCTTCGAAGACACGGTGCGGTGCAAGCCAGTCCGGTGTGCCCTCGGCCTTGACTTGCTCAATAGTCTTGCCCAACGCCAGGGCCTCCGTCTGAGCGAAAACGTTCGCCAGCAGCAGGTCGTGTTGTCGTCCAAGCGGGTTCAGCGCTTGGCCAAACGCGATGAAATCACAGGGAATCAGGTTTGTGCCCTGATGAATCAACTGATAGAAGGAGTGCTGCCCGTTGGTCCCCGGCTCGCCCCAATAAACGGGGCCGGTCTGATAGGTCACCTCAGTCCCATCGAGAGTAACGTGTTTGCCGTTGCTCTCCATCGTCAACTGTTGCAAATACGCGGGGAACCGTTTCAAGTATTGCTCGTACGGTAGCACGGCAACTGTCTGGGCGCCGAAAAAGTCGGTATACCAGACCCCCAGAAGGCCCATCAGCACCGGCAGATTGCGGTCGAACGGCGTCGAGCGGAAGTGCTCGTCCATCTGATGGAAACCATGCAGCATGGCTCGGAAATTGTCTGGGCCGATAGCGAGCATGGTTGACAATCCAATCGCGGAGTCCATCGAGTAGCGCCCGCCAACCCAATCCCAGAACCCAAACATGTTGGCAGTGTCGATACCGAATTTTGCTACCTCTGCTGCGTTCGTCGACACAGCCACGAAATGTTTGGCCACCGACTTTTCGTCGCTACCTAGACCGCGCAACGACCATGCGCGAGCCGAGTGAGCGTTGGTCATGGTTTCAAGCGTGGTGAACGTTTTCGAGGAAACAATGAAAAGCGTCTCAGACGCGTCCAGATCGCGCACGGCCTCCGCGAAGTCGGTACGATCTACATTGGAAACAAACCGAAAGTTCATTGCGCGGTCGGTGTAATGTTTGAGCGCCTCATAGGCCATCACTGGCCCGAGGTCAGAGCCGCCAATGCCGATATTAACGACGTTCCGAATGCGCTTCCCGGTGTGTCCTTTCCACTGTCCGCTCCGAACGCGGCCGGAGAAATCAGTCATCTTATCGAGGACACTGTTCACTTGCGCCACGACGTTCTCGCCGTCGACGATGATGGATGTTCCCTTCGGAGCACGCAGAGCCATGTGCAGGACGGCACGCTTCTCCGTGAAGTTGATCTTCTCTCCGCGAAACATCGCGTCAATCCGCGATTGAACACCTGATTCGTTCGCGAGTTCGACGAGCAGCTTGATGGTTTCCTCAGTGATGCGATTCTTCGAATAGTCTAGGAAAAGACCCGCACCTTCAGCTGTCATTCGCTCACCGCGCTTGGGGTCCGCCGCGAAGAGATTGCGCAGATGTAATTCGCGAACCTTTTCGTAATGTGATCGCAGCAGTTTCCAAGACTTGTGTTTGGGAAGCGGTTCGATTCGTTGACTCGGAGAGCCTGGTCCTCTCGTTTGTGGTGATGCCACGTTCTTGCTCCTTTCTAGAAGCTATTGCACAACCACAGCTTTCGCCGCAGTTCGACAAGATGTACGCGAAAGTGGGCCATCCGTCGATTCCGCCGGAGCAGTACCTCGGTGAGATTCACGATGACGCGCGCTGCTCGACTCTCTCGGATCTCGGCCAACACCGCTCGGCGTGCCTCCGGAGACGTGGGGAAATCAATTTCTCCCGCAATGTCAAAAACCGTGGTTCGGTCGCGTCGGCGGACAGGGATTTGCACAGTCTCTTCACCCTCTCCGAACCTTGCTGGTCCGCGCCAAATACTTGAACAGTCGTAGTCGGTTCGTGGAGCCCTTTCGAGTGAACTCCATCGTGTCCATAGCCTGACGGATCAAGTGCAGCCCCAATCCGCCTGGCCGTATTTCTTCTAGTGGCCTCCCTCGTAACTTACTCATATCAACCGCTGGGCCGCGGTCACAAAGGAGTATTTCGAGGCCGTCTCGGACCTTAGCTCCATGTCGGCATTGTGCTGTTCGAAAAGACAATGAAATGGGTTGGTTGATGCGGTTGCCGTAGGAATGCCGCACGATGTTACTGAGAGCTTCATAAACCGCACGCGTGATCGACCTGCACTGTGCTGGCGTAAATTGTAGAGTCTCCGTCAGACGTTCCACGGCTCCGCGCACTGCCGAAAACAGGATAGGATTGCTGTTGAGCTTTATCATGAACAATAGATCTCCTGGGCGCACGGCCTTTGGCCCCCGATCGTTAAGTGGCGGAGGAAAAGTTTTGGCGTGCGACATGGGCGGCCTTCTTAGCAAAGTCGTAGGTGGCTTTGAGATTCCCTCCGAAGAGCCTCACCTTGCCTTTTACGTCCCGTTCCAGGAGCAATTTGCCATCCGCGTTCGTGAATCGACAATGAATCGTGATTGATGTGGCGCCGAAAACCGTCGTTACCTGGCGAGCCCTTTCACTACCGGCGTTGAAGCCGCGAACCGAGCTATAAAGGACCACCAGGTCAGGGGCGCTCTTCGCGTCGCGATCGCCATCGCGATAGACGTGCTGAAATCCTCCCTGTTTTTCAAGCTGGCGGACCAGGTTTTCGTAGAGCGCGACTCGGAACTCGGCGGGCAGTTTGATCTCGTCCGATTGGATCATCTCGACTTGAATTGCACTGGCCCGGATTCTGGTGGGCTCGTGTTCCCGGGCCAGCAGAGGACGGCTAGTGAGAGCCAACAGGGCAACGACAAGGCAGGTGCTTGTGCTTAGAAGGCGTGTCATTGTGTTTGTCCTTTGCCTTGGTAATTGTTCGAGCGAGCCGCGGCAGTATTTGGGCCTATGGTGCCGGAATGCGCGCCCTCTGCGACCAACTCGCGCTTGATCATGTCAGCGGCGCCAACCGGCATCGTGAAGATCGCACCGTGAAAGCCGCCATCAGCATCGCGATACTCAACGGTGAGCGTGTCGATCTTCTTGCGAAATAGGCTGAGAAAGCGGCCGCCGCCGTACGGCGCGGCCATACTGATCATGTGAACCTTGTCGCCAACGGCTATCTCACTATCCTCCCCAGTCACGACATCTTTAATCGCAGTAGTCTTGACATCGGCGCTTGCCTTGGCGGACGCAAAATGAAGATTTCCGTGCTCTACACTCAGAGTTCCTTTGGTGTTCTGCTTAATGCCGGTGAGGCCCATAAGCGCGTTCGCCCTTACCGGCCCGGAGGTCAGTCGTGCCTTAGCCACGGCAGCCGGGAGGCAGACAAGAACCACGACCGCAGCAGTCGTCATCGTCCTGGTTCTAAGCGTCATGTGCATCTCCTTCAAAATTCAGTCGTTCAGCGAACGTGCGCCACGATGAGAGAAACGTCATCCGTCGCGGGGCCCTCCCGCTAATCGGCGACCGCGTCCAGAATGGCTTGTTTCATTTCCGTCGCCGGCAGGAGAGACGCTTGTCGGACGATTTCCCGGACTCCGGAGACACCGAGCATCTCCCCACGAGAATTGAACACTTCGGTAATGCCGTCGGTGTAGAGGACGACGCGGTCGTCCGGCTGAAGCTGCACGTGCACGCTCGTTGTCGCTTCCACAGCGTCGGGCAGTGCGCCCAGAATCATGCTGCGTGACTCGAGTAGGAGCGGACTCTGGCCATGACGCGCGAGCATTGCTGGAGGATGGCCTGCTCCAGCAAAGACCATCCGATGCCGCGCGGCATCGATCCGAGCAGCGGCTACCGTGACGAACAAACCTGAGGTGTTGATATCTTCGATCAGGAAGCGGTTCAACTCACTGAACATCTCTGCAAACGGCACACCGTCTCTCAAATGGGCACTCGTCGCGGAGTAGATTCTGTTTGCGACGAGCGCGGAGCCGATCCCGTGACCAGATACATCACAAACAAGCAAACCTAGGTGCCCGTGATCGAGCGATTTCACCAAGGCGAAGTCACCCCCGACCGAGTGCACGGGATGATAGAAGGCGTCGACGCTCATGGTGTCCCAGACCAGTGGTCTGGGGGTGAGGCTATTTTGCACACGCGCAGCGAGGCGCAGATCTTCCTCGATTTCCAGCTGGCGTTTCTGAAGCTTTTCGTTGGCGGAGCGGAGTTCTTGCTGCGCCCGCACCTGTTCCGAGATATCGGTGAACGTTAGAATGCCGAACCGCTGGCCAGACTTCTGTAACATCCGGGAGCTGATGATGACCGGCAAACGGCCACCACCATTCCGCGGCAGAAAGAAGGCGTAGCGATCATGCCCCGTTCGGAACGCGACATCTACCTGCCGGAGCAAGAACTCCCACTCCTGTGAGGAGTAGAAGTGAGAAGCGTCCGAACCGATCAGCTCTTCGCGGGGAATACTGGTCATTTCCAGAAATCGGGAGTTCGCAAAGAGAATCCGTTGGCAGTCGTCCGCTATGAGCACGCCCTCGTTAAGCACCTCCAGCACGGTCTCCATCTGGGCGGGCCATTCAGGCTTTTCCATCTCGATCGAATGCCTCCACCAACGAAATCCATTGTTGCGCCGCTTCCGCGGACAACTGATCGATGCATGTGTGTCACCAGACCCCTTATCCGGCAACTAGATGATTCGACCGGACATTGCGGTCTGTGCGCAGACCGCGGCGGTGCCCTGATTTAGGCACTGCCCGTGAACGGGCACCCGCGTATTCGTATCCGCCAGGGGAAAAAGCCAGCAACATTATGCGTTCACGAGAAAACTGAATTGGCACCTGACCTGCACTGTCCGCGATCGATGCGATTGCGTGTGACGGCAGGCTAATTAGCTTCGTGAAGAGAGAAATGCAGCAGGGATTTCGACATGAGCACTGAAAAAACCGAGATCATCAATACCGTTATCGCTGGCCCGTATCATCCACCCTGCCCCCTCGGGCGGAAATCGCAGGTCTCCGACGCTTGGCTGCGCTTCCGACCGATCAACAATGTCCAACATTCCGGCGCCTTCAATGGCCTGTGCTGCAGGTGGATTCTCAAGAACGAACGCTACGAGCGTCGGCTGGTTGCGGTCTGGACTGATAATTGAGATCCTGGCGCGCGTGCGGCATCAAAAAAAACTTTTGGCGAACGACGAGTTACGGAGATCTTTGAGATGCCTATGTCCTTGGCCGTTCCACCTGTTGATTTGTCTTTGAAATCGGTGCTGGTGGCAACCGATTTTTCGGCCGCGTCTCGGCAACCTTTGGATCATGCCCTGGCGGTTGCTCGGCACTTCGGAGCCAAATTTTATTTGGCTCACGTCGTCTCCGGTCTTGCCTACACCCTTGCAGGCCCTGACACACTCGAACTCGCGTGCGAGGCAGCGAATAGAGATCTGCTACAGCTTGAGCATGAACTGGTCGAAAATGGTGCGTTGGACGGCATCGATCACGAATCGCTAGTTCGCAAAGGAGTTGTGTGGGCGGAATTGGAAGCGATAATTTCGCAGAAATGTATTGACCTTGTGGTGCTCGGGACACATGGCCGGCGTGGCCTCGGAAGGATTATCTTAGGATCGGTAGCGGAAGACGTTTTTCGGCACGCCAGCTGCCTTGTCCTTACCATCGGGCCGAACTCTTGCACATTTGATTTTGGCAAGACAAATCCGAGATTTCTATTCGCAACGGATTTCGGCGAAGGTTCTCTGCGCGCGTTGCCCCATGCCATATCGTTTGCAAATCGTTTACGCGCAAAACTCACTTTCTTGCACGTAATTCCGGTCGCGACCGTCTCGGAGCGCCCTTCCGACGATGTTCTTGTGAAACGTGATGTCGCTCGCCAGGCATGCTTGCGACGACTCGAACAATTGCTCATTGGCGAGGAGTTGGCACAGCCGCCTGAGTACCTTGTCCATTTAGGGGTACCGTCCCAGAGAATCTTACAGGTAGCTGGGGAGATCAAAGCCGGCCTCATCTTCATGGGGCTGCACCCTTCCACGCATATCGGCCCTCCTCAAATGCGTTGGGCGACGGCTTACGAAGTGGTGTGCGATGCGAGCTGTCCCGTATTGACGTTCAGGACCCAATAACGCGACGTAGACAGAAGCACCCGAAGTGATGCAACACGTACTCCACTCGGGCGTACGAGGAGGCAAATACCTCAAGTTGGAACTTCAACTTTGGCGGTGTTATGCTCACGGGCAAGCCCGCCAATTGTTAGCGATCAGATAGCCGCCGCCGAGCGATCGATTTGTTGCGTGCGCGCTTAGCGAACAGTCAAGAACTCGCGATAGACGATGCTGTAGCGCTCGCAGGAAGTTAGCTCGATCTACTCACGGCTGGGAATCATGAATTTGCCCGGAGCCTCGGAGTAAATGCGATGATGAGGACGTGTCTTTGCATAATGTTTGCATTCGTGCTGCTTCTGATGGCCCCTGTGACTAAAGCAACGGCCGAGACGAGCCGTATAAATTCTTTCGGGAATTTGTTGGGTCGAATGAAGATCAGATCGGTACGATCCGCTCAGGGAAGGTGGTTGCCAAGGTCATCGAGTCCCACACTCCGGACGAGGTTTTCGTGTTCGGCACGGTTTATGTGAAGGCGAACCAGTTCGAGGCCGACATAGGCAAATTCATGCCACCCCACGTTGCCCATGACCTTCGCCTCATGTATGAAGTCTGGCAGCGAGAGGGGTTCCTCGCCAGCCGGGAAGAAATCGAGCAGCTGACGAGCTTGTTGGGACACCCGCCGCGTAACTATCTCAGTTTTTGCGAGGAGATGGCGAAAGTGTGGGGCTTGGTGCAGGCAGCTAAGTCAAGGTATTCCATGGGAGGACAAAGCCGTGCTTGCTCATCGCAGATGGCTCCTCCTAGCCACACAAGAACGAGGGTCCCCGAAAACAGAAAAGCGGTCATTAGATTGTTTGCGAAAGGAACATTCAGGTCCTTTCCAATGTACTCCAGTAGGGGAGCAATGGAAAGATTCGCGATCTCGAATTGAATAAATGCGAAAGCCGCGGACATCAGTATCAGCCATCTGAAACGGGGGTACTGACTTGGGTCAGCCATTTTGGTTGTGCCTCCTTTAAGGATACTTGTCCGGTTCTTTCAAAGACCGATTAAGGAATCAGCCATATTCATGGAAATGCCAGATCTTGTTAAGTTCCGCCATCTATAGCCCCTACTGCATTGGCGTCCCTTTGCATACCACAAGCTCTGAAGACGCCGGCGTAGCTGGTGCCTCGAAGGAAATTGTCCCCGGTTTAGTTGAAACTGGCGGCTCTCGACTTCGCGCACCTTACGCCACCTGCTCTTGTTGAGTCAACGCCGGATTCAGTTTGCGATATAAGACCTCCAGTTCCCGGTGGCCTTTCACCTTCCGGAATTTCTTTTCCGCTTCGAGTAATCCGGTGGCCGTCCAGCGCAGCGCCTGATTGCCGGCCCGCCAGCGCTTCACATATGAGCCGTGGAAATTCGTAACCTGCGGTTACCCAGGCACGCTGGGCTTCGGCTTCCCGACGGCTTTAGGCGTAAAGGCGGGCAATCCCGATAAAGCGGTGGTTTCCATTACCGGTGACGGCGGCTTCCAATTTGGTCTCCAGGATTTGGCCACGGCAGTGCAGTACGGCATCCACCTGGTGACCGTAGTCTTCAATAATGGCGCCTACGGGAATGTATTGCGCGATCTATACGGCCTCTTGGCCTACCTGCAATGGGAGCCGCTGAAGATTCTCTCGCTTGTGTTCGCCTTGGGAATTCCTGATGCCCCCGGGGATTGGCAAATCCTAGGTGCGCTTTGTGTATGGAACCGAGAGTGTGTTCTTCGCGTTTATTGCCCTGGTTCTGGCGGCGCTCTTAGCATGACCCGGGAGCGTGTCACTCTAAGAAAAGTAACCTCTAGTCCTCCAGCGCCCCTGAAAATCGCGATCAGGACTTTGCTCAGATAGGCTGAGCGGCGCGTTGAAGGGGCAAGTACTAGATCCTTCAGAGATAAAGGATTGGTGCCACATGCATGAACGTGTCCAAGGCACAAAGGAGAGACTTGGGAATCTCCAACGTTGGAGTCGGCTGCGCACCCGGGGCAAGAACGCTGATGTCGCTAAGATCGAACTCCCGCACAAGACCGGATTCATCTCCGAAGAAATCCTCGCCCCCAACATAGTCCGCGCCGGGATGACTCAACACGGTGAACTTGGGCCTGAAATCGTGACCGGGTGTTTGGAGGAACAAAGCTTGCGGAGTAGCCGTTACCTGTAGGTAGGTGTTCTTGTCGAAGAAACCGCGCAATTCAGCGATCCGGTCATTGATCGTGCTCCTCGTACCGTCCGCTCGGCGAGCCCGCGTATTGAGGCTGGCCTGATCCGCCTCGTCGTCGATGATCAAGCAAGTGAGCCCTCGCACCCTGCCCTTTTTGAAGTTTTCAATCAGGGTCTTCAGGAGACCAGAGTTCTTAGTAGTGACGATGGCGCAGGTCCCGCCCTTGATCCGCTGAAGAAAGGAATCGGCGTCCTTAAAATCTTTTTTTCCAATGATGTCGATTCCGGGGAAAGCCTCCCGCGCTCGTCCCAGGGTTTGTTCGTACAGCGGGTCGTTGTCGGTAGTCAGGATGATAACGGTTCGATATCCCTCATCCGCACCCATAGCGCCGGTTACGGTTAAGACGCCAGTTTTCCCGCTTTGGACCAACCCGTAGATGAGGCCGTTGGTCTCGTCCTTTCCCCCGCTCAGCGGATCAACCCATTTGCCGACAACCTCTTTGGCGGTGCGGTTAATGTCCTCGACTTCTTCCTCGTTGCCAATCTGCGTTTGAAGCAACCTCAAGACCTGATCGCAATGTTTCATCACTACCTCAGCGTTCAAGAATCTTTCGCCAATTCGACGGCGCAACCTTCTCATCTAGTCTTCCGTCCGGGCCGTTCACCTCGTAGTGCTCGCCGTGTTGGCGGTAACAGGCAATGTGTACCGCGGACTTCCTAAGGGCAGCGATGCTTCGGTAGGACTCATAGTCGAACGCCGCCACTCCATCGGCTCCGCAGATGAGCCCGATTATGATCCGAAGTTTGGAGCCCCTGCTCTGCAAAAGTACCTGCTCATCTGGCATGAACGTGAATCCCCAGGGACTGCGGCCCCGCGTGCTGTATTTCAGGTAGACTAGGAGGTCGTCGTTCACCACAAAGAACGGCGCTTCATATCGCATGCTTGCGATCCTGCCGTTACGGACCAACATATGAAGCGCCGCGCCTTCATAGAACTCCTGTTTCTTTATCGCCATTCGCGTGTCCCGCGTATGTCGTTCTACTGCCAGCTTCCTCTATCGAGGCGCAACGCCAGAGAGCACATATGCCGAGCGTCGGCGAAAAGAGTCATCGGGCCCAGACATCGGCGGCGGCCCTCGGTCAGCGTTCCCGTTTAACCTCGCGGGTAATGGACACTTTTATACACCGAGCCCGTTGCCCCTGGCCAGATTTTTTCGTCGCACATCGACAGCAAGCGGGCGGCGGTCGAAAAGCTCGACGGTTTTGGTGACAATTTGGTGACAGTGCCGAGAATGCACCAATCTGGGGCAGTACTGTCACTAAATCGGGCTGGAAGTTACAATGTTTCAAGAACTTAGTTTTGGAGGGGTGGCCGAGCGGTTGAAGGCGGCGGTGTTGAAAACCGATTGAATCCACTTCGAGAACGGACTGTCGTATCCGTTCCGGGAGAAGAAGGGAGCGCCAATCAACCCTCCCGTCCAGCACGCCCACTCTCTGTAGGCCCGTTTCGTCGGAGAACGCACGACTTCGGCCCAGTTTTAGCTAATTCTTGTGCGCAACTCAATCAGGAACTCAGCCACGTAGACTGAGTGGCGGAGGACGCAGTCGCGTGCGAACCTTTCTCTGCCGATTATTCCCGTTAACAGGGAAGAATACAGGGAATACCAACACCTTCGGGCCGTTCGCTGGCGGGATAAGTCCAGGCCTAC
>Ga0187872_10003325_pt1 | contig 13088 bp, 9 predicted proteins | sample June2016WEW_16_4_FD_132973 | JGI IMG/M metagenome (GOLD analysis project Ga0187872, IMG submission 132973) | Peatland microbial communities from SPRUCE experiment site at the Marcell Experimental Forest, Minnesota, USA - June2016WEW_16_40 | ecosystem: Environmental > Terrestrial > Soil >...
CCGCGTTACGATCGCTACTCGAAGCGAAAATCAGATTGGCCGGACCTGATCGGGAGAAACGTTTCCTTGAGTGGTCCGGGGTGTTCGGGGCGGGGATTTGGCGCTTCAGGCCGGTGTGAATTCTCCGCGGAGGATGATTTTCTCGCTGATGTGGCGGGCCTCGCGCAATTTTTCGGCTGCGTCGGGGGTCGCATCCGACGGGAGCTGTTGCAGCAGGCGGTCGAGCTCTTCGTCGAAGAGGCGCGTGAGAAATTCGGGTGTGTGCGGAATGGCACGGCCGTCGTCATCGAGAATCGGGACGCGCGCGGAATGCTTGATGCGCTGCGCGAGCATCAGGCGATAGATGCGATCGGTGGCGAGATCTTCCATGTAGCCGTCGAGAAGGCTGGCGCCGCGGCCCTGGAGGACACCATTGCGATAGCGAATGACGGTGCGGACGGCGGCGCGCGTGCCGGCTAGAGTGCGCTTGCCTACTCCTTCGGGATTCGGACTTAGATCTGGATGCGAGTTCTCCGTACGCGGGCGCGCGTGGATTTGATTGGGAAATGGAAATTGGTTGACGGCGATTTCGTTTTGGTCGGGATGGCCGGTCCATGCGCCGTCCATGCCGCATACGGCTTCGTTCTTTTTGTCTTCGGCGAGGACGGTGAGGGCGCGCTGATTTAATGCGGCGTCTTCGCGGCTGGGATAGAGCGCCGTCATTCCGCCGATGGCGAGCAGGCCATGCTTGTGGCAGATCGCCGGGAGCAGTTCGCGGAGATTCTGGAAGAAAGCGACGTTGTGCGGAATCGTGTTGCGATCCGGGAGGACCCACTTCGGGTCCTCGAGATGGAAATGGATCAGGCTGGCCATGTAATCCCAGCGGCCGAGATTCAGCCCGAGGATGTGGTCCCGCAGGTTATAAGAGAACTCCTCCATCTGGTACGCGAGCGGATGCGATTCAACGAGCGCCATGCACTTGATCGAATCCTCTGTCCAGCCTTTCGCTTGGGCGACAGATTGAAAAAGATCGCGCCACCACAGCGCCTCTTCCGCCGACTCGGATTTTGGAATGTAAAATGTGAGCGGATGCTTCAACTGCGCCGGGTCCAATTGAAATGCCACCAGCGCCACATCAAGAAGGGAGGCCGGAAGTACTTTGCCGGCAATCACGCCGCCCTGATGGAGATGCAACCCGCGAGGGCGAGTGAAGATCACCGAATTGCTTGGCTGAATCGCGACCGTGCGGTTGCGTTTGTGGTCGAAGTAGCTGAGTTCGCCGCGGAGCGCGGAAAGAATATTCGAGACGCCTTGCATCAGATGCGGCCAGGTGTTGGCCGTCGAATCCTCGAGGTCGAGCATCACGCCCGGCGCGCCGGAGTTCAGCATCTTGACGACGAGCTCGGCGTCATCGGCGGGGCCGGTCATTTGATTGCGTTGGTCCTCGCACCACGCGGGCAGTTCGATCTTCCAGTTCTCTTGCGTCGCAGGAGAAGCCGGCAAATAATCCGGCAACCTGCCCTGATGCGCTGCAGCCAGCGCCGCAGCCCGCTTCTGGACAAGCTCGCGCTGACGGGCGGTAAATGCCCGGTCAAGGGGCAACAGGAATTCGAGAAAACCTTTTGGCAGGTCCCGCGCGGCGTCGAAGCCCGCCGGAGCCACATTCATGGACTGAATAACACCGAGAGAACTCATTTTCGTATCTCCAGGCCTGTTTCTTGTGACCAACGACCGCTAAGACATTCGCACGTGCATGGAGCACGACCCGGGAAAACTAGAACTCGGTTCGGTGCGTTTTCTGGAATTGGTCTTCTTCCGTCGAGCCCGCCAGCGCTCCCGTGGACAGGTCGGCCCCAACAATTTTTTCCGCGATGACGTCGAAATAGCTGGTCCCGACAAATCTTTGATGGGTCGTGGCCATGTAGCCGCTGCCTTTTTCATGCTCGAACTCTTTGTTCTGGAAGCGGGCGTAAGCCGCCATCCCATCATTTTTGTATGCGCGCGCGAGTTCGAACATGCCCAGGTTGAGAGCATGGAATCCAGCCAATGTGACAAACTGAAACTTGTAACCCATTGCCCCCAATTCCTTTTGGAATTTGGAGATCGCGTTGTTGTCGAGATTAGCCGACCAGTTGAACGAGGGAGAGCAGTTGTAGCTCAACAGTTTTCTGGGAAACTTTTTGTGGATACCCTCCGCGAAAACCCGCGCTTCCTTCAAGTCCGGTTTTGAAGTCTCGCACCAGATCATGTCCGCGTAGGGACAATACGCTAGCCCGCGGGCAATCGCGCATTCAATCCCTCCTCGCAACCGGAAATAGCCTTCTACCGTCCTGTCTCCGGTCAGGAACGGCCGATCGCGAGGATCCACATCGCTGGTAATGAGGAATGCGCCATTGGCATCCGTTCTTGCAATCAGAATCGTGGGAACGCCCATGAGGTCCGCGGCAAACCGTGCGGCAATTAGCTTCTGTATCGCTTCCTTCATCGGAACTAAGACCTTCCCGCCCATATGTCCGCATTTCTTGGCCGACGCGAGCTGATCTTCAAAGTGAACTCCAGCGGCACCGGCTTCGATCATCGCTTTCATCAACTCAAATGCGTTGAGGGGTCCGCCGAATCCCGCTTCTGCATCCGCAATGATGGGCGCAAACCAGTGGGGCCCGTGTGCGCGACCGTCGGCGTGTTGGATCTGATCCGCGCGCTGAAAGGCGTTGTTGATTCGCCGAACGACACTTGGCACGCTATCCGCGGGATATAGGCTCTGGTCCGGATACATCTGTCCGGCCGAGTTCATGTCGGCCGCGACCTGCCAACCACTCACATAGATGACTTTCAGACCGGCTTCCACTTGCTGTATTGCCTGGTTGCCGGTCAAGGCGCCAAGTGCCGGCAGATAATCGTCGGTGTGCAACAAATGCCAAAGCCGATCGGCTCCCATATGGGCGAGGCTGTGTTCGATTCTGGCGGTGCCGCGGAGCTTCTCGATATCTTTGGCGCTGTACGGGCGCTCAATCCCTTGCCAGCGCTCCGTAGCCCAGTTTCGCTCGATTTCCTCGACGCTGGGAAGACTCGGCATGGTTCCCCCGCTCTTCGGATGTGGGAATTCTTGATTTGACCAAACTGCCTTGCCAGCTACCCGCAAACATACACTGAGCCACTTCTTCATGGTAGTGACTTATGTCACGGTCTGGCGTGATCCAAGTCACAGCCATTGGGCTGATGGGCCAATAACTTAGGAGGGGTCCCGCTGTGTGGGGAGGTCGAGCATGCGTGTGACGGTAGAAGTGGACAACGAGGGCATCCCGCGGCTGCGCTTTCCCGAGCCATTCAATGCTGCCGAGTACTTCATCGACCGTCACATCGCCGAAGGGCGGGGCAACAAAGTGGCGATCCGGACCCTCAGCCGGGAAGTAACCTACGCCGAACTGCTCTACACGGTCAACCAGGTCGGCAATGCCCTTACGAATCTGGGAATTGGGCGCGGCGAGCGGGTCCTGATTGTGGCTAAAGATTGTCCTGAATTCTTTTTCCTGTTCTGGGGTGCCGTGAAAGCGGGCATAATTCCCGTTCCACTGAACGGCCTGGCGCCCGCCAGCGATTTCGAGTTCATTATCCAACATTCGAAATGTTCGGCACTGTTTTACTCACAGGAGTTCACAACCACCATGGACGCCGCCCTCGCAGCGTGTTCCCCGCGGCCGAAGGTAGTGTTGCCCATGGACGAAAGTAAAGAATCACTGATCGATCTGGCGCGCACGGCCTCGCCTCATCTCGAGGCTGTTTTTGCAAGAGCGGAGGACGATTGCTTTTGCCTTTATTCTTCGGGCACCACCGGCCTGCCGAAAGGCGTGATCCACGCGCATGGCGACCTCGCGGTCATCAGCCAGTTCTATACCGTTGAAACTCTCGGCGCGACCGAGGACGATGCCTTTTTCAGCGTGGCACGGCTCTGCTTCTCCTACGGCATGAACGTTGGCATGATCGGCCCGTTGTATGTCGGTGCGACGGCGATCCTCGACGACCGGCGTCCGACCGCACAGAGCGTGATCGAGCTATTTCGCCGCTGCCAGCCCACCATCTTCGGTGCTGTGCCCACCTTCTACGCCCAATTCCTGGCTTCGGGAGTGCTGAGCCGCAAGGATGTGCCGCGGCTCCGCCGGTGCATCTCCGCTGCCGAAGCCCTGCCACCTGAATTGCATCGCGAGTGGCTGGCAACGACTGGGGTACCGATCATCGAGGGCATTGGTTCGACGGAAGTGGGCCACATCTACATCTCGAACCGCGTGGACGACATTCGGCCGGGCGTAACGGGCAGGCCCATACCCGGCTATCAGGTCAGGCTGATTGACGACGCTGGGAACGATGTTCCCGATGACGTGCCCGGTCGACTGCTGGTAAAGGGACAGTCGGTGATCCGGCGCTACTGGAACGACCCCGAAAGGACGGCGAAGACGATTGTCGACGGCTGGTACGATACGGGTGATACCTTTCGCCGGGACGCACACGGCTACTACACGTACTGCGGGCGAAGCGACGACGTGTTCAAAGTCAGCGGCCGATGGGTTTCGCCGTACGAGATTGAATCGGTCCTCGTCCAGCATCCCCAGGTGCTTGAAGCGGCAGTCATCGGCCGGAAGGATGAGCACGGTCTGGTCCGGGCCGATGCTTGGGTCGTGCTGAAAGACCCCACGATTTCCGGTCCGCAGACCGAGGAAGATCTCCGGCACTTCTGTGAGGCAATTCTCCCCCGTTACAAACTGCCGGGGCGGATCCATGTCGCCGACAAGCTGCCGAAGACGGCTACCGGGAAGATCCAGCGGTACAAGCTGCGCGTTGCCTTTGCAGATCAAGATCGGCTGTCTCATAAGCGGAAGGACCTGGTTTCGATCGAGCGGGTCGGCCGGGTCGTCATTGCTACGGTGTCCCGTCCTCCAGTCAACGCGCTTAATGACGAATTGATCGAACGCCTCGACGCGGTGCTCGATCAGGCGATCGACGACCAGGAGGTGGCGGTGCTGCATATCCGCAGCGACCAACAGGCGTTCTGTGCGGGAGCCGACCTCGCTTTGATGCAGTCTTGTTTTGGCACGCTCGAAGGCCCCGATGTCATGCTGGACCTGGTACGCCGCATGCAGCGCCTATTCGCGCGGATCGAGGCGGCACCTCTGCTTACGCTGGCCGAGATAGGCGGCGCGGCTCTGGGAGGCGGTCTGGAACTGGCACTTGCTTGTGATATTCGCGTCGCCGCAGCCGAAGCGAAACTCGGCCTGCCGGAGGTGGGACTGGGCCTTTTGCCCGGTGCCGGCGGCACCCAACGGCTAACCCGATTGTGCGGCCGGGGCATCGCCACCCGCCTGATACTCGGTGGTGAAGTGATTGACGGCGCCTTAGCTGAAGGGCTCGGAGTTGTTCAGTGGACTCGGCCACTCTCACAGTTGGCTGAGTGGACACGGGAACTTGCGGCGCGCTTCGCCCAGGCGCCTAGGCCCGCACTCGCTGCCAGCAAGCGGTGCGTGGCAGCTGTGGGCGATCCGCACCGCGACGGCTATGCCGAGGAACTCGCCGCTACGCGCAAACTCTATCAGCATCCCGAAACCAGGCGCAGGGTCGCTGAATTCCTTGAAAGAAGTGCAAAGAAGCGCCCGACCGTCAAAGTTTGAAGTAAAGTTGTCTGCGCCGTTCTTAGGAGGAATGATGAAACTGAGTGACAAGATCGCGGTTGTTACAGGCGCTGCCTCTGGCATCGGACTGGCAACCGCCGAAACCCTGGCCGAAGCGGGAGCAAGGGTAGTCATAGCCGACATCGCCAGGGACAAGGGCGAGGCCGCCGCGGTCGCCATCCAGAAGAAGGGTCAGAAGGCCGAGTTCATTCATCTCGACATCACTGATGACGCATCCATCGCCGCCTTCGCCGAAACGGTCCAAAACAAGATCGGCCCGGTCGATATCGTGGTAAACGGCGCCGGCTGGGGCCAGATAAAGCCATTCTGGGAGATGCCGCTCGACGTGTGGAACAAGATCGTGACGCTCAATCTCGTCGGCCCAATGAAATTGATCAAGGCCCTCCTGCCCAAGATGATGGAACGCAACAGCGGCAAGATTGTGAACGTCGCCAGCGATGCTGGCCGAGTCGGCAGCTCGGGCGAAACGGTCTACGCGGGCGCCAAGGGCGGTCTGATCGCTTTTACAAAGTCGCTTGCCCGCGAAGTGGCGCGCTACAACATCAATGTCAACTGCGTATGCCCGGGTCCCACCGAAACGCCGCTTTTGTTTGCAGTGCCCGAGAAGCACTTGGAGTCCTTCAAACGGGCCATCCCTTTTCGCCGGTTCGGCAAGCCGCAGGAAGTCGCCGATGCGATTCTGTTTTTCGCAAGCTCTCGGTCCGACTACATCACAGGTCAAGTCTTGAGCGTCAACGGCGGCCTGACTATGGTTGGCTAATTCCTACACCAAGGAGCAAAAACATGAAGAAAGTTCAAATGGCAAATTATAAGGCTGCCCATTTTGGCTGGACCGTTTCCGGCAAGGTTGCCACCATCACGCTCAACCGTCCCGAGCGCAAGAATCCGGTCACTTTTGAGTCCTACGGCGAGCTGCGGGATCTGTTTCGCGAACTGGTCTACGCAACCGATATCAAGGCGGTAGTGTTCACCGGGGCGGGCGGCAATTTCTGTTCTGGCGGCGACGTTCACGATATCATCGGCAAGCTGGTGAAGATGGACATGCTTGAGTTGCTGGCGTTCACCCGGATGACCGGCGATCTGGTCAAGGCGATGCGCGCATGCCCTCAACCCATCATCTCCGCCATTGACGGCGTTTGTGCGGGCGCGGGGGCCATGATTGCTTCCGCTTCTGACATGCGCTTCGGGACCGCCCGGAGTAAGGTCGCGTTCCTATTCGTGCGCGTCGGGCTTGCGGCCGCCGACATGGGTGCATGCACGCTGCTACCGCGGTTGATTGGAATGTCGCGGGCCGCAGACCTATTGTTCACGGGCCGCGCCATGAGCGGCGAGGAAGCTGAGCGCTTCGGCTTCTACAACCGAGTCGTCGAACCTGAGAAGCTGCTTGCGGAAGCCACCACGCTGGCCAACTCTCTCGCCGATGGCCCCACGTTCGGCCATGGCATGACCAAGACCATGCTTTACCAAGAGTGGAGTCAGGGCCTCGATGAGTGCATCGAGGCGGAAGCTCAAGCGCAGGCGATTTGCATGCAAACCAAGGACTTCGAACGCGCCTACACTGCGTTCGCAGCCAAGCAGACGCCTGTATTCGAGGGTAATTGATGGCGGACAAGAGTTTCCTCGCGTGGCCTTTTTTCGACGACGACCATCGAAAATTGGCTGGCGAATTGGAGCGGTGGGCAGGTAGTGCGCTCCCGCCATTGCTCGAGGGTTCCGAAGACAGCTTGGATGCCGTCTATGCTTGCGTCCGTCGGATCGCGGCGGAACTCGGCAAGTCGGGGCTGCTGCGCGTGTGCGTGCCTCGTGCGTATGGCGGGGAGCGCGAGAACCTCGATGTACGCGGCCTGTGCTTGGCTCGCGAGATCATGGGTCGGGCTTCGGGCTTGGCGGACTTTGCTCTAGCCATGCAGGGTTTGGGGAGCGCTCCCATTACGCTTTACGGCCGCGAGGACCAGAAGCGTTCCATCTTGCCCCGAGTGGCCGCCGGCACTGCACTCGCCGCTTTTGCCCTATCGGAACCGGATGCCGGCTCCGACGTCGGTGCCATTGCCACCACCGCCACACGCGACGGTAAATCCTGGCGTCTCGACGGCGTCAAGACCTGGATCTCGAACGCCGGTATTGCCGCCTTCTATGTCATCTTTGCCCGCACGGGCGAAGGGCCCGGAACCAAAGGGCTGTCCGCCTTCATCGTCGACGCCGACTGCCCGGGCCTGGATGCCTCCGAGCGCATCGACGTCATCGCGCCCCACCCCCTAGGCACGCTACGTCTCACCGACTGCCGCGTTGCCGCCGACTGCATGCTGGGTCAGCCAGGGGAGGGTTTCAAAATCGCCATGGCCACGCTGGACATCTTCCGCTCCACGGTCGGCGCCGCCGCGTTGGGCCTCGCCCGCCGGGCGTTGGATGAGGCAACCGGGCGGGCGCTCAAGCGACGCATGTTCGGCCGAGCGCAGGCCGAGTTCCAGCTGACGCAGGCGAAGCTCGGGGACATGGCCGTGTCGATCGACGCTGCGGCACTGCTGATCTACCGATCCGCGTGGACCAAGGATGTGTTGGGTGGGCGCGTGACGCGCGAGGCCTCGATGGCCAAGCTGTTCGCTACCGAATCGGCGCAGCAGGTGATTGACGCGGCGGTGCAGATTTTCGGCGGGCTTGGTGTCGTTCGCGGAATGACGGTGGAGCGGCTTTATCGCGAGATCAGGGCACTGCGCATCTATGAGGGGGCAAGCGAGGTGCTGAAGCTGATCATCGCTTCCAAGGTGCTGGAGACGGCGGCGGCCGACGATAGTGCAGGCGCTTCCTCCTATGGATGAACACGGGACAGTCTCATGGAAATGAACGCCAAGGCGTCACTCTCCCGCCACCACGCAGTGGTCACCGGCGGAGGACGTGGAATCGGCGCGGCAATCGCCGAGGCACTGGCGAACTCGGGCGCCTCGGTCTCCCTCATTGGGCGGAACGCCGAAGTGCTGCAGGCCACCGCGGACCGCATCATCAAGGAGCACGGCGTCAGAGCGGCGACGGCATCGGCTGATGTGGCCGACGAAGCGGCCGTCCGAAAGGCCATCGCCGGCGTCACAGGCGTGCTCGGTGCCCCAACAATCCTAATCAACAACGCCGGTGTTGCCCTGTCGGCGCCGTTCCTTAAGTCGGACGCGGCATTCTGGCGGAAGGTGCTCGATGTCGATCTGATGGGTGCGGTCTATTGCACGCAGGCGGTCCTGCCAGCCATGCTGGAAGCTAAGTGGGGCCGGGTCATCAACATTGCCTCGACGGCTGGCGTGGTCGGATCCGCCTACATCACCACCTACTGTGCAGCCAAACACGGCATGATCGGGCTGACCCGGGCCTTGGCCATGGAAACCGCGCGAACGGGCGTGACGGTCAATGCGGTGTGTCCGGGGTATACCGACACTGATATGACCCAGCAAAGCATCGCCAACATCACCAAAAAGACCGGCCGCAGCCGCGAAGAGGCCATAGCCAGCCTGGTGGCGCACAACCCACAAGGACGTCTCATTCAACCCGCGGAAGTGGCCGATGCGGTGGCTTGGCTGTGCGGTGATAATGCTGCGTCGGTGACGGGGCAGAGCATCGTCATTGCCGGCGGCGAGATTACGCCATGAGTTCGCACGTTCTCTGCTTCTACAACGTAGAAGTCGGGTTCTGCGGGTTGGCGTAATCGTAGAATCCGCGCCCCGACTTTCGCCCGTTCCACCCCGCCAGCACCATGCGCTTGAGCAGCGCCGGCGGTGCGAATCGCCGCTCCTTGAATTCGTCGAACATGATATTCGCGATGTAATACGTCGTGTCGAGGCCCACGAAATCCAGAAGCGCGAAGGGACCCATCGGGTAACCGCACCCCAGTTTCATGGAACTGTCGATATCAACGATTGAGCCGACGCCCTCCTCGAACGCGCGAATCGCATCCAGCAAATAGGGCACCAGAAGCCGATTGACGATGAAGCCCGTCCGATCGCTGGTCCGCACCGGCGTCTTGCCCAAGCGCGCCGCGAAGGACACGAGCTCTTCATACGCTTCTGCGTCGCTGGCGATCGTGCGGATCACTTCGACGAGTTTCATCACTGGAACGGGATTGAAAAAGTGCAGCCCGAAAAAACGATGCGGGCGAGCGGTGGCCGTCGCGATTTCGGTGACGGAACATGACGATGTGTTGGTTGCCAAAACCGTGGCTGGTCCGCACAACTTGTCCAAAGCCGCGAACAGTTCTTTTTTGGCGGGCACTTGCTCGATGATTGCTTCAATGATCAGGTCGCGGTCGGCCAGATCTTCGATCTTTGTCGTGCCGCGTAGCCTCCCGCGGATTTGGTCGCGCTGCTCGGTGGTGATCGCATCCTTTTCGACCATCCGCGCCAGATTTTTCTCGATACTCTTTAGACCCTTGTCCACTAGGTCGGGCGTTACTTCGCGCACCACCACCCCGAAACCTGCCTGCGCCGCAACCTGAGCAATGCCTGAACCCATCAGGCCGCACCCTACGATTCCGACCTTCTCAATCGCCATTGGCGTCCCAGAGGTACCGCATCAACTGCAGGCGCTCGGTTCGCATATCGTCTCCGCGAAGTTCCCGCAGAGCATAGGTCACGAACTCAGCGGCGACCTTTTTCCGCCAGCTCATGTCGAAATCCGTGTTGTCTAGAGGTTTCGCCAATCGTGCCGCGAGCGTGGCCGCCTGCCCGATCGCCTCCTGATCGAGAGGGCGACCCAGCAGGGATTTTGCCGCCTCGCTGGCGACGAGGGGGCGCGATGCGACCGAACCCACGACGATCCTGGCATCCTCCACAACGCCGCCACTTGAAAGCCGCGCGGCTGCCGCAACGGACAGCACCGGGAAGTCGAACGACCCGCGACGCCGCAGCTTCCAGTAGGTGCTCTTCCAGCCGTGGAGGGAACCCAGCCGTATTTCCGTCAGAATCTCGTTGGGCCGGCGCGTGATGTAGTTCATGCCGTCATTGTTATAGAGGTCGGCAAGCAGGACCTCTCGCTCGTCAGAGCGCGATCGCAACCGCACGCTCGCTCCTAAAGCGATGAGCGCCGGCGCCGTGTCCGTAGACGAAACGGCCATGCACTTCGGGCTGCCTGTTGCGACCCAGCAGATCTCACCGTCCTTTTTTTTGCAGAAATTGATCGCTTTTCGCCACTCGTAGCTCTGATCGTAGTAGGTGCACCGGGTATCGAGGCAGATGTTTCCTCCGAGCGTAGCTATGTTGCGGATATGCGGTGTTGCGACCAGGGACGCGGCCTGCCACAAAGCGGAGCATCCATTCCGGAAACGAGCGTCTTTTGCGATATCGGTGAGCGTGAGGCATGGTCCCAGTCGCGAGGATGAATGATCCAGTTGAACTTCGCCCAGGCCTTCGACATGCCGGAGGCTAATCAGGGTCCGCGGAACCTGCTGCCTCCGCTTCATGTTGGGGAGCAGGTCCGTACCTCCCGCAAGCACCATGGAACTTGGGCCTTCGCCGTCGAGAATGCGAGCGGCCTCCTCCACGGTGCGGGGCATGCGGAATTCGAAAAGCGGCAGCCGCATCATGAGCTCAATACCCGTTCTTTCTCGAGGCGTGGTTTCGGTCGCCGAGGAGCTTCGTTGGTGGCATGGCCATCTCCGCCCTCCCAGGGCGGCGGAACACGAAGCGCTTCCGGCCAAGGGACCTCCGGGAAGTGCGTCGGGCCGAAACGTGGCGCTTTCCCTGCCTTCTTATCTGCCAGCGCTTTCACAATTTTTTCCGGGGTGATGGGCACTTCGTCGATCCGAACCCCAACCGCATCGTAGACAGCGTTGGCCACGGCCGGAATGATCGGGAGAAGCGGCCCTTGTCCGCATTCCTTCGCGCCGAACGGCCCCCGGGCGTCAGGCCCTTCGATAAACTCGGTGACGATTTCAGGCATATCCAGCGAGGTGGGACTCTTGTATTCGAGAATCGAAGGGAATTTGTGTACCAGCGCACGGGAGAATTTCTCCGGAAGACGACGGAACTCCTGTTCCTCCATGAGCGCTTCGCCGAGGCCCATGTAGATGCTGCCCTCCACCTGTCCCCGCGCGATGACGGGATTGAGCGCCCGGCCCAAATCGTGTGTGTTCCATATCTTCGCGATGCGCATCCACCCCGTCGTGGGGTTAACCTCGACTTCCACCACGGCCGCCGAATACGTGTAGGTAGGAGAAGTCCCTACGCCGCCGCCTTTGTACTGCGCTGCGGGGAATTTAGGCGGGGTATAGGAGCCAACGGTCCCTATCGTGCCGAACTTCGACTCGCCCAGGCAAACGGCTTCCTGAAAGGAGACTCTCTTTTCCGGCTCCGCGGAGTCGAATGCACAATTGTCCGCCAAGCGGATCCGCTCCTTGGGCACCTGGAGTTTATCGGCCACAGCTTCCACCAGCATGGCCTTCGCCCTATCGGCGGCCTGAATGGCCGCATTCCCGGCCATCAGGGTCACGCGGCTCGAATACGACCCTAGGTCCACGGGGCCGAGATCCGTGTCGCCGGAGTAGACGCGAATGTCGTTCGTGCCAATGCCCAGCACTTCAGCAACGATCGCGGCCAGGACGTCGTCGGATCCTTGCCCGATTTCCGTTGTGCCTGTAAAAAGCGTGACTCCGCCGCCGCGGTCGAGCTTCAGTTGAATCCCGGAGTGCGGCATCGAGTTCCAGTAGATCGAAAGCCCGGCCCCCGTCAGGTAGCAGGAGCATGCCAGACCGACGCCGCGGCCTTCCGGGAGTTTCCGGAACTTCTCTTTCCAGCCGGATATCTCTACGACGCGGCGGATACACTGGTCTAATCCCACGGTTCCCAGCTGAAGGAAATTTGCCGTCAACTCGTTTGGTTTTACGGCGATCCGGAGCCGGAGTTCGGCCGGGTCGATCTTCAGCTTCTCCGCGATCTTGTCGATCTGCACTTCCTGGCCAAAACGGGGCTGCGGTGTGCCGTGACCGCGTTTGGGCCCGCAGGGCGGTTTGTTGGTGAAAACGCGACAACCCTGGTATCGATATCTTGGAATGTGGTAGGTCGTCGTCTGCAATGCGCCGGCGTAAAAGGTGCTGGCGACGCCGTAGGAACCATATCCGCCGCCATCGATCAAGCTTTGAAGCTGCATGGCCGTGATCGTGCCGTCCTTCTTCACACCCGTCTTGAATTTCATCAGGATGGGATGGCGGCCTCGGTGGCAGTAGAACACCTCCTCCCGGGTCAGGCAGATCTTGACCGGTCTTCCCAACAGCAGAGCCGCCTTCGAGACGACGATCTCGTGATTGAAGGGGTCGCTCTTGCCTCCGAAACCTCCCCCGCAGGGAGTGGCGATAACGCGGATGTGCCCCGCCGGCATTTCCAGGACCTTGGCGAGGGCGCGGTGCAGATAGTGCGGGGTCTGGGTACTCGTCCAGAGTGTTAGCTTCCCCTCGCGATC
>Ga0187872_10003327_pt1 | contig 13081 bp, 11 predicted proteins | sample June2016WEW_16_4_FD_132973 | JGI IMG/M metagenome (GOLD analysis project Ga0187872, IMG submission 132973) | Peatland microbial communities from SPRUCE experiment site at the Marcell Experimental Forest, Minnesota, USA - June2016WEW_16_40 | ecosystem: Environmental > Terrestrial > Soil >...
CGGTCGGTAGCGGCGGCGCCAAATCCTTGGCGACCAAGGTGGAAGCCGCTACGCCCCCGCCGGGCCCGTCCGGCTATCATCTAATCAAGACGATCAAGCTCGGGGGCGAGGGCTTCTGGGACTACCTCGCGTTCGATTCGCCCACGCGCCGTCTTTTCATCTCGCGCGGGACGAAAGTCGTCGTCCTCGACGTCGATTCTGAGAAGGTTGTCGGCGAGATTCCGAATACGCTGGGCGTGCACGGCATCGCTCTTGCCCCGGACCTCGGCAACGGCTACACGTCCAACGGCGGCGCCGGCACGATCAGCATCTTTGACATGAAGACTCTGCAAGTAATCGGCCAGGCTCAGGCGGAGAAGAACCCGGACGCGATCGTCTACGACCCCGCGTCGAAGCGCGTCTTCGCGATGAACGGCCTCAGCGCCAGCGCCACCGCAATCGATGCGAAGACGGGAATGGTTGCGGGGACGATCGCGCTCAATGGCAAGCCGGAATTTGCCGTGGCCGATGGCGCCGGGCACGTCTACGTCAATCTTGAGAACAAGAGCGAGGAAGTGCAGATCGACTCCAAAAATCTCGTCGTCACCGCGCGCTGGCCGCTCGCGCCCTGCGAGAGCCCTTCCGGCCTGGCGATCGATCGCGAGCACCGTCGGCTCTTCGCCGGCTGCCACAACAAACTGATGGCCGTCGTGGACGCCGATTCCGGCCAGGTCATCGCGTCCCTGCCGATCGGCATCGGCGTCGATGCGAACCAGTTCGACCCGGGCACCGGTTTTGCCTTCTCCTCCAACGGTAGCGGCACGCTCACCGTCGTGCACGAAGATTCGCCCAGCCAATTCACCGTGGTCGAGGAAGTCCCCACGCAGACCGGCGCTCGCACGATGGCGCTCGATCCGAAAACTCACGAAGTCTATCTTGTCACGGCGCAATTTGCGCCGCCGCCCCCGCCAACGCCGGATAATCCCCATCCGCGCGGCGGCATGGTACCCGATTCGTTTGTCGTCTTGGTTTTCGGCCGCTAACCGCGAAAGGAGTCTCGCTTTGTTTGGCGTGTGGGGATGCCATCGAGGCCGTTTCCGTAGGGGCACAGCATGCTGTGCCCGGCGCGCGGCTGGCAACCGTCAACCACACCCTTACGCGGAACCCTCGAGGTGGTAGTGTGGCGGCCCTTCAGCCAGGGCATCGGGCTTTTTTTGGGGGAGCCCGTCACGCTGTCGAGGCTGTTTCCGTAGGGGCACAGCATGCCGGCGGCTGGCAACCGCAAATTCAATGCGCGCTTTTTAGGAGGTCGGAGCTTTAGCTCCGACATAAGCCGCTGAAAGCAAGAGGGGCTTCAGCCCCTGAAGCTCCGGGGTCCCACACTACGTCACCTGGTGACGCCGCTTCGCGGAGTCGATCGCGAGCGGCACTTGGTCCGCGATTTCGAGGCCGTAGCCTTCCAGCGCCACAACCTTGCGGGGATGATTGGTGAGGACGCGGATGCGCCGCAGGCCGAGGTCGGTCAGAATCTGCGCGCCGATTCCGCTTTCGTGCTGGATCAGCTTCTGCACGCGCGTGTCGCGGTCGATCTGCTCGCGCCGGTGGTAGATGATTTGCGGCAGCGCGGCTCCCTCTTCGGTCCGCGTATCGATCTGAAATCCGAGGCCGGTGTGATGGAGGTAGACGAAGACGCCCCGGTTCTCGCGCGCGATGGCTTCGAGCGACCCTTCCATGATTTCGCGGCAATCGCAGCTCGTCGAGCCCAGCACGTCGCCGGTGAGGCAGTGCGAATGGACGCGGACAAGCCACGGTTCTTCTTTCGCCGCGGGGTCCGGCAGGTCCGCGGGAATTTCGCCGCGCACGAGCGCCACGTGAAGATGATGATCGATCTCGCTCGAATAAGCGATCATCCGGAAATTTCCGTACTTCGTCGTGAGGACCGACTCCGCGACGCGCCGCACGTACCGCTCGTGCTTCATGCGGTACCGGATCAGGTCCGCGACGGTGACCATCTTCATCTCGTGGACGCGGCAGAACTCGGTCAGCTGCGGCACGCGCGCCATCGTCCCGTCGTCGTTCATGATTTCGCAGATCACGCCGGAAGGATCGAGCCCCGCGATTCGCGCCAGATCGACGGAGGCCTCGGTCTGCCCCGCGCGCACCAGCACTCCGCCATTGCGCGCGCGCAACGTGTACACGTGCCCTGGCCGCGCGAGGTCTTCGGGGCGCGTGTGCGGGTCGGTGGCCGTCAGGATCGTGGTCGCGCGGTCCCACGCGCTGGTTCCGGTCGTGGTGCCGCGGCGCGCGTCCACCGGCTCGCAGAACGGCGTGCCGAACGCGGACGTATTGCGCGCCGAAATCGGCTTCAAATCGAGCGCGTCGCAGCGCTGCTCGGTCAGCGAGAGGCAGATCAGCCCGCGCCCGTACTTGGTCATGAAGTTGATGGCGTCGGGCGTGATTTTTTCGGCGGCGATGGTCAGGTCGCCTTCATTTTCGCGGTCTTCGTCGTCCACGAGCACGATCATCCGGCCCTGGCGGATATCCTCGATGGCCTCTTCGATCGTGGCGAACGGATGTTTTCCTTCGGTCATGTCATCGCACCCAGTTTAAGAACAGAAAGTGAAACATGGCGCCCATCAATCCCGCACCCGGAATCGTGAGGACCCACGCCCAGACGATCCGCCGGGTCACGCCCCAGCGCACCGCCGTCAGCCGGCGCGACGCTCCGACGCCCGCAATGGCCCCGGTGATCACGTGCGTCGAGCTGACGGGGATTCCCGCGGCGGCCGTCCCGATCAGCGTGACGGCGGCGGACGTCTCCGCGGCGAACCCGCCGAAGGGAGTAAGCTTCGTAATCCGCTGGCCCATCGTCTTGACGACGCGCCAGCCGCCCGCCATCGTCCCCCCGGCCATGGCAAGCGCGCAACAAATGATAACCCAGTCCGGCACCTTGTAGCTCGGAATCAGACCGCCGGTAACCAGTGCGGCAGTAATGATGCCCATGCTCTTCTGCGCGTCGTTCGTGCCGTGGCTGAAGCTGAAAGCGCCGGCCGAAATAAGTTGGAGCCGGCGAAACCACGTGTCCACTTTCCACGGTGCCTGCTTTCGCACGATCCAACTGGTTGCCGTCGTCACGAGAATGGCCGCCGTCATGCCGATCACCGGCGCGATAAAGATGAAGATCACGGGCAGCAGCCAGCCGCTCACGATGATCGCACGAAATCCGGCTGCGGCGATGGCCGCGCCTCCGTAGCCGCCCATCAACGCGTGCGACGAGCTGCACGGCATGCCCATGCGTATCGTCGCGTAGTTCCAGATGATCGCTCCCAGAAGTCCCGCCAGCAGCACGTGTTGGTTCACCGTTTCGAGATGGACGAGGCCCTTGCCCACCGTCGCCGCCACGGCCGTGCCGAACGTCAGCGGCGCGACGAAGTTCCAGAAAGCCGCCCAGACGACGGCCCAGGAAGGCCGCAGGACGCGCGTCGAGACGACCGTGGCGATCGAGCTCGCGGCGTCGTGCCATCCGTTCGTGAAGTCGAACGCCAGACTGATGACGACAATCACGATCAGAAGATGGAAGGGATTCACGTAGCCGGTATCCGCTCAGGCGTTCTTCAGCGTGACGGTTTCGATCACGTTCGCCACGTCTTCACATTTGTCCGCGGCGAACTCGAGCGTCTCGATGATCTCTTTCCATTTGATGATCTGCACGGGGTCTCTTTCCTGCTCGAAGAGCCGGGCGATCAGCTCCCGGCACTGGCGGTCTGCCACGTTTTCCAGGCGGTTGATCTCGATGCAATGGTCGAGGATGTGGTCCTCTTCTTCGAGCACGCGCACCGCGGCCACGATCTGCGCCGTGGCGTCGCGGACCGTCGTTGCGAGCTCCAGCACCCCGGGTCGGATCGTCTCCACTCGATAGATGATGAGCCGCGTCGCCGCCGCATCCACTAGGTCGATCACGTCGTCGATCCGGCTCGCCAGTTCGTGGATGTCCTCCCGGTCGAACGGCGTAATGAATGTCTGGTTCAGCTTTTTCATGATGTCGTGCGTGATCACGTCGCCGGCGTGCTCGTACGCTTCCACGCGGTTGGCCCCCGCCGCCGGGTCGCCGTAGTTCCCCAGCATATCGACCATGGCCTGCGCGCCCGCCTGGACGTTTTCGGCCTGCTCGGTGAACATCCGGAAGAAAGACATCTCGCGCGGCAAAATCCTCTGCAAGAACCCCGGCATAAGCCTGCACCCCCCGGCGCGTGCTTGATGAGAGCGATAAACTATACCGAAAGGCCACACAGCGGACAAGGAATCGCGGACCTTGGCAGTGTCCTAATTTGACGAATCGTCATTCTCCGCAAGCTGTCATCCCGAACCCAGCCGCGCTTTTTTGCGGATGGGGGTGAGGGATCTGCTGTTTCTTCGACTCTCACCATGAGCATGCATCAACTTCCCGCTGAAACTAGGACACCACGCGGACCTTGGCGGTGGGTCAGTTTGACTTCCGCAGGCCAACGAAGAGCGAGGTCGCAATTCCGGGTATCGCGTATAGGACAGCATTACTCGCGCTGATGAACAGCCATCCGATTAGACCGACCATTAAGGAGGCATTGTCCAGCCCTAGCGACAGAATTGAGGAAGGGCAAACGTAAAGAAGCAGCGCGATACTCGGATGTCCGCCTAGCCGATGAGCGATGGCGTAATACGCCAAAAGGAGCCATGGCAATACAAATCCGACAGCAGCAAAGCCAGCCACGATTTGTACGCTCTTGCGCAAACTGTATTTGTACATAGTCGCCTTTTCTCTGAGTGGTTTCATAATAGGCCCCTTGTCAATCCGCATAGCCTGCGGAAGTCAAACTGATCCACCACCCGGAGATCTTGGGTGGCGGTGGCGCAGCCTTTCGCTTTTGGCTTTCAGGGTGCTCCTCACGCCGTTGCGAGGATCAAAGTTGAAATCGGAAATTCCCGCGTATATGCTCCGGACATGCTTAAAAACAATTCTGCCTCGGTCGTTGATGCGGGCGTCACCATCAACGATCCACTGCGGCATTTGATTGTCTGCCACGATCGGATCGAAGAACATTTGCAAATCCTGGAGAGTGTAATTCCCCGCCTGCGTTCTGATTCCGAGCAGAAGCGCCAAGAAGCCCGCGAGGCCCTGGACAAAGCGCTGCAGTTCCTCGGTGCAATGGGGCACCTTCATACTCAGGATGAAGAGGAGTCGGTGTTTCCCCGCCTCTTGGCCAACAGTGGCGACGAGAGATCCGTTGTGGCGGAGCTGACGACCATGCTTGAAAGTCAGCATCGGGAGAAAGAGTCGGTGTTCGAGAAGCTGGCGGCCCATGTAGCGGCCTTCCCTCCCGCGCCCTTGCCTCCGTCGCCGGAGCAGGCGACCCGTTTTGAGGGTTTGGTGTCCCATCTGGTGGATCTTTATCGGCCCCACATCATGGTCGAGAATCAGCGCCTGATTCCGATGTCGGAAGACCATCTCAGGGAATCTGATTTGGGAGAGATACTCCAGGAAATGCGGGCGCGGCGCAGCCCGTAGGTCGCCGGCAGCACAAGGGGGTAGCACGCCACGAATTGAACTACCCGAAGTTAGATCGCGGCGCGCGGGAGTTTCACGCCTGACGGAGCACAGTAGACTTCAAAGTGGTACTTCTCCCATTTGGAGAAGTCCGAGCGCGGGATACCGGGGAACACCTCCGTAGTCCCGTCCACGAATTGGACCTCGACATCCCCCTTGCGAGTGTCGCTTTCGGCGGTCTCCTGGCCACTGGTTTCAATGTAGCGTGGCGTCTCGCGAATTCGTTTAGGTGGCATGTTCCCTCCTTCGAAGCAATCATAGAGGCGGCAGGATCGGATGTCCGTTCACAACAGCACACTCCGGGCGGGTGGCCCAGCCTTTCTTGGTTTTGGGGGTGCCCCGTCCTTCGCGCCTTTTTGGGGAAGGGTGGGCCTGCTCTGTCTCTCTCGTGGTTCTCAGGGGCGTCGCTTAAGCCTTCCTGTGGCACAGGCATGCACGTAAGCCTAGGCAAGCCGTAAGCGCGCAGCCAAGAGCGGCTGTGCCACGGCGGGTTTACAGTTCTGCGTTCAGGCGGAGTCTGCGAAGGATTGCCTCGCCTTCGTCCTCGGTGATGACGTGCTTTTGGACCAGCAGGACGACCAGATCTTCGACGACGTAATGCTCATCGCTTCTTGCAACGCTCGGCTCGGAGGCAGCGTTCGAATGGCCGGGAACGGCGGGGCTCTCGGCCGGGAGCGGCTCGGGTTGCGCTTCGCCGCGAAGCTCGGCAAACCATCTTTCGAGGATCGGGCGTTGTACGGGCGCAATCTCCGTAAACAGCAGGCCCATGCCCACGCCGGCCTTGCAATACATCACGCGCGCTTTCGTGTGAAATGATTTGCCGTTCTTGGTGAGGCGCAGATTGATGTTGGTTTCCACCGGAAGAGGGTTCATGGTGTCGACGTAGCAGCCGCCCGCGGACAGATCGGTGGTGTGCGCTTCGATCTCGGTTTGTGACACAGGTTCCACGGCCGTAACTCCCGCCGTAAACGGGCTTCGGGCGCTGCGGCGGCGCTCCGGGACATCAGGCGCGGTCGAACCTGGCGCGTCCTTGTTTCGCGGCTCCCGATCCTTCTCAGGCCGTTTGGAATCAACGATGGTTTTCGGCATTTTCGAAACCCCTGCTGTGTATTTCTCTACCAACTTAGTCTAGACCCGTCATGCCCTCGGGTCTGTGATTTCGTCACAGGCGATGTATTAGAGTTCACTAGGATAAGGTGTTGTTCTAGTGGGAGTTAGCGCTGGGCGCCGAAGCTATCCCACTGTTAACCCAGCCCCGAAGTGGAGAAAGCTGTCTGGATCGCCCGGAATCAGTTGGCCCTATGTCGGGCGCGTCCCGTTCGTGTGTTTATCGCAACGAGCAACGTCGCTGGCCGTTTGAGATTACTGACAGAAGCGGTAACTTAATTGTTGGCGCAGCTCGGTCGGGCTGAGACCGGCTTTTGTTCAGCGGATGAAACGGGTTATCGCGATGCGAAAAGCCAAACTCATCCTCGGATTGGCGGTTCTTGCGTTGGCCATCATCGCGGGTTGGCCGATCGCTTCGTGCGAGCTTGCCAACCTTGAACTGCGCGAGGATTTGAGGGACCTCGCGGCGCAAAACGGCGCCCGAATCGGATTGGCTCCCCCCGAGCACGGACGAGAATCTCCGCAGCGCCGTCGTCCGCGAAGCCAGGGAGCATGAGATTCAGCTTGAGCCTGAGCAGGTGATCGTGCATCGCACGGGCACCGCCGAAGCGCCGATCTTATACCTGGCGGCGGATTACAGAACGCGTGTGAAGCTGCCCGGATGTTCGTTCACTCTCCACTTCACTCCGTCGAGCGCGAGGTGAACAGCTACTTCGCGCGGGGCGCCCGCGCGCTTCAGGACGCGTGCGCCTTCCGAACCGCGGGCTTCGGGGGTTCTTCTTGATGCGCCTGCGTTCGGCCAGCCTCGAAGAGAAACCACACGCGGCGCTGGCCTTCGTCGATCCATGTTTCGAGGAGGCTCGCCGTTGCGACGTCTTTTTCCTCGTTGCAGAGTTCATGCGCTTCCAGCATGCTCGCGACCAGCGCCCTGTTGTCCTCGCGCAGCTCGGCCAGCATGTCGAGCGGGTCGACGTACTCGGCGTCGTTATCGGCCAGCCGCTGGAGTCGGGCGATATGCCCGATGGAGCGAATCGTCCCGCCGCCGAGTTTGCGGACGCGCTCGGCTATGTCATCGGTAATCGCGAATATCTGCTCGGCCTGTTCGTCGAGCAGGAGGTGGTAGTCTCGAAAGTGCGGTCCGCTCATGTGCCAGTGGAAATTCTTCGTCTTGAGATAGAGGGCAAAAACGTCCGCCAATAGCGCGTTGAGCGCCCCCGTGATGTTCTTGACGGCTTCTTGTCCCAGGTCCGTGGGTGTCGCGAGCGGCTCATTGCGCCGCTCTTTCAGTTCGGTTCTATTCGCCATAATGGCTCCTTTCGGTCCCGCCGATTCGTCGTCCATGATGCCACGAAACCGGCCTGGTCGCGCAACATCGATTGGATGATCCGGACGGGTGGCTTGGCTCCTCCTTATTCGAAAAAGGTGGCCTCGGGATACGCCAAATCAAGCGCTGAACTGGCGCAGGTCATGATCCATGTGCAGGTATCCCCAGCGCATCCAGTCGCGCTCGGACATTGGCCCGAAGATCGGGTGCGGCTGCCAGGAAAAGTCGCGAGGGTTTCGGACGAAACGCTCGAATAGCCGCTGCAATTCGCGCAGGTCCGCGGCAACTTCGGCGGGCGGCGTGCCGCCCTCTTCCTGATCCGTCTCAGGGCGCGTCTGAATCCCCTTGGGCCAGGCGAGGGGAACGTCGAGCGCGATCCACTTGATGAGTTTCCGAGGCATGCGGCTGGGCGCTTCGCTCAGGGGCTTTTCGCCCATCACCCCGCGAAACGAGTCCGCAAGGTGACAGACCATCTGGTGCGGCGACATCCGCATCGTTTCCTTCCAGATCCCGCACGACATATCCTCCGGGCCATTGGAAGTTGAACGCTTCCAGCATTTGCACAGCGTGTTCAAGCTCTTGACGGGTCGTTACATGGACGAATTCGCCGTCCCCGGTTTTTAAATATTCTAGACATCAGCCGGCAGACCTGTCACGCCATCCCCATACGTTAAGTATTGACCACCAGCAACGGCGTGATCAGAATGACGTCCGAGACTATTGTCAAGACAGCGGATTCTTCGGTAGGTAGCGTGGGTTGCCGGGAGCAGCGATGGCGGCAAGCATATTGGTCGTCGACTCGGTGATCTGGCCGTCCTGAGCGATGACTATTTCGATCGTAAGGGAGTCTCGGATGAAGGGATCAAGCAGTTAGAATCTGTGCTCACGGTGATCGGCGGTCGCGTCGTATACAGCGATCTTCACTAGCAGTTGCAAGTGTCGCCCGGCGAGGCACAGTCCTCATCATAAAGTCTGGCGCTTATGCCGTGCCGTTCGAATTTCGCTCGCCTGGTAGGCCGTGCCCATTGGTGGTCACGGCCGGCCCGGTGGCCCCGCGTCGGCTTTCGGAACGGCGATCTTCCGACGCCAAATGGCACGCAATTGCCGTTACGACAGGTTCAGTTAGGAGCACGCTGCGATTTCTAAGGGATGTGAAAGGAGAACGCTCATGCCTGCTGATGAGAACGGGAGAGATGCAGTTGCACAAGGCTGTGAGGTCCAAACAGATCGTCGAAATTTCATGAGTGCCGCTGCGGCCGGGTTGCTTGGCGCTGCCGGAGCGGTATCGGCACTCGGGCAGCCGGCTCAAGCGGCGCAGCAGGCGGAGCCGGCAGAGCCAAATCTGATGCCGCCCCCGGGCATGTCGCCTCGTGGTATTCCCGACCTCCGGTTTTCGATGTGCTACAAGGAATCAATACCAGCCGCCGTGGGAGTGATGACGCAGTACTTTGCCGCGTTGGGCCAGAGGGACTTAAAAGGCATGGCGGAGATGCTGCACTTTCCGTTCGGCACGTTTGAACGGACCGAAGCGGTCGTGGTCCGCAGCCCAGACGAACTCATGGCCCACGCGCCGGCATCGATGAACATGACCGAACACCCGCAACGGTTCACGGATCACGACGGCTACTTGAAGCCCGGCTGCTACGACGTCCTGGATGGCATCGAGATATTCAACTCCGGCCCGGTGGCCGTGAACCTGTCGCTCAATTACAACCGCTACAGTCCCGACGGCCACAAGCTCCTGAGATGCCAAGGAATCTATTGCGTTACCAACAATGACGGGAAGTGGGCGATCCAGGCGATGTCTACGATTTTCACGCCCGCTCACATGGTTCACGTCGCGTATAACGACAGCATCACGGCGGCAAGACGCTTGCGTCAGGATCATTGCCTGGCCTACATGAACAACGACCAGCAGGCCGTATGGGGTCCCATCCGCCAGCTGGGTCTGAACCTGAGTGTCGGTGCGGGTGGAGCGTCGTGGGAGGTCGCCGCCCAGGGAAACTACAAGGCGCTGGAAGGGCTTCGAGTCAAAGGCGTCAAGACCCGGCTGTCTACCGAGAGCTATACGCAAGAGATGCTCGACAACACTCACATCGACTTCGAAGCGTATCGCGCCCTCTGGCCGCGTCTCGGTCTAGGCAACTGGGGATGGGATCTCGCTGATGCAGCACCTGGGGGCCGCGTCATCCATGCCACCCTGGAGAAGGTGCACGCATTCCAAGGTGCGAGCCGCTACACGACATGCGGCGAGTACATCAACGACAGCGTGGAAATGGACGTTATCACCTACAAAAAGGGACGCTGGGGCGTGGCTGGCTTGTTCGGCTACATGACAACCCATGATCGCGCGAACGATATCCGCGGCTGATTTGTTGCAGGCCGAATTTCTTCCGGGGTGAGACCGGCGCTCGGCTATTAGGCTGGCTGGCGACCTGTACGCGCCCGGTTCCAGCAAATCCGAGTTCGCCGCCGATGACTGTAATATAGACTCTCTCGTTCGCCCGGTACAAAACCCCGGTCCGGCCAACTCTGTGATTCGAAAATACGTGACCGTGCGCTTTGTTACCAAAAGGAGATGCGTGTGATGAAAAAAGTCCTTGCTGGCGTCGTTGCGCTTTTGTTTGTGGCATTGCTGGGCTACCGTTCCGCGGCGGGAGGAAACGATTTGCAACGAGAAGATCAGGACCGCGCGCAGATTGAGAAGCTGATGTGGCAGTACACTCGCGCGCTGGACACGGAGAACGCGGACGCCTACGCCGCCACATATACGCCGGATGGTCAATTCGGCAGCGGCCCTAACGCGATCAAAGGACACGATGCGCTCAAGAAAATGATCGCGGACCTTCGGCAACGCTCCGCGGACGCCGAAGCCAAGGGTGAAAAAAGGCCGCCCATGTACCACATGACCGCGAACAGCTACCTTGAATTTACTGATAAGGATCACGCCCGCATGGAAGCGTACTGGATAACCGTGTTCGCTCAGTCCGGCCCGAATGTGCCTGTTCGCGTAGCTGCTGCCGGGCGGGACATCGACGAACTCGTGCGCGTGAACGGGCAGTGGCTTATCAAGGCGCGTGACGTCGCACCAAAGGACTAGCCCGGTCATTCGTTCGATAGATACAGAACGAATGTCGACAACCCAGAGGTCATCTGACAAGGTCGAGATGCGAAGTTAGGTCGGATCGGAGGTCAACTCCTGATTAACGCATTATAAAAGGGCGCCCCTGAGGAGTAGGTTTTGATCGTTCGCATCAACGCCTACAACAAGGAGCACCCTCATGAATGACGCCAAGTATATGCGACTGCGAAAGACGCGGGCCAAAACACCGCCTCGCGCACAAAGACACTCCTGGCTCCGGGATTGTACGTGATCAGAGATGTGAGCAACCCACCAAGAAAAACTGAGGAGGGGTGGGCCAGTTCCCGGGATTTAATTCGCTGTCGCCTTCGCGCCTCTGGCGGCCTCTTCGATAAGCTTTGCGACGGCCCCAGGCTGCGATACATAGATGGCGTGGCTGCCCTTGACCTCAACGACCGTGGAACCCGCCCGCTTGGACATGGCACGCTGGGCGTCAGGTGGAATCATCTTGTCCTCGGTGGTGACCAGGTACCAGCTCGGCTTGGTCCTCCACGCGGGTTCGCTGATCGCGCCTCTAATGGCCCCCATGCCCCACGGAACTTGGGAGTCGGCCATGAACGCGGCTTTTTCGGCGTCTACATCGGCCGCGAAAGAGGCGGGGAACTTCGCCTTGTCGAGGAACAAAAAGCCGTCTTGCGGGGGCAGTATCGGCGGTACGGGCGCGCCGGGCGGCGGGTCCTTAATAAGCGTTCCTACCGACTCGCCCTTGTCCGGAGCGAAGGCGGCGATGTACACGAGCCCTGCAACCTTTGGATCGTTTCCGGCTTCGGTGATCACCGCTCCGCCATAGGAGTGGCCGACGAGAATTGCAGGTCCGTCCTGCGTTGCAAGAGTTCGCTTGGTAACCGCAACGTCGTCGTCCAGCGATATCGTAGGATTCTGCACGATGCTGACATTGTAGCCGTCCCTCTTCAGGATCTTGTAGACGCCCTCCCAGCCAGCGCCGTCCACAAAGCCACCGTGGACTAGAACGATGTTCTTAGCCATCGTAGTCTCCATAGTCGAGATTGCCGAATATGCAATCGGCACGACGCATGTTACTCGCGTGGTTCGCCAAAACGCAACACGGCGGTGAGGCCAACGATCAGAGTTCTGGCAAGGGACAGGGATCGGGCGTTGGGCTTACACTAACGGGTACGACATGAGCCAATCCGTGATGGCTTTAGGCAGCGCGGATAGGTCATCCACAAACATCCGGCTGCGTGTCTGGTGCAATGTTTTAACGCGAACCTCGCAAAAAATGAGCGAGAAGGAGCGGCCTAGCGAGACAGACCAATCCTCGCCCCTGGGAGGCTCCCCGATGCACCCTCGAATCGCGTTTTCAAGTCGCCCTCGTGTTCCTGCGTCCCAATAGCCGGTAAAGTTAAGAGAGACTCATAGCGGGTGGCGAGGAAGTGAGCACCCAGCGGGAGTGAGCAAGAGGGGCACCGGTAGAAACGACGCCGACTCCAAATGCTCCGCCAACGTAAGGCTTGACCGTTGAGGGGGCTCTCCTTCGGGGACAATAGGACGACGGGCGGCCTCGCGCTGGGGCCCGCCCCCTTTTTTGCCTGGGTCGCAACACACTAACTCCTGGTCGAGGCGGTAATCGGAAACTGACCGCTGCCGACGCGCCCACGATGGTTGCGCAATCTTCACCACAGCAGGTAACATGCCTGCGCTCCACTAAGCGAGGCTTCATGAAAAGGTTGCCGTTTATGCTGATAGCGCTGATCGCGCTAGCTCTGATCGTGTCAACGGCGTCGCTGCCGGTTCGCGCGCAGGCTCCCGTGAAGGCCACCGATTTTCCCCCGCCGAAGCCGGCGTTCCCCGGCCAGACGAATGCCCCCGCGCCCGCGAAGCCGTCGGCGCCCGTCGCGGTTCAGACGGTCGTGCAAGCGCTCAACAGGCCGTGGACGTTCGCATTTCTGCCCGACGGCAAGATGCTGATCACCGAGCGCTACGGAAC
>Ga0187872_10003328_pt1 | contig 13079 bp, 10 predicted proteins | sample June2016WEW_16_4_FD_132973 | JGI IMG/M metagenome (GOLD analysis project Ga0187872, IMG submission 132973) | Peatland microbial communities from SPRUCE experiment site at the Marcell Experimental Forest, Minnesota, USA - June2016WEW_16_40 | ecosystem: Environmental > Terrestrial > Soil >...
GATCAACGCCAAAGGCGTCAAAGCCCGCTACATTCGTTTCTACTCCAAAGGCAGCACCGAAAGCGCCCTCAACGAATACACCGAGCTGGAAGTCTATGGCCGCCCGGCCAAATAACCCGCGTTAGGGGGCCGGGATGGAGAATAGCGGATGGAAACCTTCGGTCTCCGCCATTTCCCAACCTCTAGCGGCTATCCTCGTTTTGCTGGCGGGCCTCGCGCTGGCGCTCTGGTCTCTTGCCCTGGACCAGCGCCCGATGCACAACGATGAAGCCGTCAACGCCATCAAGTTCGGCCAGCTTTGGGAACACGGCGGCTATCAGTACGATCCCAACGAACATCACGGCCCGTCGCTCTGTTACGCCACCGTGGCCCTGAGCCGTCTGACGAGGGCGCCGCAGGACTTCGACCAGTTCACCGAGAACCGGCTCCGGTTCACCACCGTTCTCTTTGGCATTGGCCTGATCCTTCTCCTGCCGCTCGTCGCCGACGGCCTGGGCAGGAACGCCACCCTCTGGGCTGCCCTTTTCACGGCCGCCTCCCCTGCGGTGGTCTTCTACAGCCGTTATTACATTCACGAAATCCTGCTGGTCTTTTTTACCTTCCTGGCACTCGCTGCCGGCTGGCGTTACTGGCGCAGCCGGAGAATCGGCTGGGCCCTGCTGGCCGGCGCGGGCGTGGGCCTCATGCACGCCACGAAGGAGACGTTCCTCATCACTCTGGCCGCCGCCGCCTTGGCTCTGGGGCTCAACCAGGTCTGGAATCGCTGGCTGGACGCCACCGCCCCTCCGGCAAAGGCGCCTCGCCTCAAGCTCACCCATCTCGCCGCCGCCTTCGCTGTCTGGCTTGGCGTGGCGCTGCTCCTGTTCTCCTCCTTCCTCACCAATGCCGCCGGGCCGCTCGATTCAGTGCGAACCTATCTGCCGTGGCTTCACCGCGCCGGCGGAGATTCGCCGCATATCCATCCCTGGAGCTTTTATCTGCACCGGCTGCTCTTCTTCCACGTCGCCAAAGGCCCGGTCTGGAGCGAGGCGCTGATCCTGGCGTTGGCGGTCATCGGCGCCTGGGCGGCTTTCGCCCGCAAAGGACTTGTCAATGCCGGCGCGAGCTTCGTCCGGTTTCTGGCTCTTTACACCTTCGCCCTCACAGCGGCCTACAGCCTGATTTCCTACAAGACCCCGTGGTGCCTGTTGAGTTTCTGGCACGGCATGATTCTGCTGGCGGGCGTCGGCGCCGCCGCGCTGCTCCGCGGCCTGAAGCGACGATTCCTGAGGCTCGCCCTGGGCCTGTTGCTCCTGGCCGGGGCGGGTCATCTCGCCTGGCAGGCGCAGTTGGCCAGCGCGCACTACGCTGCCGACCCGCGGAATCCTTACGTCTATGCGCAAACCTCGCCCGACCTCTTGAATCTCGTCCGCCGGGTCGAAGCGCTCGCCAAGGTCCAGCCCCAAGGCCCCCGGATGCTGGTCAAAGTCATGGCGCCCGACAGCGACTACTGGCCGTTGCCCTGGTACTTGCGCAACCTCAAGCAGATCGGCTGGTGGGACCAAGTGCCCGCCGACCCGTTCGCCCCCGTAATGATCGTCTCCGCTAACCTCCACGCCCGCCTCGATGAAAAGAAAACCCACATCATGGTCCGTTACTTCCAACTGCGCCCTCAAGTCTTCCTCGAACTCTACGTCGATTTGCCTTTGTGGCAGACTTGGTTGGCCCAAAACCCGCCCAGGCCGGACTGACTTCTGACCCACAGACCTCCAAAGGTTTCTATGCCGAGGCCCGCGCCGGAGAGATTCGGGAGTTCGCCGGCGTTTGTGGGCTCTATGAGCCGCCGGCGAACCCCGAAATTGAACTGCCCACCGCTCGCTCACGGTGGGGAATGCGTGGCCCGAATCATCACGTTCCTTGCCGCCCTAGAAAACAGCGCCCGACTTCCACTTTCGGCCCGGGGCGTCGCCTTCGCCCGCGGCCCGCTTAGGCGCTGGTGGAGGAGGCGAGCGCGGCGAGGCAGGCTCTGGCCAAGGCGCGCGGCCCGAAACCTGGAGATCGTTTCGCCGTCCCGCGACGAGAACAAGCCCGAGCAGGACCACACCAACCCCAATGGCCGCCAGGCTGAGGCAGAGCGGCCCGACCGGCGGCTCAAAGCGAAACTCTACTCTGTGCGCGCCCGGCGGGAGATAGACGCCGCGCATAATGTAATTGCAGCGCAACAACGTTTCCGGCTTGCCATCCACCCTCACTTTCCAGTTCGGATCGAAGCGGTCGTTGAGCAGCAGCACCGAAGGCGCCGGTCCATCGCTCCGGAGCACGATGTCCTTCGGGGCGTAGCTGGTAAATTTGACGGTGCCGGCGTTGTCGTTGGTGGCGGCTGCTGGCGGAGCCGCCGGCAGTCCGCCCGCCACAAACACGCTTTGCTCGGGGTCGAATGACGTGGCGGCGAGTTGCTCCAGCACCGCCTGGTCGTTGGTGATAACCTGCCAGTTGGAATACAGCTTCGCGCGCGGCAGCGCCTGGGTGAATTCGATGAGGGCATAAGACCCCTCCTCCGCGGGCACGGCGGTCAGTTGACCAATCTGGGCGGCTGCGGTAACTCCCGGCTTGGGCACAATCTTGAAACGCTCGGCCAGGCGGAATGGAAGGTGCGCCGGATCGGCTCGACGATTGAGAGGGGAAAGGAATCCTGCCGCGCCGAGCAGGTAACGCGTATTGGTGAGCTGCCAGATGCGGGTTGTGACGCGGAAGAAATTCGTGGGGTCCTGCGGAGTTAAGGCCTTCTCGAAGGCCGCGATGTCCTCCGGCATGCGCGACATCTGGACGGTATCGAACGACTGAATGTTGTAGTACGGGAACAGGTGCTTCAGCCACTGGCTGCGATAAAACCGCTCCAGCAAGGCAAACTGCGGCGGCGCGTGGAAGGGCAACATCGCGACGCGTTGCTCATAAGGCTTTTCCCGCAACCTGTCGATGATCGGGTTGCTGGCATACTTTTCTTTGTAATCCCAGTAAATCACCCACGGCTGGTTCGCCCGCCCGAGGTCCGCGACCAGCAACAGCCCGACCAACACCGCGCCCAACCTGGCCCGCGCCCCGGCAAGACCGCCGCTCAAGATCAAGACCATAAGACCGGCGGCCAGCACAAAGAAGAGCACAAACCACCCCACCTGGCAGATGCTGAAGCCGGCAATGGCGCGGGCCTTGGCTTCGTCGAACTGGACGGCTTGCAAGTATTGCTCCAAAAACCGACGGGAGGAAGCATACGCCAGCCAGGCCAGCAGGCTCGCAGCGAGAGCCAGCGCGCATCCCTGCCCCCAGCGCTTCTCGAACCGGGACGCCCTGGCCCACCAAACCTTCAGCCCGGCCCACCGCGGTGCAGGATTCCGTCCCGCCGGCTGCATGTATTGGCGCCATAGGCCGTCAACCCCGTATCCGAAAAGCACGACCAGGGCGAAGCTGAACATGTGAAGGAACTTAACCGGGTTGCGAATGGTGGAAAAGTAGGGGAGCGCATAAATGATCTGGTAAAATGGAGCGAAACGGCCATAGGCCAACAGCAGCGAGATGAGGCTGGCCCCGAGCCAAAACCAGAGCAACTTGCGCTGGGAGAGGCCGAACACAGAGTCCTTCCGCCGCAGGGCCTGCACTCCCGCCCAAAACGCCAACAGCACGACGGGCACCCCCACGTAAGACCCTCCCCCCGAAAAGCGTTGAAGCCCGGTCGGCGGCGGACCTTGCTTGCCGTTTTCAAGGTACTTGTCCCAGGCAGGGTTGCGGCCGACCTCCCCCCAGTACTCTCCCCCCTCGGGTGTATCCATGCGGTAGCCAAAAAGCCCGGGCACGATCAGGCTGAAGGTTTCCCACTTGGGCAGGCTCCACCGCGTGGCCCAGTCCCAGCGCTGCTGCCTGGTCTGCACATCCTGTTCTGTCCCGGCCATGCCCTTAATCTCTGTGGCCACCAGCCCGGAGAGGGCCTGCGCGGCGAGGCAGGCCGCACAGAGGGCCACCAGCGCCACCGCCCCACGCCGACGGCGAGGTTCTTCACGCGGGGGCCCTCGGCCATTCCGGCCTGATAAATGACGAACGCCCCGACATACAAACTGAAGAGCGCGCCAATGTCCGCGCCCTCGGTAACGCTCATGCCCACTGCCAGCCCTGCCAACACCACACGCAGCCAGCGCCAGGGAGACGAGGTGTCCGCCAGCGCGGCGAGGGCAAAGAAAACCATGCCGACGGTAATCGCGTGCCCGGCCACGCCCCAGCAGGCGGCCGAGAAAAAGCCCGAATTCAACGTGGCCGCCAGCCCACTCAGAAAGCAGGCCGCCGGCGTGAGACCCGACTGGCGAAAAAAGCACCACGCTCCGCAGCCCAGAATCAGCAGGGCGAACGGGACGTAGAGTTTGGAAAAGGCGACCGGCCCCAGCAAGAACTGCAAGCCAAAGCTAATGCTGGGAGACGCGCCCCAAGCGCGGAAGCCAAGCAGGTTCAGGTCTTCCCAGCAACCAGTGAACCGGTCCGGCAAGCGGTGGCACTGGGACATCAACTCGCCCAGCGGGCCGTCATTCGAGAACAGGACATTTCCCGGCAGGTAGTCGCCGCGCAGAAGCACGGAGAGCACCACAAAGAGCAGCAGGCTCATTGTTCCCAGCCCCGCGCGGCTTGGCTTGGCCGATGTGGGAAGTGATGCCATGCTCATTAAGAGAGGTTCGCTCCGACCGGCCTGGTATCCCGCCTCATTTAGCCTGCGGGCAGGAGGCACTTGCCGGAACGCGGCTCAGGCGAAACGAGGCGAGGGGAGATGGTAATGGTTCGGCCACAGGCAGCCCTTGCCTGCTCCAGTAGGTCAGGTCACGCCCCAGCAGTTCGCTCAGGCGCTCGACCTCGGGCGCGAATTCGCGCTGGAGCTGCGCGCGCACCTTGGGCGCGAGCGGCGGGCGTTTCTCGGAGCGGCTGTTAAACTTCCAAAGTCGTCTGTCCACGTCATGCAGCGCGGCAAAGAACGGGCGCGGTAGCCGCCGCCCGACGGCAACCGCCGTCGAACGCACCAGCGGATCGTTCAGCAAGGCCCGGAGCGTGGAATGCCTGACGGATTTGTTGCCGTTAATCACCTGGAAGTCGGCTTCGATGCGGGTGGAATCGACCCCCAGAAACTCCAGCACTCGGCCGTACACCCCGCGGACATCGGCGACCAGATCGTCATAGATGATCACCTGCACCCGCTCGCGGCCAAAGACCTCGAAGTAGCGCCGGACCTGCTCCGTGTAACGGATGGTTTCCCGATAGACCAGGCCCTGCGCGAAATGCGCCTGGCGCGGAATGAGCCGCCCGGCGCGGCGCTCATCCTCTGCCGCCAGGGCTTCCTCGAAGGTCGGCAGGTGCTCATTGCCGTCAAAGCGAAACTGATGATATAGGGAATAGAGCATCTCCGCCGGCTCGCGCAGCATAATGATGATCCGCGCCTCCGGGTTAAAGGCGTGGATTTCGGCGGCAGCCTGCGTCGAAAGGAGATACCAGACGGAAGCCTCGCCCGCGCGGCGCTCGCCATTGCGCCCGGCAAATTCCGCCAGGTACGCTTCCAGATTGCGGCGATAAAACTGGCGGCCGAAACGCAAGTCCGAGCCGAAGCCGTGCATCTCCTTCTTGGCCATGTAAATGTCGGGGTGCGCGGCCAAGTACTGGTCCATTGCCGACGTGCCGCACTTGGGCGCGCCGACGATGAAGACATCGGGCTTCTGTCCGCCAACGGATTGCATCTTTGACGCTTCGCCGCGCAAGGCTCTTTCTGTCACCATGGTGGGTTCAGGTTTCTTTTCCCCTTTAGCGTGAGGCGTGCCAAGGCCTGGCGGGCGGGGGACTCGACTCCTGTGCGGCAGCGGCCAACAGCCCGAAACCCCTGAAATTCAAGGCAAAAGCCCCCTGCGCGAGACTTCAGGGCTGGAGAAATGGCTCGGGAGCGAGAGGCAGCGGAGGGATCATCTGCACAATGGGTTTGCCAGGGTGTAAAGCGCCTTTGCCCCTGGACTCCGTTCGAGGTGGGGACCTGCACCCAGCCGGAGGCCGATTTTGGAACAGCTCCCCAGTCAGACTGAATCAACCCGGCTCTGAGTCAGGCTCCTGGCTGGGGTGAAGGCCGAACTGAACGAGTTTGGTCTTCATGGTGATGCGGGAGATGCCCAGCCAACGGGCGGCTTTCGCCTGGTTGCCCCGGGCCTGTTGGATCGCCCGCGTGACCACTGCGCGCTCGGCTGTCTCGAGCACGCGGGCGTGCAAGTTGGTCAGTTCACCCCGGCGGGCCGCCGCCAGCAGTTCCTCCACATATTCTTCAAAGACTTTGGCCGGGGACCCGGCCAGACCGCTGGTGTTGCTCAACGCGGTGCGCGCGTGGTCCAGGTTGATCGTGTAAGTCTGCGCGAGGAGGAGGGCCTTGCGCGCCACGTTCTCCAGCTCCCGCACGTTCCCCGGCCAGGTTTGGGCCTGTAGGAACTCCATGGCTTCCGGATGGATGGAGGGCCTGGGGTTGCCCAGTTCGGGGCCGTGCTTTTGCAGAAAATAGCGGACCAGCTCGGGGATGTCTTCCCTCCGGTGGCGCAGCGGGGGCAGCGTGATGACCATCACGCTCAGCCGGTAGTAAAGGTCTTCCCGGAATTGCCGCTGGCGAATGGCCGTCTCGAGGTCGCGGTGCGTGGCGGCCACGACGCGCACGTCCACGGCGAGGGTCTCCTTGCCGCCGAGCCGTTGCAGGCACTTCTCTTGCAGCACCCGCATCAGCTTCACTTGCGTGCCCAGTGTCATGTCGCCGATTTCATCCAGGAAGATGGTGCCGCCATTGGCCTGTTCGAACCGGCCAATCCGCCGCGCCTCCGCGCCCGTGAAGGCGCCCCGTTCGTGGCCGAACAATTCGCTCTCCAGCAGCGTTTCGGGGATGGCCGCGCAGTTGATCGCGATGAACGGCGCTTGGGCCCGATTGCTATGCTGGTAAAGCGCGCGCGCGATCAGCTCCTTGCCGGTGCCGGTCTCGCCGCGGATGAGCACGTTGACCGGCTTGGCGGCGACACGGCCAATCTCCTTGTAGATGGCCTGCATGGCGGCGCTGCGGCCGACGAGGGCGTCGCGCGCGGCGCCGGCTTCGCCTAACACGACGGGTTCGGACATGAGGCGGTTGCTGTCCGCCGCTTTGCGAACCAGCTCCAGCAGCTCCGGCACATTGAAAGGCTTGAGCACGTAGTCGTAGGCGCCGAGTTTCGTCGCCTCGATGGCGGTCTCGGTCGTGCCATAGGCCGTGACGAGAATGATGGGCAGGCGCGGCTGGACGGCGTGCAGTTGGCGCACCAACTCCAGGCCATTCAGCCCGGGCAACCTCAAGTCGGTGATGACCACGTTGAACGGTTCCTTCGCGGCCCGCGCCAAACCTTCATCCCCTCGCTTCTCCGCTGCAACGGAGTGACCTTCCTCGGCCAGGACCTTTTGCAGGGTGTCGCGGATGCCGGCGTCGTCTTCGATCAGCAGGATGTGGGCGGCGGCGCTCATGCGGTTGCTTCCGGCAGGACGATGCCAAAAGTTGTGCCGCGATTCACCTGGGTCTGATACTGCAAGCAGCCGCCTTGCTTCTCGACCATCCGGGCGGCAATTGACAAACCCAGACCGGTCCCGCTGTCTTTGGTCGTAAAGAACGGATCGAACAATCGCGCTTCCACCTCCGGCGGAATGCCTTTGCCGGTGTCCGCGACTTCCAGCACCACCACGTCCGCCTCGCCGTTGGCCAACCGCTTCCGGTCCTGACGCGCGCGCAACGTGATGGTGCCGCCGCCATCCATGCTGTCCGCTGCGTTCTGCACCAGGTTAATCAGCACTTGCTTTATTTGACCCGGGTCCACCTTGATCCGCATCGGCACCCTCGCCTCCCGGAGCAACTGGATGCCGTCCTTCGCCAGTTGCGCCGTCAGCAGCGCCTGCACCTCCGCTAACAGTTGATCGGCGGGGATCGTCGCCAGTTCCGGGTCCGCCGGCCGCGCAAACTGCAGGAACTCCGTCACAATCCGTTCCAGGCGCAGAATCTCCCGCTCGACCAGTTCAATGTCGCCCCGCTCCGGCGAGCCTGCGGGAAACTTCTTTTGCTGGATGAACAGCGCCGCTTTGATGGCCGTGAGCGGATTCCGGACCTCATGCGCCACCCCAGCGGCCAGCAGGCCCAAAGAGGCAAGCTTTTCGTGGCGCTCCGCCAATGCCTGGCTCTCCACCAGCTTGACCCGCAGCGGAGCGATGATGTCCCGATAGACCCTCGCCGCCAGCGTCAAGCCAAACACGAACAACAAACCTACCAAACCGAGCACGCACAAACTGAGCCTCGTCAGCGTCCGGTTCGCGTGCGCCAGCACCTCATTGCGCAATTCGTAATGGATCCTGGCCAAATCCAGGCCCAGGTCATTGAGGTGGCGCGCCTGCTTGGAGAATTCATGGTATTCGGCCAGCGACGCGCTTGATTCACCGGTCGTCTCCATCCGATCGTGGAGATCCCGCGCCTTCTGCATATAGACGGCGCAAGCCGCTCCCATTTGTTTGAGCACTTCCCGCTCGAGGCCCGGCGTCAAATTGGGCGCCTGCATGCCGATCCACACTTTAAGCTCCTCACTGGCCTTCAGAAACTCCGCCCAAACCGCCCGGTCGCGCCCGCTGGAATACCGGCGCATCTGGTCGTTCGCGTAGCGCAGCTTGTCCTTGAACCGGTCGGCGATCCGCATGGACTCCAAATCCACCTGGCCCAACCGCGCTCGCGCCTCCTCCGCCTGCTGTTGCGAGGTCAAGGTGACGGCCACGATCAACGCCCCCAGCAACCCCACCGCCAAACCCAGCACCGCCAACTGCAGTTTGAACTTGAAGTTCATTCCTCAGACTATACACTACCTCCCCCGAGCCGTGGCAAGCCTTTCGCCGGATTCAACCGCAGCCGGCTCCGGGAGGGCGAGCGTCCTCGCGAGCCCATTCTTGCACTCCAACCACTGCAAACCCGGTTAGCAGACCAGCACAGGAGTTGAGCAGCCCCTCCTCCCGCCCCATCCCCTTGGGCCGGCTACGCCCGGTTCCACGCAACTCGCGCCCGCGTGCGTTTTGCCCTTGTATTCCGGGGCTTCCGTTCCACCACTCGCTCGCGTAATCCAAACCGTCTCCCTGCCCGGGGCCGGGGTTGGCATGGTCCCCGCTAACCTCGATGTTGGCCGATGAGCACCGGCTTTTATGACAAAGAAAATCCTCCTGGCAGACGATGATCCCTCCGTACGCGAGACCCTGGGCCGGGTTCTCAAACTGGAGCATTACGCGGTCGTGCTCACCGGCAGCGGGCGCGAAGCCGTCGCGAACTTCCGCGCCGCCCCGCCGGACCTCGCGCTGCTGGATCTGAACATGCCGGACGAGAACGGCTGGCAGACCTTCGACGCGATGTGCCGCGCGGCCCCCCGGGTGCCCATCCTCATCATGACTGCCACTCCCCACCAGGCCAGGCGCGCGGCACAGCTCGGCGCGGCTGCGCTTCTGGAGAAACCGCTGCATCTGCCGCGCTTGCTTCAGCTCGTCAGTGACCTGCTGGCTGATTCCGTTGAAACCCGCCGCGCCCCGCCGACGGCCCAACCCGCTGCAATCCAGACCTTGCCGGCCTGGCCGGCGGCGCAGCCAAGCTGCACCGGAGGAACATGCTGATCACAGTCGCCCCATGGCATACGCACCAGTTTGACTGTCCGATCCGGCAGGCCGGCTTCCTCGCCCCGCCCTCGCCCCAAAAAGAGAGCTGGGGGCCCGGCCGGAAAGGAACAGGGATGGCGATTAACAAGGCGGTATCTCTCACAAATGACCTGAATATAGCTGAATGGCGTGTTCACCCCGGGAACCGAACTATATACCAACGCCGCGGCCCTTGAGTCACCGTCATCGTGGCGGTGGTCGTCGCCACCAATTGCGCCCCGGTCTTCGCCTGCCAGGCAGCCAGCGTTGTGTCGTGCTCCAGCAGGTTCTCTTCGCCGATGGCCGCGTATTGGATATGGCGTTGCCGGATTTGCGCGGGAGAATCGCTCAGAAGGATGTGTTCCACCCGCCGGGTGCCGAAGGGCCGCCACAGGGAAATGTCGATGTCGTCGGGGGTTCCCATGAACCCTACACAGGACAATCCCTCCGGGAGCAAGGCCCGGACGTTGGCCAGCGGGTCCGAGCGCACGTCATAGACGCTATAGACCGTTAAGGCCCGCACGAGCATTCGTTGGCCGGGTTTCCAGGCCAGCAGTTCCGATAAGACGGTCCGGGCCGGCCACAAGGGGCGTCCCGGCGTGAGCACGAGCACCAGCAACGCCAGCAACAGCACCACCCCAACCATCACCCGCCACCAGCGCCGCCGAACAATCTCAGCCTGTCTCGCCCCCAGCAGCAACAGGGGCAGCAGCAGCGGGTAATAGGGGGAGATCAGGCGCGCCGGAGTGACCATCCCGGACTTCATGCCATAGGCCAGCAGCGATAGCCACGGCGCCACCAACACGCCCCAGCGCACTCCGCGGGGGATGAAACGGCTCCCGGCCCAGCCTTTGTTCGCCAGGGAGCCGGCGCGAAAGGATGCCAGCAGGGCGGCCGCCAGCAACACGCTCAGGCCGAAGCCCAACCCGACCCAATCTTCGGTGGGCATCTCTCCGAGGTAAATGAATCCCCCCTCGAAGTTCGCCAGCATCGGCGCCGTCAGCGCGTGAGGCAGAATGGACAGAGCCGACCGGCTCCACCAGTCGGCGAGGGGGAAAAACGTGGGCACAAAATTATTCAACAGCAGCAGCAGCCCGTTGCCCCAAATCCCCACGAACGGGTTTTTCATGTTCATCCCGACACGTTCGAGCGTCAGGCCCGACCAATCCCCGCAGCAGCGCATATTCAACGCCGCGGTGGGAAGAGCGGAGGCCGTCACCGCCAACAAAACCACCAGGAGACTCATGACCGGCCAGCGCGTTAACAGCGGCCACAGCGCACAAATCAAAACTGCCCAGGGCAACAGCAAGGGCAGATTACTCGCCTTGGCCCCGGTCAACAACGCCACCGCCAACAGCGAATACCACAGGTCGGAAGGGCGGCGCGACGCCCAGGCGCGGAGACCAAAGTCCACAGCCGCCAGGGCATAAACTGTGGGAAAGGTGTCGTTGCCGAGGCTGCCGGCCTGGAGGAGAAAGTTGTAGCCCGTCGGCAACAGCCACATCCAGTACCACGCCGGGCGGGCGCGCACGCCCAGCCGAGTGAACACGCTGAAGATGAGACCGGGCATCAGCAGGAAGGGGATGAAATTGATCAGGAACAAGCCGCGATCCGACCTGGTGAAGAGCAGCACCGGAGCGGTCAGCCATTCGATGCCGCAACACCGGTCATTCATCCGGTAATTCGGCGTGTGAATCCAATGCCAGCGCCCCTCCGCCAGCCAATGCAACACCCGCGGCGTGCGGTAGGTCATCGCGGTATGGGTGGTCGGCGGGTAGAGCGCGCCGCCGAGAAACACCAGCAACGCCAGCACCGCAAAGCAGCCCGGCAGCCACCGGCGGAACCGCGCCCGGACCTTCTGCCAGTTGAAGAGTCCTCGCGGCCAGGCCCAGCCTGATGTGAGGGGGACCTGAGCGCGCGCCTCCCGTCGTGTGTCGAAACTCCCTTGTCGCTGAACCAGGGCCTTGCGCCCAAACCAAAGGGCGACGGCACCGACCGCGCCGCAGGCCGCATAGCCAGCCTCGTTGAGTTGTCCCAAGGCAGACAGCACCCACCCCGCAGCGCTTGCGAGGACTGAAACCCAAATCCAGATTCTGACCAGCGGAAGAAATGACATCGGCTCTCTCTATCGTCGAGCGGAACTGCGAAGCCTGGCCCAGGCGCGGCCGCGCAGGCCGTCCCGCAAAAGGTAAAAGAGGAACAGGCTGTTGTAACGCAAGTAACGCGAGGCGAGCCGGCCCGGTTCGGAGCCAAGCCGGTAAACCCACGTCAAGCCCAGGCGCTGCATCCAGAGCGGGGCATCGGGTTTCATGCCGGCGTTCACATCGAACGCGAAACCGACGGTCAGGATGACGCCGCGCCGCAGCAGGGGTTTGTAGCGCTTCACCCAGGCCTGCTGTTTGGGGGTGCCGAACCCGACCCAAATGAAGTCCGGCGACAAACGGTTGAGTTCCTCGATAACCTCGGCGTCGGCGGCGCCTTCCATCCGGCCATCCGCCTGGCACTTGCCATGAAAGGCGCCGACGAAGCGCAGGCCGGGGTTGAGCTTGCCGAAAACGGCGCGCAGTTGGGCGCCGCAGGCTTCCGAGCCGCCGAGGAGGTAATGGGTGAACTCGGCCGGCGCGTTGGCCAGGAATTGGCGCATGAAAGTGGGGCCATAGACGCGGTCGCGGAGGCGCGCCCCCGCCAGCCGCAGACACCAAATCAAGGGCATGCCGTCCGGCGGGAAGCCATCATAGGCGCTGGTCAGGTCGCGGAACCAGGGCTCATGGCGGCGCAGGGTGACAATCTGGGTGTTGGCGAAGTCCAGGGCGACGCAGGCGCCGGCGCGCGCCCATTGGCGGCATTGCTCGTCCAGCCCGCGGTAGTCGGTCAACAGCAGCGGGGTGCCCAGTACTTCGAGCGCAGTCATTGGGGCCAAGGGTTCAAGGGGCGGTGCGGCCATTCAAGAAAAAACTTCTCAGCGACGGCGTTTCCGGCTATGTTGGGCTGTTAACTTGTTGAGAGACATAATCGCCGGGCGCCTGCCCCAAATCGCATGAAATTGCTGGTGTTTGCTCACACGCCGCCGCCTCATCATGGACAGAGCTACATGGTCCAGCTCATGTTGGCGGGGTTTGGGGGAGACTGCCGGCGGCGCGCCGGGCGGGTGGCCAGCGGCGGGTTGGCGGTGCCCTTCGGCATCAAGTGCTATCACGTCAATGCCCGGCTGTCGCGGAAGCTGGAGGATATTGGCGATTTGCGGCTGAGCAAACTCGTGCTGCTGCTGGGCTATTGCCTTCAAGCGATCTGGTGCCGGTTCCGTTACGGCGTGCAGAACTTTTACTAGATCCCGGCTCCGGGCAAGCGCTCGGCGCTGTATCGGGACTGGCTGGTCATGCTGA